>Ga0209098_1004304_pt1 | contig 11190 bp, 9 predicted proteins | sample AD_JPNHW1_MetaG_FD_184429 | JGI IMG/M metagenome (GOLD analysis project Ga0209098, IMG submission 184429) | Active sludge microbial communities of municipal wastewater-treating anaerobic digesters from Japan - AD_JPNHW1_MetaG (SPAdes) (version 2) | ecosystem: Engineered > Bioreactor > Anaerobic >... | reverse complement strand
TCAACTCTTTCCATCATTGCATCCTTTCGATCTTTCATATATCCCGATCGAAAATCGTATTTCCTTGGTTTAAAAAATATTCCAATCAATCCCATTTGAAAATGGCTTTACAAAAGTGAAAACTAAGATAGTAAAGTTAATGCAAAATAGAAGTTGTTAAAGGGTGAGAAATGATTAGTTGAATTTCTAGAGTGCTACAATAATCTAAGGTAATCTTGAGTTTAACATAATGAAATCATACGTTGATGTAATTTAAAAACATGTAGATGAAATTGGTGTTTTTGCCTATGTCAATGTTGTAAATCTGCTTTATCTTTGAATGAATTTGGTGAAAAGCGACTTGAGGAAACTGTAATTTGCAGGATCCAATTGTTTGTCTGTATTGCGAAGAACGAGGCATTGATCTATTATGAGAAGAGTCCGTATCCTAATATTTATTATAACAGCTACTGTTGTATCTTGTACTAATGGGCTCGATCCATTACCAAGTGATATTGAGGACTTGTCAATGTCTCTTTCAATCCCAGTTGTAAATGGAAGGGTTGGAATATATGACACCTATTACCTCGGGGCGCCTAATATCAACATTGGAGAAGATGTCCCCGACTGGGCTAAGCATGATACCATTTTTTATACCGATACACTTCCTCTAGACCTTTACCAGGTTTATGAGAAATCATCGTCTATAAGTTACCTCGCTTTTAAGGTGAACGTTTGGAATGAATTTCCGGTAAGTGGCATAGTTTCAATGAAAATCATTGATTCTTCGGGCAATTCCATCTATACCTTTTGGGAGAATAGTCCATTTCTTATACCCAAGGGTGCGATTTTTGCGAACGGAGAAATCTTTAAGCCTAGCTACGAAGGATCAATAATATCATTTAATGCAGCACAAATAGAAAGCCTTAGAGATGCTCAAAATATTATTATTCATGTAAAAATTGGTCTTTCTGGGTATAAGACGATAGATTTTTTCCAATATTTTAATAATTATCACTTAACCTGCGAGGTGGGAGCAAGGGTAGATTTTATTCTTAACGAGATTCAATGAGGTGTATTTATAGATTAATAGCAATTTGTATTCTGCTTTCCTTCTCGCAAATTAGTTTTTCGCAGCAGGATAATACTCTTTTCTTTCTACATGATATACCTCAATCGAACTTTGTAAATCCTGCAGTTCAAATTCGATGTTACCAATATTTTGGGTTGCCTTTGCTTACAACTGTTCACTTAAATGTAAACTCTACTGGTTTTTCGTATAAGTCATTATCACCCGGTCAGCAAGATATTGATGTTGATAAGTTGGTTTCGAAAATGCATAGGAAGGATTTTCTTTCGATGGAATTTCACTATACTCCAATTTCATTTGGTTTTATGTACGATAAGTATCAGTATTTCAATTTTGCATGGACCGAAAAGATAGATGCAAAATTGTTTTACAGAAGAGAATTACTTGAGCTTATCAAGGATGGAAATACTCAGTATGTTGGAAGCGGTTTTAAAAGTAGAAATCCGGGGGTTAATCTAATTTACTACCGTGAGTTGTCTTTCGGTTACTCTACTCATTACGGACGGCACTCACTTGTTGGCGGTCATGCTAAACTCCTTTTTGGTTTGGCAGGGGTGTTTACTAAACGTAGACCAATGGAAGTGTCTACAAATAATTTGACATACAATATAGATGCTTCTTGGAACCCAAAGGTAAATACTTCACTACCCCTAAATATTTCTTATGATGCAAACGGGTATGTCAGTGGAGTTAGCCTGGGATCAATATCCCCAGTTAAATTCTTGCTAAATTTTAAAAACCAAGGGTTGGCTACTGACTTTGGATTTATTTATAAAGAGGATAAGATTACATGGAGTGGAAGCATACTTGATGTTGGATTAATATGGTGGCACGACCAAACTAATAATTTCGAAAATAAAGGGAATATCAGTTTTCAGGGGGCTACCATAAATGATAGTATAAGCACAAACGATTATATCAATAGTATTCGCGATTCAATTCAGAATCAATTTCGATTCAAAAATACAAAACATGGGTTTGTAACCTTTTTAAATCCTCGAATCTATTTTGGTGGGACTTATCCTGTTCTTAAGCAGTTGAAAGTTGGAGCATTAGTACGAACTGAGTGGTATCCGGGTAGGCCAATTATTGGATTTACCATGTCGGCAACGGCTTTTAGTAAGAAAGGATCAACTGTAAGTGTTAACTACTCAATTATGAATGGTTCGTTCACTAACCTTGGGATCGGTTTAGGTTTGAGTAACGATAAATCTCAGTTTTTTATAATAAGCGATAATGTAATGGCATTTTTCTTACCTCAATCGGCAAGGAATGTCAACCTTCGATTTGGTTTTAACTTTTTTATTGGATGCAATCCTAAAAAGAAAGAGTATAAATTCCCCAAAGGGACTGGTTGCGGATGCAATTGGTCGTCATCTGTCCCAAAGAATACAGGTGCTCTAAATGGCTTGAAATAGTGTTTCTTATTCGATTTTTTGCTTAAAATCAATCAGGAATTTGTCAATATGTTTTGTTATAACTGGTTTCGTTATAAAATTATATATTTGTACTAATGAGGTTCATGAATGTATAAAATAACGATCATTTCAAGAATATTAACCAGTTATGCTTGTTAAAACCTATGGTAGTGCCGTTCATGGTATTAAAGCTACTACAATTACTATTGAGGTAAGTGTTGGACAAGGTGTAAACTTCTTTCTTGTTGGACTGCCCGATAATGCCGTTAAGGAAAGCCAGCAGAGAATAACAACTGCATTAGAAACGCATCATCTTAAAATGCCCAAACGGAAAATCGTTATTAATATGGCTCCTGCTGATATCCGTAAAGAGGGCTCTGCATACGATTTGCCTTTGGCTATTGGAATTCTTGCTGCTTCAGAACAAATCGCTTCCGAAAAGATTGCCGATTTTGTAATAATGGGCGAGCTTTCTCTCGATGGGAGCTTACAGCCGATTAAAGGGGTTCTCCCAATTGCAATTCAGGCGAGGGAGGAAGGTTTTAAGGGATTTATCCTGCCAAAGCAAAATGCTCGCGAAGCGGCCGTTGTTAACAACCTTGAGGTTTATGGGGTTGATACTATAAAAGAGGTTATTGATTTTTTTAATGGCGAAAAGGAGTTAGAGCAAACCATCGTGAATACTAGGGACGAGTTTTTGGCTCACGCCAATTCGTATGATGTCGATTTTAATGATGTAAAAGGTCAGGAGAATGTAAAACGGGCATTAGAAGTGGCTGCAGCAGGTGGCCATAATTTAATTATGATTGGCCCTCCAGGCGCTGGTAAAACTATGCTTGCAAAACGATTGCCATCAATTATTCCTCCGCTCACCCTTCGCGAAGCATTGGAGACAACAAAAATTCATTCGGTTGCTGGGAAAATAGATAGGGATACATCGTTAATGACTAGAAGGCCTTTTCGATCTCCGCATCATACTATTTCCGACGTAGCGCTGGTTGGTGGAGGACAATTTCCCCAACCTGGGGAGATTTCCTTGGCTCATAACGGCGTACTTTTTTTGGACGAATTGCCCGAGTTCAAACGAACTGTTCTTGAAGTAATGCGACAACCACTGGAGGATAGGGTAATTACTATATCTCGAGCAAAATCAACTGTTGAATATCCGGCAAGTTTTATGCTTGTTTCTTCCATGAATCCCTGCCCATGTGGGTATTACAATCATCCTGAGAAGGAGTGCGTTTGCTCTCCTGGTGTGGTTCAAAAGTATCTTAATAAAATTTCGGGACCTTTGTTAGATAGGATTGATATCCATGTTGAGGTGGTTCCGGTTCCTTTTGAAAAACTCTCGGGAGCGCCACCCTCAGAAGCTAGCGAGGCAATTCGTAACAGGGTTGTGCAAACTAGACAAATACAAGAGGAACGGTTTATTGAGTGGAAGGGAATCCATTGTAATGCTCAAATGACTTCAAAACTGATTCGCAAATTCTGCCAGCTTGATGATGCAGGAACAGCGTTAATTAAAAATGCTATGGAGAAACTAGGCCTTTCTGCCCGTGCTTATGATAGAATTCTTAAGGTATCTCGTACCATTGCCGATTTGGAGAAAAGCGAAAACATCAAAGCCGAACATATTGCTGAAGCCATTCAGTATCGCAGTCTCGATAGAGAGAATTGGGCAGGATAAAAGATTGTTCAGTATTTGTCATGCTGAGCGTAGCGAAGCATCAACATTAAGTTAATCTTTGCCTGCTCTGACTTGTTTTTAGAGCCATTTATTATCATTTGTGTTCCTGTGCAAACTTTGTCTTAATCGCAATCTTTTGAAAAATCAACATTTACTATTACTTTTATAAATGAATAATCCATTTTGATAAAATCCTTTACGCTTTATTAAAATCTCTTAACTAACAACTAAACATGAATTTAAAATGAAAAGTTTTTTTCTCTTTATTGCCTTTATTATTCTTTCAATTTCTGCTTTTTCGCAAGATATTATTATTAGAACAAATGATGATATTATTAATTGTAAAATTACGAAAGTAGATAGTGCAACCGTTTATTTTGATATTCTTCGGGATGGAAAAGTAATAAATACATTTATAGGTAAGGAACTAGTGAAAGTAGTAAAGTATAATGTTAACTCGGGTATTAGGGGAGGAAAGTATAGTGACAATAAACAGCATAGATCAGCAATAACCTTTGGGTTTCTTCAAGGCGGAGGTGCTTTATTTGGTTGTGATTATGAGCTCTTTTTGCCTGATTATGTTGGATTGCAGATTGGAGGCGGGCTTTTTGCTTTTGGAGGTGGAATTAACATTCATTTTAAACCAGATTTGAGGAGTTCTTTTTTGTCAATACAATATTGGCATCAAGGGTTTGGAGATAATTTTACTCAGAGTTTAATAGGACCTAGTATTGTGTTTAGAGGTAAAAAATGGTTTACATTTCAAATAGGTGTTGGGATGCTCCAAGAGTCAGGCCCTGCTAGACCTACGGGTCTAAGTGGTACTTCTACAATGCTTACTTATTCAATTGGGATTTATACTCTTGATTAAAAGTCTTACTGTTGAAAATTAGTGGTATTATATTTGCTCATAGGATATCATTATGTAATTTAGATTGAGAATTTGAGTAATAATAACTGTTTTTGATTATCGATTAATTAAACCTCATACCATGAAAAAGTTAATGTTATCCTTAGGCATTATTATCCTTGCTGGAATAGTTCATACTGCAGGTGCCCAGAATACAAACCAATACTCAGGTAAAGTATTGTACAAGGGCACTGAGTACTTTTATGAAACCTCTTGTGCAGGTATTAAACCTATGTCAACTACTACAATTGAGACCTATGGGTTAACCATTTACAAAATGAAAAAGGATAAGAAAAAACTTGTTCTAAAAACCCATTGCACAGCCCTTGAGGTTCGCCGGAACGATAGCTCAGTAAAAGAGAATCTTGATAAGATAAAGTTTTCTACAGTAGTCCCCAGTGGTGATTTAGCTCCAGATATCATAGGTACCTCAAAAAGGATTACCCTTGAGTTTCATTTAGATAATTTTACTCTGATACCACTCTATAACCAGGATGCCCGAATGGGTTGCTCAAGTTTCGATGATGGCATTAAGAATGTTGTTTACTTTATTTTGAAAGAGTTGTAATATAAGCATATAATTAGAGCATTAATTAAAAAGCGGAGGTTGTTATCTCCGCTTTATTCTTTTAATTTAAGATGTCTTAATCTCTAAAGTATCTAACGCTATACCCAAGGTGTTTATCGCTCTTTTCCATTTTGGCTTCGGCTTTGTATGCACTAACGTTTAAGTGCCATGCCTCTTTTTCGCCATCTTTGGTGCTGGTCCAGAAGTGTGCGCTAGCACCTAGGCTGTTAAAAGCACCTCGTGCATTTCTCCAACCGCTGAAAGTACTATCAAATCCGCTTGTACCACCTGCTTTTATGTGCTCAAATATCTCCTTCCCATTATCACCAAGGGTTTTAAGCGCATTCTCCCATTCGTCTTTTGTTGGTAGATGCCAACCTTTTGGGGCGATTTTTACAGCGGTTTCGTAATCGTAAAGGTAACCGTTTTTAACTACATTTTTGTCGTCGTTATCGTATGCCCAATGTCTTCCTTCTCCAGGAATTCTAACGTAGTTTTCGGCCATAATTACTGAGTTGCCAACCTTAATGGTCTTATATTCTTTCCCGTCAGCATCAGTAAAGGAGCCGTGACCGCATACTTGGCAAATGCCGTTAACCATTTGGTGCATGTTGCTGCGGGTAACGCTACACTTAGAACATTTTTCGCAGTTGTTTTTCCATAGATGCTCTACATCGCGCTTTTTACCGCATTTTGAGCATTGCTGGCAATCCCTTGACCAGTTATGTTGGTTTTCGAAGGTTGCTCCGCATATTGAGCACTTTTCGCAATCTTCGTTTAAGGCGTGTTGCTCATTTCTTTTCTTTCCGCATTTTGTGCAAACGCAATGATCCCATGTATGAAGACCTATAGAACATTTGAACGACATATATTACCTCCAATTTTATAGTATATGTAGACTTGCTTTTACTTTAAATTTATCACCCTAAATTTAAAAACACTATCGGTTTTATCAATACTTAAATCAGTATTTGTTTTGTTATTTTATTCGATGGGTTATAAAAACAGAATAAATGTTGATTGTTTTAAGTTTGAGCATTGAACAATTCTCAATGTATATCGTTTTTGAAATATTTATTTAATAGGAACTTCTATATTATTTTAAGCATGTTTGAGTAGCGATTTGATGGTTTGTTTTTTTTTCTAACTTTAAAATTCGTCAAATTCAGTGTATTTAAGATTAATAAATTGATAATTAAATATCTACAAATCATAACGAATATTAACTAAACAAAGAAAGGGAGAAAACATGATTCCAACAGTATTTTGGTTAGTTCCTGCTGGATCGGCCTTAGCGCTATTCTTTGCCTGGTACTTCTTTAAGGAGATGATGAAGGCAGATGAAGGAACTGATACAATGAAGAAGATTGCTTTGCACGTTCGTACAGGAGCAATGGCCTATCTTAAACAGCAGTATAAGGTGGTGACCATAGTGTTTGTAATTCTTACCCTGATTTTCGCGTTCTTAGCGTATGGATTAAAGATTCAGAACCCTTGGGTGCCATTTGCTTTTATTACTGGTGGTTTCTTTAGCGGCTTATCTGGTTTTTTCGGAATGAAAACCGCAACTTACGCATCAGCCCGTGCTGCAAATGCTGCACAGAAATCGTTGAACGATGGTCTTAAAGTGGCTTTCCGTTCAGGAGCTGTAATGGGTTTAGTTGTTGTAGGTTTAGGATTACTTGATATTTCGATTTGGTTTTTTGCTCTAAACTACATTATAGGTGCGTTAGACAATACTACCAATGCTGCTATTGCTAGCGATCCATCAATGAAACTTATTATTATAACAACCACCACTCTTACTTTCGGCATGGGTGCATCAACCCAAGCGTTGTTTGCCCGTGTTGGTGGTGGTATTTTTACAAAAGCTGCTGACGTTGGAGCCGACCTAGTTGGTAAAGTTGAGGCTGGTATTCCCGAGGACGATCCACGTAACCCTGCAACCATTGCCGATAACGTTGGTGATAATGTTGGTGATGTGGCTGGTATGGGTGCTGACCTTTATGAGTCATATTGTGGTTCAATTCTTTCAACCGCAGCTCTTGGAGCGTCAGGTTTCACTTTGGCTGGTTTAACTGCTGCTGGTTTTGCTTATACGTCAGAGCAAGCTGCAACAATACAGTTTAACGCAGTTATAGCTCCAATGTTAATCGCAGCGGTGGGTATTGTTCTTTCAATTCTCGGAATTTTCTTGGTAAGAACCAAAGAGGGTGCGTCACAAAAGCAACTTCTCGCAGCATTAAGTCGTGGTGTTAACATCAGTTCTGTGTTTATTGCAGTATTCTCATTTTTGATTTTATGGTATCTTGAATTACCTAATTATGTAGGTATTTGGGCATCTATGTTAGTTGGTCTAGTCGCAGGTATTGGAATTGGTAAATCTACTGAATACTATACTTCAGCCGCTTATAAGCCAACTCAATCTATCGCATCTTCATCTCAAACAGGACCTGCTACAGTTATTATTAATGGCATTGGTACAGGTATGATTTCAACTGCTATTCCTGTTTTGATTGTAGGCACCGCAATAATCTTTGCTTTTCTTTTTGCGTCTGGATTCAGTTTTGATAGCATAAACATGGGTCTTTACGGTATTGCAATTGCTGCTGTTGGTATGCTTTCAACACTAGGTATCACCTTAGCAACCGATGCTTATGGTCCAATAGCTGATAACGCTGGCGGAAATGCCGAGATGAGTCACCTCGGTCCAGAGGTTCGTAAACGTACCGATGCTCTTGATTCACTTGGAAATACAACTGCTGCAACAGGTAAAGGGTTTGCAATTGGTTCTGCTGCACTAACGGCTCTTGCTCTTCTTGCTGCTTATATTGAGGAGATAAAAGTTGGATTGGCTCGTATTCCTGAAAAGGCTCAGGCCTTTGCTGATACAGTAGGTAAAGAAATTCACAACGCTGGCATTGTTGATATTATGCATTACTACCATATCGACCTAATGAACCCACGCGTATTGGTTGGCGCTTTCTTAGGTTCAATGGCTGCATTTCTATTCTGCGGTTTAACAATGACTGCTGTAGGTCGTGCTGCTCAAAAAATGGTTGAGGAGGTTCGCCGTCAGTTCCGCGAAATAGCAGGCATTCTAGAAGGTAAAGCAGAACCTGATTATGCACGTTGCGTAGAGATCTCTACCAAAGGGGCTCAGCGCGAAATGCTTTTCCCATCACTTTTAGCTATTATTATTCCAATTGTGACAGGTATTCTTTTTGGTGTTGCAGGAGTAATGGGACTTCTATTAGGAAGTACTGCTACTGGTTTTATTTTAGCAATTTTTATGGCTAATGCAGGTGGTGCATGGGATAATGCTAAGAAGTTTATCGAAGAGGGTAACTATGGTGGAAAACATTCAGAGGCTCACAAGGCTGCTGTTACTGGTGATACCGTTGGTGATCCTTTTAAAGATACATCTGGCCCAAGTTTGAACATCCTTATTAAGTTAATGAGTATGGTTTCAATCGTTGTGGTTGGTGTAACTCTTGCATATGCTTTGATGTAAAAATCCAATGTAAGCGAATATAATAAGAGAAGCCGGAGAGTATCCGGCTTCTTCTTTTGTTAAATAACGTGAGTTCGATATAAGCGAAACACATTGATAGTCAATATACTTAAAACGAAGTCTAATATCACGCTGATCCGTCAGTTGACGGAGAAGCATCTATATTGCAAATATTTAGATTGCTTTCAGCGAACCCTAAAGGGTTTCTTCGCTTCCTGCCCGCCGTTACACTCCGGCAGGCGGGTGCTCAGAACCGAAGCCCGAAGGGCAAGTTCGGCGAAGCCAATGACATCTTACATCGAATTGACGATAAATATGAAAAACTATAGTTTTTGACGGTCGCAATGTAAATTATGATATGCCCGTTAACATTCCCGCGAACCGAGTTTGCGAGTTCGCCGAAGGCAAAGCGGGAATCTATTTAAAGTATCATGGATTGGCTCCGCCGAACTTCGTTTCCTGCTTTTGCAGGAATGTTCGATTATTGCTTTTGTTGTTTCTTACTAACACTTTTTAGTGGTAGTTTGTTAGCGTAAAAATTATTGTTGAATTGGAACAACCTGTCCCTGAACAATCTTAAAAACCTGCCATGTATCTCCGCTTATACTAGTTGGTATATAAAAAACATTTAGAAGTTTATTGTTACCATACACCCAAACGGTTGCTTTTGAGCTGGAAATAGGAGGAGCTGAAGGATTTACCTTTGAAGAATAGTTATACACAAAGAAGGTATATTCTGCATTTGCATCAAGTTGATCAACAGTTATTGTTTCTGGGCCGTAACCATCCATGTCATCTCTATCAAGTTGACCTGTTCCATCGTTTAGTACTCTGGTGTTTCGATAGCTAATATGGTAAGAGTTTGATTTCATAAAGTGAGCATCTAAATCTTCAGGCCTCTGATCCCACGAAAGAACAACCCTAAACTGATCGATATTTAAAGAGGGAGAGAGGTAGTACCTGTTTTTCATTATGGTTTCAGCAGCAACATCGATATTGAGCAGTGCACTTATATAGCCCGATTTTTTGAATATTGCTTTTATTAATCCATCTGGTTGCTTTGGAAACATTATTCTTCCTGCAGAATCGGAAACAAAATTTCCAATATTCTCAATCATAACATCAGCACCCAGAACCGGATCGCCAGTTAGCGCATCGAATAAACGAATGGTAAAGATGTTGTTGTCCCTTTCTTGGAATACGTCTTCCATTACCTGTTTCATCTTATCCTCTTGAGCGATAGCGGTGCGGAGGCTGAGAATAAGTGATAATGCAATAAATAACTTTATCGACTTCATATTTATAAAAAATTAATATTTGAAAATTTCTTGATAGCCCTTCTAATCCAAAGAATCAATTGTTTTAAGATCTTTTTTTGATCTCATCACGTATCTTTGACGCTTTTTCATAATCCTCGTTGAGAACGGCTTCCTCAAGGATCGTTTTCAATTCTGAAAGCGACATCTTGCTAAAAAGATTTGAATCATAGCTTTCTTTCTTCTCAGGAGCCGGAGTCTTTTCAAGAGGCTCTTCGGGGTTGTCAAGTTCAAGAATTATGCCAGCTTTCTCAATGATATCCTCGGTAGTATAGATTGGACATTTGAAGCGAAGTGCAAGAGCAATAGCATCTGAAGTTCGGGCATCGATAAATACTTCTTTCTTCCCGTTGTCGCAATGTAGCTTGGAGAAGAATACGCCCTCCTCTAGTTTGTATATCTGAACCTCAATGAGTTCAATGCTAAACGATTTCGAAAAGTTGAGGAAAAGATCATGGGTAAGTGGGCGGGGCGGTGTAAGCCCTTCGAGTTGTATTGCAATTGATTGGGCTTCGAAACCACCAATAATTATTGGGATTCTACGGTTGCCCTCCTCTTCACTAAGTACTAACGCGTAAGCGCCTGACTGGGTTTGACTGTAAGATATCCCTAAAACATTCAGCTTCACCTTGCCCATAAGAAAATATTTCTATTCATTGTTTCTAATAATACAAACCTAATCGAATTTAGTTTAAAATACAAGGAGAA
>Ga0209098_1004303_pt1 | contig 11190 bp, 10 predicted proteins | sample AD_JPNHW1_MetaG_FD_184429 | JGI IMG/M metagenome (GOLD analysis project Ga0209098, IMG submission 184429) | Active sludge microbial communities of municipal wastewater-treating anaerobic digesters from Japan - AD_JPNHW1_MetaG (SPAdes) (version 2) | ecosystem: Engineered > Bioreactor > Anaerobic... | reverse complement strand
TTCGTTTTATTTTTCTAATTTTGAACCCATAAATAAACATATAATTAATAAACCAAATATCAAAAGCTATGAGTTGTAAATGTTGCAGTAACAAAGAAAATTCAGACAAAAATACGTTGGATTTAACTGTTTATGGTATTCATGATGTAAAAGAAATTTTTCATAACTTATCCTATGAGGAATTATTTGAACATGAAACCAATCCGGAATTACAAGAATTTGAAAAAGGCTATTTAACTAACACAGGTGCTATAACGGTAGATACCGGAATTTTTACAGGCCGTTCGCCAAAGGATAAATATATTGTAAAGGAAAGTGTATCAGAAGAAAATATTTGGTGGGCTGGACCCAATCGTAAAGGCTCGGATAACAAACCGGTATCAGAAACAGTTTGGAAAGCTTTATTAGAAGTTTCACAAAAACAGTTAAACAATAAGAAGTTATATGTTACTGATGCATTTTGCGGAACAAACGAAAATACTCGTTTAAAAATACGCGTAATCTCGGAAGTAGCATGGATGTCGCATTTTGTTAAAAATATGTTCATTCGTCCGACTGAAGAAGAACTTAAAGATTTTAAACCTGATTTTGTGATGCTTAATGCATGCAAGACGACTAATCCGCATTGGCAGGAAATGGGTTTACATAGCGATGTGTATGCTGTTTTCAATATTAAAGAAAAAATGGCCGTTGTCGGGGGAACCTGGTACGGAGGAGAAATTAAAAAAGGTATGTTTTCTATCATGAATTATTTTCTTCCCCTGAAAAAAATTGCAGCCATGCACTGTTCGGCAAATATGGGAAAAGATGGCGATACTGCTATTTTCTTTGGATTGTCAGGAACGGGCAAAACGACTCTTTCTGCAGATCCAAAGCGTTTATTAATAGGCGATGATGAACATGGCTGGGATGAAGAAGGTGTCTTTAATTTTGAAGGTGGGTGCTATGCAAAATGTATTAATCTTAGCAAAGAAAAAGAACCCGATATCTATTATGCTATCAAACGGAATGCTTTACTTGAAAATGTTGTCTTTGACAGTAAAACTGGTGAAATTGACTTTGCCGATGGCTCGAAAACCGAAAATACCCGTGTATCCTATCCGATCTATCATATAGATAATATAGTAAAGCCTGTTTCTAAAGGTGGGCATCCTCGAAATGTAATTTTCCTGACAGCGGATGCATTTGGAGTATTGCCTCCGGTAGCCAAGCTTTCAACGGATCAAACGATGTATCATTTTTTAAGTGGTTATACAGCAAAAGTAGCTGGTACCGAAAGAGGTATTAAAGAACCAACACCAACTTTTTCGTCTTGTTTTGGAGCTGCTTTTTTGTTGTTGCATCCCACAGTATATGCACAGGAACTTGCCAGAAAAATGAAAGAACACGGTTCATCAGCTTATTTGGTGAATACAGGTTGGATTGGTGGCCCTTATGGTGTTGGACATCGTATTGACATCCCTGCTACACGTGCTATAATTGATGCTATCCTCGATGGATCATTGGTTAATGCTGAATATGAAGAACTTCCTGTTTTTGGTTTAATGATTCCCAAAAATGTTAAAAATGTTGACAGTAAAATATTAAATCCAAGAAATCTATGGAAAATTAAAGAAGAATGGGACGATGCTGCAAAGAAATTAGCCGAAAAGTTTATTGCAAATTTCAATAATTTCACGGATAATGATGAAGGCAAACGATTAGTTGGAGCTGGACCTGTTATTTAATATACAGTTAATAAACAAAATATAAAATAATTACAAAAAAATTATGTTTTTTTTAAAAAAAACAAGAAAAAATTTTTCTGACTGAAATTATTGTATATTTGTTTGTTAATTTTTTAAATCATTTATTCTATGTCTACTGGAAAAGTAAAATTCTTTAATGAAAGAAAAGGTTTTGGATTTATCGTTGACGATGAAACCCAAAAAGAAGTGTTTGTTCATGCATCTGGCTTGATAGACAAACCCATAGCTGACGAGGACAATGTTACCTTTGAAGTTACGGAAGACAAACGTGGGAAGAAAGCAATCAATGTAAAAAAGATATAATTTTTTATTTGAATGCCTGGCATTAGAGAGGCTGTCCCCCAAAGGCAGCCTCTTTTTTATATCTTTGCAAATCTAAGTCATAAATACTGATGAATTATCTTCTTGCTGAAAATCTTAAAAAATCCTTTGGTGAAAAATTACTCTTTAAAAACCTGACTTTCGGTATAGATGCGGGGCAGAAAATAGCAATGATTGCCAAAAATGGTTCTGGAAAAACTACTCTTTTAAACATGCTGGCTGGAATTGATTTTCCGGAAGAAGGAAGGGTTGTTATTCGAAAAGGTATCAGAGTTTCGTATTTACAACAAAACCCGGAATTAGGTGAGGAAAATACAATCCTGGAAGTTGTTTTTAACAGTGAAAATGATTATATTACCGCAATAAGAAATTATGAACAAGCATTAATTAAAATAAAATTATCAGATTCATCCGAAAATCAACTGCTGTTTGAAGCAGCAAGTTCTCGTATGGATGCTCTTAATGCCTGGGACTATGAAACTAAAGTTAAAGAGATTTTAACTCGTTTTCAGATTGAAAATCTGCTGCAAAAGGTAAGTGAACTTTCGGGTGGTCAACGAAAAAAAGTTGCTTTAGCAAAGGCATTGATCGAAGAAGTGGATTTGCTTCTACTTGATGAACCTACCAATCATTTGGATATAGAAATGATTGAATGGCTTGAAGATTATTTATCCAAACAAAAACTCAGCCTGTTGGTGGTTACTCACGACAGGTATTTTCTTGATAATGTTTGTCAGGAAATCTTGGAATTGGATAATGGACAATTATACCGCTATAAAGGAAATTATAGCTATTTTTTAGAAAAAAAAGCAGAACGCGAACATATTGAATCATTAGAAACCGAAAAATCCCGCAATATCTATCGTACCGAACTCGAATGGATGCGGCGGATGCCATCGGCAAGAGGAACCAAATCAAAAGCAAGAGTAGATGCTTTTTACGATATACAAGAAAAAGCATTAAAGCGAACAAGCAATGGTGCCATAGAGTTGAATGTGAAAATGAATCGCCTGGGTGGAAAGATTCTTGAATTAAATAACATATCGAAAAGCTTCGGAGACTTTAAAGCCGTTGATGATTTTACGTATACTTTTAAAAAGGGCGAACGCATAGGAATTGTAGGCAAAAACGGCATTGGAAAATCTACATTGCTTAATATCATAACCGGAGATAGTCGTGCAGACCGGGGTAAGATAAGCTTGGGGCAAACGGTAGTATTTGGCTATTATTCACAGGAAGGGTTTCTGCCAAAAGAAGATAAGCGCGTCATAGAATTGGTGAAAGATATAGCCGAAGAAATACCCTTGGGCAAAGGAACAATGTCAGCTTCACAGTTTTTGAATCATTTTAATTTTCCGCCTACGCTTCAATATAATTATTTTTCCAACCTGAGTGGTGGTGAAAAACGGCGATTGTTTTTATTAATCACTCTTATAAAAAATCCGAACTTTCTTTTGCTTGATGAGCCTACCAATGATCTTGATATAAGCACATTGCAAATTCTTGAAGATTTTCTGCTTGACTTTAAAGGTTGTTTGATGATTGTATCTCACGACAGATTTTTTCTCGACAAATTGGTTGATCATGTTTTCGTTTTTGAAGGAAATGGCAGGATAAAAGATTATTATGGAAATTATACCGGATATTACCGTCAGAAATTATTGGAAGAATCGGCGAAAAGCCAAAATAAAATTGAAAAGCCAAAGCGGGAAAAGCCAAAAGATATAGTAAAAAAGCCATCATATAAACAAAAGCTTGAGTATGAGTCTTTGGAAAATGAGATTCAATCGCTTGAAACTGAAAAGTCGGAAATCATCAACAGACTTAACTCAGGTAAAGAAAATATGGAAACACTTCACGAATTATCCATTCGCTTCGGAGAAATCGAGAAACTGATAGATGAAAAAACTATTCGCTGGATGGATCTTTCGGAAATAATTGATAATTCCAGATAATGATTTGTTATAAATTGACCAAAAACTTCATTGTATCAACTCCATCGGCGTAATCCCAAAGCTCTGGTTGTTGCGCTTTTCCGAAAGGTATATTTGTAGCGAATGTTTCATTGCTTCCAATGATACATTGGATATTCTCAGAATGATTATTTAATTCTTGCTCAACAACTTCCAAATTGCCGTATTTTTCAAAATTAATCACCGAAACCGGCGAAGCAATAGCCCTGTCTTCCTTCAAAAGCAGGAATCCATTATCAGCAAAAGGAACGCTGTTAATCAAAAAGATTGATTTATAATAATCGTAATTGTTTCGGTATTTGTTATGATTAGCCAAATCGTTCCACGATTCATTGGCTTCGAAGAATTTTCTGAACGAGTAATCTTCCGGTACAAACAGTTTGGAAACATTACGGCATCCCATTCCAAAATGGATAAAAATATCGTTTCCCAAAGCATTCAATTCTTCCCCGGATTCTTTACCGGTAAGTATGGCAATAGCATTTCGGTTGTGGCGGAGAATATGAGGGTACTTTCCAAAATAATATTCAAAATAACGGGAAGTATTGTTACTACCGGTAGCTATTACCGCATCAAAATTTTCGAGTTTCCCTTCGGAAAAGCAGATGCGTTTGCCAAATTCCGGCTCGTAATCCATAAGTATATTAGCAATGGCAGGGATTAATTTATCATCGTCCGATGAAAGTTTCCCAATAAAACGATTCCCGGAAATCAAAACACTTAAAAAATCATGAAATCCGACGGCAGGAATATTTCCAGCCATAACAACGGCAATATTTTTTGTTTTTTTCTTTGTTTCAATTTGATTGCGATAGGGGAGAAGCCATTTTTTTAAATTTTCCTCTGTCAGACTATTTCCTAACGCAGCAATAGCAAAGCGAACATTATTTTCGGTGAACCATGGATTATAAATTTTAATATTCTGAATCAGTTTTTCAAAATCAGAATAATGCTTTTGGAATATAGCATCGGGATTTGTATCCTGCTTATTATTGTTTACGCACCATCTCAGGAAGTTTCCCAGTTTGATAAATGCTTCAATCCTATTGTCTAAAGTCATAATTATTCAATTATTATAATGAGAAGTAAAAATTTTATCTTTTAAAAAAGTAAAGGTATCAATTTATTTGCCGGACAATTAGTATAAACTAAAAATGTTCAATAAAATTATTGGATAAATTGATCAAAATATTCTAATTTTGTTATCGTTTTTATGAATGTAAATACAAAACTCAGAAATTATTAATAACCTAAAATTCATATTACTATGAAAAAACATAATTTTAATGCCGGACCATCTATTCTCCCGAGAATAGCCATTGAAAACACAGCAAAAGCCGTTTTGGATTTGAACGGAATAGGAATGTCAATCCTGGAAATTTCGCATCGAAGCAAAGATTTTCAGGCAGTGATTGATGAAGCCGTAGCTTTATTTAAAGAAGCGCTGAATATTCCTGATAATTATCACGTTTTGTTTCTTGGTGGAGGTGCAAGCCTTCAGTTCTGCATGGTTCCTTTTAACCTTTTGAATAAAAAAGCTGCTTACCTGGAAACAGGTGTTTGGGCAAAAAAAGCATTGAAAGAAGCTAAATTGTTTGGCGAAGTAGTTACCGTTGCTTCTTCTTCCGATAAGAACTTCAATTACATTCCAAAAGGCTGGACTATTCCAACCGATGCTGATTATTTCCACATCACAACCAACAATACCATTTACGGAACCGAAATCCGCGAAGATTTCGACAGCCCTGTTACCTTAGTTGCCGATATGTCATCCGACATCCTGAGCCGTCCGGTGGACGTTTCCAAATACGGAATGATTTACGGCGGTGCACAGAAAAACCTCGGACCTGCAGGCGTTACCTTTGTAATTATTCGCGACGATATCCTCGGAAAAGTAGAACGCGCTATCCCAACCATGCTCGACTACCGTACGCATATTAAAGAAGGTTCTATGTTCAACACACCTCCGTGCTTGCCTATTTTCACCGTTAAAGAAACTTTGAAATGGATCAAGGAATTAGGTGGTGTTAAGGTATTGGAAGAAATGAACAAGAAAAAAGCCAACCTGCTTTATGATGCTATCGACAACAGCAAAATGTTTGTTGGAACCGTTGAAAAAGACAGTCGTTCGCGCATGAATATCTGCTTTGTGATGAAAGAACAATACAAAGACAAAGAAGAAGCTTTCATGGAATTTGCCAAAGGCAAAGGTATGGTCGGTATCAAAGGACATCGTTCCGTCGGCGGTTTCCGCGCTTCATGCTACAACGCACTTCCTATCGAAAGCGTTCAGGCATTGATTGATGCTATGCACGAATTTGAAAAAGCTAACGCATAAACCTCACCCCCTTACTCCCCCTCTCCAATGGAGAGGGGGCTGGGAGGAGAGGTGATAATTAAATTATAGAATCATGAAAAAAATATTAGTTGCTACCGAAAAACCCTTTGCAAAAGTTGCCGTGGACGGCATCCGCAAAGTGGTGGAAGCTGCCGGCTACGAACTGGTACTTCTGGAAAGTTATAAAAGCAAAGCCGAATTGCTTGGTGCTGTTGCCAATGCTGATGCTATGATTGTTCGCAGCGACATTGTTGACCGCGAAGTAGTAGAGGCCGCCAAAAATCTGAAGATTGTTGTACGTGCCGGTGCCGGTTACGATAACCTCGACCTGGCCGCTTGTACCGAAAAAGGTATTGTCGCCATGAATACTCCCGGACAAAACTCCAACGCCGTTGCCGAACTGGCACTTGGCATGATGGTTTTTATGGCTCGCGGAATGTACAATGGCAAATCAGGAAGTGAATTAAAGGGTAAAAATTTAGGTATTCAGGCTTACGGCGCTGTTGGTCGTCTTGTAGCTAAAATTGCCAAAGGTTTTGGTATGGAAATCTATGCTTTCGATCCATTCGTTTCCAAAGAAGCTATTGAAAAAGATGGTGTTCATTGCATCGAAAAATTGGAAGATTTGTACAGCACCTGTCAGTATGTTTCGTTACATATCCCGGCAACTGCTGAAACAAAGAAATCAATCAACTTCAATCTTCTTTCGAAAATGCCTAAAGGTGCCGTATTGGTAAATACTGCCCGCAAGGAAGTTATCAACGAAGAAGAATTGCTGAAGATGTTTGCCGAACGTCCCGACTTTAAATACCTAAGCGATATTGAACCGGAATGTAAAGCTGAAATCGCCGAAAAATATGCCGGACGTTACTTCTTTACCCCTAAGAAAATGGGTGCCCAGACCGAAGAAGCCAACATCAATGCAGGTATTGCTGCCGCAAACCAGATTGCAGATTTCTTTACTACCGGAAATAAAAAATTCCAATTAAATAAATAAACTACCCTTCCCTGACCCTTCCCGAGTATTCGGGGAGGGAACCTCGGGATGGCGTAATCAATCAGATATTTTTAATCTGAAATCTCAAATTTTAAATCTCAACTTAAAAAATGGCTATACTAAAACCTTTTAAAGGACTGCGTCCTCCAAAAAATATCGTAAAAGAACTTGCTTCACGTCCTTACGACGTACTTAATTCTGCCGAAGCTCGCGTGGAAGCAGGTGGAAACGACTATTCGCTTCTGCACATCATAAAACCTGAAATTGACCTCCCTGTTGGCATTGACGAACACGACGAAGCTGTTTACAACAAGGCAAAGGAAAACTTTGAAAAATTCCAGAAAAACAACTGGTTGGTACAGGACAATGAAGAATACCTTTATATTTATGCCCAGACCATGAACGGCAAAACCCAGTACGGAATTGTCGGCTGTGCCGGTGTGCAGGATTATATGAACGGTATCATAAAAAAACATGAACTTACCCGTAAGGACAAGGAAGAAGACCGCATGAAACATGTACGCATTACCAACGCCAACATGGAACCCGTATTTTTTACTTATCCCAACGTTAAGGAAATAGATGAAATCGTTGCTAAGTTTGTTAAGGAAAATGAACCGGAATATGATTTCACTTCCGTAGATGGCTTTGGACATCATTTCTGGGTAATCCGTGACAAAGCCCTCGTACAGCATATCGTTGACTTATTTGCTAAAGTACCTTATACTTATGTTGCCGACGGACATCACCGTACTGCTGCCGCTGCTTTGGTTGGAAACGAAAAGAAAAAAAATAATCCAAACCATACCGGTAGTGAAGAATATAACTTCTTCCTTGCCGTACATTTTCCAGCCGACCAGTTGACAATCATTGATTACAACCGCGTGGTGAAAGACCTGAACGGACTGTCAAATGCTGATTTCTTAGCCAAACTTGGCAAAGTTTTCGATATTACCGAAAAAGGAAGCGAAATTTACAAACCCTGCTGCCTGCATAATTTCAGCATGTATATTGATGGAAAATGGTATAGTATGACTGCCAAACCTGGAACCTTCAACGACAACGACCCGATAGGCGTGCTGGATGTTACTATACTCTCCAAATTAGTTTTGGACGATGTATTAGGCATCAAAGACCTGCGTACCGACAAACGTATTGACTTTGTTGGCGGAATCCGCGGCTTAGGCGAACTGAAAAAACGGGTGGACAGCAACGAAATGAAAGTTGCCTTTGCATTGTATCCGGTTTCTATGAAGCAGTTAATCAACATTGCTGATACCGGTAACATCATGCCACCAAAAACTACCTGGTTCGAGCCCAAACTTCGGAGCGGTTTAGTTGTTCATAAACTTGATTAAGTTAATTTCAAATTTCAGATTTGAGATTTAAGATTTTGCTGTTCAATGGACAAAGAGGAATTAAAATGCAGAACAAAAGAATTTGCAAAAGCAATAATTCTCCTTTGTCGTTTGTTACCCGATAATCGTGACGGACGTTTGATTGGAAATCAATTATTCAGGTGTGGTACTTCGGTAGCTGCAAATTACAGAGCTGCGTGCAGAGCTCGTTCCGCTGCTGACTTTATTTCCAAAATGGGAATAGTATTGGAAGAAGCTGACGAAAGTGCATTTTGGCTCGAATTAATTTCAGAAACCAATTTACTTTCATCTGACAAAATCAAAACCCAGTTAAACGAAGCCAACGAATTAATTGCTATCTTTGTAACAAGTATAAACACGATTAAAAACAATCAAAAGAACAAATCTTAAATCTGCAATCTAAAATCTAAAATTAAAAGTATGGACACCACAGAATTAGTTCTCAAAACCTTAAAGGATGCCGGAGTGCCTATGAAATCCGGTGAAGTTGCCGAAAAAGCAGGCATTGACAAAGCGGAAGTGGATAAGATCATCAAGAAACTGAAAAAAGAAGAAAAGATCGTTTCGCCTAAAATGTGCTTTTACCAGGCAAAGTAAACCACAAATACATCCTGCTAAAGGATGTAAACACTGAAACAACCTCTGCTATTTATTGTAGCGGGGGTTGTTTTGTTTTAGGTAATGGTGGAAGTGTGGACGGCGTAGCCCGCCCAAACTCCTACTTCTTCTCTTTCTCAAGGACGACCGTCATTTCGACCGAAGGGAGAAATCTAATTTGTTTATGGAATGATAAATTCCAATATTTTCATTGCGGTAAAATATTTGCTGATCGTCGGGAATATTATCTGTAACTAACAGCTACATAAGTTTTGTTGTTTCCATTGGTAAACATTCCACCGGCATATACATTACCCATAGCATCAATATTGACAGAATAAATAGCATTATTTGCGTTCAGATTTCCAAAATCATTCCATTTTTTGCCATTCCATTTCGACACATAGCTTTTTCTGTTACTATTAAAGGAATTTCCGGCTGCATATACGTTGCCAGAAACATCTACTGCAAGAGAATACACCGAATATGGTGGAGTTATGCCATCTAAAAAATTCCAGGTATTGTTTTTTTTATTCCATTTGGCAACATTATGTGTATGATTTTGGAATGAACCACCTGCATATACATTACCTGAAGCATCAATAGCAAGAGCAGTTATTGAACCAATTCCAAAATCTGCAGATCCTACTTCGCTCCAGTTACTACCATTCCATTTAACCACACAAGATGAGTAATTGCTATTGTGGAATTCTCCGGCTGCATATAAAACACCAGTAGCATCCATAGCGATCTCGAATACAATACCAGTAAATGAATCACCGAGCATGCTCCATGTATTTGTGTTTTTATCCCATTTGGTTACAAAACTAACATAATCGCCAGAGTTATTATCGTTGGTTTTACATCCCGCCACATAAACATTACCAAGGTCATCGGTAACGACGGAATAAATTCCATAATTAAAAGATGGTTGATCGGTTCCTCCGAGTTCACGCCATGTATTGGTGCTTTTTTCCCATTTCACTAAATGATAGTCAGGATTTATAAGCGGAACTTGGTGAACTCCACAGGCATATACATTGCCAGAAATATCAGTAGCAATGGGATATTGAATGCCGATGTTAAAAAAAGAAGAATCCATAACACCAAGTTTACTCCAGGAATTGGTATTTTTATCCCATTTGGCCACATATGATTTGTTATTATTGTCATGATAGAAATCTCCGGCTGCATATACATTACATGAAATATCAGTAGTAATAGACTGAATGCAACCATCAAACTGAGAAATATTTGTACCCCCAAGTTCTTCCCATACGGCTATGGTATCAGTGTTCTGACCAGAATCTTTTTTTCCACAACTATTTAATCCCCAAATAGCAATAGTAAAAATTAACATTAAAAGAGATTGTTTTAATATCTTCATTATCCATTCGACAGAGATTTTAGTGCTGTCTCCGCACCTTTGATTATTAATTCCGTTGTAAATTATATTTGAAAAATTAAAATTTGCTTATACATAACTCAATTGTGTGAAGTTTGTAACAACACAAAACCCAATTTGCCCGTTAACCAATTTTCATCTCGATTTTTTGCACGGGACTTCATTTTATTCAGGATTATGCTTTTGTACTTTATAAATATAACCCTGAAATAATATGTCGCAAATATATTAAATTTTGATATAAACAAATTAAATTGGGAAAAATTTAATTATTTAAATTCCTTTATACCGTTTATTCCGTACCATTATAAAGTCATCGGATAATTCGGAATCGTTACCCCACCCTTGGGAACCGTTACCCCGCCCTTGGGAATCGTTACTCCGTCCTTGGGAACCGTTACTCCGCCCTTGGGAACCGTTACCCCACGCTTG
>Ga0209098_1004301_pt1 | contig 11194 bp, 8 predicted proteins | sample AD_JPNHW1_MetaG_FD_184429 | JGI IMG/M metagenome (GOLD analysis project Ga0209098, IMG submission 184429) | Active sludge microbial communities of municipal wastewater-treating anaerobic digesters from Japan - AD_JPNHW1_MetaG (SPAdes) (version 2) | ecosystem: Engineered > Bioreactor > Anaerobic >... | reverse complement strand
ACCGTCCAGCGTGACGACCGACAGCAGGCAGCCGACGTACTTGCCCCGGCCCTGGACGCGCAGGATCGGATGCGGCCGGCCGACTTCGTTCGGCGTCGTCCGCCACCAGCCGGCGTGGAAATAGCCCATTTCGTCCGTCGCCGCGTCCGGCCGCGGCTCGACCCAGGCGCGCACCTTCACGGGCACCGGCGCCACGCGTCCGGTTTCCAGCCGGATTTCCGCCGATTTCGCGAACGGCATCGGAAAGGCGCAGAACAAGGCGTCGCCTTCCATGCCGAAATAGAGCGAACGCGCCCGCACCCGCCGCCACGGCAGGCCGCACAAATCGCCCAACGGCACCCGCACGCTTTCGTTCGTGCTGCCGTCCCAGCGAATCGTCACCAGCCAGTCGCGCAAAATCGCGTCGCGCGATTCTTCCGGAATCCGCCCCCAATCCGGCGCGAATTCCAGGCGACGGATGACGGCGGGCCCCGGGATGATCGCCTCCTCCTGGCCGTCCATCAGGACGAATTCGGTTTTCTCGCCCGCCGGCGGCAAGCGGTCCGCCGCCCAGATGGCGCGCGCCCGCTCCAGCGCGGAAACGTCGCGCTCCGGCAACGGCCAGGCGAACGTCTCCACCGGCGTGCCCCGCGGCAGGGCCGACTCGGACACCTGATAGTACACCTTGCGGGGCGCGCCGTTTGCATCGGCCGGTCCCTGCTCGCATTCGATGCGCAGGCTTTTCGCGTATGGCAGCGGCACGAACGAATACCAGCAGTAGTTGTTGAATTCCGCCAGCGGTGCGAGAAACGGCGCCTGCCGCCCGCCGAACAGTTCCTTGACGTCGCCGGCCAGTCGCGGCGTCTTTTCGCCGTCGAAATAGAAGCGGAAGCGATGCGGCTGGCCATCCTTCGCGCCCGTGAACCAGACCCGCGAGACGTAGCCCGGCCCCTTCAGGTCCGCGATCACCTTCCAGCCCGGCTCCTGGCCGTCGCGCACGAAAGTGCCGAAGTCGTCGTTCCGGCCCGTGCGGTCGTAGGACGAGTGCAGCCGCGTGTCCGGCTGGTCCAGCCGCGCCAACTCGAGCGGATCGGACAAATGCGCCGCCAGCGACGCCACCGTGACCGCCGGCCCCGTCGGCCGCGCGCCGCACCCCGCCAGCGCCCCCAGCAGCCCCGCCGCCCACATACTGCGCCAAATGTGCTTCATTTCCACCTCGCTTCCCCTTAAATATGCGCCATCGCGGCGCACAAATGAATCCTTTTCGATCCGAAACCGCCGAGTGCGGAAGTTCTCCGTCCCCCATGCGGCCCGGCGCGGCTTGTGCCCGTTTCGCGTTGACCAGCCTTCCGCCGCCGGCCTAGTCTCTCGGCATGGCCCCCGCTACCATTCCGGGCCGCGACGGCCTCGCGACGTTCTGCCTGCACAGCCTGCTGCGCGAATACGGCTGGCTGTTCTTCCGCCGCATCGGCCTGCGGCATCCCCTGCGGACCGCGCGGGCCATGCGGGCCGCCGGCGCGCTCGACGACTCCGGCGCCGCGCTGGATGTTCCCGCCCCCGGTCCCGCCCGGCCGTTCGGCGGCCCCGGCGCGCTCGTCGGCGTCGGCTTTTGCCTCAAGCCCCTCGAACCGCCCTGCCCCTCCGGCCGCTTCAACCACGATTGCGCGTTTCTCGAAAGCCTGCCCCGCGCCGCCGCGGCCGAAATTCCCGCGCCGTGCCGCGCCTGCGCGATCCGCGAATTCGGCCTGCTGGCCCTGCGCGCCGGCGCCGCCTTCTACGTCATGACGTCGGCGAAGGACATCCTCCTCGACGTCTTCGCGCCCGCGGCCGACGCCGGCGTCTTCCGCGCGGGGCTCTTCGCGCTGTGCCGCTATTCGTTCAAGCCCTTCGCCGCCGGTCTGCTGGCCGGCGGCGTCCAAGCGCGGCTGTGGCCCTTCGAAACCGGCGACTGCCGCGACTATCCCACCTGGCTCCGCGCCGATCGGGGCGACAAGCCCGACCGCACGGAAATCGCCCCGCCGAACCGCCAAACCCTCCGCGACGCCCTCCGCGACGCCTCACAGGCCACGCCGCCCGCGCGCTTCCAAAAGCGCGGCCACGTTCTTTTCCCCCTTCCCTAGGATCCGCGCCGGTCTAAAGCGGCGCCTAACCGCATGGGAACTTCGCGGCGCGCACCGCGGCTACTTGGCCGACGGCTTGTCGGCGCCTTTCTGGAGATACGGCAGCCAACGGCCCAGAATCTGGTCCAGCAACCCGTTGGCACGCCAGCGGGCCAGCGCCTCGTTGGCCTGCTTCCGCAAGGTGTCGTCGTCCAGCCGCACCGCCCACGCGAGCTGCTGCGATTCCAGCGGAATGAACACCAGCTCCAGCCGGCTTTCGTGGCGGGAAACGATCTGCACCGCCGCGGCCACGTCGTCGATGAAAAGCTCGATGCGCTGGTTGGCGAGATAGAAGGCCACATCGTCCCGCGCGTTCAGCGGCAGGATCTTGGCCTGCTTGCATTCGCGGCGCACGAACGCGTCGGCCGACGTGCCGCGCAGCGCGCCGATGCCGCCGGTGGCGCCGAGGATCGCGGCGGCGGACGCATAGCGCCCGGCTTCGCCCCGGCGCACCACCGCGACGAGCGGATTGTCCATGTAGGGCTCGCAGAACGCCGCGCACGTCTGGCGCGCGGGCGTGATGGTCATGCCGGACATGATGATATCGATGCGCTGCGCCTGCAGTTCCTCGAGCTGCAGCTCCCATGGCACGGGCACGAGCTGCAGCGGCCGGCCCAGTTCGCTGGCCAACTGCACGGCGAAGTCGCACTCGGCGCCGGCGGCCTTGTCGCCCTGCAACATGATGAGCGGCGGATAGTTCGGCGTCACGCCCACCCGCAGGGGCGACGGCGGCGGCTTGACCGTCGCGCACGAAGAAACCATCAGGGAAACCAGCATCGCCGCCATCCATCGTGTCCGCTTCACTCGACCTCCTCGCGCAGCCGCGCTTTCGATGCCGAAAGGATGCCCCACCCCGCCGCCGAAAGCAAGGCCGGCCGCGACTCCGCCCCCGCGCGCCGCCGGAATTCGCATTGACGCCCGCCCCCCGCGGCGCCATGATCCCGCCAATCGTATGCCGTGAAAGGAATCGTCGCCATGAAATCCGCGCGTTGGGCTTTGTTGTTTGCGATCCTGGCTGCGGGCTCCGCCCGGGCCGAATGGGAAAAGCTGGAAAACGTCGCCTTTCGGACCGACCCCGCCAACGACGGCGACAGTTTCCATGCGGCCTGGCAGGGCCGGTCGTTCTTCTTCCGGCTCTATTTCGTGGATTGCCCGGAAACCCAGGACCGCCTGAAGGATCGCATCGCCGAACAGGCGCAGGTCTTCGGCATGGACCCGAAATACGTCCACAAAATGGGCAAGGTGGCGGAAGATTTCACCCGCGACCGGCTCAAACAGCCCTTCACCGTCTGGACGGAATGGGCGGATGCCCAAGGCGACAGCGGCGTGCCGCGCTTCTTCGCCTTCGTGCGGGACGCGGAAGGCCGCGACCTCGGCCAGGAACTCGTCGGCAACGGCCTGGCCCGCGTCTACGGCGCCCAAGCCGACCATCCCGCAGGCCCCAACCGCATGGCCCAATGGGGCATCCTCAACCAGCGCCAACAGCAAGCCCAAACCCAGAAACTGGGCTGCTACGGCGACAAGGTGAAGTGATTCCAGGTTTGCGCGGAACCGAGAATTTCGGCCGTCGCGCGGCGCCGGCGCCGCTTCGCACGTCCCGACCGCCATCCGAAAGAAACATCCCATGCACGGTCCCTCCCCAACCGATCCCCATCCCATGGCCGGTTTTCCCCAGGTCTGCTTCATCCGGAACACGGTGAAGAATCCCAACATCGTCGTCGGCGACTACACCTACTACGACGATCCGGAAGACTCGGAGAACTTCGAGCGCAACGTGCTCTACCATTATCCGTTCGTCGGCGACAAACTCGTCATCGGCAAGTTCTGCGCGCTGGCCCGCGGGGCCAAATTCATCATGAACGGCGCCAACCACAAGCTGACGGGCTTTTCCACCTACCCCTTCGGCATCTTCGGCCAGGGCTGGGAAGCCGCCGTCCCCGCACCCGGCGACCTGCCCTCCCGGGGCGACACCGTCGTCGGCAACGACGTGTGGATCGGCTACGACGCCCTCGTCATGCCCGGCGTCAAGATCGGCAATGGCGCCATCGTCGCCGCCCGCGCGGTCGTCGCGAAGGACGTCCCCGCCTACGCCGTCGTCGGCGGCAACCCCGCCCAGGTCCTCAAATCCCGCTTCCCGCCCGAAACGATCGCCGCGCTCGAGCAAATCGCCTGGTGGAACTGGCCCGTCGAAAAAGTCACCCGCCACCTCAAAGCCATCGTCTCCGCCGACCTCGCCGCGCTGCAAGCCGCCGCAAACGACTGAGAGCCGGTTTTTCGGCTCATGACAAAAGCCAACGGACCGCTCGGAGAGCGGTCCCTACCGCAGCCGCAAATCGCAATCGAAAGGTAGGGACGCCTCTCCGAGGCGTCCGAATGCCCGTTTTCGCCCACCACGCCCTTGCGTGGCAAGTTTTCGCGATTTTGAGCCCCTAATCCGGCTTTTCGGGCCGTTTTCAGCGGTTTTTGTCTCCCATACCCCCACGGGCTTGCTTGCCCGACGAAGCCTTGGCGAAGTCAGGCCCTGTGGGTGAATCAGGTCCGTTTTGAAACACGCAACGACATCGTCACCCAAAACCCACGCTGAAGCGTGGACTACATACCTCCACCGTTTGTAGTCCAGCCTTCAGGTTGGGCTTGAAAATGTCCCGTTCGCTTCTCCCCTGCCCGTCCGCCCAACATCTTTTCGCCTTTGTCCAAGACGATTTCAACCCACGGCCGCACCGCGCCTTCATCCGACCCCTCCGGCCCTCCCGATGGCAATACAGAATTGATCTTCCCGCCTCCCGCGCCTAACATGACGGCCAACTGGACAAACATTACGCCGCATAAAGACAAATTATAGTTCGTTAAATACTGTTCGCAATGAAGAAATCAAAAGCCACAGCTCTTCTGGACACAGCAATCATGTCGTTTGCCGAGGAACTTGCGGATCTCCTGTTTGAATCGCAAATGCTGTTGCACACCTACAAGACCGTACGCCGCGGCGAAATCATCAACTATGACGCGAAAACTAAAGCCTACTCACACACAAGCATTGGGGACTGGTACCACGGCGTAAGCGCAGAAGACATCACTGATACGAACCGCTCATTAGCAATCATCGCGGCTCGACACGGCAACAAGAATTCGATTACAAAATGGTTCCCGCGATTGCTGAATTCACAAATCCGCTGGCTCTTGGTCACCGCATTCGAGGCATACGAACGATTCCTGAAGGAACTATATGCTGTTCTCGGCTATTGCGACAAGAATCTGTGGCGATGTTCAGATTTCGGGAACAATTATTCTTTGAAGAACCTTAGCTCTCTGTCTATTGCCGACTTTCGGTCGATTGTCCGGCAATCCGCAGAGCTTAAGCCAAGGAAGATACGAACACTTGTTGCACACAGGTTCGGGAACATTCAACGGGCGCAGAGCAAAAACTCAATCGTATTCGCGGACGAGATCATCACATATTGGGAATACATCTCCTTGATCGAGCTAATTCGCCACATCATCGTTCATGAGAATTCAACAGTCTCATCTGATGACTTCTTCCGCAGGCTGCAAAAGAAATGGCAACGGGAAGTACCTTTATCCCATCCACTCAAGACGCTTATAATTCACGAGGCCTTCAAGTACGAGAAACCTAATTGGAATATTTGGCTGATTAGAGACGTGGCATTTGCGCACCCCAATACTGACGCCAGCCCGATGGGGACCCTGGTTCAAAGACTTGGGACAGATGCATGCCTTTTGTACAAAGAGGTGGGAAAACATTTTGGGATCACACCCTATTGGAATCGACGATGAGGTGAACCATGCGTTCCATACTGTCGTCGCCCAATCGCGCCTCAGCCTGCTCCCTGACATTCGACTTCACCCCTGCCCGCCATGCAGCGTCGCATAAATGAGGGCGGCGGTTTTGGGACCGACGTCGGGGGCGGCGGCGATTTCTTCGGGGGTGGCGCGGCGCAGGCGATCGACGGATCCGAAATGGGCCAATAGCTTTTCCTTGCGCTTCTGGCCGATGCCTTCGACGTCGTCGAGGATCGATTCCTGGATGCGCTGCGACCGCAGCTTGCGGTGGTAGGTCAGCGCGAAGCGGTGGGCTTCGTCGCGGATCTGCTGGATCACGCGCAGCGCCGGCGAATCGGGTTTGAACCGCAACGGGGCCTGCTCGTTCTCCGGATCGTGGTAGAGCTCTTCGAACTGCTTGGCGATGCCCGCCACGCGCTGGCTTTCCAGGCCCAGCGCATCCAGTTCCGCGCGCGCGGCGCGCAACTGCGTGATGCCGCCGTCCACCAGCACCAGATCCGGCAGCTTTTCCTTCTCTTCCAGCGCGCGCATGAAGCGCCGGCGGATCACTTCGGCCATCGAAGCCGGATCGTCCGCGCCGGCCACAGTCTTGATCCGATAGGTCCGGTAGCGCGCGGGAGTCGGGATGCCGGCGACCGACACCACCCGGCTGGCGACGGAATTCGTGCCGGAGATGTTGGAGATGTCGTAGCACTCGATGACCTCGGGCGGGCGCGCCAAGCCGAGCCGCGCTTGCAGCTCGGCGAGGCCTTTCTGGGCCTCTTCCCGCTTCAAATGGAGGCTCTTGCGGCCGCGGGCTTTTTCGCGAATGCCCTTGATCAGCAGCAGGTACATGTCGCGCAAGGCGGCGGCTTTTTCGAACTTCAGCTCCTTGGCGGCGGCGGCGATCTGCTGGCGCAGGCCGTCGAGGAATTCGCGGCGCTCGCCGTCCAAAAACGCGCAGGCGGTCAGCACCCGCTCGCGGTACTGCTCCGGCGTGACCTTTCCGACGCACGGCGCCGAGCAGAACCGGACGATATCGTTCAGGCAGTGCTTATGGTCCTCCGGCCCCGGCACGCGCGGCGCGCAGCGGCGCAGGCCGAATTGCTTGTCCATGAACTCCAGCGAGGCCCAGGCGGAGGCCGACGTCGCGTACGGTCCCCAGTAGCGCGCGCCGTCGTCCTTGCGGATGCGCACGGCGTCGAACCGCGGAAACGGCTCGTTCAGGTTCACCCGCAGCAGCAGGAAGCGCTTGTCGTCCTTGAGCGACACGTTGTAGCGCGGCCGGTAGTCCTTGATCAGGCGGCTTTCAGTCAGCAGGGCTTCGGCTTCGGTATTCAGCGGCACGAAATCCAGATCGTCGATGCTGCGGATCAGCCCGCGCAGCTTGGGATCGGCCTTGGAAAAGGTGCTGTGGCGGAAATAGGACGACACGCGGTTGCGCAGGTTGGCCGCCTTGCCCACGTAGATGATCTTCCCCTGCCGGTTCCGCATCAGGTACACGCCCGGCTGGTCCGGCAGCGCCGCCAGCTTGGCCTTCACCTTGTCGGAGAATTGCAGCATGCCCTTACGATACCAATTCCCGTTCGTTTAACCACAGAGAACACAGAGATTCACAGAGAGGTTTCCCTCGGTGCCCCTCTGTGCCCTCTGTGGTGAAAAAGGCTTTTAGAACTCCCCGCGGATTTCGACGCGCTCGACGTAGGGCCGCAGGAGGTCGGCGTAGGCGTGGAGGGTCTCGGCGCGGGTCTCGGGCATGTCGCGGCAGGCAGGATCGGGCAATTCGGCGCGCGGGACAAAGGCCTGCAAGACATGCAGCTTGGCCCCCCGCACCCATTCGCCGATGGCGCGCATGGAGTCCGCGTCGTGCCAGGCTTCGATGACCGTGGTGCGGAATTCGTAGGCTTTGGCCTGTTCGCGGATCAGCCGGATGGATTCGGTCAGCGCGGCGACGTCGGCGAAGCCGGCGCGCGCGGGATAGTCGGCCGGGGCGAATTTGACGTCCATGGCGACGTAGTCCACCAGCGGCAGCAACTTTTCCAGGATCCGCGGGCGCGAGCCGTTGGTGTCCAGCTTGATCGCGAAGCCCCACTCGCGCAGTTTTTCCACGACGTGGAAAACGCCGGGATTCAGCGTGGGTTCGCCGCCGGTGACGACGGCGCCGGCCACCCAGTTGTCGCGGAACTTGCGGCAGATCTGCTCGACCTCGGTCCACGGCAGGCCGGCGGCGTCCACCCGCCCCATCAGCGCGGCGTTGTGGCAGAAGCCGCATTTGAAGTTGCAGCCTGTCAGGAAGAAGACCGCGGCGAGCTTGCCGGGAAAGTCCACCATCGAGGCGTTTTGGAGCACGCCGTAGACGGGAGACAGGCTCATGGTTCCGCTCCGGGATTGGCGGTCCCCACCGCCTTGCGCGGTGGGGGAGCAAAATTTTGCCCCCCACGACGCAAGGTCGCGGGGAGGCCGATCCGGAACCGCATCGCCGGATTCCTTCTTACAGCGCCTTGGCCTGGCGCAGGACGGCTTCGATCATGCGCGGGGTGATGACACCGCGGCCGACGCTGGAATAATCCGTCTGCAGGCCGACCCAGGTGTAGAGGGCGCTGGCGCCGCCGGGGGCGTCCGCGGAGCCGGGCTGCGGATTCGGCAGGGGCTGCTGTTCGCCGGTGGCGGGGTTGGCCTTGGAGACATAGAAGCCCGGCACGCGCTGCGGATTCAGGCACTCGGCCTCGCAGAACTCGACCAGGCCGTTCTCGGTTTCGAGATCGTGGTAGAGCTTCTCGAACTCGGCCCATTCGGCTTCCTGCAGGAGGTCGTCGAGACGGCCGTTGAGGGTGTGGCACTTGTCGCAGCCGGGCTTGCCGAACACGTGGATCTGGTAGGTTTTGGACATGGCTCAGGCCTCCGCGGGCTGGGTTTCGGCGCAAGCGGCAACGGGTGCGGCGACAGCTTCGACCGCGTAGATGCCGCGCTGGCGGGCCGGCAGTTCGCCGTCGCGCTTGCTCTTGTTCCAGTTGTTGATCTTGCTGAAGTAGCCGACGACGCGGGTTTCGCCCTCGACGTGCGCGGAGCCGCACGACGTGCATTTTTCCTTCAGGCCGCGCATGTTGTGACCGCAATCGAGGCAGTAGGTGAATTCCGGCGAGAGCGTCACCTGCGCCGACTGCGTGCGGAAGAACGTCTCGCGAATGAGGGTTTCGATGGCCTGCGGCGACGGGCGTTCTTCGCCGATGAAGGCGTGGGTGATGGCGCCGCTCTCGATCAGGCTGTGGAATTGCGCCTGCTTGCGGATGCGCTCGACCAGCGAGACGGGGGCGTCGGCGGAGAGGTGCACGCTGTTGGTGTAGTAGGCCACGTCTTCGCTGCCGCCCTTGTAGATCTGCAGCGCCTCGTCGCGGTAGTACACCAGGTCGGCCTTGGCCAGCCGACGCGCCGCGCTTTCGGCGGGCGATTCCTCCAGCGTGAGCTTCATCTTGTGCTTCACGGAGAGCTTCTTGCAGCGCAGGAACATGTGGGCCACGAGCTTCTCGCCCAGCCGCAGGGCTTCGTCGCTCTCGTGGAACTCCTTGCCCATCAGGAAGCGCACGGCGTCGTTCACGCCGATGAGCCCGATGATGTAGGTGGCCTTTTCCAGTTCGACGTAGGGCTTGCCGTCGCACGCCGTCTTGCCGATCTGCCACAGCGGGAAGCCGGGACCGCTGATCATTTCGGAAATGCGCGCGCGCTTCTGCTCGTGGGCCTTCACGCACAGGTCCATCATCTTGTCCACCTCGGCCACCAGGCCGTCGAACGTGCGCGCGCCCGCGCGGGCGGCGCGGTACATGCACTGCGGAATGTTGATGGTGACGTTCTGGAAGCCGCAGAAGCGCATGCTTTCGGGATGCCGCAGCATGTAGTTGTCCTGGATCGTCGTGCGCAGGCGGCAGCAGGCGGACAGCGTGACTTCGTCGCGGTCGAAGATGAAATAGACCGAGCCATTGCGGCTGGCCACTTCGCACGCGCGGCGGTAGATCGCCATCTGTTCCGGATCGACGAACGTCTCGGCGCTGACGTGGAAATCGCACTTCGGAAACTCGAAGACGTGGCCGTTGGCGTCGCCCGCCTCCCAGACGTCGAGCAAGGCGCGGGTCAGGTCCCGGGCTTCCTCCTCGAAATCGCCGTAGGTCAGGACGCGTTCGCCGCGGGCGGCGAGATCCTTTTCCACTTCGGCGTCGTAGGCTTGGCCGTGCTTCGGATCGGCCACTTCGCGCAGGACGCAGCGGCGGGAGCCGTCGGCTTCCGCCATGTGGAGTTCCATCATGCGGTTGCCGTTGGCATCCTTTTCGGCGCGGATGGTTTCCTCGAGGCGGACGATCGTGCCATCGGCGCGGCGGAGCTGGTAGCGGCCATGGGGGCCGACGGCCGGCACGGTCTTGAGGTAGCCCGGCACGCCGGTGTGGACGTTGAAATCGAGGAAGATCGTCTGGCCGCCGCGGGAGAAGGCGTTCTGCGCGCCGCCGAAGATGAGACCCTGGGCGATCTGGCGGATCTCCTTGGCGGCCTTCCCGCGCAGGTAGGGGGCGAACATGATGTTGATGTAGGCCAGGCCGAGGGCGCCGGCGTAGTTCGCCTGCATGGAGGCCACGAATGTGTTCAGGTGGCCCGTCAGCACGTGGGCGCTCGAAGCCGGCGCGCTGTCGTTGTTGAGGTTGTTCAGCCCGCGCAGGCCGTACTTCTTGACGTATTCGACCGAATGCGACGAGCAGTAGACGCGGTGCGGATAGCCCAGGTCGTGCAGGTGCAGCGCGCCGGTGTTGTGCGCGTTCTTGAGATCGGCGGAAAAGATCGTGTCCAGCGCCCACTGCTTCAGCACCAGTTCCGCGATGCCCAGCTGGACGGCTTCGGGGTTGTTGTTGACGATGTTGCTGTTCTCGAGGCTCTTCGCGTACATCAGCCGGTCCACGAACTGGCGCGAGACGCCGTAAACCGACAGGTCGCGCAGCTGGTGGCGGTAGCCGCGCAGCGCGAGCTCGTTGTTGAGCAATTCGCGGATCAGCGTGCTGTCCACGCTGCCCATGCCGCTGGCGATGATCTGGTTTTCCACCGTCTTGGCGACGTTGAGCGCGACTTCCTCGTTCAGATCCGTGTGGCGCACGAGCGTGTCGATCAGCTCCTTGCGGTCCCACGGCAGCGTGCTGCCGCGCGCGACGGATTCGACCAGCAGCATGCTGGCGTCGGTGAGATCCACCGGCTTGTTGCCGTCGTGCTTGTGCTGGTTGCGCACGCGGATGCGCTCGCGGGCC
>Ga0209098_1004300_pt1 | contig 11195 bp, 10 predicted proteins | sample AD_JPNHW1_MetaG_FD_184429 | JGI IMG/M metagenome (GOLD analysis project Ga0209098, IMG submission 184429) | Active sludge microbial communities of municipal wastewater-treating anaerobic digesters from Japan - AD_JPNHW1_MetaG (SPAdes) (version 2) | ecosystem: Engineered > Bioreactor > Anaerobic... | reverse complement strand
GGCGATCGGCGCTCCTCAGGTCAAAGAGATCATCGTGACCTCTCCTAAGTTCATCGCCGAAGTCAGCGCCATGCTCAAAGATGTTCCTATGGCCGATTGGAAGGTTTATCTGAAGTGGCACACCCTTCACGGTAGCGCCGCCTTTCTGAGCACGCCCTTCGTGGACGAGAACTTCCGCTTCTTCGGGAAGGTGATGCAGGGAACCGAAAAGAACCAAGACCGGTGGAAGCGGATGACCGATGTTACCAGCGGCACCCTGGGGGATCTGGTCGGCCAGATCTACGTGGAGAGATACTTTCCGCCGGAAGCCAAGAAGCGTATGGAGACTCTGGTGGCCAACTTGAAGAAGGCCTTCTCCGGACGTCTTGAAAAGCTTGAATGGATGAGCGGAACCACCAAGGCCCAGGCCCTGGAGAAACTCGCGGCCATGCAGATCGAAGTCGGGTATCCCTCCAAATGGAAGGATTATACAGCCCTCCATCTCGACCGTTCCACCTTTCTCTCCAACATGGAGGCGTTCTCCCGTTTCGCCGTTAAGAGGAACATGGAGAAGCTCGGTAAACCGGTGGACAAGAACGAATGGGGTATGACGCCTCAAACCGTCAACGCGAGCTACAACATCCTCCAGAACAAGATCATCTTCCCCGCCGGAATCCTTCAACCCCCCTTCTTCTTCGCCGATGCCGATGACGCCGTTAACTACGGGGCTATCGGGATGGTCATCGGCCACGAGATGAGCCATGGTTTCGACGATCAGGGTCGGAACTTCGACAAAGAGGGCAACATGCGGGATTGGTGGACGAAGGAGGACGCGGAGAAGTTTAAAGAGCAGAGTGAACTGCTGGTCAAGCAGTACGAGGGCTTCTCCACCGCCGACGGAGTTCACGTCAACGGACGTCTGAGCCTTGGCGAAAACATCGCCGATTACGCCGGCCTCACCGTCGCCTTCGACGCCTACAACCTTACCCTCGAAGGAAAGCCCGAACCCGAAGCCATCGATGGTTTCAGCGGTTCTCAGCGTTTCTTCTTGGCCAACGCCCAGATCTGGAGAGGCCTCATCCGTGATGAAGCCCTCAAGAGGCTGATTCAGGAAGATGTTCACCCCTGGGGTGAGTTCCGCGTCAACGGTGCTCCCTTCAACGTCGACGCTTTCTATAAAGCCTTCAATATCCAGGCGGGGGACAAGCTCTACCGGACTCCCGACCAAAGGCCGAAAATCTGGTAACATCTCTGCCGTCCTGGGCGGGGACTCCCTCGGGGGCCCCGCCCAGCGGGTTTTTCCACCCTCTCCAAAACTGCTCGGGTTCACAGGCCCTGTGACCGGAGGCCTCTTCCCCCCACCTGGGAGAGATTCCCTTCCCGAAAAGTCACCTTTTCCTCCCCCTTTCGTGTAAACTCATCTCTGAGAGGAGCCGAACTTCATGAGGCCGAGCAAGGCTCCGGGAAGAACCTCCTTTCAAAAAGATAAGGGTGGAGAGGACAATGGACATGGACGGGCGGCGGGAGGAGATTCTCGCGTACCTTCAGGAAGAGGGCTACTGCGTGGAGAAGGGAGAGGATCGGGATCTGTTCTTTGGGAAAGGGGAGAACTCCTATCGGTTGGTCTTGGATGAGGAGTGCGAGGTCTTCTACGCCATCCTCTACCTCCATGTTCTGGATATCCGCACTCCCGAAGAGCGGGACCGGTACACCAGGGCGGCCGTAGAGGCGAGCACCATGATCAAGGCGGCTAAAGTGATCATCGACGAAGGGAGCGTCATCTTCACGGTCGAGCAGTTCGCTTCAAGCGCCGAAGAGTTTTGCGCGATCTTTCCCTACTCCCTCACGGCGTTGCGCTCTCTGGTGGATGCCTTTGCGGGCCAAGCCTTAGGGAGCTCTTCCCTGGAGAATTAAGGGTTTTCAGCAGGACCGACAGGCGGCGATCTCCTCTTCCCCCGAGTCTCCTCCAAAAGGAGGAAGAGCCTTTCCTCAACAGGGGACGCGTACTTTAACTTCCTCTCCTCCCTGGGGAGAAACGGGTTCCCTCGGGGTTACTGCTCTGTCCTACAGAAGGGGCAGACCGTGGAGAAAGGGGGAATGGAGCGACGACAGTTCCAGCAGAAGACGGAAGGAAGCCGGGAATCCCTCTGCTTGATCCTCTGGCGGATCTCATCGATATAATCGGCTCTGTCGTTGTCGCCGAGGTAGACTTTCAGGTGGTAGAGAACCTCTTTCACCTCTCGGTAGCGCCTCTCCTGGGTCGGCTCTAACATCTTCATGACGATCCTTTCCAGCTCTGGGGGAACCTCGGTGTTGACAGCACCTAGAGGCTTGATCTGGTTGTGGAGGGCCATCTCCTTGATCTTGTAGGGGTTGGCGTCCAGGAGAGGTGGCAGACCGGTCATCATCTCGTAGAAGATACAGCCGATGGAGTAGATGTCCGAGGCGTAAGTGGCCTTGCCGTCGAACTGTTCCGGGGCCATGTAGGGGGGGGAACCGATCCGCGTGGAGGCGTAGGGTTGCCCCTCCAGCCAGGTGGATGTTCCGAAGTCGGTGATCTTCACCGAGTCCCTGTCGTTGATCATGATGTTCGTGGGCCTCAGGTCGCGGTGGATGATGGAACTGGCGTGGGCGTGGGCAACGGCCCGCAGAACCTCCTCGAAGTAGAGGAGAGCCTTGTAGAGGGGGAGGGCGTTCTTGCGGCGGATCATCGCGTCCAGGGTCTCTCCCTTGACGTACTCCATGACCATGAAGAAGACGCCGTCGATCTTCTCGACCGTGTAGAGCCGGACGATGTTCGGATGGTCAAGGGATGCCTGGAGCCTGGGCTCCTTGAGAAGGTGGAAAAACTCCTCCGTCTGTTGATGGGGAACCTTGAGGGCGACCTCCTGGGCCAACCAAGTGTCCAAGGCCAGGTAAACGGCTCCGAACCCGCCGCTTCCAAGGGCTTCCATGATTTCGTACTTCCCGATTCTCTGTCCTTTAAAGAACATTACGCTCCTTGAAAGCGGTTTGTCCGATCGTCATGGGTCTCAATTAAAGATGCTCTTGACCTTCGAAAAGAGGCCGTCTTTGTCCGAATTCCCCACGGGTTCGCCGCGAAGCTCCGCCAACTTCTGGTAGAGGCTCTTCTCCTCTTCCGTGAGGTCCGAAGGCGTCTTGACATAGACCTTGACCAAGAGCAGACCTCGGCCATCCCGCCTCAGGTGCGGCATCCCCTGCCCCTTGATCTTGAAAAGGGCTCCGCCTTGGGTTCCCGCAGGAACGGAGAGATCCACCGGGTCCCCCAAGAGGGTGGGAACTCCGATTCTCGTTCCCAAGGCGGCTTGGCTCGGAGAGATCTCCATCTCCAAGAAGAGATCGGATTCCTGGCGCTGAAAACGCTTGTGGGCCTTGACTTTGATGCCCACGTAGAGATCTCCCCGGGGGGCGCCTCCAGTGCCTGGTTCACCCTCCCTTTCGAGGCGAACCTTCATCCCCTCGTCCACTCCGGGGGGAATCTTCACCTTGAGGCTTTTGTCCTTATAGGCATATCCCTTTCCTTGACATCCGCGGCAGGGGTGACGGTTGATCTCCCCTTGACCTGAGCAGTGAGGGCATGTCCGGGAGAAGGTGAAAAATCCTTGGGATGTTCTCATCTCCCCGCTTCCTCCGCAGGAGGGGCAGCGCTCCTTGGAGTGACCCTTCTCGACGCCGCTTCCACCGCAGAGATCGCAGCTCTCTTTGCGGTGGAGGGAGATCTCCCTCTCAACACCCTGGGCCGCCTCCTCGAGGGTGAGTGAAACTTCGACCCAGAGGTCGTCGCCCTTGCGGCTTCGAGATCGCCGAGTCTGGCCGAAGCCGAAGGCGTCGCCGAAGAAAGAGCCGAAGATATCCCCGAAGTCGTTGAAGACCGAAGAGAAGTCGGAATAAGATGCCCCTCCTCCCTGTCTCTGGAGTCCCTCAAAGCCGTACTGATCGTAGACGGCTCTCTTCTCTGGGTCCGAGAGGACAGAATAGGCTTCGGTAGCCTCCTTGAACTTCTCTTCCGCCTGGGGGTTGTCGGGATTTCGGTCCGGATGGTACTGGAGGGCCTTCTTACGGTATGCTTTTTTGATTTCATCCTGGCCGGCCTGTTGATTAACCTCCAGGATGGAGTAATAGTCTCTGTTTTTTTCTCCGCTCATGGTTCCTTGTCTATAGGCTCCGTATCATCCCCTACCGTCACCGGATTGGAGGGGGCCTGTACGGGGGCTCCTTTGCTGTAGATTTCGTTGATGATCTCGTAGAGTTTCTCTTGAAGCATTTCGCCTTCCGTCCTCAGCCTCCTGATCAACTCCAGGTCCGGTCTCTCCAGAGCCGAGCGCCCCTGGGAGAAGAAATCCTCGAAGGGAGAACGCTTCTCGACGGCGATACGCTCCTTAAGGTTGTTGAAGGAGTGGGAAATAGAGTCCAAGAGGGTGGTCAACGCGGAAACTTCTCGGTTGAGGTTCTTCTTCTGGATGTCGTTCTCTTTGAACTTATCGGCCTCCGCGACCATCCTTCGGATTTCTTCTGAGGAGAGTCCCGAAGAGGGGTTGATCCGGATCTTCTGCTCGTAACCCGAGGCTTTGTCCTTCGCGGAAACTTGAACGATACCGTCGGCGTCGATCTCGAAGGTCACGATGATCTGCGGCATTCCCTTGGGGGCGGGGGCGATGTCGACCAACTCGAAGTACCCAAGGGAGCGGTTCTCCGAGGCGATCTCCCTTTCCCCTTGGAGGACGAGGATCTTGACGACCGACTGGTTGTCCACCACGGTGGTGAAGGTTTTCTGTTTCTTGATCGGGATCGTCGAGTTCATGGGGATGATTCGGGTGAAAGAATCTCCCTTGGTCTCGATCCCCAGAGAGAGGGGGGTGACATCCAGCAGGACGATGTCCTTGATCTCCCCTTGGAGGATGGCGCTCTGAACCGCCGCGCCCATGGCCACAACCTCGTCGGGGTTGATATCCGCGCGGAGATCGCGACCGAAGAACCTCCTGAGATGGTCCTTGATGAGGGGCATGCGGGTCTGGCCGCCGACAAGGATGACGTCGTTGATCTCGTCTTTCCGGATCTTCGCCCCGTCCAGAGCCTCCTGGATGTAGGGGACCGTCCGCTCCACAAGGTCCTCGGTGAGCTCTTCCAGGACGCCCCTGGTCAAGGTCATGACAATATGCTTGGGGCCCTTGTCGTCCACGTAGACGTAGGGGAGGTTGATCTCCGTCTCCTGAACGAAGGAGAGCTCCATTTTGGCCTTCTCTGCAACCTCGAGGACTCTCTGGTAGACGAAGGGGTCGTTGCTGAGATCGATTCCGTTCTTCTCTTGGAAGAGCCGGAGAATCCAATCCACGATGCGGCGATCGAAGTCGTTGCCTCCCAAGAAGGAGTCGCCTCGGGTCGAGAGAACCTTGAAGACCCCTTCGCCGATCTCCAGAATCGAGACGTCGAAGGTTCCTCCGCCGAAGTCGTAAACGAAGACCTTCCCCTCCTTCTTGTGGTGGAAGCCGTAGGCGAGGCAGGCGGCGGTGGGCTCGTTGATGATTCTGGCCACCTTCAGACCGGCGATGGTGGCGGCGTCTTTTGTCGCTTGCCTCTGGGAATCGTCGAAGTTGGCCGGAACAGTAATGACCGCTGTGTCGACCGGTTCGTCCAGGTACTCTTCGGCGTTCTCCTTCAGGTGCATGAGAAGGTAGGCCGAAATTTCCTGGGGCGCCAGGATGGTCTCTTCGAACTTCAGACGGACATCCCTGTTCTCCGCAGGAACGATCTCGAAGGGAAGCTTGGGAAGGAGTTCTCGGATCACCGGGGAATCGAACTTCCTACCGATAAGGCGTTTGATGGAGAAGAAGGTCTTTTTCGGATTCGTGATGATTTGACGCTTCGCGGTATGGCCGAGAATCCGATTTCCCCCGTTACCGAAAGCCACCACCGACGGGGTTGTCCGAGCCCCTCCGGCGGAGGGGACAACCTTCGCCTCCGCACCCTCCATGTAGGCGACACAAGAGTTGGTGGTTCCTAAATCGATTCCGATCGTTTTCCCCATCTCTTCCCCTTAACCCTTCAGTTTTCTCTGTTCGCGCACTCCTCCTCAGGGGAGGGGGCGGTGTTCTCCTCCTTGGGAAGCCGAACCTTGACCAGGGAAGGTCTCAAGACGATCCCTTGGAAGGTATACCCTTTCTGAAAGACCTTCGAAATCATCGGCCTCTCCAACGGTTCCTGAGAGTACTCCCTGTCAAAGGCCTGATGGAGATGGGGGTCGAAGTGTCCCCCTTCGGTGTCGATCTCTTTCAGATCGAAACGGGTCAACACGTTCAGAAGCTGTTTATGGATGAGCTTCACCCCTTCGGCGAGGGAGGAGACGGAGGTCTCTTCGTTCAGGTTGCTCAGGGCCCGCTCGAAGTTGTCCGTTACCGGAAGGAGTTCCAGGAAGAAAGCCCCCATTTTCTCTCTGAGAGCGATCTCCTTCTCCTGAGCGACCCGTTTCTTGTAGTTTTCGAAGTCCGCGAGCCTGCGCAGGAGACGGTCCTGCAGCTCGTTGTTCTCCGCCTTGAGAGAGGCGATGATGTCGGGTTTCTCCTCTTGAGGCCCCTTCTCGCAAGCTGGAGAGGAAGCAACCCCTTCACCGCTGATCTTCACGGCTTCATCGGAGAGGTTGACTTCGGCGGCCTCTCCGTTGTTTTGTACTCGATCGGTCATCTATACACCTCGTTGTCGGATTGTCCCGGAGGGTAGAGGTATCCGGAGAGGTTTCGGGCCATCTCCTTCACCAGCGTGTAGACCCGGGGGTAGTTCATCATCGGAAACCCCAGGACGCCGATGCGTCCTGCCGATTGGTCGTCCACCTTATACTCAGAGACGACCAGGGTGAAGTTGTCGAAGGAATCGTCCCCCAAATCGGGGGCGAAGAGAATGGTCACCTCGTCCTGCCCTTTGGCTTGGCGAAGAAGGGAGACCAGCTTTCGACGGTTCTCCAGGACCGAAATCAACTCCTTGATCTTTTCCATGTCCTTGGAGATGATCTGCTCCAGGAGCCTCTCCTCCCCCCGAAAGAAGAGATCGAAAGGGGAGTGGTCCGAGAGAACAAGGTTCTTCAGTTGGGAGAGGAAACGGTGGAGCCTCCTCTGTTGCTCTCGAGAGGAGAGGTAAAGGTGGCGGAGAACATCCTCGAGAGAGTAGCCCCGGAAGTTGAGGTTGACCTCTTGGGAGAAGAGGTCGAGATCGTTCTGGGAGATGTCGCTCTCCAGGGAGACGACGCGGGTGGAGACAAGCTTGCCCAGAGTCTCCAAGACGATGACACACCGGTTCTCTCCCACCCTGAGGAGGCGGATGGAGCTGAACTTCAGGGAGAAGAAGGAGGGAGTCAAAACAAACCCGGCGTTCTGTGAGTGGAAGGAGAGGTCTTCGGAGACGCTCTCCCAGAAGCGGTCATATTCGGTGACCCTGGGAGGGGCTGGAAAGGGGCGTTCCGTCTCTGTTGAGGAGATCATGTTCTTGACGTAGTAGGTTATGCCCCTGGGGGTGGGGATACGGCCGGACTGGGCGTGGACTTGGACGAGGAACCCCTTCTCTTCCAGCGAGAGCATCTCGTTGCGGAAGGTGGCCGTGGAGAAGGCCCCCTTATGGCGTTTCGCCACCATCCTGGAGGAAACGGGTCCCCCCGTTTCGATGTAAAGCTCCACGGTGCTTCGGAGAATCTCTTTTTCCCTCTTCGTCAATAGCATACGGACGGAATACCTCTTCATAAAAATAACAAAAACAGCCCTTCCTGTCAAGGAAAGGCTCTACCGATGGTAGGGCAGGCCACCTCGGATGGTCAATCCCCGGTAGAGTTGCTCGAGAAAGACTACCCGGGCCAGATCGTGGCAGAGGGTGAGGGGAGAGAGGGAGAGGAGGCTCTGGGCTCGTTTCTTCACCGGTTCTGTCCAGCCCGAGGCTCCTCCGACAAGAAAGACCGTACGGCGGTGGGCTATGAGAAGCCCCTCCAACCAGTGGGCAAAGCCCAGAGAATCGAAGGAGCGGCCCCTCTCGTCCAAGGCGATGACGTTGTCGCCGTCGTCTATGGCTTCGAGGATCCGTTGGTTCTCCCACTCCGTGGCCCTCTTCTCCGAGAGCCCTCGGGGAGGGTCTTTCAACGTCTGGAGGAGGAAGGGGACCATCAGGGAGATCTTTCGGGAGTAATCCTCTTCCAGCTCGTTCAGGGAGGGGAACTTATTTTTCCCCACCCAGAGGGCCTTGATCTTTTCCATGGGCCAATCCGTACTTCAGCAGAAGGTTGTAAACGCTCCGGGCGGTGATCCCCAGAGAGGAGGCGATCCGTTTGCGTCTGCCGCCCTCCCGTTTGTAAACTTCCAGAAAATACCGTTTTTCAAGTTCTTCGTAGGTCCACCGCTCCTCCATCGCCTCCTTGAGGAGTTGGGAGGGAGGGGTTGAACCGACGCCGGAGAGGTGGGCCAGCCGCAGAAGGATCTCCTCCTGGCCCGAGATGTAGGCGCTCTCCAAGAGGTTCCTCAACTCCCTGAGGTTTCCGGGGAAGGTGTAGGCCTGGAGGAAGGTTGCCATCTCAGGGTCCAGATCCTTCTTGATTCCCCCTCTCCTGTTCAGCTCCTTGAGGAAGAATTTGGCCAGAGGGAGAATGTCTTTAGGTCTCTCCCTCAGGGGGGGGAGGGGGATGTGGTAGGCGTTCAGGGCGTAGAAGAGAGAGGGTGGAAGAAGCTCTTTTAAACTCTCTAGTGAGAGAGGGGAGGAGAGGACGAGGCCTCCGCGGTACTCCTTGCTCCGTTCGTCTCCCAGGGGTTGAAAGCGGTGGCTTTCGATGAGCTCGACCAGGGGGGTGAAGAGGGAAGAGGGGAGGAGCTCCAGGGAGGAGAGGTAGAGGGTGGACCCGCTCTCGGATGTACGATCGGCGGCTCCGGGCCTGTCGGAATCGGCGCCGCTGAAGGCGCCCTTGCGGTATCCGAAGAGCTCTGTGTAGGCGAGGTCCGCGGAGAGGTTACCCGCGCTCAGGTGGACGAACCCGTCGTCCCTTTCCCAACGGAAACGGTGGTAGAGCCTTGCGGTTTCTCGTTTCCCCGTTCCGGCCTCCCCTGTGAGCAGGAGAGGCGAGCCGAAACGGGCGAAGGCCGTGAGGCGTTCGAGGGTCTTGCGGGCGGTCGGGTCTTTAAAGACTAAACCTGTCCAACGGTATGCGGTTGTCATTCCTCGTCCAGAGACCTTCCAAATCGTAGTATCCCCGTTCGTCCGGGGCAAAGATGTGAACGACGATATCGTCGAAGTCCATGAGAATCCAACGGGGGTGGTTTAACCCCTCGACGGTGATAGGTTTCTTCTTCGTCTCCTTCCTGAGCCGTTCTTCGACTTCGTCGGCCATGGCGACGAGTTGACGTTCCGAATGGCCTGTGGCAATGACCATATAGTCGGTGTAGGGCGTCTGAGCCCGCACGTCCAGAACGACCGGGTCTTCCCCTTTCTTTTCGCTGAGGGCCTGGAGTATGATTTCTAAATCTTTCGTTTCAGGTGGTGTCAACTTTCAACCTCCGAAGTGTAAAGCCGTTTTTCTTCTATGTACTTGCGGACTCCATCGGGAACAAGTCCATGGAGTGGTGTTCTTGTCTGGGCCATTTCCCTGATTCGGGATGAGGAGAGCCTGACCATGGAGGGGTGGCGGAAGAGAATCACCCCCTCGCTGCTCTCCTCCAGCGCCTTCGCCCCTTCCAGGCTCTCCACGGTGAAGAGGGGAAGGCGGACCCTCTCTTCGACGAAGGTTCTCAGGAGATCTTCTCTGCCTCCGGGTCTGAGGGCGACGAGGAAGCGGACCCTTCTGGGGAGCTCCATACCCTCCCTCCATGTGAGAATCTTGAGGAAGGCGTCGGATCCAAGGAGGAAGAAGAGGGAGGCTTCAGGGATGGCGCGCCTGTACTCTTCCAGGAGATCCTTGGTGTAGGAGGGGGCCGAAGAGTCTGGGTACCTGTGAAGCCCGAAGAGGGGGATCCCCTCTACCGCCTTCTCCACCATCTTGACCCTGTGAGGGTAGGGGAGGGAGATGGTCTTGTAGATGTGCGGGGAGAGCGCGTCGGGCACAAAAACCACCCGGGTGAGGGAGAAGAAGTGCGCCGAAAGGGCGGCGAAACGGAGGTGGCCGTTGTGGATGGGATCGAAGCTTCCCCCGTAGAGACCGAGGCGCATCTTAGAGAGGGAAGGGTTCTTCAGGGTGTTTCTCTTCATAGACGCGGGCGTAGAGGGTCTCCAGAAGTTCCTTCAGGTTGTCTCCCCGAAGGGCGGAGATGCGAAAAGAGGTCATCTTCAGACGGCGGCAATACTTTTCCGCCCTCTCGAGCGCTTCCCGGGAGGCTTCGTCGAGAAGGTCCGTCTTGTTGAAGGCGACCATACGTGGCTTAAGGGAGAGGGGAAGGGAGTACTTCTTCAGCTCCTTTCCCAGGATGATCAACTGCTCCCTGGGCGGAAGCTGGCAAAAGGGGGACGCATCGACGACGAGGAGAAGGATCGTGGTCCTCTCGATATGTTTGAGAAACTGGTGTCCCAGTCCGATCCCCTTGTGGGCTCCCTCCAGGATGCCGGGAATGTCGGCAATGACGAAGGAGCGGTATCCGCCGAGCTCGACGACTCCCGGGTGGGGGGTGAGAGTCGTGAAGGGGTAGTCGGCGACCTCAGGCCGGGCCCGAGAGACCCGGGAGATGAGAAGGGACTTACCGACGTTGGGAAACCCCACGAGGCCGACATCGGCTATGGTTTTGAGTTCTAGGACGAGAGTCCGTTCCTCGCCCGCAAGACCGGGTTTTGCGAAGCGTGGAGCGCGACGGGTAGGTGTGGCGTAGGCGGCGTTTCCGACGCCTCCCCGTCCTCCCTCGGCGGCGACGAAGCGGTCGCCGGTGGTGCGAAGATCACACAGGACTTCGTTACTCTCGACGTCTTTGATGATGGTGCCGACGGGGACAGGAAGGACAATATCCTCCCCGTCCCTGCCGGCCCTCTTGGAACCTTCCCCGGGGGCGCCGTTAGGGGCCTTGATCCGGGGCCTGTATTTGAACTCTACCAGATGATCCACATCGGTCGAAGCGATGAAGACCACCGAGCCGCCTCTGCCGCCGTTTCCTCCGGAAGGACCTCCCCGGGGGACACACTTTTCACGACGGAAGGCGATACATCCGTCGCCGCCTCTTCCTGCCAAGACATGGACGGTGACGGAGTCAACAAAC
>Ga0209098_1004297_pt1 | contig 11200 bp, 12 predicted proteins | sample AD_JPNHW1_MetaG_FD_184429 | JGI IMG/M metagenome (GOLD analysis project Ga0209098, IMG submission 184429) | Active sludge microbial communities of municipal wastewater-treating anaerobic digesters from Japan - AD_JPNHW1_MetaG (SPAdes) (version 2) | ecosystem: Engineered > Bioreactor > Anaerobic... | reverse complement strand
AGGCCGGTGGCAAGGTGTCCGACTACCTGGGAAACCCCCACGACATCTTCGGGTTGCAGACGGTGGCCACCAACGGCCGCATCCATGGCCAGCTCCTGGACCGCATCCAGGAGGGACAGCGTGCCTGAGCAGACAAAAACCGTCCACTGCGTGGAATTCGAGGTGCGCGACCACGAATGCGATCTCCAGGGAGTGGTCAACAACGCGGTGTACCAGAATTACCTGGAGCACGCCCGCCACCGGTTCCTCCTGGACCACGGCGTCGATTTCGTGGCCCTGTCCAGGGAGGGCCGCCAGTTGGTGCTGGTGCGGGCGGAACTGGACTACCGCAGGTCGCTGCGGCCCCAGGACCGGTTTCGGGTGGAGACCCGCGTGGCCATGGAAGGGCGCCTTCGGATGGTGTTCCACCAGAGGGTCGTGGGTTGGACGGGAATCGTCCACCTGGAGGCCAGGATGGTCGGCGCCATGGTGGGCCCTTCGGGACGGCCCATGGCCGCCCCCGACGTCACCGCCGCGCTCTGTCCAACGTCGGAATCCCCATCTCGGTCATCCGTCGCGCCAGATCCCTGACCTGTTCGGCCTCCAGGACGGGATCGGCGATTTCCATGCGCAGCAACGCGGACATGAGATTGTTGCCCGCCGAGGTGTCGCGCAATCCGAACAGGTGCCCGACTTCGTGCGCGAGGATCCGGGCATGGCGCATCGAACTGGTGTCCGTGGCGGGGATCAGAAGGACGGGAGGGGCCTTTTCCTGGGTCAAGTCCACGAATCCGAAGGCGGGGGCGTCCAGATCCGGACGCAGGACCAGGTCGGTGATCGGGTGGTCCCACTTCCAGCCGCCGGAGGAGGTGGCGATGCGAAGCGCGCCACCGGGCAGATAGCCGGTCACCAGGAAGGTGTCCGAACGATCCCGGCGGGGGCTTTCCAGCACGTAGCGCATGGGGGTTCCCTGGCGATCCCTCCACACCAGCGGGTCGTTGTCGGCGAGCCTCAGGAGGGTGTCGCCGGCGCGGACCTCTTCCTTGGGGCTCCAGCCCACCCGTGATTTCTCCTGCAGGAGCACCACCTTGGGAAATTCCAGACCGCGCCGCAGCAGTTGTCCCACCAGCTTCACCTGTTCGGGGGCCGGGCTCTCGACCGTCCCGTTGCGCCAGAGGTCCAGCCTCTCGTTGCGGTTCAGGTCCCACTCCTTGCGGTCCAGGTAGATGGGCGATCCTTGGGTGAACGACAGCGACAGGCCCGAGCGCCCCAGCAGGCGGTTGATCTCCGTCTCCACCACCCGGGCCTTCCAGCGCAGGACCCGGGGGTCGGTTCCCACCGCCCGGATTTCCAGGTCCAGGCGCCGAAGCGGGACCCCTTCCACGGTCAATTCCCAAGGATCGCGACCCGACGACGTGGCCAGGCGGTGGTTGGTCTTCCCGACGGCGACGGGGGACAGAGTCAGGATTTGTCCGTCCAGCCGCACTCCCTCCTTGGGGCCGCGGTGCGCGCGCAGACCCTGCCACGAGAACTGGACGGTGTCCCCCAGTGGAACCACGATGTCCATTCCGGAGGGGGTGGGCGTGCAGACGCCGTCGCAACGCAGCGTCTGGAGGGTGGGAGCGGCGGAAAGAGCCAGTGCGATGGGGAGGAGGTGGATCATTGTCCCTTCAAACCTAGCATGAGTCCTCCGGCCACTTCCAGTTCCTGGCCGGTGATGTAGCCCGCCTGTTCGGAGGCGAGCCAGGCCACCGCCTCGGCGACGTCCAGCGCCCGGCCCGGTCTTCCCAGGGGAACGCGACGCGCGATGTCCTCGGGAAGGTCAACGGAGTTCTCCAGCTGCCCCGGCGAGACCATGTTCACGCGGATGCCGCGAGGTCCCAGTTCCATGGCCAGCGACCTCACCAGGACCAGGAGCCCCGTCTTGGACACCGAGTACGCGCCCGTGCGGGTGGATCCGGCCGCCTTGCCCGACCCCACGTAGCCCAGGGCCACGATCGAGCTGCCCGGAGGCATGCGGTCCACGAGAAGCCGCGTCAGGAAAAACGGCGCGTCCAGATTGGTGCGGAGGGTCTCCGTCCAGTCGGATACCGGCATCTCCATCAGGGGGCCGGTGCGGTAGATCCCCACGTTGTGCACCAGGAGATGCAGCGGACCATCCACCTGTTCTGACAATTTCCGGCATCCATCCTCGCTGGCGATCTCGGCCAGGGCGATCTCGGCCGTGGATCCCGCCTCCCGGCAGAGCCGGACGGTCTCGTCGGCCTGGTCCAGGGCGTTCTCCCTGCCGTGGACCACCACGTGGTATCCGTCGCGGGCGAGCCTCCGGGCGATGGCCCGTCCGGTGCGGACGCTGGAACCGGTGACCAGGGCGGTCTTGGTCGCGGAAGTCAACGGGACCTTTCGACCCGGACCCGCGTGTCCTTCGCCTGGGGCACCGCCCGGGGCTTGTGGATGCGCACGCGGACGGTTTCCACCATGGAGTGCCGGGCCAGCACGAACTTGGCGATCTCCTCGGCCATGGTCTCGATGAGTTGGAACTTGGCTTCCTTGACCAGTTCGTGGATGGATTCGGCCAAGGCGGCGTAGTCTACCGTGTCCTCGATGGATTCCGATCCGGCCGCCGGGCCGAAGTCCAGATCCAATTCCAGGTCGACGAAGACGGGCTGCTCCTCGACGCGTTCGAAGGGGAGGATGCCCACGATGCAGGGGATGGCCAGCGAGTCGAGTTCGATCGTTCCAAGCATGGGCACAAGATACCAGCCTGGATCCCCGGCGTGGTCGGTCTGGGACCAAAACAAAAAACCAGGCCTTGGCCTGGTTCTGCGTTCCGAGGATCCTCGACCTTGAGCCCCTTCCCAGGAGTCCGAGGTCGAGGAGGGTCGAACAGGATGGCGGTTGCATTCCCCGATTGCTTTCTATCCCCGCTGCCAGAGCCTATTCGACCGATGACGTGCCTGGGTAAACCCTTGTACGTCCCTCCTCTGAACAGAAGTTATCACCGGCCGAAACGATTGGCTAGTGGGTTTGTGAATTTTTTCTGGCAGTATTCTGTTTTGTGGTTGAATCCACCAGGAAGGTTCATCTCGGAGTGGTCCGAGAGACTGGAGTGGCTAACTTTTTGGTCTTGGTGGAATTCCGCAAAATTCATTCCGGATTTCGTCTGATCCGGATCGGGAATTGTCTCGTCGCATCGGCGACGAGTCTTGCCGGTTCCTGGGCGGCCGGATCCACCCTTTCGCGGGACAAGCCTTGGCTTTTGGCTGTTTCGGCCTTCCTGATCGCGGCTTTTGGTAACATCTACAACGACATCTGCGATCTTTCCGCCGACAAGGTGAATCGCCCCGATCGCGTCCTGGTCACGGGTGCGCTTGATTTGACCACCGCGCTGCGCCTTGCCGGGTGGTGCCTGGCCCTGGGTTTGATGATCGCCGCCTACGCCTACGTGGACGCTTTGATCATCGCCGTGACGGTGGCCACGGTCCTGTTCATCTACGATCGCGACCTCAAGTCCAAGCCCCTGGTGGGCAACGCCGCGGTGGCCGCCGTCTGCGCGGCCACGGTCGCCTATGGATCGCTCTGCGGTCCGGGTTGGAACCGTCAGGTTTCCGTGCTCATGGTCTGCGCCTTCTCCCTCACGCTGGTGCGGGAGCTCTTCAAGGACATCCAGGATGTGGAAGGAGATCGGGCCATGGGGGCGCGGACCTTTCCCATCCTGTTCGGGGAGCGCCGATCCGCCCAGCTGGCCTTGCTCCCGTTGGCGTTCACCATCTACTACGTGCTCTACCGGATCTTCAGTTCCACCCCCGACTGGATGGGCGCCTACATCGCGGGATTGGCCCTGACCACCGGGCTCGCCTGGACCGCCTTCTGGAGTCTGCATACTCATGGCTCCAAGGCTTGGGGAAGGCGTTCGGCCGAGGTGAAGCTGTGGATCATCCTGGGCGTGGTCTGGGTGCTCCTGTGGCGCATCCGCAGCTGACGATTCCCTGAATCCGATGTGACAAGATCCTGACAGGAAATCTCCGTTGCCAAGAGCGGTCGCGGCGATAGATTGTGGGTGAGGTTGCCCCCTTTCCCTTTCGCTTTCCCTATGTCCTCGGGAGCACCTCCTTTCCCTGGTTCGGAGGTTGCCCCCAATGCTTTTCGTGGTCATGTCGTGTCTGCTCGCATTGCCCGATCTATCCGGTTTCCACCTGCGCGTGACCAAAGCCGAGCGGAGGTTGTGGGTCATGAATGGCGAGGATACGATGGGTGTCTACTACGTGGCCTTGGGAGCCGGAGCGGGGGATTCGGGCTCCAAGTTGCGGATGGGGGACAACAAGACTCCGGAGGGGGTGTACACGATCCTTTCCCGCAATCCCAACAGTCCTTTCTACAAATCGTTCCTGATCGACTATCCCTCCAGTGACGATGCCAAACGGGGATTGGAATCGGGAGTGATCGACCGGAGGGAATACCTATCCATTCTGCAGGCCCACAGGGCCGGCCGACTTCCTCCGCAATCCACCAGGATGGGCGGGTCCATCTGCATCCATGGAGGACATGTCGCCTACGATTGGACCGCAGGCTGCATCGCTGTGACCGACCGAGGCATGGACTCCCTTTGGGGGAAGGTCAAGATCGGGACCAAGGTGGAGATCCTTCCCTGAGGCCTCGCTCGACACCTTCAGGCGATCGCAGTCAACCACTTCGGGCCGGATTCCCCGAAAGCCTGTCCTGAGCTTGGCGAAGGGCTTGCTGCGGGGTGGTTTATTTCGATCCTCCGCCCCTTGCCATCTGGGGAAGCCGGGTTATCTTTTTCCCCTCGTCGGGCTGTTAGCTCAGCTGGTTAGAGTACTACCTTGACATGGTAGGGGTCACTGGTTCGATTCCAGTACAGCCCATTCTCGATGACAAGAAACGGCCGGGATTCCTCCGCAGGGAGCGATTCCCGGCCGTTTTTGTTCTTGGTTCCGTTCAAAAAGGAAGACGCCGACGATGACCAGCGACGTCCCGAACATCGAGCCGATGGCCATGCCCACCATCGCTCCTGGTGCCCGCTCCGTGGTGCCTCGCTTCGATCGACCCGACGCGTTCGAGCTGGACCTGCGCAAGACCGTGGATGCCTATTTCCAGGATTCCGGGACTTCGCCGCGCGACAACGGTTCCATGTGGCTCAAGTCGGCCGTGTTCTTGGGAATGGCAGCGGGCCTCTACCTGACTCTCCTGCTGGCCGATCTCCCCGCGGTGGTCGTTGTGGTCCTGGTGGTCTTCCTGGCGCTGGTGGTGGCCGGGATCGGGTTCAACATCCAGCATGACGGTGGCCACCAGGCCTACTCGCGCCATCGGTGGATCAACCACCTGGCCGCCGGCACCCTGGATCTGATCGGTGCGAGCTCGTACGTGTGGCGATGGAAGCACGACGTGCTGCACCACATGTACGTGAACCTTGCCGGGCACGACACGGACATCGACCTGGGGCCCTTCGGCAGGGTGAGCCCCGACCATCCCCGGCGCGTCCTGCATCGGTTCCAGCACCTGTACATCTGGCCACTCTACGGGATCCTGGCCCTGAAGTGGCAGTGGTTCGACGATTTCCGCGACGTCCTGGTGGGCAGGCTCGGCCAACGGCGCATGCCGCGACCCAAGGGGGTGGAACTGGTCCAATTCCTGGCGGGACGCGCGGTGTTCTTCGCCCTGGTGCTGGTGGTTCCCGCGCGATTCCATCCTCTTCCCGCGGTGGTGGCCTGCTACCTGCTGGGCAGCGTGGTGCTGGGAACGACCTTGGCGGTGGTGTTCCAGCTGGCCCATGCGGTGGAGGATGCGGAATTTCCGCGGGTGGATGCTGATACGGGTCGGATGGCCATCGGATGGGCGCGCCACCAGGTGCGCACCACGGTGGATTTCAGCCGCGGGAACCCATTGGCCACCTGGTGGCTGGGTGGCCTGAACTACCAGATAGAACACCACCTGTTCCCGCGCATCTGCCATGTGCACTACCCGGCCCTCTCTCCGCTGGTCGAGGAGGTCTGCCGGTGCCACGGCGTGGCGTTCCACGACCACGGGAGCCTGTGGAAGGGGATCGCGTCCCACTACCGGTGGCTTCGCCGCATGGGAAGCCCCGCGCCCTGAAGGGATTCCCGCCCGGCTCTTTCTAGTTTTCGTTCCTTGTCCTCCGCGAAGATCGCGGAGGGTCGATCCAACATACAACACGGAGAACTGGCCATGGATACGCTCAAGCTCACACTGCCCGACGGATCGGAAAAGCAGGTGACCGCGGGCACTACCGGCCTGGACATCGCGATGTCCATCTCCCCCCGGCTGGCCGAAGCCGCCGTGGCCGTGGTGGTCGACGGAAAGCAGTGGGACCTCAAGCGGGCCCTTCCCGGGTCGGGGGCGTTCCGCATCCTGACCTCCAAGGACGCCGAATCCCTGGAGATCGTGCGCCACTCCAGCGCCCACCTCATGGCCCAGGCCATCGTGGAGCTCTTCCCCGGCACCAAGCTCGCCATCGGGCCGGTCATCGAGAACGGCTTCTACTACGACATCGATTCGCCCCACAAGTTCACGCCCGACGACTTCGCGGCCATCGAATCGAAGATGTCCGACCTTGCCGGTCGGAAATTGTCGATCGATCGTCACGACATCGACCGCCTGGAGGCCATCTCCCGCTGGGGCGAGCAGGCCGAGCCCTACAAGGTGGAGATGATGCAGGAGTGGACGGATTCCACCGTCAGCTACTACACCCAGGGAGACTTCTTCGATCTCTGCCGCGGCCCCCACGTGCCGCACACGGGATTCCTGAAGTACGTGAAGCTCCTTTCCGTGGCCGGCGCTTACTGGCGCGGCGACGAGAAGCGGGCCATGCTGCAGCGCATCTACGCCACCGCCTTCCACGACAAGAAGGCCCTGGAGGCCCACGTGACGGCCCTGGAAGAGGCCAAGAAGCGCGACCACCGGGTGATCGGCCGCAAGCTGGAGCTGTTCCACCTGCAGGACGACATGCCCGGCATGGTGTTCTGGCATCCGCAGGGCTGGGCGCTCTACCGCACCCTGCAGAACTACGTGCGCGAGAAGATCCAGGATGCCGGCTACGTGGAGGTGAACACCCCCAGCGTGGCCTCCAAGACGCTGTGGGAGAAGTCCGGACACTGGGACAAGTACCAGGACAACATGTTCGTGACGGAATCCGAAAAGCGCATCTACGCGATCAAGCCCATGAACTGCCCGGGCCACATCCAGATCTTCAACCAGGGGCTGCGCAGCTACCGCGAGCTGCCGCTCCGCATGGCCGAGTTCGGATCGTGCGTGCGCAACGAACCCTCCGGCACCCTCCACGGCATCATGCGCGTGCGGGCCTTCGTGCAGGACGACGCCCACATCTTCTGCACTCCGGAACAGATCGGACAGGAAGTGGCGGACTTCTGCAAGCTGCTGAAGGAGATGTACGCCGACTTCGGATTCCACGAAGTGATCGTGAAGTTCTCCACCCGTCCCGAAAAGCGCGTGGGAACGGACGAATCGTGGGATCGCGTGGAGAAGGCGCTGGCCGACGCCTGCCAGTTCGCGGGCCTGGATACCATCCTGAACCCCGGCGAAGGCGCCTTCTACGGACCCAAGTTGGAATTCACCCTCAAGGACTGCCTGGGTCGCCACTGGCAGTGCGGCACCATCCAGGTGGACCCCAACCTGCCCGAGCGGCTGGGGGCCCAGTACGTGGGCGAGGACGGCGCGCGCCACACGCCCATCATGCTGCACCGCGCCATCCTGGGATCGCTCGAGCGGTTCATCGGCATCCTCATCGAGAACTACGCGGGCGCCTTCCCCGCCTGGCTCGCGCCCGTGCAGGCCACCATCCTGCCGGTCTCCGAGAAGTACCTGGACGCCGCCCGCGCCACCGCCTCCCAGCTGCGCAAGGCCGGGATCCGCGTGACCGTGGACGAGCAGAACCAGAAGCTCGGCTACAAGATCCGCGAGGCGGAAGGCCAGCGCCTGCCGTTCATCCTGGTGGTGGGCGAAAAGGAGGCCGCTTCCGGGACGGTTTCCGTCCGCCAGCGGGGAGTGGGGGATCTGGGGGCCAAGTCGGTCGCCGAGTTCGTCGAGTTCGTCGCCGCTGAGGTTGCCGCCAAGCGCTGACGTCTGTTGCGGGGTTTTCCGCTGCGCGGGGCCTTCGACCTGATGGTCGGGGGCCTTTTCTTTTGCTCGCTGCACGGGCTTTGACACTGCGTGTCCGGCTTTGCACGGGGTGGCCGCGCCCCGTGTCCCGCGGCCCAAGGGGCACTGGCGCCCCTTGGGGAACCGCCACCAGGGGGCTCGGACTCTCCGGCCGTGGGGCTGGTCGCAGCTTCGCTGCGATGCGGGTGTTCACCCCCTCCGGCTCATTGCCGGAGGGGACTGGCCCACGGCCTGCGATGAACCTCGCCCCCTGGACCCCATCGCCCTTCAGCGGCATTTGATTGCCGGTTTGCCGACGCCGTTTCGCTGGTCGGGCGGGCTGCATTTGATTGCCGGTTCCCCGACATCGCTTCGCTGGTCGGGTGGGTTTGGTGGGCAGGATGGGTCGGTGGGAATGGCTGCCGTTGCCCGATGGGCGATGTAGGGGCGATTCACGAATCGCCCCTACATCGCAATGAACAGGGGCGGTGGCAGCGGCGGCGGCTCGCCGATGATGAGGTGTGTCCCCCGTCACGGAAACGACCTGGATTGTTGACACCAGGTTCGTGCGTGGCTCCATTCGTTGTCTAGGAGGGACCGGGGATGCACGATGCGGATCGCGATCGAGGGAACCGGGAGCGTCGATTCGGATCGAGGCTTTTTCGTTGGTGCCTTCTCCATGCGGCGGTGATCAACTTGGTGGGCTGCTTCCGGAAGGAGCCGGAGATTCCACCGGAGTATGCCTGTTCCTGTGTTTCAAAACCGAACGAGATCTCGGTTTCGGTTTCACAAGCGGGAGATTCCGGCCTGTTTGGAGGCTTGGTCCTTCGTTCGGTCGCGGGGAAGGAGATCCTTGCGGTGGACACGGGCGTTGGTACCGGCCTCGCCAGGAGGTATTTCGTTCCTACGGATGAGCGCATCCAGAGCGCGGAGCTGATGAGGTCGGATACCCTCCTGGCCTCTTTCGATGTCGTCCACTCGCCGGGCGGCGGTGGATGTTGCGAAGGCGTCCTGTTTGTCGACGTCGCCATCCCGGATTCGCTCGGCAATATCGGAGGACTCCGGGTCCGGTCCGAGGGGGGCAGATGAACGAGTACCTGCCGATGCCAAGCCCTTGGAAATGGGGGCCCACAAAGCTGATCCGGCTGGCTCTGGGCCTTCTCCTGTCTGTCCTGAGCTTGGTCTGTTTCTTCCTCGCGGTTTGGCTTCTGGTGTTCGGGTGCCTGTCCGGGGCGTCCTTCGCTGTTTTCGCGTTGGTGGTGGTGTGGCCCACGGGGGCGGCTAGCCCCCGGGTGTGGGCGATGCGAGGGGTGCTTGGGGTGGTCTGGGTGGTGGGGATGGTGGCAGCTTCCGGATACCTCGTGGAAGAGGTGAATGGCAAGATCCAGCGGTTGGCCGCGCTTCCCCGGACCAAAGGGAAGCTTGCGCAGTTCACCTTCCAGGACAAGCTGGGAATTTACGGCCTGAACCTCGCCATGGGGGCGGCCGCGCTCCCGCTCTATCCGGAAGTGTCCCGGGAAACCTTGCTCATGACCCTGGCTGCGCCAGAGGAAGGGGTGCGCCGCTTCGATTCGGAATTCCCGCTGGGTTCCCAACGGATCCGCGCCCTGGTGGGCGACTTCCGCAAGCGCAAGCCGGCGACTCCCGACTCCGTGGACAGGAATTGGGAGGGAAAGGTGGCCTGGCCGCTTTCCGAATACGCGATCGGCAAACCCGAGGCGCGCTGGGCGCTGGCCCTCAACCCTGCGCAGGTGCGCATCCGGACGCTGGCCGGCGAAAGGCACCGGCGATTGCACGTCTCGGTGGAGGTCCGGGTGGAATACCCCGCCTCCTGCCGGGTGGTGCTGGTGGGAAACCCTCGGCTTGCCGTCGAGGAAGGCCTGTTCTGGGTGCTGCAAGAGGAAGGTTGGCTGCACCCCTACACGGCCTCCTGGCAATTCATCCTGGACACGGACGACCCGCGGATCCAGTGAACCGAGGCATCTCTCCATGTCGGGCCACGTCCGATTTCAGGGGGAGGGCAAAAATCATGGAAGAAAACATTGCCCCGGATGGAATGTGTGCCAAGGCGACGGCGTACGGAGGAGGCGATGCCCGTGAAGCCATTGCTGGTGCGGCCTGCGAGCGGGCGAAGGGGGATTGTCCGCGCCAGGTAGAGCAAGGGAAGCTGAGGGGGGGGCGTGGGAAAACCTTCGGCCTGCGCTTTGGGGGCTCAAGACCCATCTTACCAGCACCACTCCAGGGACCTTTTTGGGGGGTGGGGCGGAAGAGGGAATTCTTCCGGGGTGATGGTCGGTTCTGGATCGCAAGGAGCACACGATGGATTCGATGGATTTCCGCCACTTCAGGGGGACACGCCTGGCCGCCTTGGTGGGAGCGCTGGTGGGCCTTTCGCAGGCCGCCGACCTTCCCACCGCCGCCACCATCGCCGCCGACATGGGATTGGGATGGAACATCGGGAACACCATGGAGACTCCCGGAGGCAAGCCCTACTGGTCCAACCACGTCCCCACCCAGGCGATGATCGACGCCGCCAAGGCCGCTGGGTTCCGCTCCATCCGCATCCCCTGCGGTTGGGACACCCATGCCAGCAACAACGTGATCAGCGAGGCCTGGCTCCAGGAAGTGAAGACGGTGGTGGACTACTGCATCAAGGACGGCCTGTACGTGGTGCTCAACAGCCACTGGGACAAGGGCTGGCTGGAGGAACACATCGATGTGGGGTCGCAGGCGTCGGTCAACGTGAAGCAGAAGGCCTACTGGACCCAGATCGCCAACTACTTCAAGGACTACGACCACCACCTCCTGTTCGCCAGCGCCAACGAGCCGGCGGTGCAGGACGCCTACGGGACCGCTTTCGGGGCCGACCGCGTGGGCGTGCTCAATTCCTACCACCAGACCATGATCGACGCGGTGCGCGCCACCGGCGGCAACAACGCCACGCGCACGCTGATCTTCCAGGGCCCACGCACGGACATCGAATTGATCCGCACGAACTACAGCGTCTATCCCACCGACAAGGTGGCGGGGCGCCTCATGTTCGAGGCGCACTTCTATCCGTACCAGTACACCCTCATGACCAAGG
>Ga0209098_1004296_pt1 | contig 11201 bp, 10 predicted proteins | sample AD_JPNHW1_MetaG_FD_184429 | JGI IMG/M metagenome (GOLD analysis project Ga0209098, IMG submission 184429) | Active sludge microbial communities of municipal wastewater-treating anaerobic digesters from Japan - AD_JPNHW1_MetaG (SPAdes) (version 2) | ecosystem: Engineered > Bioreactor > Anaerobic... | reverse complement strand
ATATCCCGCGCCACCAGGTCAAACGGGAAGTGCGGCGTTTCGCACCCGGCCGGGCCGTGCCCTTTGAGATGCATGGTGCGCATGGCGGAGAGGCCGGCGCGAATGCCGTCCTGGATCCGCTCCGGCAAATCGGGATGCAGCAGCCGGCTGACGATTCCGGCGGTGAGGCAGGCCTTGTAGCCGAAGCCTTCACCGGAACCGAAGGCATTCCATTCCCGTTCGAGATGCTCGGGATCGTAGATCAGCTCGAAGCTTTTGTTCTCGCCCTTGATGTCGACGTGCAGCGCCCCCTCCATGCCGAAATGGACGACGAGGTGGCGGCAGGCCAGCAGTCCGCTGACGGCCGCGTTGCCGCAAAGCTCCTCAGCCAGGTCGAGCACAGTGCGCTCCCAGGAGATCCCCTTGCTCACTTTGACCGATTCCTTGCGGATGTCGCTGATCGACACCACGACCACCAGTTTTTGCCGAAAGTCCTTGCTGAGACAGCGCCAGAGATCGCCCTGTCCAAGCGGACTCGACATCTTGAGCACCGCCCAGTCCAGTCCGGAGGCAGGCTCCTTGCGGAGGGTGCCGGGCCAGGCGGCTTGCTGCATGGCTTGTCTGAACCCCAGTCCACCGTCGTCGATGACCACCACTTTGGGGATGCCCGGCACCTCCACAACGTGCTCAGCATAGGAAAAGGTGCCGCTGCAGGCACTGCCGTAGCCCAGGGGCTCGGCGATGCGCCACACCTTGTGCTCCTTGTCGGCAGGAAAGGGTTTCCAGAGGGCATAGCCGTGCATGGCCTCAGGAAGATGTTGGAAGATCTCGGCGCTCAATCCGAAACGGGGCGTAAAGGTACCTAGGGGAGCGGCGCTTGCGCGCGTGGTCCTGCTGAGTTCAGCGAGGAGATGGAAGAGCAAGCCGGCTCCGCCGTCGGCGATGAACTCCCGGGTGCCGGTTTTGGCGGCGGCATGCGGCTCCGGGCGGTCGCCGCCATAGAGGTGATGATCGACCATCACATCCCCGGTGACGAGGACGACAGGATCTGATATAGCCATGGTGGACTCCGTTACGCGGTAGAAGAGGTGGAGGATTGTAATTAAGTATATCGCAAAATCCGGCAATAAGCAAGAGGAAAATCGGCTGCCGATAAAGTCGGGATCCTGAAGGAAGGGCGGTAGCGCGGGCGGGTGTGTTCCTATTCAGGTTGATTTTATCGAATATTTCGTTATATTAAAAGTGCAGGCCCCAGGCCGGGCGGAACGCCGCAGCGGCTGGTACGTACAGCACCGCAGCGAACCCATAGCACAGGAGGAGGTACGCGTCCATCCCACGAGATTCTGATCAACGGCTTGCCTCTCGACCAGATCCTCGCCCGCCATGCCGGGTGGGTTCGGGAGCGCCGGAGCCATGACAGCGGCGATGCGGCCCATCTCATCAAGAGCGATCTGCACGACGCCAGTCTGCCCGGTGCCGAACTCGCCAGCGCCGCCCTCGGCATGGCCGATCTTTACGGCGCGGACCTGCAGGGGGCCTCGCTCGCCAGGGCGTTCCTCGGTTTTGCTAACCTGACCGGTGCCAATCTCGCCGGCGCCGACCTTCGCGATGCCCATCTCTGGAAAGCGGATTTGACCGGCGCGGACCTTCGCGGTGCCAACCTCCATGGCGCCAATCCGGCCGGCGCGATTTTCCGCCATGCCAATCTGCAGGGAGCGGATCTCTCTCGTGCCGCCCTTCACGAGGCCGATTTCGCTGGCGCGGATCTCACCAACGCCAACCTCAGGGGAGCCAATCTTCTGCGTGTCCGGAACCTCACGACGGCCAGGGGAGTGGGTTCTGCCGATTTCACGGACGCGGAGATGGATGAAGCGACGCGCGACTACCTCGCCGGCCTCCGGCGGGAGACCTCGCCAAGCTGATCCTCCCCCAATCAGGGCTTTGCCGCCGCTGCCTCCGCGCATCCCAAAAGAGCCCGCCATAAAGCTTGACACCCCCCAAAATCTGGGTCCCACCCGGCTTTAATATAATTAATAATAGTGGGCTACTGGTGATAAAAGCTTGCAAAGTGAACGGCACGAGATGTCAGGTGGGAACAAGATTTCGGCCGGTACATGGCACGAGATGTCAGGTGGGAACAAGATTTCGGGCGGTACACGGCGCCATAAAGACCTTGACATTTCCTATTATTTCCAGTATCTTAAAGAATGCCAAAAAGTTAAGCCCAATTGGCCTATCACGTTTTTCAGGCAATGACCGAATGGCGCCGGCCTCCGAACCCGCTTTCATCCACATCCTTGGCTCGCGGATCGACAATATCCCGTCCTATCGCGCGGCTTATGGCATCCTGATCCGGGCGTGCCGGGAGGATGCCGGCCCCGGCCATATCACCGTCAACAATGCCCACACCATGGTCGAGGGGGCGCGGCGCCCGGCGTTCCGCCAGATCATCAATGACTCGCTGCTCTCGCTGGCCGACGGCCGGCCGCTCTCGATCATCGGCTGGCTCAAGGGCGCCCGGGAGATGCACCGCATTTTCGGCCCGACTTTGCTGGAGAAGGTGCTCGAGTGGGGCCAGGCGGATGGGGTGCGCCACTTCTTTTTCGGCAACACCCCGGAGACTCTGGAAAAGATGCGGACGGTCATCACGCAGCGTTATCCCAAGGCGATCATCGCCGGGATGATCGCGCCGCCGTTCCGTGCCTTCACGGAGGCGGAGAATGGCCTCTGGCTCGAGACCATGCGCGCCGCCCGGCCGGACCTCATCTGGGTTTCCCTCGGCGCGCCCCGGCAGGAGGAGTGGATCTCACAGCACTTCCGCAGCCTCGACTGCGGGCTCTGCATCGGCATCGGCGCGGGATTCTCCTACCTCGCCGGCACGATCCGTCATGCCCCGGCCTGGATGAAGTACATGGCCCTCGAGTGGTTTTACCGCCTCCTCCAGGAGCCCAACCGCCTCTGGCGGCGCTACGTCAAGAACAATACCCTTTTTATTCTCTACATGATCCGCGAGCTGCTGACCGGCGCCCATGATCAAGCCCGTGTCAGCCATGAAATCGAGCCCCCTCAAGATCAGCGCGCTACGGACCGGCGTCCATGACCAAGCCCATGTCAGCCATGAAATCGAGCTCCATCACGATAAGCGCGCTGTCGACCGGCACCCATGAATAAGCCAACGCCAGCCATGAAATCGAGCCCCCTCAAGATCAGCGCGCTGCTGCAGGTCCTCGCCGATCTGGCCACCGTCTGTGCCGCGCTCCAGCTCAGTTACTGGTTGTGGGAGCTCTCGCCCTTCCGGCTCAATCTGCATATCATCTGGCCGACACCCCTGCAGGCCGTCCTCGTCAGTCTGCTCTTCATCCTGCTATTCTATTTGCAGGGCGGCTATGAGCGCAAGAGCAGCATCCTCAACGTGCGCGCACGCAAGAACCTCATCAGCGCCATGCTTCTCGGCTGCGCCCTGGTGATCGTCTACTCCTTTTTCACCCGCAGAATCGCCCTCGGCCGTCTCCAGGTCTTTTATCTCTTTACCCTGATGTTCCTGCTCGTCACCATCCAGCGCCACCTCTTTGACCGCGTGCATACCCTGCTGCTGCGCCGCGGCATCGGCGCCCGGCGTGTACTCATCTTCGGGGCTGGCGACACCGGCGAGCGCATCGCCCGGGCCTTGCAGAACTATCCCAAGATGGGCTACCTGCCGGTCGGCTTCGTCGACGATTACAAGAGGGCGGAGGAGGGCAGCACCAATCCCCTGCCGATTCTCGGCAGCCTCGCCGAGCTGCGCTATATCATCCAGGAGACGCAGGCGCTGGAGATGATCATCGCCATTCCCTCGGCGCCGCCGGGCCGGATGCAGGAGGTAATGGCCGGTTGTGCTGCGGCCAACCTGCCCTACCGCTATGTGCCCAACCTCTACGACACCGCCATCCAGCGGATTCGTACCGAGGTGATCGATGGCGTGCCGGTTTTCGGACTGGCCCGGCTGCATTACTCCCCGGTCAGCGCCCTGGTCAAGCGCTGCTTCGATGTGCTGGTCTCGTCCCTGGTCATTCTTGTCACAGCGCCGCTGGTCGCGCTGATCGGCGTGGCCATCCGCCTCGAGACCGCGGGGCCGGTGATCTTCAAGCACCTCCGTACCGGCAAGGGGGGAAGGACTTTTCTGATCTGGAAGTTCCGGACGATGTACGACGACACCGATCCCTATGCCGTGCATCCGCAGGACCGCCGCGATCCGCGCATCACCCGGGTGGGCCGGGTGTTGCGGCGGACGAGCCTGGACGAGTTGCCGCAGTTCTGGAACGTCCTGCGCGGCGACATGAGCATTGTCGGGCCGCGGCCGGAGATGCCCTTTATAGTGGCCAACTATACCGAACTGCAGCGCGAGCGCCTCAATGTGCGGCCCGGGATCACCGGCCTCTGGCAGATTTCCGCCGACCGCGCGGTGCCGATCCACGAGAATATCGATCATGATCTGTTCTATATCCAGAACCAGTCCTTGCTGCTGGATCTGATCATCATTGCCAAGACATTCTGGGTGGCGATTGCGGGGTTGGGAAGATAAGTTTATTGATTCCTTTAAGAGGAGGATTGGACAATGATTGAATGTATCGACCAAGAGGAAGAGTTTCCGATTTGCCCGTATTGCGAGCACAAACTGGAAACCGTCTGGTGCCGTGAGCTTAGTAGCTTTTTCGGCAAACGGTATATCTATTTCTGCCCGCACTGTCGCAAGGTGCTCGGCGTTTCTCACCGCAAGGGATTCTGGATGGGATAGAGATGGCACGCAACATTGAAATCAAGGCCCGTATCGCCAGCATCGAGGAGATGGCGCCGCGGGCGGCGGCGCTGGCCGACAAGGATCCGGTCGAGCTGGACCAGGACGACACCTTTTTCAATTGTCCGGAGGGTCGCCTCAAGCTGCGGAGCTGGCCGGCCGGAGACGGGGTGCTGATCTTTTACCGGCGGCCCGACCGTTCCGGCCCGAAAGAGTCCTTTTACGTGCTCGCCCCTACCCATGAGCCGGATGCCCTGCGCGAGGTCCTGACCCTGGCCTATGGACAGATCGGCCGGGTGCGCAAGCACCGCACGCTGTTCTGGTGCGGCCGGACGCGCATCCACCTCGATTATGTCGAGGGACTGGGCACCTTTCTCGAGCTGGAGGTCAAGCTGGAGGAGGGGGAGGCGGCGGAGACCGGCGCAGCAGTCGCCCGCGAGCTGATGGAGCGGCTCGGCATCAGCGAAGACCAGCTGGTGGAAGGGGCTTATCTCGATCTGCTGACGTCAAGCGCTTTGCCCGAAAGCGAATAAAACTGCTCTGCCGGCTGTTATGATGGGTAGCAGTTCATACCGGATGGGGAAGAGGGGGTGTGCGGCGAAAACAAGGCCCGGTGGTCACTCCAATCCCAAGATGCAGGAGGAAGCATGGAACTGATCATTCAGTTGTTAAGCGGTGCGTTGGGCGGCAATCTCGCTGGAACCCTGTTCAAAAAAATCAGTCTGGGCACGGTCCTCAATTCGATCGTCGGTATTCTCGGCGGCGGGCTGGGGGGGCAGATTCTCGGTTCGCTCGGCGCCGGCGGCGGTACCACCGGCGGAATGGATCTCACCAGCATCATCTCCAACATTCTTGGCGGCGGTGTCGGCGGTGGTGTGGTGATGGCCATCATCGGCCTGATCAAATCGCTTCTGGGGAAAAAATAGTCTTTGGTGTTTCTCACTCGCGGGAGCGTGCCATGCGCATGCTCCCCCGCGATATTCTGAATCAGCTATCCTGCGTTCCATTACACGCCAACTCTTGACACCCCAATAGAATTAAAAATAGTGGGCTACTGGTAATAAAAGCCGGCAAAGTATATGGCACGAGATGTCAGGTGGGAGCAAGATTTCGGGGGGTACACGGCGCGAGGAGTCAGGTGGAAGCAAGATTTCGGGGGGGTACACGGCGCGAGGTGTCAGGTGGGAACAAGATTTCGGGGAGTACACGGCACGAGATGTCAGGTGGGAGCAAGATTTCGGGGGATACACGGCACGAGATGTCAGGTGGGAGCAAGATTTCGGGGGGTACACGGCGCGAGGTGTCAGGTGGGAACAAGATTTCGGGGGATACACGGCGCGAGATGTCAGGTGGGAGCAAGATTTCGGGGGATACCCTGCCGCCAAATCCCTTGACTTTGGTCTATTTTATTCGCATATTTTCCCACTTAACCCTGTCTAACCCCAGCCGGACTGTCCATGGCCCTTGATGTACTGCGCAAACCGCGATCCATCCCTTGCCTCGCTTCGGCGCATCTCTGCTTCGTTTTCCTTCTAATCCTCCTGATCCGCCCCTCCATGAGCCAGCCCCTGCGGCCCACCCACTGGTCCGATACCTCCATCCGCTTTCTCCAGGCCCGCGGCGAGCTTTGGAATCTCTCCCCCTTTCTGCGGCCCTATGAGACCAATGCGGTGCAAAAGGCGCTCGGCAGCGATCGGCCGTTCACCCGGTTCCTGCAGCAGGCCCTGAAAGAAGGGCAGCTCGCGCCTGGCGCGGCATCAGTGGGCGTGGTGTCGGAAAACACCCTGGCCGGCCATGATGATGTTGCGCCGTTCCGCAGCACCGCCCTGACCGGCAGCGGCGAATGGGGCGAAACCATGCGCTATCACGGCCGCCAGAGGCTTGATCTGGCCTTTCGGCCCCGGACCTGGCTCGTCGTCGCCAACAGCATGCTGCTCGATAACCGTCTGGATGAAAATCCGCGCTACATCGGCATTCGCCAGGGGGGATTGGCGAGCTATACCGAGCGCGCCCTCCTGCGCTGCGAACATAATGGCTTTTCGGCCACCATCGGCCGGGAGTATCTCCGGATCGGTCCGGGCGTGGACGCCAGCCTGCTGGTCTCCGAGCATAGCCGTCCCCTGGACCAAATCGCGCTCACCTATGAGAACCGCTGGCTGCGCTACGATTTTATCGCCGCCACCCTCGATGCCACCGCCTGGATCCAGGATGGGGCGCCGCCGCATCAGAACCGCTACATCAGCCTGCATCACCTCCAGGTGCGGCCGGCCGAAAGGCTCTATATCGGCATCGGCGAGGCGGTGCTCTACAGCAGCTCCGCCCCGGAGTTCAATTATCTCAATCCCCTGCTCGCCCTGTATGGCGAGGTGACCAACGGCCCGGTCGGCGGCAACTGCCTCGGCAGCCTCCACATTGCGGCCCTGCCCGTGCGCAACCTGACGCTCTATGCCGATCTCCTTATCGATGACATCCAGCTCGAGAAGAGCGGTCCGGGCGATCTCGAGCCGGCGGAGTATGGCCTGATGGCGGGCTTCCGCTGGGCCGATCCCCTGCATCTACAGGGAGGCGACCTGTATGCCGAGTACACGCGCGTCACCAACCGCACCTACAACGGTCAGGGCGGTCCCTGGGAGAAATGGCTGCATCGTAATGAGCCCATCGCCCATTTCCTCGGCAATGATTTTGAGCGCCTGCTGGCGGGCTTTTCATGGTGGCCCCGGCCGGCCTGGCGCGCGGCCCTGCTGGCCGACGTGCGCCACCGCGGCGAGGGACGGATCGAGAAGGCCTTCGATACGCCGTGGATGGATACTCCTCTCGGCCAGGAGTACAGCGAGCCCTTCCCGACGGGGATTGTCGAGAAGATCTGGCGCGGCAGCCTCGAGATCAGCTGGCAGCCGCGCGCCGCGGTTCTGGCTTACGCGCGAATCGGATATTGTGACATCACCCATTTCGACAACCAACCCGACGCCGGCCGCCAGGGGTGGCAGGGCGCTCTCGGATGCGAGTTCGACTTTATACATACGTTCAGGATGGAATAAGACTAAACCAGCGGAGGTAGTATGCTCAACATTGGTGTCATCGGCGTCGGATACTGGGGCCCCAATCTGATCCGTAATTTCGACGGCTGCGGCCAGACCAACATGGTTATCGCATCCGATCTCAAGCCGGAGCGTCTGGCGTTCATCCAGAAAAAGCATCCGGCCCTGAAAACCACCGCCGATTATCGCGAGATCATCAACGACCCTTCTATCGACGCTGTGGCCATCTCCACCCCGGTATTCACGCATCACCAGCTCGCCAAGGAGGCCTTGCAAGCCGGCAAGCATGTCTTCCTTGAGAAGCCGATGACCTCCACCGCGCAGCAGGCCGAAGAACTGGTCAACCTTGCCGCGCAGAAAAAGCTCACCCTGATGCTCGACCACACCTTCATCTATACCGGGGCGGTACAGCTGATCAAAAAGCTGATCGATGCCGGCGAGATTGGTGACCTCTACTATTTCGACTCGGTGCGCATCAACCTCGGCCTCTTTCAGCACGACGTCAATGTCATCTGGGATCTGGCGCCGCACGACATCTCGATCATGGACCATCTCCTCCAGCTCAAGCCGGAGGGCGTCGTCGCCACCGGCGCTGACCACGTCGGCAAGGGGCACGAGGATGTGGCCTATCTGACCGTCTATTTCCCCGGCAACATCATCGCCCATATTCATGCCAACTGGCTCTCGCCGGTCAAGATCCGCCAGACCCTGATCGCCGGCACGAAAAAAATGATCGTCTGGGACGACAACATCCCGACCGACAAGATCAAGATCTACGATTCAGGCATTACCGTCAACCGCACCAAGGATGAGATCTATGACACCCTCATCCAGTACCGCACCGGCGATATGTGGGCTCCGAAGGTGCCGCTGACCGAGGCCCTCAGCCTCGAGGTGAACCATTTCGCCGAATGCATTCAGACCGGCAAGACCCCCATCACCGATGGCGTCGCCGGCTTCAATGTGGTGCGCATCCTCGAGGCCTCGGAGCAGTCGATCAAGGCACGGGGTAAGGAGATCCGGCTGGCGTAGGCGGGCCGGGTGGGCGCCAGAGGGCGCGGGCACGGGGTAAGGAGATCCGGCTGGCGTAGGCGGGCCGGGTGGGCGCCAGAGGGCGCGGGCACGGGGTAAGGAGATCCGGCTGGCTTAGGCGGGCCGGGTCGGGTGGGCGCCAGAGGGCACGAGCGGGGGCAAGGAGATCCGGCTGGCTTAGGCGGGCTAGGCCGGGTGGGCGCCAGAGGGCGCGGGCGCGAGGCAAGGAGATCCGGCTGGCTTGGCCGCTGGAGCCGGCCGGCGCTATAAGCGGAACCGGCTGGTTTCGCGTGGGATGCAGCATGAATTCCGGATTCAACGAGAACAGACCTGGAGCATATCATGAAATTTCTCAGCATAGCCGACGATGTCAAACTCGGGGAAGGCGTCAAGATTTTTAATTTTGTCAACCTCTATGGCTGCGAGATCGGCGATCATTCCAAGATCGGCACCTTCGTCGAAATCCAGAAGGGCGCCACAGTGGGCCAGCATTGCAAGATATCCAGCCACACCTTCATCTGCGAGGGCGTCCACATCGAGGATAACTGCTTCATCGGCCACAATGTCACCTTTATCAATGACAAGTATCCGCGCGCGACCAATGCCGACGGCAGCATGCAGACCGAGGAGGACTGGGCGTGCGTGCCCACCTATGTGCGCAAGGGGGCCTCGATCGGGTCGAGCTCGACCATACTCTGCGGTATCACCATCGGCGAAAACGCCATCATCGGCGCGGGCGCGGTGGTGACCAAGGACGTCCCCGCGAATACGGTCGTCGCCGGCTGTCCGGCGCGGGTGCTGCGCAAGACGGAATAGGGGGGAGCTCTTCAGGCGGAGAGGAGCGGCGCGGGCTCGGGACTTGCCGGGCGAAATGCAGGTATCAGGGAGGCGGAATTATTCCGCCTCCCTTTTTTATGATATCAGCGACTATTTTTCGCTATTGCGGCCACTGTCCAGTTTGTCCTGAAAAATCGAGGGGAAATTGGCGATGTGCAGCAGGGAGGCGAACGCCTTGGGGATATCGGTGTTCTCATGAAAGCCGGAGAGGCGCAGGGCGCCGGGGCCGTAGGCATAGAGCGGCACCGTTGCGCCGGTGTGGCCTTCGGTGCTCCAGGCCAGTTCGACGTTGCTGCCGTCGATCTTGCCGCCGACGATCGAGAGCCCGCCGGTCTCGTGGTCCGCGGTGACGACGACCAGGGTATGCTGGTCGGCGGCGGCGAATTTGAGCGCCTCGGCGATGGCCATGTCAAAATCGAGGGTCTGCCGCACCGAGTTGTCGGCGTTGTGCTCGTGGTTGGCCCAGTCGATCTGGCTGCCCTCGATCATCATGAAAAAGCCCTTCTTGTTCCGGGCGAGCAGCGCGATGCCGCTGGCGGTCATTTCGGCCAGCGAGGGCTCGGGGGCCAGCGTCTGCATGCCTTCGCCGGCGAAAAGGCCAAGCACCCGGGCGCCCGAGGCCTGTAGCAGCGCCTCGCGGCTTTCGACGATCGTGTATTTTTCCGCCCGGGCCATCTCGAGGAGATCGCGGTCATCCTTGCGTCTGCTCTCCGGCTCATGCTGCGGGATGAAGAATGAGCGTCCGCCGCCGAGGAGAACATCGATATGATTGAGGAGGAGGTGCTCGGCGATGAGCGGTTCTTCCTTGCGGCTCATGGCATGCGCGCCGAATCCGGCCGGAGTGGCATGGGTGATGGAGGAGGTGGCAATGATGCCAGCCGCCATCCCTTTTTGCTGGCAGGCGGTGACGATGGTCTTTGCGACCTGCCCGTCCGGGGTGCGCGAGATGCGGCCGTTGTTGGTTTTGAGGCCGCAGGCCATGGCGCTGCTTGCAGCGGCGGAATCGGTGATCAGGTTGTCGGCTGAGCAGGTGCGGACAAAACCGGCGACGGGCATGCGGTCCATATGCAGGGAGCCGGCAACGCCCGCGCCCTGGATGCGCGCGTTCGCGACGGTCGCGATGCTCATGCCATCGCCGATGAGGAGGATGATATTTTTTACCTTTTCATGGGTGATGATCGGCAGCTGCTGGAGCGCGGCTGGCGGCTGATAGGGGAAGGGCGGTGGCGCGGCCGGCTGGCCGGAGATAGACAAGCCAGACAGCAACAGGACGAGCAAGACAGAGCAAATCCGGATCATGGTACACTCCTTCGTTGAATGGATTAAAGCTGTAATTTGCGAATTTCTGCGCTGAAATGCAACGGATTTGCTGCGCAGGGTACCCCCCGAAATAAAGCCGGGTGGGACCCAGATTTTGGGGGGTGTCAAGATTTGCTACGTCCGCACGGCTCTGTGCGCCGGCGTTATTCGGCACGGTCCGAGCAGCCGGAGTGGGCACGAGAGCCCGGTGGGGCTTGCGGCCCTGTGCGCCGGCGTTATTC
>Ga0209098_1004293_pt1 | contig 11208 bp, 9 predicted proteins | sample AD_JPNHW1_MetaG_FD_184429 | JGI IMG/M metagenome (GOLD analysis project Ga0209098, IMG submission 184429) | Active sludge microbial communities of municipal wastewater-treating anaerobic digesters from Japan - AD_JPNHW1_MetaG (SPAdes) (version 2) | ecosystem: Engineered > Bioreactor > Anaerobic >... | reverse complement strand
CATACGTACCCGAAAATTAAAAAAACAAGCAATGCTTCTTTTTGCAATCCCGACAGCGCTCATAGTCTATTTGATTTTGTCTTTAAACGTATTTAATAAATACCCCATTGCAAATACTAATGGGCCGATTTCCTTTCTCCTGGATAAAAGATCCATATTCAAAGGAAGAGAAAGTTCTCTCACAGTATCTACCGCATCAATAAGTATCCTGTTACTCTCAATAATGTTGCACCATGACATAGTGTTTTTTTTAAGAATTTTTTCTGAGAGTTTTTGTTTGATTTCCCATGGGAGAAAGTTCTCAAACACAACATGAGGCAGGTATCTTGTAACTGGTTCCGTTTTGTTGAACGCGAATCCGTAGCTCGATCCCACGGATGCCGCCTCCGGGTCAATAAGATTGATCATCTCCGCTTCATAACTTAATGATGGTCCGAGGTGCTCAACCGATTCATATGCCGCCCGTGAAACAAAGAAATCCGCAAAAGGCATCGTCGAGAAGAAGAGTCGGTTCTCATTAACAGTCCTGATGCCCCTGTTTGCAGGAATATAAATCTCATTCATATATCTCTTAATATCCATAAGAGTTATATTCTGCTTCCCGCTGATTCTTAGCCTGGATGAAATCTTGTCATCCAAACGACAAATCAGATCTTTTTCATCCCTTTCATAAAAAAAGGAATTCCCGGCGTTTTTCCTTACCAGGCTGTTTTCAATCCATTTAACTTTATTCCACCGGCTTAGTATCAATCTTTCACTGTTGCGATACTGCTCACCACCTATTCCGTTAAGAGCAAGGGATTTATCATTCAGCGTAAGTAAGAGGTTCTCAGCGCTGTTGAACTCCTCATGCCAGAACGAATGAGTACGTACCTGGCCGTCATTAAAGAGCATACATCTTTTAATAACACTTTCAGTATCCTCCTTTGGTAATTGAGAAAACTCGCGGTACGGGACTGAAACAAACTTAACATCCAGCTTTTTGCACAGCTCACGTCCCATCAAAAAATCAATATCCGGATTATGCCTGTAATGTGAATGAAACTGAACATTGTCAGATTTGAAATGGTTCCTGGCCAATGAAAGAAGTAATCGGCTGTCAAGGCCACCGGTTATCCCGCAGTCAACGCCCGCTTCATCTGCAAAATTCTTTATTCCTTCAAAGTACTCATGTAATACTTCAGTCTGCTTTTTCAGGCTCTCTTTTTTATTCCGTGACTGTAGTTTGCTCACCTCAGGGTAATTGCCTGCGAACCTGATTCCCCTGAATGTGACAGGGTTTGAGGGTTCAAACCTCTTTACCTCATTGAAAACGGTATCACCACCTATAATTGAGCCAGTAGCAAGATTTTCGGTTATTGTCTCCTTGTCGGGGGTGAGGGAATTAAGACCACTGCACAATGATAAGAACGAGCTTGATATAACCAATCTGTCGGCAGTATAAAAAATGCTGTAGATGCCTCCCGGATCTGTGGAAAAACTAAGTGAATTATCTTTATGAGCCAACAAGAAATAAACTCCCAGAAGATCATCCCGGTTGCATCTTCCGGATTTCATCCCTTCCTCCAGCGTATCAAGAGTTGATGAATAATTCATCCCTGAAAAATAGGGAGTACCCGTAACGAAAACCCCATTATTTTCATTGTGGTGAAAATTAGGCGTTTTCACCTGTCGTTTCGGGAAGAGGAAGAGCTCCCATCCCTGAAAAGAAAAATGAGCCGGGTCAGTGCCACATTGGACCCCCATGGTTTCAAGGGCTTCCTTCTTCTTAAAATGCCCTGCTTCATCCGATACCAATAAAAATGCACCCATTAGGTTTGATTACTTTTGATAACAGGTACAATATGAGCCATTAATCCTGAGATTGCTCCCAGGTACAGAAAAACAAGGCACTTTTCACCTATTGTTCCGCTACCGGCGGCAGAGACAAAAATAACCGCAAAGAGCATAGAAAAATAACTGGCCATCAGCTCCCGTAAATATTTGTCATTTCTGACCTTCCTGAAATATGCAACGCCTTTAATAAAAATCAATATAAAAATCCAGAAGTACATCATGATCCCAAACAGTCCGGAACCATAAAACATTGATGAGATATCACCATGTATCATTCTCTCGCGGCTAAAATATTTTATACCGAAAAACTGACCTGTGTTAAAGATCTCATTTCCAAACATTTTTTGCCAGATATTCCCCTCCTGGAACTCCTGGATTACGTAAAAGAACTCGCGGTAACGTCCTTCCTGCTCATAATTTTCTATCTGAGCTACTCTCTCATTATATCTTTTCTGTAAAATATCACTGTAAAATGGCAATGTGATAACGATAAATGCCACTGCCAGAAAAGTATATTTCAATACCTTCCCTTTGTTTCTGGTAAAGCCAAAATAAATCAGGCTGCCAACTGCAAGCCCTACTATGCCGGCTCTTTTCATTGAGATAATAACAAAGGCGATGCTCAACAGCCCGATAATATAAATAAACCATTTTTCAAGAGCTGAAAACCTGTCTTTAAACCTGAGCAAAATCGGATAAGTAAGAAGCACATAAGCCAGCTGGTTTGTAATTCCAACACCTGCTCCGCCTAAATAAAAAGTGTCTTCAACATAGGCCGAAATACCATAACCGATGAACTGCGCAATAAGAAGGTTTATACATACAAAAGAAGCCCCTATGACAAGAAAGAATATCAGTCTTACAACATGGTCATAGCTCCTGAAGAAATAATATCCTACGGGGAACATTGCCAGACTCACAAACCATTTAATATATCCGTTTGTAAAGGAGTATACGGTTCGGGAAGAAAAGACAGTCAGTATGAGAAGATAGAAAAGAAAGACGAAGATCATTACACTGACCGGGGTTTTCAGGAGACGCCTGAGTCCGAACAGTAAAATAAACGCAAGTAAAAGTAATCCCCTGATAATGCCGGGATGCATTCCTCCTGCTGTAATATCTACGAAATAATAGATGGTGCAATCAGCCGCAGCATTCACCAATGGAATAAAAAAGAGTATCCTGAAGAGAGTTCTGTCTCCTTTGCTCCAGGTAGCACTTTGACCCTGTAACAGCTTTTGCTTAAATCCGCGAGTCAAATAGCTCATCTCTGAATTCTTTGAAGATTGAGATATTGGCTGCAATCATCTCCTTTGAATTTGAAAACCTGCAATTAGGTTCCTCTTTTGGAGTACGCAGCTTAATACCTTCAAACCGTTTTGTCCGACAGTAATAATTAAAATAGACCGTTCTTATCAGTTCATCACGGTCTGGCACAAAAGTCATTGCCCCACTATTCAATAATCCAACTGTATCAAAATACTCTTCCCTGCCTGAAGGGGTAATTACAAATGGTTTATTCCCAAACCATGGTAATCCGGCCACAATACAGGGTTTGCCAGCCCACGCAGTCTCAAGACCAATGGTGCTTGAATAGATAAGTGAGTATTCCATACCGTTGATAAGCTCATATGAATTCACCTTATCGGTTGAATCGAATATTATTATATTCTCATCGTCACCAGCTGCTTTTTTTATTCTTTCACCTGTAAACTCACTTGTCGCTGTAACAAGCTTAACCTCTCCCGGATGAATCCTGATCACAAGCCTGAGCTCAGGCTTTTTTTCTTTCCAGTATTTTATTACAGAAAAGATCCAGGCCTCCATACTCTCAAACAAAGAGTTCTTTCCAATTACAGCTGTATCGTAATTAAGGTTTGTAAAGAGACATACATACCGGCCGGCATTTTTCAGCCTGCTGTCAGAGTGTTCTTTATTAAGCACTGCATACATCTGATCGCCTCTTTTCAGCCCCGAAAAAAACTTCTCAACGGTTGCTTCCATTTCCGGCGGATAGTTTTTCTCTGAAACAAAAAGATTATATTCCTTTGACCAGTCAAGATTCATTACCTCTCCATTCTTCTTGTAAATAAGGCTGTTGTGCCCGTAAAAGTTTTCATAAGTAACGAATGGTATACCCTTGTTCCTGCAGTAATGAATAACAATAGTATCAAAAACCAGCGTGCCGTTATAGATTATTACTGCCTTGATTTTCTGCCTCGAAACAATAAATCTTTCAAAGGCACAACTAAAGATCAGCGCCGACTTAAGGAATTCTTTGTAAATATGTACCTGGTCAACCGTGCCTGAAAGAGATCCCACCACGAAATAGCGCAGAATAGTTTTGTAGGTAAGCATCCCCAGCTCCGTTTCCCTGAATACATACCCCATGCAGGCTGCAAGATCCTGTAAACCATCTATTTTTTCAATCTCCTCAGTCACTTCGTCCCGGTCGGCACTCCGGAAACCGCTCATCTTTACGATTTCAAGACCTGAATTATCAGAGATATAACCATATCCCTTACTGCATTCAAAACAGATCCATGGATATTTTTCCCTGGGTCTTAACAATCCGTCTCTTGTACAAATGTCAAAAATGCCGTCACAGACATAAAAAACCGGGTTAAGATCTTCTTCTTTACTGAAATATGAAGCAAACATAAGATTCAGCATTGTGAAATTATTATTTGCCCCATTCATCATCGGGAAGATCAAATCACCTTCTTCGTGCTTACGTCCTTTGAAGTCATTTTTAAATAATTTCCCAAAATCCCTGAACTTAAAAAAGTAGTGAACATTCTTATCTACCCCGAAAAGAAGAATAAGCCTGTTCATAAAACGTTCAAGAAATGACGGTATACCCGTTCTGTGAAAAATTAGCAAAAGAGGATAAAAGAAAGTTTTAATCCTGAACACCTTCCGCAAGTAACTGCGATTCTTCATTTTTGCCTTCTCTGCAGTGGCCATTTGAGCTCCTTCAGGTATTTAATTTCTACACCATTACGCTTAAGAAAAACCAGAACAATTATAACACTAATAAATATAAAAGGAACTGAGAGCAAAAACAATTTTATGTTGCTAAGTTCTATATACAGGGGCAGTGTTATGGTATGTATCCAAAGCAATACTGATGATAAAAGCGATATTGCAATAATTCCAAAGATGAATTTACCCAGCTTCGGCAATGCCAGTCTTCTGCTGACATAAAAATAGAGTAGCACTGAAATAAACAGAAAGCTTACCGCGATGGCTGTTGGTATCGCATGATTAAAGCTTCCTATCAGTCCAAGCATAATACCCATCTGAACAATAAACTTCAGTATTATTCCCAGCAAAAGCCGGCGATACTCGCCAAGAATATACATGGTCCGCGAAAAAAAACTCATTATCAGCTTGGGAAGAAAGCTGATTGTGAGAATATTGAATATAGTAAGTGCGGTGACAACCGCATTATTGTCAAATTTCCCCCTACGGTAAACGAGTATGATTATCAGAGGTGCAAAAGCCAGCATCAGTATCTGAAAAAGAAATCCGGCTTTAATTATGAATTTAAGTGTCCTGGCTGTATAAGTGGCAAAAGCTTCCTGGTCCTGCTTGTTTAACCTTACCTGCTCAATATATGAAGTGGTAAGTACTGACGAGAGTAAGACGGCATTAGGTATTTCTGATAGTGTCTTTGAATAGTTAAGAGAGCTCAGGTATCCAGCCGACAGGTACTTTACACTTAATGACCGTTCCCAGAATGTTGCAAAATAATTGATGAAGGTCTGAAATCCCAGGGAAAACACCCGCTTAAGCATCATATACAACTGGCTCATCTCATGTTTCCATACCTCTGCTCTTAAGATATCGCCAATGGGCAGCCCGGTCCTGAAAGAGAACCAGAATGCATTTAACATGTTGGATGCAAGGTAACTCAATGCTATGGAGTAAATGCCAAAGCTTTTTATAAGGACAAGTATAAGCGCCAAACCGGCAAACTGGGAAAAAATTGTCCCACGTGCATAAAAGCCGTACATCCCCTTTGAATAAAAATGAGGACGTAAAATGGAAATAAATGTTCCGGGGATCATGTTCACAAGGAAGATAATGCTAAGGTTCCTGAAAAGAAAAGTCTCCCCCGGGTCAATATTAAAGAATGGTGTTATTTGATTAAGGAAGAAAAAATACATTGCCCCGAGCAGAACCACAGGCACTATGCAAACAACAATGAAGATTGCTTCAAAAGAGCCCTCCCTGAAGCCTGGCTTATTACGCTTAATGACAAGTATCTCTCCTGCACCGCCTCCAATCATAGCCTGTATGATTGTTGGAACTATCATTGATAGCAACAGCAGGTCAACATGTGCGGAGACACCAAGGAAATAGGCCATTATTACCTGCCTCAGGAAATTGCTGAGATTTATCAGCAGGTTGCTGAATATAAGTATGCCTGAGTTCTTTACCTGTTCTTTTTTCATTAACCTACCTGTAGTTGGCTATCTCAAGATAATATCTGAAAATACCGGCCTGTTCCGATACTGTGCACAGTGAGCCATTTCCCCTGCCGAGGAATGCCTCCACCATCCGGTAAAGCCCTGGCTTATATTTTGTGTCGAGTGTTTCGTCAATGTTATACTGTTCAATATCTATAGTCCCCTTGTTTTGTATCTGTAATTTCTCAAGAGGCCTTAAAATAAGCCTGTGTGTTGATGTCAGCAACTCAACACCCCATCTTCCCGGAGCAGCCCAGTTGGCTGAATATGAAAACAACGCCTTGTTCTCCGTTACTCCTGCTCCCGTAAAGCATGAAGCAGCATTATGCCACGACAAAGAGCCTGAATGATACGCCGAAAGCGAAACGGGCTTCCCTCCAAGATAAAAGGCCATATCCGCCACATGAGAGGAGTTGCTTAAGAACCATCTCTCTTTTTCAATCCTGTCTTTTTCAATTTTTTCAATCCGATGGCTCCACTCTGTAAATTCAAACTGGAATGACTCCACCCCTCCATCTTCTTCAATGATCCTTTGAGCTGCACGGACCGATTCATAAAACCGCCTGTTATACGCGACAAAAACATCGGCGTTACAGGCATTGGCTTTAGCATTAAGATTCATGATTTCATCTGAAAATAACGCAGCCGGCTTTTCAACCAGTATCTTCCTTACGCCTCTCTCAAGAAGCAGAACTGTTGTGCTGTAAAGTAAGGTCACATCAACTGCAACAATTGCATATTCCGGTATCTCAGAGGTCTCATTAAGGTATTTTTCCACCCCGCCGGTACACGGCCTCTTCCCGGTAACCTTTTCAAATTCAGCCGCTGTTGCTTCTCCCCTCCCAATAACTTCAAAGGCGACATTCATGTCTGTTAACACCTTCGAATATTCTTTGCCCATGTTGCCGGCCCCAATAAGCAATAGTTTGTTTTTCATATTCAAGTGATTGGACAATTAATAATCTCTCTTCCTGTGATCCTGGAAAAATGAGCACATAGAACCGGCAAAAGCGCCTTATGATGCAAATACGACTCTTCCAGAGTCGTTAATCCACATCTACCCTCTGTTAAGATGGCCGAAGCCACATCCCCTGTAAGAGAGCTTTGATAAGGTACCGGAATTTTGATGGTTTCAGGATTGCTGGTTTCCTTCCCGTAAATGATACACTCTCCCTTTTGTTCGGTAATAATAAATGTTTTTTCAGCGGTTTCTATTGTTATCTGAAGAGGAGCCCCTGCTTCTTCAAAGGAACTCATGGTGCATGTTCCTTTGCTGTTCCTTAATTCTATTGTCCCCGTCACTTCAAAAAAACCGGCTCTTTTGCTTTCTTTCATCTTCCTGTCAAATTCATGTCCTGATACACTTACCAGAGCATCACCTGTCAGAAATGCAAAAAGATCAACGAAGTGAATTGAGTTGCACGCCATCCCCCAGTCTGACCCTTTCACCTCCATCCTGAAATTTTCAGCATCTTTAAGCTCAGAGCACATGTCTCTGTAAAAAGGCCATACACGCCTGGGGCAATTGACCCATGCCTTCGCATTCTTATCCTTTATAGTTTTAATTGCCTGCTCAAAAACTGTTACTGATTGAAAGACAACTTTTTCAAGTATAAGATACTTTATTTTTATTGCAGACAGCAGTTCTTCAATAACAACCGGTCTTATATCGGCATTGGTAGCAATTATTGCAAGATCTGCTTCCTCAAGACCTGCCTCTCTGATGTTTGTAAAATACCTGGCCTCCTTAAGACTGCCTGATGCATATGCCTCATCAAATCTTACTTTTGCTGTTGACAGGCTTACTGAAGAAGGATCTATTACAGTTATTTCATACGGGAGTGTTGCCTTCGCCAGGCCCTGAAGATGCCGGCTGCCAAGCTGCCCTGCCCCTGATACTATTATCCTGTGCATCTCGGTCGTGAGTTTTCGTGGTTATTTTTCCACGAGGATAAAACACCATGGCTCAATAATGTAATTGTTAACCTGCATCCCTTCAACAATTCGTGTAACATTTACCGGTACCTCTTTGCCTGCTTTAATATATTCTGCTGCACCTATATTCTCAGGATTGAAATCAGTATCCTTCTCAATCATTACACTCTTCACTCCGGGTAAAGAGCCTATATATTCCCGTATATAACTCTCAGAGTAGATGTTAAAGTAACTGAAATGCTCCGGCTCACCATTATCTTCATACTTTTCAGGTTTCAGTACATGCATTATCCTGAATGATTCAGCGCCAACCATGGTACGCACAAGAAGATACTTCCCGGTTACCCTGACAAGCTCCTTTAATGGCACTCCTACTGAAGGAAGGTGAAGCAGAACATTTGCACATAATACTATATCAAATGAATTATCGGATTGGTTAATATTGAATATGTCTCCAACCTGGAAATCTGTTGCGCCTCTTTTTCCCCCTTCAGGCGCCGCTTTAAAGGCCTGTTTAGCTCTTTCGATATAATATTCAGTAGCATCAATACCCGTGTAACTGAAATGAGTCTTCATCTCACGATCCAGGGATACAAGGTAATGGCCTCCTCCGCAGCCAACATCAAGGATCGAATCATTTTCACATGCCAGCTTTGATATTCTCCTGGCTATCGCCTTTGATGACTCCATCTCCGGCATTTTCCCCGTTGCTCTTTCGAAAAAAACATCACCATATCTGGGCGTATCATCCCATACCCTCCATTTTTCTTTCTTCATATTGCTTGTTATTGTTTTTTTATTCCGGATTTCATTATCAGAAACTCACAAAAGTCCCAGTCAAGTTCATCATCAATATCAACCGAATCGGCAGACGACATAACAAATTTCCTGATCCTTTTAAATTCATTAAAAGAGTTATACCGCAGCAATGAGTCAGGGTTAATCACATAACAGGATCCGTTATACTGCCATACCGGGGGACAATCCTGTCTTCTTTTAAAATTCCCTTCTTTCGACTTTACAAGAAAACCCTTGTCGTCTTCTTCAAATAAGACAAAATAAGGGTTTGCAGAGGCTTTGCATACTGATACCACCATGTCTGAATCAGGCATGAAAGAATCTATCTGCTTTTTTGTGTCAGAGACATTTCTGAGAGGTGTTGTAGGCTGTAACAATACAATACAATCGTATTTTCTTCCTAAAGAAAGATAATAGTTGTACGCATGACGTACCACATCATATTGTCCGGCATCATCTGTAGATAATTCCGCCGGTCTGCGAAAAGGCACTTTGACTCCGTAATTCTCAACAACAGATACTATCTCCTCATCATCAGTGCTCACACAGATGTCGTCAACAGGACAAAGTTTCATTGCCACATCCAGAGAGTAGCAGATGAGTGGTTTCCCGCATAGCTCCCTGATATTCTTTTTAGGAATCCCTTTTGATCCTCCGCGGGCAGTAATGACGATTAAGAATCTCATTGTTCTGATCAGTCTTTAATGTATGACCTGTATTCAATTGCCTTCAGATAGTCTTCCTTGCGACCTATATCAATCCAATAACCCATCAGAGGGTGACGAACTACCTTTTTCCCGGCAGCTACAACCCTGAGAACAAAGTCGGGGGCATCATAATGTATTCCTGAAGGTATATACTTCAACAGCTCTTTTTTAAACATGTAAATCCCTGCGCTGGCATTAAAAGAAAAAGATGGCTTCTCTTCCAGCCCCGACACAATCTTATCAGTATCCGATGAAATTACCGCAAAAGGCACTTCAATGTTGTACGGTACCGATGCTATGGCCAGGTCAGCTCCGGCATCAACAAAGCTCTGATAAAATTCTTCGAGATCCATATTGGTGAAGATATCCGAGTTTATTAACAGGATAGTATCGTTGACAAATTTACCTGCATTGCCAAGAGCCCCTATTGTTCCCATTGGAATATCCTCATGCAGATATGTTATGTTTATACCTTTCTCACTGCCATCGCCAAGGTGTTTTTCAATCTTCTCTGCAAGATAATTCACGGAAATCCTGAAGTTGACTATTCCATACCTGCGCAGTCTGTCAATAACATGATCTATAATAGGCTTATCGCCCAGCTTAAGTAATGGTTTAGGTGTCCTTGCAGTAAGGGGGAGCATCCGTTCACCCCGGCCTCCTGCCATAATTACCGCATCAACAGGAAGGCTTGTATGTACCTCACTGAAATCCAGAACACTCTTTATTCTCCCTTCCCTGTCAAGGACAGGAAGAAGCTTCACTCCTTTTTCCTTTATGGACCGTATTTGAGCAGGTGATGATTTTGTGCTTTCAAGGCAATAAAATGAGGTATTCATGAAGCGGCTTACTTCAGAAGCGACCTGCAGTCCTTTTATCAACCCTCTCCTTATATCTCCGTCAGTAAGTGTCCCTATAAGCCTGTTACGACGATCCAGCACAAAGAGAGTAAGGTTTGACGGCACCTTGTTCAGCTTCTCCAACGCTGCCACAAGCAACTCGTCGCAATAAATGACATGTTTACTTAAATCAAGCATCTGCCTTTTGTTTATGATTATGGTACTCCTTGAGTTTAAGGGCTATAAAGTCAGCACTGTTCCCATCTCCGAATATATTCACAGCAGTGCCAGGCACATAGTCCTCTGCCTTTTTCACAGCTTCAAGTATCTCCTTTTTAATAGCCCTGCAGGTGAAAATATTGGCAGTAATAATTCTTCCTTTCTGCCTGTCGCCAATATTTACTACCGGCTTGTCAAAATAAATCGCCTCTGTAAACCCACTCGAAGAGTTTCCTAACATCATCCTGCAGTGGCTGAGACAGGTGTAATATCCCTTGCTACCAAGATTCTCTATGCACTTTACATAGCCTGTCTCTTTCTCAAGCTCCAGCAACGCTTTCCTTACTGTCAATCCCATCGGGTCAGCATTAGGCATGGTCACTAAAAACCGGTAACCGT
>Ga0209098_1004290_pt1 | contig 11211 bp, 9 predicted proteins | sample AD_JPNHW1_MetaG_FD_184429 | JGI IMG/M metagenome (GOLD analysis project Ga0209098, IMG submission 184429) | Active sludge microbial communities of municipal wastewater-treating anaerobic digesters from Japan - AD_JPNHW1_MetaG (SPAdes) (version 2) | ecosystem: Engineered > Bioreactor > Anaerobic >... | reverse complement strand
AAACGGGGGCCGGCCGCCATGACCGACAAGCGTCTCTTTCCGCTGAGAGCCTGTGACAGTGAGTCCGGGATATTTCTTTATCTCTATCCTCCATCCCTGGTCATCAGTCAGGTGCCAATGGAAGACATTGAACTTGTGAAGAGCCATGATATCAAGATACCGTTTTACCTCATCAACAGTATAGAAGTGACGGCAGACGTCAAGGTGCAGCCCCCTGTAGCTGAACCGCGGAGCATCGGTTATGTAACAGGCCGGCACTGCCGCAGCTGTCTCTCCTGCCAGGCCACCCTCCGTCTCAACCTGCGGCGGCAGCAGCTGTCTTATTGTCTGAATACCCCTGAAAAGTCCTTCCGCCGACGGCGATTTCAGAAAAATGCTTCTGCCTGTCACCGAAAGGATATAACCCCCGGAATTCTCCGAAACAGCAGTATCGATGACCAGAACTATACTGTTCCCTGAATCCTTTGATCCCTCGGATACCGGCAACGGCACGGAGGCGCTGTTTCTGATAATCCCGGCAAGAAACTCAGCAACGGATTTTGTCTGGTGATTAAGCGGACTTACTTTCAGCTCAGTCTTATTATCAATGATGAAGCTTCCCCTGGCCATCACCAGTTCAGCCGGTTTCGGGATCAGCGAATATCTCTCCGGCATATTTTCCTCCTTCCTGCTGCATCCTGCCGCTGTCAGTATCAGCGCCAGTGCTGCCAATGCTACTCCTTTCATATCTTTCAATGTGATCTATTTATTCATTTTCTTTACCCCGTGACTGCTCTTTGCAGCCAGCATTCCACAGGCGGCTGCTATGTCTGTTCCCCTTGACTTCCTTACTGAAGCCCCGATGCCTGAGGTCACCAGTTCATGCTTGAACTGCATCATGACAGACATATCGGAGCTTCTATCATCTTCCTCATCAACAGGATGATAAGGAAGAAGATTTACCCTTATCCCTGTGCCGGCAAGGAGCCGTTTCAGCTCCTCAATGTGCCTCTGCGTATCATTTCTTCCCTCAATCATCACATATGCCACGGTAAAACGCCTCTTAATTCGGTTATCATACTGTTTCAGCATATCCAGTGTTGCGGCAAACGGCCATCGCGCTTCAGCGGGAATTACCGTAAGCCTTTCTTCGGGAAACGGTGAGTGGAGACTGAGTGTGATGTTGCATTCAGTCTCGTCGAGCAGCCGCCTGACAGAAGGTGTCACCCCCACGGTTGACACCGTCACCCGGCTTCGTCCGGCTGCCAGGCCCCACCCGGCAGTAAGGATGCGGCAGGCCCGGATGACCTCATCAATGTTGTCACCAGGCTCACCCATCCCCATCATCACTATATGTGTTATCTCATGGGGGATGCTGATAACCTGGTTTACTATCTCACCGGCAGTCAGGTTTCCATTCCACCCGTTCTTTCCGGTGGCACAGAAACGGCATCCCATCCGGCAGCCCGATTGCACCGAAACACATACCGTACGGCGTTTGCCGTCAGGCAGAAATACCGTCTCATGGGCCATGCCGTTTTTTGTGGTGAAAAGATACTTTACGGAACCGTCAGAGGAAACCTCTGAAGCAATGGGCAAACTCAGGCCGGGGACTGCATTTTCCGACAAGACGCGCAGAAATTTCAGCGGGATGTCATTGATCTCTTCAAATGACCTGATGCCCCTCCGGTAGACCCAGTAAAGCAGCCTTCGCGAATGACGCCCGTCAATCCCTAGCCCGCCTAGAAACTCCTCAATCTCCTTCAGATCTGATCCTGCAACCGTTTCCTGGTTCATATAGGTTTTTACCCCGATATAAAGATATTAAATAACTTTTTTCAGACATTTTTTTACATCTTTATATTTTAGAAAAGTAACTATACCGGAGTTACAGACCTGCCCTGATGGAAGCAACAGTTGCCAAGCAGAAATTCGGAACGGCCCCTGTCTATTTCACGGCCATATCAACGATACTCGGAGCCATACTGTTCCTGCGCTTCGGCTTTGCCGTAGGGACGCTCGGATTCTGGGGAACACTCCTGCTGATTGTCATGGGACACGCCGTGACCATCCCCACCGCCCTGGCTATCTCGGAGCTTGCCACCAACAAGAGGGTTGAAGGCGGAGGAGAATACTTCATAATCTCCAGGTCGTTCGGACTGAACATCGGTGCCACCATTGGTATTGCACTTTACCTTTCACAGGCAATCAGCGTGGCCTTTTACATCATTGCCTTTACCGAGTCGTTCGAGTTCCTGTTCAATTTCGTTGCACAGCGGTTCTCCTTTGTTTTGCCCAGGCAGGTGGTAAGCCTGCCGGTGACTGTGATTCTCGGACTGATGATTCTCAGGAAGGGATCCAACACCGGTGTGAAGATGCTCTATGCTGTGATTGCCATCCTCTTTGTCAGCCTCCTGCTCTTCTTCCTCGGCAAGCCTGCCCAGGGGAGCCTGGCTACAGGGCAGCTGCCGGTGAGGGATATCCGCAATATGAGCGATTTCTTCATTGTCTTTGCCATCTGCTTCCCCGCTTTCACCGGGATGACTGCCGGAGTGGGGTTGTCAGGCAACCTGAGGAATCCCGCCCGGGCCATCCCTCTTGGCACCATCCTGGCAACAGCGACAGGCATAGTGGTTTACGTACTTGTGATCTGGAAACTGGCCATCTCGGCCTCCCCTGAAGAGATGCTTGAAAACCAGCTGATCATGGGAAAGATAGCCATCGGTGGAACTGTCATTATTCCCCTGGGCCTGGCAGCCTCAACCCTCTCCTCTGCACTGGGCTCTGTTCTGGTGGCACCCAGAACCCTGCAGGCGCTGGCAAAAGACACCTCATTTTCCTCGATGAGACTCAACAGGTGGCTCGCGGCAGCAAGAAACAATGACGGGGAACCGGTGAATGCCACACTGGTGACATTGCTGATAGCATCTGCATTTGTTGCACTGGGAAATGTCAACGCGGTGGCTGAAATAATTTCCATGTTCTTCCTTGTAACATACGGTTCACTATGCCTGATATCATTCCTTAACCACTTCGGCTCGTCGCCTTCATACAGACCATCATTCAGGTCGAAATGGTACCTGTCACTGACAGGCTTTGTGGTTGCAGTCATTGTGATGTTCAGGATAAATACCCTTTATGCCCTGACCGCTTCCGTGCTCATTGTAATAATCTATTCATACATAAATCATTATCACAAAAACAGAACAGGCCTCGAATCGCTCTTCGCCAACACCCTCTTCCAGATCAACCGTAACCTGCAGGTTTACCTGCAAAAGAGCGGGAGCAGGCGAAAGGAGAAGGAATGGAGGCCCGGGGTGATTTGCATCTCAAAGGACTCTTTCAGGCGGGAAAGGGCTTTCCGGCTTCTGAACTGGCTCTCGTACAGCTATGGTTTCGGCACCTACCTTCACCGGATTGACGGATACTATTCCCGGTCCACGAGTCAGCAGGCCACGGAGGAGCTGGCAAAACTGATAGAATTGTATGAGACCTCACATAACCACGTCTACGTTGACACAATCATATCTCCCTCATATACCTCGGCAATTGTCCAGGCCATACAGGTGCCGGGCATCTCCGGCATGGAGAACAATATGGTTGTCTTTGAATATGACAAGGAGAATCCCGAGAATCTGCCTGAGATCATTGACAATATCCGTCTCATCAAGGCAGGAGACTTTGACATCTGCCTGCTTGCCTCGGCTTCCAGGGAGATGATCTGCAACAAGGGCATTCACGTATGGATCGACTTCAACGAGCCTGAAAATGCAAGCCTGCTGATACTGTTGAGCTTTATCATCTCAGGTCATCCAGACTGGAAGAAATCATTCATCAAGGTATTCAGCACATGCAAACCGGGTCAGTATGAGGAGACCAGGCGGGAACTGGAGGGGCTGATTACCTCGGGCCGGCTTCCGATAACCGAAAAGAATGTGGAGATCATCGAGGTCACTCATGGCAGCTCTGTCAAAAGCCTTATCAATGAAAAGTCATCCACCGCTGCCATGGTAATGACCGGTTTCCGGCCGGAAGCGCTCAGACAGAACGGGGAGACCATCCTGGGAGGTTATGATGCAGCCGGCACTGTCCTGTTCGTCAACTCGCAGTACCAGAAAGAGATTGTATAAATTGAAGAGGCTGCTTCCCGCAGGATGGCAGCCTCCTCAATATCATACTGAACGCTGTTGGTCAGTTCAGTCCCCTGTTCCTGAGCAAAGGTTCGATCTCCGGCTCACGGCCGCGGAAGTTAAGGTACATCTTTTCGGCATCCATGATTCCCATCTTCTCAAGCACATTCTTCCTGAACGAAGTGGCAGTTGCCTGATCAAACAGGCCCTTCTCGTTGAATGCCTCGAAGGCATCATTGTCAAGCACTGCAGCCCAGGTGTACACATAGTAGCCGGCATCGTAGCCGTCAATCATGTGCAGGAAATAGGTGCTCCGGTATCTCGGCTCGATCTCCGGTATCAGACCAATCTTCTTCATAGTCCCCTTCTCGAACTGTTGCGGATCAACCTGCACAGGAGCTTCAAGTGAGTAATACGCCATATCAAGAAGAGAAGCAGCCATGATCTCAACATTGTCAAATCCGGTATTAAAGAAACTGCTGTTCCTGATCTTCTCAACAAGGGCTTCAGGGATTACCTCACCGGTCTCGTAATGCTTCGCGTACATGGCAAGCACTTCGGGCTTCGTAGCCCAGTGCTCCATTATCTGCGATGGCAGTTCAACTATGTCCCATGCCACGGTGGTTGATGAGTAGGTGTTCTCCGAGAAGAGCCCCTGAAGTCCGTGACCGAACTCATGGAAGAGGGTCAGGACGTCATCCATGCTCAGAAGGGCCGGCCTGCCTCCTGTGGGAGGGGTGAAATTGCCCACTATTGTTACAACCGGGGTGATTTCCCTGCCGTCAACTACCTTGTGGTCACGGTAACCTCCGCACCATGCTCCCTGGCGCTTGCTCTCACGCGGATAGAAGTCCATGTAAAGCACCCCTACATGGCTGCCGTCGGCTTCCTTCACCTCAAATGCCTGTGCATCGGGGTGAGGAAGGGGAATGTTCTCTATACGGGTGAACGTGATGCCGTAGAGTTTGTTGGCAACGGCAAAGGCGCCGTCGCGTACGTTGTCAAGACTGAAGTAAGGCCTCAGCTCGTTCTCGTCAAGATCATACTTCGCTTTGCGCAGTTTTTCCGCATAGTACCACCAGTCATGGGGCTCAATCTTAAAATTGCCGCCCCCGACGTCAGCAATCTTCTGCATCTCATCACGCTCACGCTTTGCGACGGGGAGTGACCTCTCAAGAAGGTTATTGAGAAGATTAAGAACGTTATCGGGAGTCTTGGCCATGCGGGTCTCAAGGACAATGTCAGCGTGCGTCCTGTATCCCAGTAGTTTAGCCCTCTCTGCCCTGAGCCTTACAATGTCGGCTATTATCTTGTTATTGTCATTCTCATTTCCGTTGTTGCCGCGGTTGAGGTATGCATCATAGAGCTTCTTGCGCAGATCACGGTTGTCAGCATACTGCAGGAACGGAATCATGCTCGGTTTCTGGGTGGTGAAAACCCATTTACCATCCATGCCATCGCTCTTCGCCATGTCTGCAGCACCGGCTATGACACTCCCGGGAAGACCTTTCAGGTCAGCCTCGTTATCAATGACAAGCCTGAAGCTGTTGGTCTCCTCAAGGACGTTCTGGCTGAATTTGACGGTCAGGACCGACAGTTCCTGGTTTAACTTCTTAAGTTTCTCCTGGTCTTCCGGACCGAGGAGGGCTCCGTTGCGCACAAAGCTCTTATACATGTTTTCGAGCATGAAGAGCTGCTCGTCATTCAGCTGTTCAGCTGACCTGTTCTCCCAAACCGCCTTAATCCGGTTGAAAAGTTCTGCGTTCAGTAAAACCTCATCACTGAAAGCAGACACTTTGGGAGCTATCTCCATCTGCAGCGCCTCAAGAGTATCATTGGTATTTGCGCTGGTCTGCGAGTAGAATACATAGGCCACCTTCGACATCAGTTCACCTGCCCTGTCATATCTGGCAACAGTGTTGGCAAATGTCGGTGCCTCTGCATTTGCGGTGATCTCAGCTATCTGCAGCCTGGCAAGGACGATGCCCGAGTCGATGGCAGGAAGATAGTGCTCGTTCTTGATCTGGTCAAAGGGCGGAACGCTGAACGGGGTCTTCCATTCAGCGAAAAAGGGATTGCCCTGCTCCTTCTTCTGTGTGTTGCATGAAACAGCTGCAAGGACAACTGTCATCATTACTATAAATGCTCTTTTCACGTTAAGTTTTTTTGTGATTATAATTCAGGGCCCAAAGGTAATTTTTTTATGCAAAACCTTCTATGACTTATCATGCCTCCCCCGGTTCATGAATTCTGATCCGGGACCTAACGGAGATCCTGTAAAAAAATTTTGTTGATAACTTGTTAAAGTTTGAAACATTTATACCAGATGGGGAGTATAAAGTGCAGTTGCATCAGTTAAATTTGATGCGATGATGACTAACCTCGCAAAAGTATTGACAATTCGCCTATGAAAAGACATTTACCCGGAATTATCTTGTCATCAATCACTTGCTGCCTGCTCATAATGTCGCTGAGCACAGCTGCCGGACAAACAGGTGACGGTCAGCCGGTCCAGGCCAGGTCAGCCGTTACCGATTCCGTGGCACACAATCTCGCTGAAAGAATCAAGATTTATCCCAACCCGGTCAAGAGTGAACTGATTGCCGACCATATTGAAGGCATCACGATGATTGAGATATTTGATGTAACCGGCAATAAATGCCTGAACGAGGTATGCGACAATCACAACCAGATGATCATCGAGGTTTCTCTGCTCAGGAGGGGGATTTATTTCATGCGGTTCATCTCTCCCCGGGCAACCATAATGAAGAGATTTATAAAGGAATAACCGGCACGTTCTTTTTTTATACACTAACCGCCCTGGATCTTCCGGGCGGTTTTTTTTGCTCACCGGTATCATGAAAGATGTTCCGGGCGGCCTTTTTGTGCTCACTGGTTTTCCGGGAGAGATTCCGGACAGCCTCTTTGTACTTAGCGGTTTCCCGTGAGAGCTTCCCGGGGGCCTTTTATTCCCCCGTATCTGACAGAGCCCGTACCATCAGGCAGGTCAGTCACTTTCCTGATGTCTCAAGAACCATCTTCACCACTTCCGAGCCCACCGCCTCAAACATTATCTCTATGTTCTGCGTGTACTCTGAATTGTGGCTCATGATTGCATCCTTTACCAGGAATGCCCTGTAATCATTATTCATTGACCCGACATAGGTGGCCAGCACACAGCCCACAGCACTGAGCCCTGTCAGGAACAGCGTATTGCAGCCGTGCTCCTTAAGCACTTTGTCAAGGTCGGTCTTGTTGAATGCATCAGGATAGGTCTTGATTACCTTTGGATCTTCAGGTCTTATGGGCACCGATTCAGGAAACTCGAAGAGCTCAGTACCAGGCTTAACTCCATATTCCTCCCCGTGATGGTAGACAAGGATCACCGGGTAACCGTGCTGCCTGAACACGGACATGTAATAGCTGATATTGGCCATCGCCTTTGCTTTATCAGCCTCAGGGATCATAGACAGGAAGGCATTCTGAATATCAATTACCAGCAGCGCCGGTTTGACCGGTGCAGCAGGAGCCTGAGCCTCAGATGTCTGCATCAGGCTTCCCAGCAGCATCATCACCAGGAAAGACAAAATTCTTGTTTTCATTTGCACAACGGATTAGTGTCAGTATAAATACCAAATATCTGATCCAAGTTATCAATTAGTTGTGATTTACATGGATGAAATTCAAAACTAAATCATCCTGATAAATTCATTCAGTGCATTTGCTATCTCAACCAGTCTGTGGCAGTCGGTTATCTCAGGCCTGTCCTTCGGGGTATGGGTCACATCCTGGTTGTCCATGTTGTCAATGAACCACTTCGAGGTCACGGCAACGGCAGGCACCCCGAACTGCACGAATATGCTATGATCGCCCTGAGGCAACTGCGGTCCGGAGGTTATTCCGGGATATCTGTCAATTATGCGCGCCAGTTTTACAGACAGCTCCTCCGGCAGGTTGAACTCCGAGAATGCTGAGGGTCCCTCCTGATAGCCGGCACCATCAATGTTGATGTCAAGGATCATATTGCCAAACTTTCCCTCGTTGGCTGCGATGTAATTCATCTGGCCGGGAACCGCAAAATAATCCTCACCGTTAAAGGCTGCCAGTTCAATCTGCCTGCTTCCGTCATAATCACGGAGCAGCCCGGAAAGCAACATCAGTGTGATGCCTCCGGTTATACGATTCCTCGTTCATGACTGTATTCAGATTTTTTTTCAAAACTCGACACTCGCAATTCGCAATTCGCAAATCTCAATTCCTCTCACTCTTCCTGGTTTTTCCTTTGAATCCTGTGGTAATCCTTCAGAATCTTCCCGAAGTGCTTTTCCTTCCTTCTCTTCTCTGCGACCGTGGTGGTAAACCTCTCCTGCTCCTTAAGCATCTTAAGATAATTTTCATATGAGTCCCTGTCGATGTCACCTTTTTCAACAGCTTCCAGCACTGCACATCCGGCCTCGCTTACATGCCGGCAGTCGGGGTACCTGCACTCCGCAGCCACATCGGCAATTTCGCGGAATGTGGCGCTCAGCCCGGTGGAATCATCTGTCAGGCCCAGTTCCTTCATTCCCGGGGTGTCAATGATGATGCTGCCGTTCTCAAGTACAAACAGTTCCCGGTGTTCCGTCACATGCCTCCCCTTGTTCGTGCTGCTGCTTATCGCGCCGGTCCTCAGGGCCTCTCTTTGAAGAAGGGTGTTGATGAGAGTCGACTTGCCAACTCCAGATGACCCGATCACGCAGTATGTCCTTCCTCTTTCCATCAGGCTGATCACACTGTCAACGCCCTCCCTGGTTACATTGCTTAACAGGACGAGCTTCATATGCCTGTCACGTTTTGCGAGAGCCCTTACAGCTTCATCAGTCACCTCCCGGCTTACCAGGTCGATCTTGCTCAGCACCAGCAACGGCTCAATGCCGGCTGAATTGCAAATGGTCAGGTATCGCTCCAACCTGTTGATATTGAAGTTATTGCTGATTGCCTGAACTATGAAGGCATAATCAATATTTGCTGAGATGATCTGAATCTCTCCGGGTTTCCCCACTGCCTGGCGGGCAAGAACCGATCTCCTGGGCAGAATCTGGTTTATAATGGCCCTGTCGTTGTCAAACGGTGTAATGGTAACCCAGTCGCCCACAGCGGGAAAGTCCTTCCGTGAAGCGGCCGAGTATCTCATGTTTCCGGTGATCTCTGCATCATATTCGTTTTCGCCGTCAGAGACGGCGTACCGTTCACGGTGCTCGCGGATTACCCTGGCGACAAGCGTTCCTTCAGGCAGGTTATCAATTATATAGCTGTTCATCTCCGGCGTCAGTCCCAACTGCCCGATGCCTGATTTCGGTTCTTCATCATTATTCTGTGACATCTTCTGAACTTATTTGTTGCGTGTTAGTGCAAGTGTGTGCGTCAACAGCTCAGGGCCGCCAAATGCTCCATGTCCCGGAATGACAGTATTCACATCCGGGAACTTCCTGATAATCCATTCCACTGTTGCAGGGTACGCTGCGAGGTCTCCCTCGGTTGTGTTTCCGAGATTCTGTGAATCGGCGCTCTTGCAGATGCAACCCGGGAAAAGGATTTTTTCGGAGGGTATCCATACCACTATATTATCTGTGGAGTGTGCGGCTCCGGGGAAGTAACAACGGATCTCCTTCCTTCCCAGCCTGAGGATAAGTGAGTCCTTGAATCCGTGATCCGGCACATGCAGCTTATTTTCCCTCGCTAACAGCAGCGTCAGGCTGTCAGCGTATGAAATTATCTTCCGGCTCTTCAGGTAGCCAAGTCCTCCCATGCAGTCGTCATGCCAGTGGTTCGGGACGAAGCCCTTAATTTTCAGGCCCATCTCCTCTTCCAGGTATGTAACCAGTATCTCAGTAAGAGTATCATCCCAAGGCGAATCAAACAGGAATGCTTTATGCCCTTCAATGAATATCAGTCCGTTTGCTGCCACCCTGCCGTAACCGGGCACCTCGCTGTACGACACATGCACGAAGGAATTATTCGAGATCCGTATCAGTTCAAGATCGGCGGAAATGCTTATTGTGTCCTGTGACTGAAGCTGATAATGTGTTATGATCATGATGATGAAAAGTGCTGTCCTTCTCATGGCCGGATTTATTGACTATGGTACGCTGTATTACAGATATCGAATTTAAGAAAAAAGCCGCTGATGATGCGGCTTTTTTGTGTTTACCTGAAACCAACCAAAGGAGATTTTCACATCTCTTTACATAAAGACGGAGAAAATCCGGAAAAGTTTACACTTTACCGGAAAAATTTTTCATATCGTCCGGATGGTTGATGTATAATACTGTTTTACAGTATGAAACGATATCAGGGTTGTTGTTTCTGAATCTTTTGATGGATCTCATTCAGCATTGATACTGCTGCCGAGCCGTACCACTGGTATAATTCGGTCACGAATATCCCGCTGGTTACTGTAGGGTCACCCTTCACCAGTTCCTTCGCTTCCTCTATGGTTCTGACATCCAACAGAATTATTTTAAGTTTTTGACGATCAAAAATGAGTCTTAAGAATTTGAGTTATATTTGCATCCGCCGTGCCAGGCGGGCACAGCGAGTCCGGAGAGATGCCAGAGTGGTCGATTGGGGCGGTCTCGAAAACCGTTGTCCGGGCAACTGGACCGAGGGTTCGAATCCCTCTCTCTCCGCAAAGCTTTAATGAACCCCGCGCCAGGCGGGGTTTTTTATTACGGTGACAGGGTGTTGAAAGCTTGCTTTTATAAGCCCGGGAGCCGTAAGAAAAAAACCCGGGTGGTCATGGTTGTATTGCATTCATTACGCATCTGAATCCAACTGCAAAGTCAACCCAGGATGCGGGCAGTCCATTTCTGAAGTAGGTTTGAATACACATTGCTCCGGAATGCCAGCTTCCACCGCGTATAACCTTGAATCTACCTGAGTCAGGACCACTTGGATTTTGACTTGGAGAATTTAAATAATAGTCAGATCCATAATTATCCATAGTCCATTCCCATACATTGCCACCCATATCAAATAGTCCGTATCCATTTGGTTTAAAGGAACCTGCCTTAAGAGTTGTTTTATATTTTTTTCCATAGTTTGTAAATGTCGAGTCTATCTG
>Ga0209098_1004288_pt1 | contig 11218 bp, 7 predicted proteins | sample AD_JPNHW1_MetaG_FD_184429 | JGI IMG/M metagenome (GOLD analysis project Ga0209098, IMG submission 184429) | Active sludge microbial communities of municipal wastewater-treating anaerobic digesters from Japan - AD_JPNHW1_MetaG (SPAdes) (version 2) | ecosystem: Engineered > Bioreactor > Anaerobic >... | reverse complement strand
TTGAGGAGTCAATAGGATTTATATGTATGCAATTGAGTGTTTGGGTTATAAGAGGGTTATCATTTAAATATTGATATGTGTTATTTGAATATTTCCAAAGGCCATTTATTGTGCAGAACCAAATGTTATTATTATAATCTTCAGCAATATCATACACGGTTCCGTTGAATAAATTTTTTTCATACGATTCATATGTGATATTATCATTCTCAGTTTTAATCAACCCTTTAGTTGTTGCAATCCAATAGCTATTATTTTTTTTTGACAATATGATTTTTCTTGAATGGATATAGTTTCCTACCCAATCGAGTTTTGATGCAAAAACTTTATTGTTTTTAATGTAGTATAAATTCTCAATTGCACTTACCCAAACTCTATTGGTTCTATCATCAACTGTAAAACTTCTAATTGATGAAATAGCAAAGCGCTCTTCAGTGGACTTGTATCGTTGAGAAGTTTTTCCAAATAGTAGATCCACAAAGCCATATTCATAGCCAACGTAAACCCCTTCTTTGTTAGAAGCTAGAGCGTTAATTCGATCGTCGAACAAACCATTTGCTTTTGTGTAGTTAAACAAGTTGATGTTAGGACAATAAAATACGCCATCGTTCAATGTGCTAAACCAATAGGCATTCTCATAATCTTGTAGTACAGATGTGACTTGTATTTCTTCTAAAATTGAAAGGGTTGGCTTTGAGGTTATTTTACAATCTTTAAAGCACAGTACTCCCCCCTTTTGCGGGGCTATCCATAAATTATTATCTCTATCAACACTTATCCATAAAATGTCATACTTATTAAAGTCATACTTTTCTATAATTTTCCCGTTCTTTATTCTAAAAACATAGGTATAAAGACTAAGAATTATTGAGCTATCTTTTGCCGAAAGGACAAAGAGGTGATGATGTGTCCCCCCCCTTGTTTTAAACAATTCTTTATGGGAAACGCTGTATTTTTGGTATAAACTATTAATGTTTATTACAAATGAATTTAGCTTATTCGAAGGGTAAGAGATTAAAAATTTATTATTGGGTAATTCGTCAGCTTTAAAGTCTATATCAGGATCGTTTGAGTCTAATCTCTTATAAATCCCCTCCGGACTTATGCTAATCAGTCCAAACTGCTTTAGGCTTAAGTAAACATAATCAAGGCTATCAACATAAAAAGAGCATTTTATAGGGCCTCTGCTGTTTGGAAGGTGATCTTTGATTTTATTGTTGTACTTATAGCTAACGATTTTATTATTTTCATAATACGATAGTTTCCCCGACAAAGGGATAAACCATATTCTATGTTTATAGTCTTCGTAAATTTCAAATACCTCATTATCAACTAGACCCGATTGCAGGTCAAAGTTTTCAAATTTGTACCCATCATACCTGCTAACCCCATTTGCCGTTGCAAACCAAATGTACCCCTTGGAGTCTTGAAAAACATGGTATATAGTTGATGACGGTAAACCATCATCAACAGTATACTTTCGAAATACAGGTTCGGCATTATTCTGCGAAAATAGAGTTGCTGAGTTAAGTAGAAAGAGTAATGATAAATAAATAATTCTCTTGAGTTGGTTTATTTTTAAATGATATTTTAAAAAAGTAGAATTCAATGGTAGTCGATTTATCTTATTGTTTGCTAAGATAATAAAAAAGGGTGTCAAACGACACCCTTTCAATTTTTATGGTAGGCTTCTAATTACTTAGAAAAATCCATTGTTGACATCCTTAGGTACGATTTGTATCTCCACTTAGCATTCTCTTCAGCCGCTTGGAATAGTTCAGCAGCAACTTCGGGGAATGAGAGTTGTAGTGATGTATAACGTACTTCTCCTTTTAAGAAGCTTTGGAATGTGCTCCAATCTGGTTCTTTTGAATCGAGTTGGAATGGATTCTTGCCTTCGTTTTCAAGAAGCGGGTTGTAACGATATAGATGCCAGTAGCCAGATTTTACAGCAAGTTTAGCTTCATGCTGTGTCATACCCATACCATTGCGTAGCCCGTGGTTAATACATGGAGCGTAAGCAATAATAATTGATGGGCCAGGGAAAGCCTCTGCTTCCTTAATAGCTTTAAAATACTGGTTTTGATCGGCACCCATTGAAACTTGAGCAACATATACGTAACCATAGCTCATAGCCATCATACCAAGATCCTTCTTGCGAATTCTCTTGCCTGATGCAGCAAATTTAGCAACAGCAGCGGTTGGGGTAGATTTTGATGCTTGTCCACCGGTGTTTGAGTAAACCTCAGTATCAAGAACTAAAACGTTTACATCTTCACCAGATGCAAGTACATGGTCAAGTCCACCATATCCAATATCGTAAGCCCAACCATCGCCACCAAATATCCATTGTGATTTCTTTACAAAGTATTGCTTAAGGGCAAGAAGTTCTTTTGATAAATTGTCGTTTACTTTCTCAAGAGCCGCGATAAGTTTTTCTGAAGTAACTTTTGAAGTTTCAGCGTTATCCTTGCCAGCAATCCATTCTTTCATTGCTGTTTTTACATCTTCGCTGTAATTGCCTTCGATTGCAGCATTTAATCTCTCAACGATACGCTGACGAATCTTGTTTACTCCAATGGACATACCAAGACCAAACTCAGCGTTATCTTCGAAAAGTGAGTTAGCCCATGCGGGACCATGACCATCTTTATTTGCGCAGTATGGAGTTGAAGGAGCTGAACCACCATAGATAGAAGAACATCCAGTAGCGTTTGCAACCATCATACGATCACCAAAAAGTTGGGTGATCGCTTTGATGTATGGTGTTTCACCACAACCAGCACATGCTCCGCTGAACTCGAATAGAGGTTGAGCGAATTGGCTATTCTTAACAGATTTTTCTTTTCCAAGAATATCTTTATAGCCAACATTTTTATGCATCCAAACAAAACGCTCTGCTTCTGCTATTTGGCTTTCAAGCGGCTTCATTACAAGAGCCTTTGTCTTTGCAGGACAAACTTCAGCGCAGTTACCGCAGCCAGTACAATCAAGAGCACTAACTTGAATACGGAAATTGAACTCCTTAATACCACCGTTACCTTTAACAGTTTCGGTTCCTTTAGGAGCGTTTGCTAGTTCTGCATCGGTTAGTAGGAATGGACGAATTGCAGCGTGAGGACAAACGTATGCACATTGGTTACATTGAATACAGTTGGTTGATATCCACTCTGGAACGTTTACTGCTATACCACGTTTTTCGTACTCGGTTGTTCCTGATGGGAAAGTACCATCTTCACGGTCAACAAATGCGCTAACAGGAAGATCATCGCCCATTAGGTTGTTAACAGGTACAACAACTTTATTAATAAACTCTGGAGCACCCTCAATTGCAACAGGTTTTTCTGGAGTTAGCTTTGCCCATTCTGAAGGAACCTCAACTTTAGTAACATCACCACCACGTTCAACAGCAGCATAGTTCATCTTAACAATCTCTTCACCCTTTCGGCCGAATGATTTATCGATAGCTTTCTTCATATCCTTAACGGCCATCTCGTAAGGGATAACGTTAGCGATCTTGAAGAATGCGCTTTGCATAATGGTGTTTGTTCTACCTCCTAAACCAATCTCCTCTGCTATTTGAGTAGCATTGATAATGTAGAAGTTGATTTTATGTTCAGCTAAATACTTTTTAATTGAATTTGGAAGTTTAGATTTTGTTTCTTCAACATCCCAAATGCTATTTAATAGGAAAGTACCGCCATCGCTAAGACCTCTTAGTACATCATATCTTCCTAAGTACGATGGAACATGACATGCAACAAAGTCAGGTGTGGTAACTAAGTATGGTGAACGAATTTGTTGATCGCCAAAACGTAAGTGAGAAACGGTTACACCACCCGATTTCTTTGAGTCGTAAGCAAAGTAGGCTTGGCAGTATTTGTCGGTATTATTACCAATGATCTTAATAGAGTTCTTGTTAGCACCTACAGTACCATCGGAGCCAATACCATAGAATTTACCTTGGAAAGTTCCTTTAGGAGCGAGGTTAATTTCAGCACCTACTGGTAAAGATTTAAAGGTAACATCGTCAACGATACCAACTGTGAACTGATTTTTAGGCTCTTTTAGCTTTAGGTTCTCGAAAACTGCTATCATTTGAGCAGGGGTTGTATCCTTTGAACTTAAGCCGTAGCGACCACCAACAATAAGTGGAGCATTGGTTTGCCCGTAGAAAATCTCTTTAACATCTAAGTATAGTGGATCACCATTAGCACCTGGTTCTTTTGTGCGATCAAGAACACAAATTCTCTTTACTGATTTTGGTAATACCTTTAATAGATATTTAGCAGAGAATGGACGGTATAGGTGAACTGAAATCAAACCAACCTTTTCGCCTTTTGCATTCAGATAATCAACAACCTCGCTAAGAGTATCGGTTATTGATCCCATTGCAATAACAATGTTCTCAGCATCTTTAGCGCCGTAGTAGTTGAATGGATGATACTCGCGACCAGTAATTTTTGTTATCTCCTTCATGTAATCTTCAACTACATCAGGAATTACTTCATAGAACTTATTGGCGGCCTCGCGTGATTGGAAGTAGATATCTGGGTTTTGAGCAGTACCACGGGTAACCGGATGCTCTGGGTTAAGAGCTCTGTCGCGGAATGCTTTAAGAGCCTTTTGATCAACTAAACCTGCAAGATCTTCGTTCTCTAAAACTTCAATCTTTTGAATTTCGTGTGATGTTCTAAAACCATCAAAGAAGTGTAGGAAAGGTACTCTGGTTTTAATAGATGTTAAGTGAGCAACACCAGCTAAATCCATAACTTCTTGAACGCTACCAGTTGCAAGCATCGCAAAACCGCATGAGCGAGTGCTCATAACGTCGCTATGATCGCCAAAGATAGATAGAGCCTGAGCGGCAATACTACGTGCAGAAACATGGAAAACCCCTGGGAGTAACTCTCCGGAAATCTTGTACATGTTAGGGATCATAAGTAAAAGACCCTGTGAAGCGGTGTAGGTTGTAGTTAATGCACCAGCTTGTAATGAACCGTGAACAGCACCTGCAGCACCAGCTTCTGATTGCATTTCGGCAACCTTTACTGTTTCTCCAAAAATGTTTTTCCTACCAAAAGCAGACCACTCGTCAACATACTCCGCCATGGTGGATGAGGGGGTGATAGGATAGATAGCGGCAACCTCACTAAACATATATGCTATGTGAGCTGCAGCGTAGTTCCCGTCACAAGAAATGAATTTTTTATTCTTTGTCATTGTAAATTTGAATTTTGTTGATATTGAAATGCGTATTAAAAAAAACAAACAAAGTTAATAGAAAAAGCCATTAAGTTGTATGCTCTTTAGCAATTTGAAATGGTTCTAATCATGCTAATTTTGCTGAAATCGTTTGAAATCAGAATATGTAAGAAATCTGATATAATCAAAAAGCGTTTTCTTTTTTTAGTGATATTCATCATTATTGACTTTTTGATAAGCTTTGAGAGTTGTTTTAAAACATGACAGGCTATTTTAGTAGATTATCCCTGCTAATAATAAATTGGAATTATTACATTCGCAAAAGTCAAAAACTGAAAGATAATATTTGCATATAGTTATGAATACTAAGTTCAAGATAGGAGTTTTAAAGGAAACTAAAACTCCTCCAGATAAACGAGTTGCGTTACCACCAATGCAGGCTCTTGAACTCACAAAACGCTTCCCTGATGTTGAGGTGTTTGTTCAACCAAGTGATATTCGCTGTTACAAGGATTCTGAGTACGAATCGATAGGTATAAAACTGAAAGATGATTTGTCAGATTGTGATTTGCTCCTTGGGGTAAAAGAGGTTAAGATTCCTTATTTAGTTGATAATAAGAGTTATCTGTTTTTTGCCCATGTTGCAAAGAAGCAACCACATAACCAAAAGCTAATTCAGGCCATCGCTAAACAAGGCATAACTCTTTTGGATCATGAATACTTAACTGATAAAAATGGAGTTCGTTTAGTTGCTTTTGGACACTGGGCGGGTGTTGTTGGCGCTTATAATGCATTACGTGCAAGAGGGGTGAAGACAAACAGATACTACCTTCCAGCTGCTCACCAATGCCATGATTATAAGGAATTGGTTGGTGAGTTGAGAAAGGTAAGACTTGATCCAAAGAAAATTCTAATAACTGGTGGAGGCCGTGTGGCAAATGGAGCATTAGAGATTTTTAAAGCAATAAACCTTAAAGAAGTGTCACCAGAGGATTTTCTTAATAAAGAGTTTAGCGAGCCTGTTATCTGTCGAATAGACCCTTGGCATTATGCAAAACGAAAAGATGGAAAATCCTTCGATTGGAATTACTGGGTGCAATCGCCAATGGAGCATGAATCAACATTTTTGCCTTTTGCGAAGGTAACCGACATTCTGGTTGCTTGCCATTACTGGGATTTTCGCTCTCCTGTTTTCTTCACGAAAGAGGATATGGTAAAGCCTGATTTTAGAATTAGTATTGTTGCTGATATTAGCTGCGATATACCAGGCCCAATACCATCAACACTTAGGGCATCGACAATTGCTGATCCATTCTTTGATTATAATCCAACTACTGATAAAGAGGAACCTGCATTTTCTGGGAAAGGAAATGTTACAGTTATGTCAATTGATAATCTGCCGGGTGAGCTACCTCGAGATGCTAGCGAGGATTTTGGTAAAACATTAGTTGAAAAGGTTTTTCCTCACTTTTTGTGCGGCGATTGTGAAGGTGTAATTGAGCGAGCAACAATTCTAAAGAATGGGAAACTGACAGAGCGTTACGGTTACCTCCAGGCCTACTTAGATGGGAAAGAATAGTTAAACTATTGGCTTATTTCTTCGGAGAATGAGCAGTTGAATAAAGTTCGCAATAAATCCACTGCCATACCCACCAAACTGTGTAATTACAGCGACAATAGATAGAGCCCCTACTTTGGGGCTTTTGTTTTTTATGGTAGATTCAATAAATATTAGCAAAAAGTAGAACGTTAGTAGTGCTAAAAGTATAGTAAACAATTTGAAACTCACTAATATGCTGAGAATAATGAATAAAACACCAATCAGAAATGCTGCAGGGAAAAAGTGAGTTAGTTTTAGTTCTGATGGATAAAGTTTGTAGATATTAATTCGAGCAGCTCCAAAGCGAAACACTTGTTTGAAAAAAGCTTTAAAGGTTGTTCTTCTTTTATGGTATACAAAAGCTTCAGGTATCAATCCAGTCTTAAATCCTGAATTGATAATGCGAATACTGAATTCTATATCTTCAGCACATTTTAGAGATGAATAACCATTCGTTTTTTCAAAAACTTCCCTTGAAATACCCATGTTAAATCCGCGAGGATGGAATTGTCCAACATGCTTCTTCTTTCCTCTAATTCCCCCTGTAGTTAATAATGATGTCATTGAAAAGCTGATAGCTTTTTGGAGTGGGGTGAACGACTCATCTGAAGCATCGGGTCCTCCAAATGCATCAAAGCCATATTCGTTCAACCCCTTTGATACATTTGAAAGATAATCTTTTGGTAAAACACAGTCAGAATCCAAAAAAATAAAGTATTGACCTTTGGCATGTTGGCAACCAAGGTTTCTTGAATCGCTTATGCCAAGGTATGGCCTATGTAAATGCGTAACGGGAAGTTGATTTTTGTACTTTTCGATAATCGGAACTAATTTTTCGTCAGGTGTACCATCAGCAAGTATTAGCTCGAAATCTCTGTACGATTGTTTGGTGAGGCTCTCCATTAATTCATCAACCTCATCGGGACGATTGAAGGTCGGGACTATAATAGAAAAGTAGGTATTGGTCATTTCAAGAAACTTGTTTGCATGAATTACATAAAAAAGAATCCGCTAAAAGTACAAAAAAATAGAGATTACACTTTTCTCCCTCGTATAATCTCTAAATGAAAAAAAGTTCTTGCATTAGCTATAAGATGGCGACAATTTTGCTTGCTACTTGATTTGCTTTTTCGCTGCCAATGAAAGCAATTAGCCCTTTCTTAATGCCTTCGGCAAGAGCTGATAAATCTTTTTTAGCGATATTGTCTTCGGTTAGGCCCAGCTTAGTAACTTGGTTTTTAATTACACCACGAGCCATAAAGTCTCCGATAAGTGGAATTAGGATGGCATATATTTTCTGTGTATATGGGTTTTTATAGGTTATCATAGTTCATTATAATTAATGTTTTCAACTAGTTCTCTTTGGTATAGGCCTGCAAGCCCAATTAAAAGATAGCCTAAATGCCATGCAACATCAATCAAATTTCCGCTGCCATACTTATCTTGCCAGCTAAGGTAGGAGTAAATCAAATCAGCAAAAGCAAAGCACAAGAACCCTAGAGCAAGAAGCTTCCAAGGCTTTGAAATAGCTCCTTTGCCAAATAAACTTGTAATGTACATTAATATAGCAGCAGGAACTACAAGGAAAATGTCACTAATGGGGTAAAATAGATAAAAGAATGTTGGTAGACCGCTGGTCTCTGGGTCATTAATTATGGGAATTAATAAGAAATATGCAATAATTGCGAATAGTGCTAAATATGTAAACGAAAGGAGAACATATACTCTGGCTTTACCCATTGGGAATCCGCTTCTTTTATACCCAATAAACATCATGGCTAGCCCAATAAATAACGGGATGTATCCTATGCACCAGAAGTAATCGGCTATTGATGGGAAAATATCGTTCATACTCATCCCTAAACCAACCTCCTGTATCCCATAAAGTAATTCGGCAATGAAGGAAAGGAAGATGCCAGTAAAAATCATCATCCAGGCTATTTTTGTGTAATCGTACTCCTTGAACCCATTAAAGGCTACAACTAAGCAAATTGAAGCAATAAACGAACTGATGATAGGTAGAGTATCGCTTACAAAGAGTAAAACTTTTTCACCACCTAGGCCTGTAAGGTAAAAGATTATATTAATAAATATCAAAATACCTGTTGTAATCCATAAAAGTGTTGTTTTTTTCATTTCAGTATCTCCTGATTTAATACAATACTATTAATATTTTGTGCAATTATTGACTTAAAACGAAATTATAAAAAAATAGAACCGAATTGTTGGTTCGTAGAATAAATATGGATGATTTATGTCATTTATTAAATACTTAAAAAAAATAAAAAAACTTTTAGTTGTATCATATGTTACATTCTATGCTGATAGGTTGCCATATGTTTGTATCGAAAATCAGACGCTATATTTTAGACATCAGATTTCAGAAAATAATAACTCAATTACCGATAACTAATAACTAAAAATATGAAACGAGACATTATCAAAATCGATCGCGACAAGTGCACCGGATGTGGACTTTGCGTTACAGGTTGCCACGAGGGAGCGTTACAAATTGTCGACGGTAAAGCCGTAATGATTAGCGAATTGATGTGCGATGGACTTGGCGCTTGCATCGGCGAATGCCCCGAGGGTGCAATTGAAATCGAATCGCGCGAAGCTGCTGCTTACGACGAAGTATTGACCCTTTCGAAAATGGTTGAGAATGGTAAGAATACCGTTATTGCTCACCTTAAACACTTAAAGGATCATGCACAGAAAGAGTATATGCGCCAAGGAGTAGAGTGGATGCTTGCCAATAGAGATAAAATTCCATTCGAAGTAGACGAAGTTATTCAAGCCGTACACGGTCACAATCCTGGAGCAATGAAAAACCCACAATCTCAACAACAACCAAAACAAATGTTTACAGCTATGCCAAATCACAATCACGGACATGGTGGCGCCTGTGGCTGCCCAGGTTCAGCAGAACGTTCATTTGAGAAACCGCAAGCAGCACCAAACATGATATCTGCACAGTCGGAGTTAACTCACTGGCCTATTCAAATGCATTTGATCAATCCTTATGCACCGCACTTTAAAGGCTCAAACCTACTACTTGCAGCCGATTGCGTAGCATTCTCATTAGGTGCATTCCATAGCGATTATCTAAAAGGTAAAACTTTAACCATTGCCTGTCCAAAGCTCGATTCTAACAAAGAATCATATGTTGAAAAAATCACTGCTTTGATTGAAGAGGGCGGAATAGATACGCTAACTATCATGAAGATGGAGGTTCCCTGCTGCGGTGGTTTGGTTCAACTTGCAAAAATGGCTGCCGATAAAGCAACTCGCAAAGTGCCAATCAAGGTTACAACCGTAGGCCTTCAGGGAGATATTTTGGAAAGTTCATGGGTGTGAAAAGAAGTAGGTAGTAGAAAGTAGTCAGTAGTTAAAAATTGCTTGCACATCTATTTCCTACTGGCTACTAACTACTAACTACTAACTACTCTTCACTAGCTACTGAGAACATATAATCAAATAATAGTAACAATCTTAAAACTAACAATTAACAACTAAAACGATCAATTAAAATGAGCATGTTTTGTTATCAATGTCAAGAAGCAGCCAAAGGAACAGGCTGTACAGGTTTAAAAGGTGTTTGCGGTATTACCGATGATGTTATTCACCTACAAGATTTATTCGTTCATCTTTTAAAAGGCCTTTCGTACTACGCTTTAGAGGCGAAGAAGAGTGGTGTCGATTATGCAAATGCTGATGTGTTTGTCACCGAGGGTTTGTTCACAACCATTACCAATGCCAATTTTTCGAAGGATGTTTTTGTTAAAAAGATAAAGGAAACCATTGCGCTTCGCGAATTTATTAAGGCGAACCTTCAAAAGGCTGGCGTAAAGGTTGACCTTGCCTCAAAAGATTACTACACCTGGAATGAGCAGGTTGAAGAGAAAATCGTTGCCAAAGCATCTACAATCGATAGTAAGATTGATGCTCCAAACGAGGATGTTCGCTCGCTTCGCGCTTTAACTCTTTACGGAGCAAAAGGTTTAGCAGCCTACGTTCTACACGCGCACAATTTAGGATTCGAGGATAAATCGCTATATACTTTCCTACAAGAGGCTTTAGTCAAAATTACTAACGACAACCTTACCGTTGAGGAGAATATTGCCCTTGTAATGGAAACAGGTAAGCATGGTGTTACCGCAATGGCTTTGCTCGATAAAGCAAACACAACTTCGTACGGTAACCCTGAGATAACCAAAGTAAACATTGGTGTGCGAAACAATCCTGGTATCCTTATTAGTGGTCATGATTTAAAGGATATGGAAGAGTTACTTGCTCAAACCGATGGAACTGGTGTTGATGTTTACACTCACAGCGAGATGTTACCAGCAAACTATTACCCAGCGTTCAAAAAGTACAAGCATTTTGTAGGTAACTATGGTGGTGCTTGGTGGA
>Ga0209098_1004283_pt1 | contig 11224 bp, 7 predicted proteins | sample AD_JPNHW1_MetaG_FD_184429 | JGI IMG/M metagenome (GOLD analysis project Ga0209098, IMG submission 184429) | Active sludge microbial communities of municipal wastewater-treating anaerobic digesters from Japan - AD_JPNHW1_MetaG (SPAdes) (version 2) | ecosystem: Engineered > Bioreactor > Anaerobic >... | reverse complement strand
ATTGCAGAACAGATCGTCCTTGTGAAGGCAGCTCGCGCAGCAGGTTACCGCTGACGCCATATATTTTGACTTCGGCTTCGCCCGTCATGTCTTGTGGCAAAATGAAATTACAGACATCATTGTAACCATTATCATCAGGTGTGAAGGGATTGGGATAGCAGGAAATTTCTACTATTCGAATAATCCCATCCTGCGTTTCATGCGCAATGGGTGCTGGCTTGGCGGAAAACAACTGTGATGAAACAAAAGCAATTTTTGTCTGAGTGCCCGGCCTGGCAGTATCGATGATGCTGAAGTTGATCCGGCATAATATGGCGTTGTCTTGCTGAAGGGCCGATGCCCTCACCATGACGAGTGCGATTCTATTATCCTTTTCTTTATCAGCGAGAAGGAAATGCAGTGCCGGGTTTATCTGCTCCAAACTTAGAAAATTCAATAAAGTCTTATCATAATCCAAAAGCAATTGGGCTCCGGCTAGGCTGTCTCCGCCATTGATGCGGATATCGACGCTAACCAAATCCCCTGGATTTCCCAGCCGTTCCGGGATAAAAAGTGTCGTGGAATGACCTGCTGCATACCACACTAAGCAGCACATCAATAGAAAACAAGCCATCAATAGTTTCTTCATGTTTTCCCTCAATCCACACCGTTTGATTGATGATCATTTAGGTAAGGCGCTGCAGCCGTCAAAATCAGGACATGCTGCAGCGCCCCCAATAGAATCATTTGAGTAAAATCATCTTGTTGACCTTACTCCAGGCACTGTGGTCAACGATCATTCGATAAAAGTAAACACCGGCAGGCACCTGATTGCCGGCACTGTCACGGCTATTCCATTGTACCTCATGCGCACCAGCCTTCTGGTTGCCATTGATCAGAGATGTGACCAATTGACCAGTGGCATTGTATACACCTACCTCCACATGACTATCTACCGGAAGGTCAAAGCGAATCTTGGTGCCGGGATTGAAAGGATTAGGATGATTTTGGTAGAGCTGATATTGGGTTGGTTTTACTCCATCTTCCTTGGCATCTTCCAGAACATCTATCATAACCGGCTTTGCCGCTGCATCAAAGAGCCGTAATTTTTCAAACTTTGGAGAAGGCAGGCTCTTGAGCGCCGAGCTGCTGCGGAAAAGAATCGTGCACCATTCGTCTTTGCCATTCAGTAGCGACTCCATGTTAACGGATGAGACTCTGACCAGCCCGGGTTCTTTCAGATTGCTGGCAAGCAAGGTTGCACTGCGACTGGACACAACTGTAACAGCGGCCAGCTTGTCCTGATCGTAACTGATTTCAAAACCGCCTGCAACAAGATCCGACCGCAATCCAACTCTTACAGGAACTGCTATGAGGCCATTCTGGCACTTTTCCATGGTTCCAAGAATAACCTGCACGGGCCCACTGTAAAAGGTACCCTTCGGCAGCATGGCATCCAGACATTCGTGAAGGATGCACAGGACATCGGCTTCATCGGGTGATCCGCCAGAACCATCGCAATCAGCGGCCCAGAGCTGGTAAGGATTGGGATGCAAATTGCCTACAATAATTTGCAAACACATGATACCATCTTGGACGTCGACAATATCATCTAGATTGATATCCCCACGCGTTTTGCCGACGACAATAACTGCACTATCAGACTTGTCTCCCTGCGTCGCGATGACTAAACCATAGCCGGCACCGGTAGCAGTAAAAACGATGGTGTCACCAGCAATAGGGTTGATATACCCGATATTATTACCAAATAAAGTATCTACCTTCCAGGGAGGATTGACTTCTACAGGCTTGCCCTGCCTGTACCCTGTCGCTGTTAAAACAAGCTTTTCACCGACGATCAGTGTGCTGCTACCGGGATTGACGACAAGGTTGTCTATTTCTGGAGAAGGACCTACTGTGAACAAGCAGCTGTCGGTATTCACCGGGATAGGGTTAGTATTTTCATCATAGAAACGGGCAATGGCAAATTTAATCATGGTCGTATCATCTTTAATGGCACTTTCAGACACTTTAAAATGGAGATAAAACAAAGTACCGCTATCTTCAGCCAAACCAGTCGCTCGAGCAAAAGCAATAGCCCATTTTCCGGGAAAAATGGTATCGGCCACTGTATATCCATGTTCTTCTGGCTGAGTAACATATTCTGCTTCGAGAATGTTCGATCGGTAGGTTAGTTTGATTTTTGCACCTGCGATGCCCAAACATTTTTTATAATAGACCGGGATTGTTACATGAGATCCTGGTGCAGAGCAGGCATCTGGAATAACAATCTCACAGCTATCTGGAGGTTGTGGTGTTATGTACAACATCACCGAAGCCAGTTCACTCCAATGCCCTGCAGCATCCTGGGCATGAACATAGATCAAATGGTGAGTTCCAGGTAATCCTATTTCACTGCCAGCTATCGTCGCAGTGGCTTCCACCTGAATATTTGAAGTTGAGAGAGTCATCGCTCTGCCTGTTCCAGCTGTATCGGGAGAGTCGATGAAATACTCCGCAAGGACAATATTACTCGTGCAATATCCATGATCAGCGATGGAAGCTGAAAGTTGTGCCGAATCTGTAACATAGAAACTATCTGGTACGATTTGAATATCAGATACTGTCGGAGGACCCGAGTCAAGATAGGTTGAATCGATGCCATCAATCCTGATATCATCGATGTACCAGCCTAAATCCTCATACGCACGATTTGACATTAGTAAAAAGCCAATTTTTACCGTGGACTCCGCATAGGATGAAAGAGGAACTTTGTATCGAGACCAGGTTTCACTTATGCCGGTGATAGGGCCATCCACTGTATGCCATGTTAATCCATCTGTGGAAATTTGGACCAAGCCTGAATCAGGTCCGTAGAAACCTGTCTTATCTATTCTAAATTTATGATAAAAAGATAATCGTGGTGTTTCCCCCGGCAAAGCCTTTAATGTGATAAAGGGGCTCGTCATTCTTGCATAGGCGTATGGCAGATAATTCCCCTTCAGTACGGTCGCCGCACAATTTTTACCTGAATGTGCAGTACCCCATTCGGGCTTCCCCACTTCCCACAGCCCATACTCTGCACTCCAATCTCCAACACCAGATTCAAAATCTTCAGGATTTTTAAACCATATACATGAAGGTCCTTTTATAATCATAAGATTATCGAGATACCATCCCAAATCTTGATAGGCGTTATTGGAATAAAAATGAAACGCAATGCGAATGGACTTATTAGCATATGGCGTGAGATCTTTAACGACCTGCGTCCAGACAGGACTATATCTGGAAAATTTTTCACCCAATTGCACCCAACTCTTTCCTTCGACAGAAATAAAAATCCCAGCAGAATCCGGGCCATAAAAACCTTCAAAATTAATTTTATACCAATGCCAGAAATAGAAATGCAATTCTTCCCCGGCCTCAATCTCAGGCAACTTTATTTCCGGACTGATTAACCTGCTGTTTGTATTGGGCGGATAATTATCCGATAAATTAGTTCCGGCTACATTTTCCCCAGGCGGCAGTATGGTATCGGGACCGACGATCACAGCGCCAACATCCCAAACACCACCATCTGCATACCAACTGCCCCAGCCATTCTCAAAATCCTCGCTCCATACTATGGTCGTTTGGCCATAGGCAGAACCCAACCCAAATAAACATGGTAGTGTCAAAGAAAAAACTGCGCCTGCTTTGATTGCCATACACCACAAATTTGAAAATAGATGTTTCATTGTCCCCTCCTTGGAATCGATAATAAACAAACCAACCAGTTATTCATGCCCAAACACCAACTTCATATAAAATTCCCGGTGCTGGGCCATGATGGTCAGCATATCTCCTTCTCTTGGGCCGGTAATAGTGAGCCGCTGCTCCTGAGCCTGCGTCTGCCCGGTTGGCGGAGAAACCCGAATGGTCTGCGAGCGTACGTTGGCATTGTCCGCGATCGGCGCCGGTCCCGGGCGGACCTCTTTGATGCCGCGGAGCAGGACCGTCCGGCTTATACCTTCGGCCATGACCTTGCCATCATGAAGATGAAGAATTCTTTCTAAATCTGTAGCCGGAGAATCGGTCACCACCAGATGGATACTTTCCGTCCCAACGGTATTGTCCAGTGCAAAAACCTTGGTACGGCTGGGAAGATAATACTCCCCAGGCTGCAGAGGATTCATCAGCCCGATATCGATGCGCGGAAATATCCAGCGTGCATTCCCCTTGCTGTCCTGCTGATAAAGATAGACATACTTTGTCCGCGCCGGCCGTAAATAGATTCTGTACTCATCGTTGCTGTGTAGCACCGTTGAACCGTCGTAGGAAACCAATGTGGCCCTGCCTTGTTTATCATAATGGAACACCCCCCAACGAAATCCCTCAACCATCGGCATCTCGCGCAGCATCTTTTCCAGCGCAGCACGATTCTCCGGCAAATAGACCACGACCCGGCGGTTGACACGCCGCTCCTCTTCGGTTTTTGCGCCGACAATCAGGGGCAGTTCCTCACCATAAGCCTGCCGGGAAATTCGCTGAAGATCGATCTGATCCACTTTCGCCATATAGGAAGCCGCATTCTGCACCCGCCTGCGTGACAGCTCCAAATTATAGGCCTCATCTCCCAGGTCGCAGGTATGCCCCGCAAGTTCAATTGCGGTTTTGCTGAATCCTGCGGACTTTAACACCTTGGCCAGTGTATCCAGCTGGGCCTTGGCACTGGGCAGCAACGTATCCGAATTCAGCTCGAAATTAATATCCAGTCGCAGCTCCAGGTCACCCGGCTTAAAATTATCCTGCAGCGCCCTGAGCCGCAGCAGATGCGCAGCAATAGCCGCTGACCCCTTGAAGCTGGTATCGGCCTGCACTTGCGCCCTGGCCAGCCAAGGGCTGACAAACAATAAAAGAAAAGTAAACAACCTGTTTACCGAATTCATGCTCCACTCCATTGCCATTTTCCCCTCATTTTCAGAACGGGAAAACTCGCCGTCAAGTATTTAATCCCTACATAGCTCTCGAAACAAATGCCAATGCCCAACCAACTTGCGGAGTATGGCACCAGCCTCACCTTGATGTATTGACGAATCGCATTGTTTTTTGAATACTATTTCCGCCAAAACGCCCCCTTGCTGACATGCAAGCCATTCCAACCGTTTTCGATAGCCAAGAGGCGCTGCTGAATCTGCTGCAGCAATTGATCACGATACTCCTTTTTCTTTTCAGCTGTCCGGGCCTGATCATACGATTGACACAGCTTTTCGATATCCAGAGCACGCCAAAGCGATCCCAGTACATAAACCGTGACCATGCACCGGACCTCAACTGCCCTGAAATAAAAATAATTGATCCCTCCAGGGATCAAATAAAGGTGGTGATCCTGGAGAAGATGGTTGCCAAGGTCGAAACTTGATGCAGGAAAAAGCAATTCCACATTCGAGCTGCCCTCGAATTGAAAGAGATATACATAGCAGGGACGATCCGTTTGTACCTCAAATCGATAGCCCTCGCTGCTGTCCAGCTCCACATTCTGCATGATGCTCAAGGTCGCCATATCTTGCTGTAACGGTCGATTGTTTTCCAGATAAATAAAGTTGCTCTGGAGATGCAATGGGACGGCTGCCTGCTCAGCCAAAGGCCGCAATCCTGGATGAGCAGAATGAATGAGATGATCAATACGAATGGATGCGAATTCACCTCGTTCAATCGACTCGAGCACTTTTGCTTCATGGACGCTATTAGCCCTGATGATACAGACTGCTGCGATAGCCATGACAACGATCCCCAAGGCTGCCCCCAGATAACGCCTGCGCCGACGGGAGAACCCGAACCGTGCACGTTTGGGTTTCGCCTGCTCGGGTTGTGCAGAAAACCAGGCATCAATAATTCTCCCTGCTTCAGCTACTGTGGCGACCGGAATAAGCTCGATACCTTTTCCTTCTATCGCTTGCAGCAGATCCGCACCGATCTGTTCACGGTTCCTGGCAGGATATAATATTTTATCGCCCGACCGCAGCAATTCACAAGCCGCCTGGAGCTTTTCCATCAACGACCTGACTGGATTAACCTCGGCCTGTCCTGTCAAGTCACTCAACTCACCAGTGGCAGCGACTGTAAATGAAGGCTGTGTTCTCTGTAAACTGTACAGATAGAGGAGGAAGGAGATAAAAAAAGCCAATCCAGCACTGGGGCCATCGTAATTATTCAGCCCGTCCGGATTGCCGTCAAATTCCCAAACCACATCATGGCCTGTGAGAGCAGATGGAATAGAGCGCTTGAAATAACTCAATGCGGAAAAAATACCTCGCTCCGCGGACTTGCACACAGCCAAATTATCAACTGTGCTGCGGATCGAGAGGGGATCTCCCTCTCTTCTGCTGAAAACATCAAGAATAATCCTGGCTGATGAACGATCGGAAAATAAGGCATTTACATTCATGGATCATCCAAGCATTTGAGTCGGAGAAACCATGCTCATTCATTGCGTTCTTTTGTATCCTTTGGCGGCAACGGCCGGACCAGGAAATGGCGGTCATCGATTTCATTAATATCGATTAACTTTTGCCAAACCTGCCCCTTTGAGATAAAACCACGCAAGATGGTCCGGCCACGGGCATCGCAAATGATATATTCTTGCCCTTCGGCTTGTTCAGCCATTTTTAAATCGGTGATGCTGAGAACGACCAACCCACTTACGCCACCGCCAGTGCTCTGCAATATCTCAATCTTGTACTGGCTATTATCGGAATAGACCACCATGGGATAGGTTTTGACCTCGCCGTCCGCAGCCTTGCGTGATATCACACCCCAGGCTTGAACCATCATCACCGCCTGGGCGATCTGTCGTTCACGATACCGTTCTGTGCATAGCACACAGCGGGCGATATGCTCGACGATCTCCCGGCGCTTTCGCGGATTCAGGTGAACTGAAAGTTCCAATTCACTATCACCAGGGTGGGGCCACAATGCTTCTGAATCCGAATACCCTGCCTCCCAGGCCTGCAGTGCAGATTTGAATGAATAGGGAATAGTCATGCTAGAATTCCTCAAGGTAGAATTTAGAGGTCAGACACCTGGAAATTTTTCTGCTTTAAACATTGACTCATTTTCTTTTTGGCCACTTTCAGCTGATAATAGACGGCATTCAAGTCCAGTATGTCCTCTTTCACCAACTCGACGACCTCTCGCGCGGAAAAATCGCGCAACTCGATCAATAGAAGAATCAATGTCTGTGCAGCATTCAGACACTTTTTCATGCATTCATTGGTTACTTTGGCAAGATCGATCTCATCAAGTCTCTCTCCAGGCTCGTGAATATCCGCCGGAATTCTTTCAAGGATGGTGCCCCTCTCATCTTCTTGATTCTTCTCATAAAGTGGCCTTCCTCGATCAGCCGCCATGCGTATTTCTTGCAGCTTTTCCCCCGTGGTTTCCATCACCTCGGCCAGTTCTTCTTCCAAGGGGGGCCGGCCGAGCTGCTGCATCAGCTCTTCTTCGTATTTGTGCAAATCTTTAAGAGACTTGCGCTTCTCCCTGGACATATAGTCCTCACCACGGAGAAACCGGCTGATGGCAAAGTTGATCTTTGTGTACGCATAATAGTCGAAGTTCGGATTGAGTGCCGGATCAAAGTTGTCCCGTGCTTCAACCAGTCCGCAAAAACCTTCGTTTTCAAGCTCTGCCAATTCAATATGGCGAATGCCGGCGGAGAACAACTTTCTGTGTCGAAAGCTCGCTACTCTTTTCACCAGCGGCAAATACTCGGAAAGTATGATTTCAACGTGCTGCGGACTCTCCTGCACTGGTGGAGAGGCTACATCACTAGATATTGACGTGACATCGCGTTTTTTGAATTCTTTATTCACACAGCCTCACAGTCTATCAGATTTCATATAGACGATCGCCTCTGCTTTACTGCTGACATGAAGCGCCTCGTAGATTTTATGAATGTGGAATTTCACCGTCGCCACGGTGATAAAAAGCTCATCGGCGATGGCTTTGTTGCTTTTGCCCTCGCAAAGCTTTTGTAAAATTTGTTGTTGCCTTTCGGATAGTTCCGGAACGGGAGGACGGTGCTGAAAATGCTCTACGACCATGCGGGCGATAGACATGCTCATCGGTGAGCCGCCCTGCATGATTTCGCGCAGGGCCCGAACCAGAGCGTCGCTGCTTACCTCCTTCACCAGGTACCCGCAAGCCCCGGCACGCAGCGACGAAAAGACCGACTCCTGGTCGTGCTGCACGGTGATCATGACAATATGCACATCCGGCAGCTGAGCCTTGAGGAGCGCTACACCATCAATTCCGGTCATGTGGCCAGGAATATTGATGTCCATCAGAATGATATCCGGCAGATCGTCGCTCAAATGGTGCAACGCCTCTTCGCAGTTCGGATAGGCCGCGACGCAGGAAAATTCCCGCGAGCTGTCGATCATCGCTGTAAAGCTGTCCCGCACTTCCACCTGATCGTCGATAACGACCACTGTGTTCATGGGAGCGTGCCTCGTTTTTGTTGCCCGGAAGAAGCAGGCCGACCGCGATCGCGGCACCACAGGACAGTCCGCCTGCACACGCGCACAAGGGGCATGGTTGAAGGGGAAGGGAGAGGGAGATAGATCGGAAAAGGTGGTGGTTACGCCCCGGGGTATGAAAGTACCGGCATCCGGACCTTCATTCAAAGAATAATACGGGTAATTGCATCAAAAGTCAACTAGACCTGGGTCTAGTTTTACCTGAAAATGGAGCCGTGCGCCGGAGGTACCAGACTCGACCTGCAAGGTTCCGCCGGCCTTGGCGGCCCGACTGTGCATGCTCTGCAGCCCTCGCCCATTGGGTGACGAGTTTGCATGAAATCCACTGCCGTCGTCTGCAAGAATCAGATGGAGCGTGCCCTTTACAATAACCGCGCCCAGAGTTACATGCCGACATCCCCGCGCATGCTTGAGGATGTTGTGCATCCCTTCCTGGAAAATGGCCGCCGCTTGCCGGCGCAGATCCATGGGCAGGCGGATCAGATTCCATTCCGGCGCCAGGCCATCCAGGACAAAGGCAATCTCGGTCTCGTCGAACACATCATCGCTATAATTCTTGAGGTGGGTCATCAGATCCAGCAGGGTATCCTTGCGCGGATCCAGCTCCCAAACCAGCTGCCGCATCTCCTTGATGCTCGCATCCGCGTTTTCAGCGATTTTCTGCAGCGCGGAATGGTTGCCCGGCTCCCCGCCATCTCCGTTCTTGATCAGCCGCTTGCTGAGCATGGAGATTTTGGTCAGCCGGTGGCCAAGCTGGTCGTGAAAATCCGCCGCGACTCTCTCCCGTACCAGCTCGCGCTCATGAATGCGGATATGGTTGACCTCGAGCAAGCGGCGAATCCGGACATGATAGATCTGCCAGCCGGCCAATCCCAGGGCCAGCGCCAGAATGCAAAAGAAATACCACCTTTGCCAAATAGGAGGGATGACCACGATTTCCAGCTCCGCATTGTCATCGGACCATATGCCCTCGCGGTTGACAGCCTTGACCGCAAAGCGGTACCGGCCGGGCGGGATGCTGAAAAAATCGACTTGCCGGGATCCCTCCGCGTTTTTCCACTCCTCGTCCAGACCGGCGAGACGATAGGCAAAATGATGCTCCGCAGTGCGGCTGAAGGGGAGCGCGGTGTAGCGAATGGAGAGCGGATTTTCGTCGTAACGCAGACGCAGCCGCCCTCCCGGCTCAAAGGCCGCCGAATCGGCTTTCCGGCCGTTCACGATCAGGCCCGTGATCACCGCCCGCGGCGGCCGGCGAACACTGGAGTGCACCGGGGTGAAGTAATTGAATCCGCTGGCACCACCTGCGAAGATCTGGCCGTCTGGCGTGCAGATAAGGGCGCCGAGATTGAATTCCTGGCTCAGCAATCCATCCTCTGGCGTGTATTCTTTAACGAAGCGGGTGACCGGCTCCAAAGAGGCCATGCCTTTGTTGGTGGTCAGCCAGAGCGTTCCGGCCGAATCTGCCGCAATCCCGTAAATAACGTTATTCGGCAGGCCCGCTGCATCCGTATAAAGCTGACAGGAATCCCGGGCTACATCGATGCGATAGAGCCCGCTGCCATGCGAACCCGCCCAGAGAATGCCCTCTCTCGTCTGATACAGGGAAAGTATGGTGGCATTCTGCAGCGCCGGCCAGCGTTCAGCCAGAACCGTATACGCACCGTGCCGCTTGTCAAAATGGAGTACCCCGAACTCCCAGGCGCCGATCCATAGCCCATCCTCGCCATCCTCGAGCAGGCAGAGCGCCCATTGGTCGGATTTGGGATCATGTGCAAAGGAAGAAAAGGGATACTGCCTGAAGAGGCCGGTCTCGGGATTGAAGGATTCAAGGCCGCCTCCATGGGAAGCGATCCAGAGAAGGCCCCTGGCGTCTCTGATCAAGGCGTAAAGATAGTTACAGGAAAGGAAGTTGGCCCGTTGAAGCTCATGCCGGTAGATGGTGACCCGGTTCGTGGAGGGCTGCCAGCAATAGAGCCCATCCCCGAGCGTGGCCAGCCAAATCCCGTGGTGAGAATCCGGTATGATCGCCCGCACCGGATAGGGCGTTTTCAGTTGGTGAATGATCCGCTTCGAGACCCAATCGATCAGATAAGCACCCGATTCCGCGCCGAGCCAGAGCTGCCTTCCGGCGCCGCTGCTGAAGCACCAGATCTTCTCCTCCGCAGCCAGGCCGGCGATTCGGCCCGGATAAAACCGGATCGCCGCATAATCGATCTTTTGCACACCCCCGTATTTGGTGCCCGCCCAGATGATACCGCTCTCATCACAATAGAGCACAAGAATCGTTTCATCCTGCAGCGAAAAAGGATCGCCGGATTCATGGCGAAAATGCTCAAAGCGTCCGGTGCGCGGATCAAAACGGTCCAGGCCATCCGTCTCATACCCCAGCCAGAGATAACCCTCCCGATCGCGGACCAGGGCGCTCATGCGGTCACTGGCCGGAGTGTTCCTCGCATCAGCCACATGACGCCAGGACCGGAAATTCTGCAGCCGCGTTTCCAGGAGCTGCAGCCCGGCGGAGGTGGAAGCCAGCCAAATCTGGTCCGGTGCATCGAGACACAAATCTTGCACGCCTCCGCTGGCATCCCGGGAACCGGGGTAGCCATAGACTCCGCTCACGAGATCCAGCACCTTCACCCCATGGTTGGTCGTTGCCAGCCAAATCTTGCCGCGGGATGCCGCCATCCGATAGATGTAATCATTATCGAGCGCCCCTCCAAATGCCC
>Ga0209098_1004278_pt1 | contig 11240 bp, 6 predicted proteins | sample AD_JPNHW1_MetaG_FD_184429 | JGI IMG/M metagenome (GOLD analysis project Ga0209098, IMG submission 184429) | Active sludge microbial communities of municipal wastewater-treating anaerobic digesters from Japan - AD_JPNHW1_MetaG (SPAdes) (version 2) | ecosystem: Engineered > Bioreactor > Anaerobic >... | reverse complement strand
TCCCGGACTTGATAAGATGCAGACTGCCAAGTACACGTTCACTGCAATGGATTCAATGAATCCTGAACAGTCCACGACAACTTCCGCGGTCCTGAGAAAGCCTGAATTTTATATCACGGTCTCCCCGAACCCGTCAAACCCGGGCGATTACATCGAACTGGTCGGGTCAACGCAACAGGATATCAACTCCGCAAAGATCGAGGTGACGGATGCATCCGGTACTGTCCTGCACACCTATACGTCCCCAATCGGGGCCTCCGGCTACCTGAGTTATGGTTTCCATAGCGACATGGAACCGGGACAATATACCGTGACGGTCAGCAATCCCTCGTTGAAAGCACCCTACAAAACGATTCTGTCGGTTGTTGCAGAGGAAGGAGCGCTGCCGGTTACGACCGTGAAGACAACAGCACCGGGATCCGCCGTCCCGACCGCGGATGTGACTGCGGTGGCTCCACCGGCATCTCAGACAAGCCCGGCAAAATCCCCTGTTGCACCGGTTACGATCCTTGCAGCACTCATGGCCGGCGTTATTCTGGCCGGGATCTCCCGTCGTTCATAAAACGACCTTCTTTTTTTCAGATAAAATCCCCGGTTTTTCCGTACCCGCTCCCACAATGTATATCGGTGATAACGCAAAACGGGTATAAGCAAATCCGGTGAATACCCGTGAAAAAATTCTTTTTTATTGCCCACATGCCCGACACGCCCGGTTCTCTCCACCGGGCAGCAGAGATCATCAAGAAATATGATGGCAACATCAACCGCATCCAGTTCGACCGCCGCATCGACCCGGGAACGGTCTTTTACGAAGTGACCGCGTCGGAGGAGTCGTACCGGAAGATAACCGGCGATCTTGAGAGGATCGGGTTCCTCCAGACCTCCTTAAAGCCCCTGAACTTCCTGAAGTTTGCCGTATCCCTCCCCCACCGCCCGGGCGCCCTGTTCGAATTCCTGGGATACACGACATCGGCCGGTGCCAACATTGCCTATATCGATTTCGATGACAAAGGCCGTCACCCGGACCGGCTCACGGTCAGCCTGAACCTCGAGCAGAACCAGGAGATTAACCAGCTCCTGGACCAGCTGAAGTCGCGGTACCGGCTGGAGATCCTGGAATACGATACAACGGGAAAGCGCCTCGACGATACCGTCTTCTATGTCCGGTACGGCCAGGCCGTCCGCGAGCTGATCGGGGAGTCGGAAGACAGTTTTATCCTCTCGTTCCTTGCCGACTCCAACCATATTGCCCAGGAACTGATGGAACGGGGCTGCGATCCCCGGCAGGTGTTCGAGAGCGTCCTCGCGACCGGCAGGACGATGAATGCTACGAGCGGAAAAAAGTTTTACGCAGACGTACAGAAATTCCAGATCACCGGAACGACGACGCTTTACTGTTTCCAGCTCCCCTGCGGGGGAAGCATCTTCCTCATCCGGTCCGGTGACGACATGGTCATGATTGATACCGGGTACGGGATTTACCACCAGGACATCATGACGATGTTCTCCCGGTACGGCGTTAGCGACATCTCCCGTCTCTCCCGCATCGTTGTCACGCACGCTGACGCGGACCACTGTGGCGCTGCGGGGTTTTTTACCGCCCCGGTATTCATGCATGCAGGGACCCTTGAGATCATCCGCACCAACAACCGCGGGTATGGCTCGCGGAACGAGGATTCGGTCCTCGAAGCGTTCTATACCAAGATGATCAACCTCTTCTCGAAGTTCAATACGCCATCGGATATCCGGTGTTTTGAAGGGCCATCCGGGACAACCCGGGGCATTTTCCCGGTTATCGGGATGCTGGAGATTGGCGGCATCACATTCGAGATACTGGAGAGCCTTGGCGGGCATACGTTCGGGCAGGTATTCCTTTATTCCCAAAAAGAGGGCCTGCTGTTTGCCGCAGACAGTGTGATCAATTTTGCCAGCCTGTCGAAGGAACGGGCGGATTACAGTTCACTTGCAGCATTTCTCGTCACCTCGGTGAACGTGGACAGCGAACGAGCGACAAAGGAACGCAGGGCGCTCCTCGAACTTGCAAAGGAAACGGATGAATACCTTAAAAAGAGCGGGAAACGGTGTCTCATCTGCGGGGGACACGGGGCGGTCTCCGTGCTGGAGAACGGGAAACTTGCAGTCGCCGGGACGATTGAGCAGTACCGGCCGTGATAATTCTCGTATTTTCATTTTTTTATGACGATAACAGGTTATAATCCTGTTTTACAAACCGAACATGGATTAACGAGGGCTCCCTGCATCAGGGCCGCTTCGCGGCACGGCAAGATAGTTTTTCGCATTTCTCTCTGAAGTATAATTATCGTCAACGGTCCCGCGAAAAAAAACCTGAATTGATCCGTCGCGATGGCACCTGGCCGGAGGCGGCAGTGTTCATCGAAATGAGAAATTGAGTTGAAAAAACCTTCATGTGATCAATAATTGGTAACAATCACCTCAAACGCCCCGCTCCTTTTCTCTCCCTTACAGTTGATGAACCGTTTGGCCGGGACAGTGTGGATGGAGAAATCCTCATAAAGTTCTTTTATCTCGGGTGTGCAGGAATTGCTCAACATCACCCGGACACCCCGGCCTGATAACCTGCGGAAGGCCCGGGCAAGGCGCACCTGGTCATCGAACGAGAAACCGCCGGTGGTATAATCCGTGAACCGGGCCGTCTTCGAGAGCGGGTGGTACGGGGGATCGAAGTAGACAAAGTCCCCCTGTTTTGCGGTCCGGATGATCCGTTCGAAATCTGCGTGAACCAACGTGATTCCTTCAAGCATCCGGCTGAACTTCTGGAGGTTCTGGGGGGAAGGGAGGCTTAGCTGGGAATGTTTCCCGAACGGGACATTGTACTGCCCTTTCCGGTTCACCCTCCAGAGGCCGTTGTAACTGTGCTTGTTGAGATACACGAGAAGTGCTGCACGATCGACCGGCCGTCTCCTTGTCCCAATCAGTGCATTGAATTCTGTCTTGAGCTGCCGGAAGGATTCTTCTTCATTCCGGAACTTTGTATCTGTCAGGGCACGGGAAAGTCCTTCGGGGTCCTGCTTCACGACCCGGTAGAGGTTGACGAGTTCCGGGTTCTTATCCCCGATGACTGCCCGGCCAAGCCGGCCAAGGTTGGCGAGCTCGACAAGAAGCGCCCCGCCACCGATGAAGGGTTCAAAATAGGTGCCCCACCGGTACGGGAGCCGGGATACCAGTTCAGACCGGAGCTGTCGTTTTCCCCCGGCCCACTTGAGAAGGGGCGTGATCACACCGTTTGTATTGGCGATCCTCGTTTATAGATCTTCTCCGCAAGGACCGGCCGGATTATTACGGATGTCGAAATGCCTATCTGGTTTGTGAATGCATCTTTTGTGCGAGAAGCATGGAAAGCCACCGGGTACAGGAAATGATGAAGCTCATGGCATCGAAGATACGGTCGATTGCCAACGGCATCTCGGATGAGGATGCGGAGACGTTCATCCGGGAACTGCTGAACGCTAAACGGGTGTACGTTGTCGGGGCCGGGAGATCCGGCCTTGTCGCAAAGGCATTTGCCATGCGGCTCATGCACCTCGGCCTTCATGCCTATGTTGTCGGGGAGACAATCACACCTGCCCTGAACAAAGGCGATGTCATGGTCATTTTCTCGGGCTCCGGGCGGACCAAGACCGTAGCCGACCTGGCCGAGACTGCCCGGGATATCGGAGGGAGGATCTGCCTGATCACGTCCAACGCGGATTCCCGGATCGGGAAGATCGCAGACTGCGTCGTCATCATCGAGCACCACCGGGATGAAGTTGCGGACGATGCACAGGAGTTCGAGATCCGCCAGATGATGGGGGACCACAAGTCCTTTGCACCGCTCGGGACGCTCTTCGAGACCGCCTCGATGGTCTTTGCGGATGCCGTGATCTCGCGGATGATGGAGATAACGAAGACTGATGAAAGTGCCTTAAAGAACCGGCACACCAATATCGAGTAGGGGAAGTGGCATATGGTCGTGAAATTCTCAGAACGGGTGGCGGGGATCGAGATCTCCGGCATCAGGAAGATCTTCGAAGCTGCCGGCCCGGGGTCCATCAACCTCGGCCTCGGGCAGCCGGACTTCGACACGCCGCAGCACATCAAGGACGCGGCGATAAAAGCGATACAGGAAGGAAAGACCGGGTACACCACCAACAACGGCATACCCGAACTGCGTGCCGCACTCAGTAAGAAATTCAAGAACGAGAACGGGATCAAGTATCACCCGGACCAGCTGATCGTCACAGCCGGCGCAAGCGAGGCACTCCATATCGTGATGCAGGCGCTCCTGAACCCGGGCGACCGTGTCCTCTGCCCGGACCCGGGTTTTGTCTCGTATGCATCGCTGGCAATTATTGCGGGCGGAAAACCGGTGAGCGTGCCCCTGACAAAAACACTCCACGTCGATGTCGAGGCGGCCAAAAAACTGATGGACAAATCGAAGATCTTTGTCCTGAACTCGCCCGGCAACCCGACCGGCGCGGTCGAGAGCAGGGAGTCGATCAGGGCGATCGTGGAATATGCAGCCGATAAGGGCGTGACCGTTGTTTCCGACGAGGTGTACGAGCACTTCATCTACGGCAAGAAACACTACAGCGCTGCACAATTTGGCGAGAATGTCATCACTATCAATGCCACGAGCAAGACCTACGCGATGACCGGGTGGCGGCTCGGGTACCTTGCGGCATCGCCGGAGATCATCGGGCAGTGCCTGAAAGTCCACCAGTACTGCCAGGCCTGTGCCACCTCCATCTCCCAGTACGCTGCGGTTGCCGCATACGAAGGGGACCAGAGCGCGATAAAAGTCATGCGGGACGAGTACGAGGCCCGGCGCGACCTCATCTGGGGCGGCCTGAAAAAGATGGGTTTCGATTTCCCGAAACCTGAGGGAGCGTTCTACACGTTTGTCCCGATGAAACCTGACCTGACACAGAAGATCATCGCAAGCGGCGTGATCGTGGTGCCCGGCACGGCATTCGGTGTCAATGCACCGGAATACACCCGGTTCAGTTATGCCACATCGCGACAGAATATTATGACAGCACTTGAACGCATTGAAAAACTCGTGAAGTGATACCATGGTAAAAGAACTCCTGCGAAAATTATCCAATGCCCACGGCGTATCGGGCAGCGAAGGAAGCGTCTATTCGGTTATCAAGAAGGAACTCAAAGGGTACGTGGACGAGATCCATGAAGACCCTATGGGAAACCTGATCTCCGTCAAGAAGGGCAACAGGTTCAAGGTCATGCTTGCAGCCCACATGGACGAGATCGGGCTCATGGTCAAGTACATTGACGAGAAGGGTTTCCTCCGTTTCGTTGCTCTCGGAGGCTGGTACGGGCCTACGCTCTATAACCAGCGCGTGATCCTGCACGCAGCCGAGGGCCCGGTCTATGGGGTAATCGGCGGCAAGCCCCCGCACATGATGGACGAGGACGACCGCAAGAAGGGCGTCAAGATCGACGACATGTTCATCGATGTCGGGGCGGTCAACAAGGAAGAGGTCGCAAATCTCGGGATCGATGTCGGCACGCCGATCACGATCGACCGCGAGTTCCGCGAACTGGCGAACACCCGCGTGACCGGCAAAGCTTTCGATAACCGGGCCGGCGTGGCGATGCTGATAAAGACCCTGCAGACCGTGAAGTCCCCGCTCACCATCTATGGTGTCTTTACCGTCCAGGAGGAAGTGGGCCTGAAGGGAGCACGGACGAGCGCATACACCATCGAGCCGGACGTTGCGATTGCAACCGATGTCACCATCCCCGGAGACCACCCGGGCATCGAGATGAAAGACGCCCCGGTCGAAATGGGCAAGGGCCCGGTCATCACCATTGTCGATTCCAGCGGTCGCGGGCTCATTGCCGACCGTCGGGTCGTGAAGTGGCTCAAGGATACAGCAGAAGAGAACGGCATCACGGTCCAGTATGAAGTGGGAACCGGCGGGACCACCGATGCAACCGCGATCCACCTGACCAAGGGTGGCATCCCGAGCACAACTATCAGCCCGCCAACGCGGTACATCCACTCACCCGTTGAAGTGCTGGACATGCGGGACCTGGAAACCGGTGTCAGGCTGCTGGTCGCTGCGCTGAAGAAGAAGCCGGTGCTCTAGGGTTTTTGATAATCAGGTCTCTCCTTTTTTATCGAATGAAAAACGTTTTTTTGTTTTTTTCCGCTCCTGCATGCTGACGATTCAATGGGTATCGGATTTTTTACTGGCATTTCGTATTGCCAGGATCTCACGGGAGCATTTTTTCGGATCCCTGTTCAGGGAAATCCTCTCGTACGGAATGGAAAAATTTCCTGTCGGAACGTTCCGTTTACCCGTTTGCTGAGTCCGATAGAAAGTTTGGCATACCTTATCCGTCTCCGGTGAAACCAGGAGTTTTATACTCTGCCGTTTACCGGACATATCCCGGTTCACGGGAGGTAACCCGGACCGAAACGGTCAAAGATACTATCAGCCAATACTATAGAGCAATTTAACCCGTGTCCCATGTATCGAATTCTCTATGTTGATGATGAGCCCGGGCTGCTTGAGATCGGTAAGATCTTCCTTGAGCAGCACGGGGAGTTCATTGTTGACACTATCACCTCTGCTCCTGCTGCCCTCGATCTTCTGGATACAGGGGATTACGATGCCATCATCTCTGATTATCAGATGCCGGAAATGGATGGCATCGATTTTTTAAAAACGATACGGGCATCAGGAAAGCCCATCCCGTTTATTCTTTTCACCGGTCGGGGTCGTGAGGAAGTAGTTATCCGGGCCCTGAATGAAGGGGCCGATTTCTACCTCCAGAAAGGCGGGGAACCCAAAAGCCAGTTCACCGAACTCTCCAACAAGATTCATTATGCCGTCATTCGCCGGCGAGCAGAGGAATCGCTGAAACAGAACGAGGCCCAGCTCAGGCAGATCATCGACCTCGTGCCCCATATGATCTTTGCCAAGGACAGGAACGGGACGTTCCTTCTTGCAAACCGTGCGATTGCGTGTCGTTACAATACAACCCCTTCCGGGCTGGTAGGAAAATCCCAGATCCAGTTCCACCAGGACCCTGTCGATCTCCAGCGCCTGCTCAATGACGACCGCGAGGTCATGGCAACGGGAACAACCAAGTTTATTCCGGAGGAGCGTTATGTCGATGAATCCGGAAATCCCCATATCCTCCAGACCACCAAGATTCCCTTCACAACCCTTGGTAATAACCAGCAGGCCGTACTTGGAATCGCTATCGATATCACCGAACGCAAAGAAGCAGAAGTGGCACTGCGGGAGAGCGAGGAGCGGTACCGCCGTATCGTCGAAACTACGGACGAGGGTATCCTGCAGATGGACAGGAACTGGAAGATCACCTATATCAATCGTCATATGGCTGATATGCTCAACTACTCCCCGGAAGAAACGATTGGACGGAGCCTTATCTCAATCCTGTCAGCCGAAGACCTGGCCGACAATGCTGCCAGGATAAAAGAACGCCGGCAGGGAAAGAGCGGCCGGTACGAACGCCGGTTCATTACAAAAGACGGGAAGATCCGGTGGATGCAGGTATCTGCAACGCCCATCACAGATCCGGATGGTACGTTCCGGGGCTCATTTGCGATGTGTTCCGATATTACCGATCATAAAACAGCAGAGGGGGAGATTACCCGCCGGAACGACGAACTTCATGCAACATACGAAGAACTGCATGCAGCATACGAGCAGCTGACATCAACGGAAGAAGAGCTCAGGCAGAATTATGATGAACTGGCAAAAAGCCAGGAACTGCTTGAAGAGAGCGAGCACCGGTACAGGAATGTTATCGAGGACCAGACCGAGTTTATCTGCAGGTTCCTCCCGGATGGCACGCATGTCTTTGTCAACAACGCCTACTGCCGGCATTTCGGCATGAAACCTGAAGAGATCATCGGTCACCGGTTCCGACCAAAGATCCTGGCCGAAGATTTGGAACACGTGAAACGGTTCTTTGCCTCCTTAACGCCGGATCACCCGATCGATATCATCGAACACCGGATTATCATGCCGGACGGTACAATACGATGGCAGCGGTGGAGCGACCGTGCGATCTTCGATCATTCCGGAACGGTTACCGAATACCAGTCAGTTGGCCGCGATATTACCGAAGAAAAAGCAACGCGGACTGCACTTGAGGAGAGCGAGGAGAAGTTCCGCTCGTTTGTGGAGAATGCGGACGATATTATATTTTCGATGACACCTGCCGGTATTTTCACGTACGTATCCCCCCGGCTGAAGGATTTGCTGGGGTATAATACCGATGAGTTAACCGGGAGATCCTTCAAACACTTCATTCATCCCGATGATCTCCCCGCGTATCAGGAATTCGTGCAACAAACCCGCATACCGGATGAAAAGAAAAGCGGGATTGATTACCGGATCCGGCATAAGAACGGCACATGGCTCTGGCATACAACAACGATCTCCCTGATACGCGATACCGGGGAGAATGTTATCTCATTCCTTGGTATCAGCCGGGATATCTCCGGGCACAGGAAATCCGAAGAAGCTCTCCGCCGGGCGAACCGCCAGCTCAGCCTCCTCTCCGGCATTACTCGGCACGATATCCTCAACAAAATAACCGGCATCCTCGGATATCTTCAGCTCGCAGAATTGAAATCCCGCGATCCCGATATCGGCGCATATCTGGAAAAGATGGAATCCGCCATAACGGAGATCCAGGCGCAGATCGAATTCACCCGGATCTACCAGGATCTCGGCACCAACGAACCGCAATGGATTGAAGTGAACAAAGTCCTGCCCCGCTCCTCTGTCCCGGCAACGATTACCCTGAACGCCAATGTGCGGGATGTGGAATTATTTGCAGACCCGATGCTTGAAAAAATTTTTTTCAATCTCCTTGACAACTCCATCCGGCATGGTCAGCGGGTAACGGAAATACAGGTGTTGCTGCAAAAGGCGGGAGAGGATCTGGTTGTGCTCTGGGAGGATAACGGGATTGGCATATCTGCGGATGAAAAGGAGCGGATCTTCGAGCGGGGATTCGGGAAAAATACCGGACTTGGGTTGTTCCTTATACGGGAGATTCTTTCCTTAACCGGCATCACCATACACGAAACCGGCGAACCGGGTAACGGAGTACGGTTCGAGATGCTCGTGCCGAAGAGGCAGTACCGGTGTGCAGGTTCTCCGGGAAAGTAATTAATCGGCCTTTCCGCGTTCCTGCTGAAGTACCGGATTTGAAGGATAAGGAAACCGGGTTTTCACCTGCGGGTTGCTGCGCTGAAGAGGGAGCCGGTGCTGGAGATTTTTTTAAGATTTTTTTACCCGGTTCGATATGGGCCGGACATCCCCGTATCGGGTGAGGGACCGGGGGATGCATCCAACGGAGGCAATTTTAACCTCCGATTAACCATTTTTCCGGACATTTTGACACTGTTTCACGAAAAAATGACACTGTTGTTTGGGGAGACGCTCATTTTAATCCCCGATCGGCCGGAATCTGCCCTTTGGCTGCCTGGAATTGTCGGGCTGCTGCACTCATACAGCGGTGAATCGGCCGGGACAGGGGCAGGTGGCTGTGTGGGGGAAAAAGGCCGGGAATGATTATGGAAGGCCTTCTTCTGGCATGTGTAAAATCTTCGTCGGAGGAATGCCCGCAGAACAAGCACCGGGTATTCCCCGGGAGGTCGGGGAGATATACCCAACGGGAGTCATTTCAGCCTCTGTTTCCTCGTTTTCCCGGGCCGAATGACACTGTTTCACGAAAAAATGACACTATTGTTTGGGAAGATGCCCGTTTTTGTCTTCAATTGGCAGGAATCGGCCCCCTGATTGCCCGGAATTGTCGGGCTGCTGCACTCATACAGCGGCGGATCAGCCGGGACAGGGGCAGGTGGCTGTGTAGGGGAAGAGGGGCTGGAACATGCATAGCGACTTTTCGGGAGGAGGTGGGGTTTCTTCGTCAAATGACCTCATAGATTCTTCATTTCTGTCAGGTCTTCCGGTTTTGTTGGAGATCGCAAGATTTCCGGCACCGGAAAAAACCGGTGATATAACTGTGGGTTGGCCTGGCAATCAGATCCTGCTGAAAATTTTTTTATCAGGGTCTGATTGATCCGGATCAGGATTTTGATCGCGATTGAAATTAAAAAATCGGATTGTGATTGAAAAAAAATCAGAGTCCGGTTGAAAAATTAAAATCACGATCCGGTTGTGAAAAGTTTAGTACATGTACACTTGTGCACTGCGACAGAGGCATGCCTGCAGGACCGGTTTTCCAATCAGGGTCTGCTGATAATTTTTTTATCAGGGTTTAATTGAAAATAAAAAATCATGATCCAGTTGAAAAATTAAAATCAAAGTCTGATTGATCCGGAACAGGTTTTCAATCGGGATCATGATCGCGATTAAATTTTTTAATCAGGATCTGATTGAAAACGTACAACCGGGATTTGTGGGATTTTCTCTCAAAGTCTTGTTGATTATCGGGCGGATTATCATAGCGATACCATACGCGCAAAACACCTCAAGGGGTTTTGCGGAAATCGCTATAGATTGACAGCATATTTTTTGAGAGGAAATTTTCCCTTAAAAACCGCAACGCCCCGGCCGGGACTTGAACCCGGGTCAAAAGCTCCGGAGGCTTCTAGGATGTCCACTACCCTACCGAGGCACTTTTACCTTATGTAATATCTCGCACTCCCATATAAAGACGGAGCATGAACCGGACATCCCCTTTTAATATCAGCATCCAAAATAAGACTCTGATGATGATCCGCGGATCTATCAGGGTTCTCGTACTCGTGCTTGCTTTGATTACCTGCAGCGGTTGCACACAGCCGGAAAAAATACTGCCGGATAAAACAATGGTGCAGGTTCCGGTGACTACTGGCATGAACAGTACTTCGGTTCCCGTTGGCATTCCGTCCCAGCCACATCAGGGACAGGACAGTATCATTCCCGCGCCTGTCACCGTCCTGTCCACAACGAGCCCGGCCGGGCAGGCAACACCTCCGGCACTTCCGTCAGGAAACCCGGAGCCCGCCGGTTTTGTGCGGTATACCGGCCCGGATTATTCCATTGATTACCCGGCTCCGTGGAGTACCAACAGTACCATTATTCCCCTCCCGGAATATCGTCATACGCAGTACGAGTGCACGGTCTCATCCGCCTATAACCTGGATCAGGAACTCCGTATGTACTTTTCCCGTGATGGCAGTACGCTCTTTTACTCCGCTG
>Ga0209098_1004277_pt1 | contig 11240 bp, 7 predicted proteins | sample AD_JPNHW1_MetaG_FD_184429 | JGI IMG/M metagenome (GOLD analysis project Ga0209098, IMG submission 184429) | Active sludge microbial communities of municipal wastewater-treating anaerobic digesters from Japan - AD_JPNHW1_MetaG (SPAdes) (version 2) | ecosystem: Engineered > Bioreactor > Anaerobic >... | reverse complement strand
AGGCATTCTGGAAAAGGAAAATGCAAATAATCCGGAATTTGTAGTACCCCAAAAACTGAAAAATGCCATACTCGCAAAAGATTTCGGTCGTTATGTAGATGCCAAAACCGGGGCGATGCAGGTAGCATTTATCAGCAATAACGACATCACCGGTGGTAATTCGGGCAGTCCGGTATTCAATGCCAAAGGAGAATTGATCGGTCTGGCTTTTGATGGCAACTGGGAAGCACTGAGCGGCGATATCGTTTTCGAGCCCAACCTGCAACGCACCATCAGCGTGGATATCCGGTATGTGCTTTTCGTTATGGAAAAGGTGGGCGGAGCCGATCGGTTGATAAAGGAATTGACAATAAAATAAAACAATAAATTATAATTTACTTTCTGCGATTGGTTTGCAATCAATCACAGAAAGTATTTTTTTCTACTTTTATGCAATAATAATGGGCGATAATCTGAAACAAAAAATGTTTGGTGCGTTAGCTTGGAGTTCAATTGACAGATTTGGACAACAAGCTATTCAGTTAGTAATTACTTTTTTTTTAGCTCGATTACTTACGCCTGCCGATTACACGCTTATCGGTTTGGTGATGGTTTTCGTATCTTTATCCAACACACTTGTTGATAGTGGATTTGGAGTTGCTCTTGTTCGCAAGCCTGACGCTAATGAAACTGATTTCAATAGCGTTTTTTATTTCAATATATTTGTCTCCATATTATTATATATTTTTCTTTTTTTCTTTGCAAATACGATTGCAGTATTCTTCAATGAACCCAAGTTGGTACTTGTTTCACGTGTTATTTTTATTGGCATCTTGATAAATGCTCTTTATCTGATTCCTACAGTGAAAATGGTAAAAGCTTTAGATTTCAAAAGTAGTGCTTTAGTGAATATGTTTTCGGTAGCTTGTAGCGGTATAATCGGAATTTGTATGGCAATTTTCGGTTACGGTGTATGGGCTTTAGTGGCACAACAAATTTTATTTCACTTTTTCAGATTATTAAGTCTCAGTTTTATTATAAAATGGAAACCACAATTAGTATTTTCTTTTCGTGTTATCAAAGGTTTTTGGAGTTATAGTGTTAATATATTGGGCACAGCTATCCTAAATACAATTTTCAACTATATATACATCCTGATTCTGGGAAAATATTATCCCAAAAAGCAAGAAGTTGGTTTATATTATCAGGCAAACAAATTAAATGATACTCTCAATTACAGTTTTCAGGTTATTATAGGTACCACTTATTCCATTTTGGTCAAAATACAGGATGATGTTACACGTTTCCAACGTGTATTCAGAGAATTAGCCCGAAAATCTTCGATTATTACTATTCCTATCATGCTATCTTTGATTGTTGTAGCTAAGCCTTTAATTGCTGTTTTTCTCACATCAAAATGGCTTCCTTCAGTACCTTACTTTCAGCTTCTTTGTTTGGCTTCGATATTCAATCCACTTTACACATTGTCAATCAGTGCGTTGAATGCTCGTGGAAAATCAAAAGTTACATTCAGAATTGAAATTATAAAGAAAGCTTTGATTGCACTTTCAGTTGTAGTTTGTTTCAAGTATGGAATTATTGCTTTGCTTATCGGTTATGTAGTTGTTTGCTGGATTTCATATATTCTCAGTGTTATCGAGTTGAAAAAGGACCTGACACATTATTGGAAGCATCAATTTATTGATATTTTTCCATCTCTTGGAATAGGTCTGGTTATAGCCGGCGTTTTATATGTATTTTCAATTTTTATTGCTAATCAACATTTGCTTTTTTCGATACAGTTTTTAATTGGTTTAGGTCTGTACATTCTATCGATAAAAATATTTTATCAGGATGTGTTTAATAGTGCCTTGACTTATATTCATCGAATATTAAAAATTAGATGGAATGAAAAAAACGATTAAAATAAATTTTGTTGATTTTTGGAATGATTTTGATCCAAAAGATAATTTCTTTATCAAAAGACTTTCGCTTTACTTCAACGTAGTTCTTGATTCTGACCCTGATTATCTGTTTTATTCTTATAATGGCACAAAAAATCTGAAGTATAAAAAATGTGTAAAAATATATTTTTCGGGTGAGAATGATGTACCGGATTTCAATTTATGTGATTATGCTATAGCTTTTCACCCCATTGAGTTTGAAGATAGATATTTGCGTTTCCCGTTGTACATTCTATACAAATGTTTCGAAAACATATCAGTTTCGACTAACACAAATAGCGATGCTTCAAATTTATTAAACCGGAAATTTTGTAGTTTTGTAGTTTCAAATTCAGTGGGAGCTGATCCTATACGGGAGCAGTTTTTCAGAAAATTATGTGAATATAAGAAAGTCGATTCCGGTGGTCGATTCTTAAACAACATCGGACATGCTGTTTCTGATAAATTGGAGTTTATTAAAGATTACAAATTTACAATAGCATTTGAAAACAGTTCGGCTTCGGGTTACACAACAGAGAAACTAATAGAACCAATGTCAGTATCATCTGTCCCTATTTACTGGGGCAATCCGAAAGTACAACAATACTTTAATAAAAAATCTTTTGTGTGTGTTAATGATTTCGAAAATATTGATAAGGCTGCAGCAGAAATAATCCGATTAGACACTGATGATAAGGCTTATATTCAGATGCTTACAGAATCACATTTAAATATTGGTCAGAAAAATCAGAAGGAATGGCTTGAAAGCTTTGACATTTTTATATGCAATATTTTCAATCAATCAGTTGAAAATGCAAAACGTATTACTGAATATGGATATGCTAAGTATTATCGTTAGAGAAAATATATCATAGATAAAGTATTCTCATTACCCGGTCTCAACTATATCATTCGAAAATTGAGTTATTTGCCATAAACAGACTTTCTCAAACATCAGAACGATGCTTTCATATAGAGATTACATATCTTAAACATGTTTGCCAAAAATAATCTATATTGAAATGACCGTATCAAGTTTTTTATCAAGAATTTCAGCACATTCCGCACTTGCAAATCTAAAAGCGATTTGCTTGTAGTATCAGTAAATACTTTCTTGTACTGTATGATTTCACTGCAAACTTTCAACCTGTACTCAATATTCTGTTGATCTATTGATGTGGTCATTGTTGAATTAGAACGAATTCGTCTATGAAAGAAACTACGATTAATAAAATTAACTTTTTCAGCAGATAAATAGAGTATTATTGTAAATAACACATCTTCGAATAAAATCCCCGGATAAAACTTCAAATCAATTTTTTTCAGAAATTCACTTCTTATAAAACTAAGACAGACACTACACGAGTATCCATTATGCTTGTTGAGTTCCAATAAAATTTCTTTTCCTGAATAAATTTTATTTTTCAGGTGATGAGTGCGCTCATAATTTGGATTAAAAGCCGATTTAACTCCTTCATGTACAAACGACACCCCATCAAATATCAAAAAGTCTGTTTTATCCTCTAGACATTTCAGATAGCATAGCTCTAAGCAATCTGGATCTAAAATATCATCACTATCGAAGAAATACACAAATTCACCCTTTGCTTTCTCTATTCCGGCATTTCTACTTACAGAAACACCTACGTTTTTATCAAACGAAATAACTTTGATGCGTGTATCTATTTTAGAAAATTGATTTAATATCTCTAATGAGTTATCCGCCGAGCCATCATTTACAGTTATAATCTCAATGTCTTTCAGCGTTTGATTTGTTATAGAACTGAGTGCTTCGTTGAGATATTTTGCTGTATTATATACTGGAATGATAACACTAATTTTTATTGATTCCATCTTATGATACGCTACGTTTTCGGATTATAAATAAAAAAAAGATTTTTGTAAGTGCAAATTGCTTTAAGAGTTTTTTGTTTTTTGATAATACATTCAGGATATCTTGTATAATTATGTTGCTTCTCACTTGCTTATAAAATTCACATACACTCGATACACCTTTGAATTTCAATTCGTTACGGAAAGAAGAATAAAGTCTTTTTAAGGTACAAATTGCAAATTGGTTTTTATTGTCTTCCCATATATTGGTAGATTTAAGAAACGAGGTGATAGCTTCAATTAATGGAAGAATTTTTGATATCGATCTGTAACTATAATTGTTGTAGTTGTTGCTATCGGTGTTGACATGGTGATAATATGTTTCCGGCAGATAACACACCTTTGTTGAGAAATGATATACCTGGATGCTGAAAAAGACATCTTCCATGGTAAGTTTTCTATTGTCAAGAAAGAGAATATGGTTTTCAATTAAAAATGAACGCCGGTAAATTTGATTCCATATAACATTCATATTATCAAACGAATAGGTATTTTTTTTAGAATATCTACCGCTAATCAATGCATCAAAAGCTTTTTTTTGAAAATCTTTGTTGTTGAATCCTTGAGGAAAAGCAAAGAATGACTTACTGTCGTTATTTTCGTCGTAAAAATTACTGATTACAACATCGGCTGATTCTTCTTTTGCCAGCTTGTATAGTTGTTCAAACATCTCAAGTTCACAGTAATCATCATGGTCAGCAAATCCTACATATTCTCCCTTAGCATATTGAATGCCTTCATTGCGTGAAAATCCAGTATGTAGATTTTCAGAATTGTAAATAAGTTTAAACCTTGCATCATTTCGTGCATATTCTTCAGCAATCTTATCACTGCCATCGGTAGGACAATCTAACACAAGAATAAATTCAATGTCTTGTAAAGTCTGGTGTTTCAAGGAATCAAGACAAAGCTTCAGATATTCACCTGCATTGTGTATGGGTACAATAATACTGACCTTAGGAGACATTATCATATTGATTGTGTGGATAATACAAATCTATTTTTATACAATTTTTTACAATCTATACTCTTTTTGCGAATTTTAGCAGCGAACGGACACGTATATTTTTTTTCAAGATATAATAGATATAATAATAAAGTCCGAATTTTTTCAGAATAATTTTCCCTTTGTGTTTTGAAATTTGTTCATCACCTGTACTGCTAAGTCCGCCTAACTCAAAGAAAGAAATAATGCTTTTTATATAGATAAACCGGACATTATCTGCTTTCAGTGAAATATTATATATATAATCTGCAAATATCTTATAGGTCAAATCATACTTCCGTGTTTTATACACCGACTTGGGATAAAAAATTGCTTGATGACATATATTTTTCATACACAAGCGGTGTTTACCAAAATATCCGCCAAAGAAAGTTGCACTCTTCTCTTTGGTATTCAGGTATATAACATTGCCGTAGTACACAGCATCATTTATTTTTAAAGAATTTGCCACTCCTTCAACAACATAGCGGGTAACAAATGTATCGCCTGAATTCATAAAAATGAGGTAGTCACCGGTTGCAAAGTCTAATGCTTTGTTCATAGCATCATAAAGCCCTTTGTCTTTTTCAATTATCAATTTTGATATTTCAGGCTCATAACGTTTTAGTATATCAATCGTGCCATCGCTACTTTCGCCATCAATAATGATGTATTCAATATCATTATATGTCTGGTTGATAATGGATTGAATTGTTTTTTCGATATCGTTTACTGCATTAAAAACGACGGAAACTATTGTTATTTTCATCTACACCTTAGTTTTTTGTTAACACAAATATTGCACACCCAAAATCACAACCCATATTGCTATCTATTTCATTATCAGTAAGATTTTGTAAATTTATATCGGGGAAAAACAGATTTTTGTCATTAATATATGAGAAACTGTCAATCGAGAAATTATCTGTTACAAATTTGAGTAGATATTTTAACGAAAAAATTCTGTGAGCATGAAACTCAATCCTTTGTTTGCCCATTGGAACTGAGAAATACAACTTTCCTCCTTTTTTGAGCATCAAGCTGATATTTTTAAATCCCATGAGATAACCTTCAAAAGAAATTGGGTCTCCATACCTGCCTAACCCGAAATGTTCGAGTGCATGCAGACAAGAAAGTGAATCTGTACATTCGTAATAGGTTTTATCCAGATTCATTAAATCAGCTTGTGTGAACTTGATATTTGGAACCGAAATTTCTAAGGGTCGGATATCAAAAACTTCTATTTCGCGATATGATGCTACATGTGTAATAAATCCATCGATTCTACTACCTATATCTATATGTCTTTGCGGATGATTATGATATATTTCTTGAGCTACGAATAAATCCTGATAGAAATAATGCAGCATAAACTTTCCTGCATTATCTTTTTTATCTTCATAACAAGGAAATAAATTCGAAACAGGAAAATACAAATCAGAAGATTTTGATTGTTCTTTAATTTTTTTCAAATCCACTTTCAAATTCCGATAATAGCCCAACGAAAAAGAACCATTTAAAAAACGTATTCCCCAGTGTAAATAGGCATAATTATTAATAGCTTTCTTCGTATTTTTCAATAATATTTTTAATGGCATAAAGAATCTTTTTATTAATTAGATAGCTGAAATTTGTTTCCAACTTCCATCACTACTAAACGTGAATATAATATTTTCTTTCTTCACAAAAGTTCGTACTGTTATCTTATCTTCCAAACTCAGGTATTCAACGCTATTGTTTCGGGCTTCCACAGTATTATCTAATGGATTTATTGTTAATTCTATGAATGATGTCCGGAGAATATTTTCTACTTTTTCACCATTAACCATTTCTTCGGGATTTTTTAGCCAGTCACGGTTGCTGAGTTTGGGTAAATCCATTTTTAATTCATTCCAGCTTTTATCGTAGAAATGAATATAAGAACTGCAGACCGGTCCGCACACGGTACGGATCACAGCCAGTACCACCGAAGTGTCGTTTCGAAGCAGGGTTTTCATTTCAAAACGGGCATTGGAAGCAGTCTGGAGGCTGATATATCCATTCACGGTATCGAGTGCAAATAAATGTACGTTGTATCCAAATTGATTGCGGATGCTGTCGCGCCCTTCGGATTTGTAGTATTCGGTGAGTTCGAGCCGCATCGAACTTGATAACCCGGGCAGGATAATGGCAGGCATATCCACAAAATAGCTGTCAATGGTCTGAGCACGCCCCGGGAGATTGAACATCAGACATAATGCGATAAGTAAAAATTTAGTTGGTTTCATCCGTTGGTTTTATTGTAGTTGTGTCAACAGGGATTGGTACAGGTTTGGAAATCACACGCCAGTAGTGTCTGATCAGTTCATCCCAGGTATTGAATGTCTCTTTGTACATAAGACCCACACCCTGAATAAAAGGTGCAGAACGTAGTGTGTATCGATCGACGGTGTGATTATATGCCTTCAGACGTAGTTTCCCGTTTTCAGTGAGTATATATTCCACATCCACATCGCCGATAATTTTATTTTTTGCCAGATCATCATTCCGGTAACCCAGGTTTCCGTTTACCAGCAGTCGGTTGTTGGGCTGATAGGATATTTCGGCCTCGTATTCCTGCGCTGCCTGTGTGCCTACTCCGGTGCTACGTATATTGGCACCCAGCTGGAATGTATTTGACATTTGCGAAAGCCAGTTATTGATTTGCCCAAATGCGGTGTTGGCAAAAAGCGACATGGTATTGGTACCCAGCGATGTGGCAAAGGTGGTAACTCCTTTGGAATAATCGGGTGTATAAAATTTATTGAACAGCAACAGGTACATGATCTGCCGGTTCATCATTTCTTCGGTGTTAATCAGATTTCGAACCTGCATTTTGAGTGTTTCATCGCTGGTAGGCAGGTCAATATCGAATTTTATATCCGGGCTCATCAGGTCTCCAGTAAGTTTCAGCACCGTATTGACCGGAACGCTTGTACGCGATGTGGAACTCAGTATGGCGTCATTCATCAAATCGCGAAGTGAAGCAGTGAGAGTATAAATGGCGTTGATGTTCATCTGTGCCCGTAGCATATCACCGGTCCAGGATATATTGCTTCCCTGGTTGATTTTAAAATCCTTTCGTATCAGATTTTGCAGCGTGAAGAGGTAATTTCCCTCGTCGATTGTGTAGGTTCCATACAGCTTGATATCCGAATAGTCGTCGTATTCCATTCTGAGACTGCCGCTGCCGGTGCCGGAAAGCATATCACCGGCCTTGGGATCAATAATGAGTTGAATATCGGCATCCGGTGTAACATCTACCATCAGGTTCATTCTCAGGCGTGAGGGTTTAGCTTTAGTCTGGGCGATTGCTGCTGATTCTGTTTTTGTTGTATCTTTCTGATTGACAAAGGTAATGAAGTTGTTTTCGTTGGCTATGGCAGCCCCGCCCACTGAGATAAAAACCTTGGTTTTGGGCTGTGTGGTAGCATTTACATCCACATAACTGTTTGTTAAATTGCCGTAAATATTTACATTCCCGGTAGCATAGGCCTTTCCGTAAAAGAATTCATTGTCTTTTGCTTCGGTATTGAGAGCAAGCATATTTCGGGCTCTGATTTTCAGATCATATTTCATGTCCTGAAATGTACCGTCGTGAGTGATCAGTCCGTTAAGCGTTCCGGTATTTCGTTCTTCATCATACACCGTAATATTTTTCATGGCAATGGACTTACGTGTGAGATATACCATGTCGGTGAATGAATATTTCGTTTTGAGATAATCGATGGTCATACTGGCATTTTCGGCATACACATTACCCTCAAAGCCGATTTTTTTTGATTTCCCAAACATGCGTACCTTTCCGGTGCCGTATCCGTTAATATCTTTGGCTATCGAACTCAGGTATGGACGAAGAAATCCGAGGTTCAACTTATGTGCATCGAATATGAAATCGAGTGAATCTGTTTTGGGTATATACACACCATTAGCCAGTGCTACGGTATCAGTACCATTCACAAATTTGCCGGAAGCCTGAATTTCCTGCCTCTCGCGATCCCAGGTGGATAGCAGCTGTGCATCACCTACGTTCGAGCCATTTAATCCCGCATTTTTAACGAATATTTTGGCATCGAATACCGGCTTTTTTAGCAGTGAATATACACCCACCTGCCCGGTAGCATTTCCTTTAATGGATATGTCTTTCAGTTTTACGAGTGACATAATAAAATCGATATTCAGATCATTCATATCCACCGACAAAATATCATTTTCGTTTCGTGAAACCCGCCCGTTGAGATTGATATACTGTTTCCGGTTCTGAATTCTGAAATTACGCACATCCATGGTGGTATCGGGATTGATGCTAAGCTGTGAGGCAAGCACATCCCAGGTGGTATCGGCAATAATAATCTGAGTGGGCAGAAATGCGATGAGTGCCGAAGTGAGGTTATTCTCTTTATGAAACTTTGTATTGGCCTGAATTTCACCTGCATAATTCACCGTATCGTTGTTTTGCCATCCAAGCTGGGTATAGAGTGAGTCGTTGGCGGCTGCAGCATTGATATTTATGCTGGTTTCACTGTTTTTATTTATCAGGACAGCATTAGCCTGCATATTCAGTTTTTGTTGCTCATTGTTCAGTGTGAGAGCGATATTACTGATTTTTTGTTTGCCATAAGATAAATAAGGTGTTTGAGCTATCAGTTCGACACGTTCATGAATGTCGTCCACATAGCCTTTTACCGTTGTTATTCCATCGAGTGTGAATGGAAGATTGAAAACTTTGGTTAAAAGTTTGGTGTCTGACAGGGTAAGATCGATATTCATGTAATTGTGCGCCCCACCCTGCTTCCAGGTTCCGGGTATATTTTTGCCCGAAAGTGCCGGAATGTAATTTTCCACTATCGACGAAATAGTTTGCGGTATGGTGCTGTACTTAAAATCTCCTTCGAAATTTCCGTTTATCAGGTCTGAGGTGATGGTGAATTTAGATGATTTTCCACTCACTTCCGATTCAAACAGCAACTGATCCATCACGAGTTCTTCACCGGCATTGATGAACCGGATACTGTCCAGCAGCAGGTATCCGTTCAGGTTGTTGAGGGAGTTACCAATCATGTTCGTATTGCCGTAGAACGAAAGGCGCGAATCTTTGTATTCCTTTGTGAGATGCAGGGCGTTGATATCAGCATTATTGACAAGCAGATCGAAATTGAAAACGGGAAGTTTTTTGGTGAGATCCACTACACCGTCGAAACTGGCCGTGAGGTTCGGATCATTCACATCCATCTTTCCTTCAAATCCCGATCCATCGTACTTTCCATCCACACGGATTTTTTGATAATTGTAGCGGTTCAGGTAAATTTCTGCTATATCACCGCTTATTGTTCCCTGCAGGCTGCGGTTTTGGAGTTTTGTTCCTTTTGTATTGATTTTGAAAGCCGTTTTCCCAAGGGTTTTGGTGCTGAGCAGATCTCCAAGCTGAAAACTGCTGGTACGTATAGTTCCGTTGTATTTCAGATCTTTCATGTTGTTTTCGAACTGCAGCAGAATATCGGTATTGAGCGATCCGGCATTGGTGGTGATATTCCCGTAGGCTACCAGGTTGCTGAAGAAGCCTGAAATATTACCGGTATATTTCACCATTCCGAGCCGCGACAATTCCTTGGGGAGCTGAAATGGTTTGTGAGTCAGCTGTGAAATAAAATCCTGCGCATCGCCCTTGTTGACATGAAAATCGCGGATATTGGCATATATAAATGTTTCGTCGAGGTTTGGAAATCCGTTCAGATCCAGATCGGTCTTCATGGTGAGTGAATTTCCATATTTCAGTTCCAACTTTTGTAATCTGAAGCTGGATATCCGGCCACTGAGATTACCCTGAATCGTGGCAGCATCTTTCATATACCTGAAATTGGGAACAAATGCCGACAAATCTTTCAGTGTGATTTCCGATGGTTTAATCTTTGCAGTCCATTTCACCTTATTCTGTATATCTTTGAGGCTGGCAATGCTGTCATATGTCATGGAAACCGAATCCATCGCCAGTATCGAATTTGGCAGCGATATATTCAGATAAGGCATCCGAAATCCCTTTTTCCAGCCGTGGATATACGTTTCCATATTCCTGACTGTAAGTCCCGACTGCTCCACAGCACTGAACGAACGGATGTGTGCCGACAGAGAGTCTTTTTTCAGATAATCCACATTGAGCTTCATGTTCAGTTGTCTGAAATCCATTCGGTTGGCATCAAAACGGGTGGAATCGCCAGGGGAAGGATATTTAAGATTGGTTAAGCGGAAATGCGAATTGAAAATGTTTATATTTTTGAAATTAAACTCCACATTCGACTCCTTCTTTGGTTTTTTAGTTTGCTGTAAAGCTTTAAGTATAAAGTCGAGGTTGCTCACACCTGCGGTATCAATCACCAGATTGCCATACAGATGGTCAATATTTATTTTTTTGAAAATAAACTTAC
>Ga0209098_1004274_pt1 | contig 11245 bp, 7 predicted proteins | sample AD_JPNHW1_MetaG_FD_184429 | JGI IMG/M metagenome (GOLD analysis project Ga0209098, IMG submission 184429) | Active sludge microbial communities of municipal wastewater-treating anaerobic digesters from Japan - AD_JPNHW1_MetaG (SPAdes) (version 2) | ecosystem: Engineered > Bioreactor > Anaerobic >... | reverse complement strand
CGCGCGGTGGGCTACGCGCTGGGAGGCGAGGTTCGAGGCGGAAGTGCCGTAATAGGGGACAAAGCCGCGCTTTAAAATCTCGAGCGTGAGGCAATTCACCAGATAGGCACCGAGGCCGTGATGACGGTGCTAGGGCAGCACATCCATGCCGACTTGCCAGAGATTTGCGCAGTCGGCGCTGGCTCCGGCCATTCCGACGATTTGATTGCCGTGTTTGGCGAGTGCGGCTAAGACGTCGGGGCGGGGATGGTTGACATCATACTGCAGCGCGTTGTGAAAGCCATCGAATTGATAGAGCGGCGGGATATCGCTTTTTTCGATGAGCTCGTATGTAAAACCATCGGGCGGGGGCAGCTGGCTGATTTGTGACAAATCGGGCAGATAATATAAACTCTGCCCATGTACAAACGGCATGGAAAAGGCGTCGTCGCGGGATGCGCCGATGAGCTGCGGTTTGACAAAAGCTAAAATTTCAGGCACGGCGGAGACGATGATGGCGTTGCCCATCGAGAGCATATCAAACTGCCGGTCGTTGTGCGGGATCGGACGGCGGCCGGAGTTTTGCCCGGCTTCGACAAAGACAAAACTGTCTTTTTCGCCGTTCAGATCATCGACGGTGCAGTTTAGGTCAACAGCCAGCTGGCGCTGCACGATTCGGGTCATTTCAATATGATTCATTTTAGTCATCCTCTTTCCGGCGGTTATATATCGTCTCAAACCAGAGCTCGCGCGCGGGAATCGGCCGAACCTGAATAAACTGATGCAAAGCTGTCAGATGAGCCAGATCGCAGGTGAGTTCACCGACGTCATTAAAATGGGGGTCGGATTCCGAAACGGGAACGGCGTCTTCAAACGAAGAAGCGCAGAGCGCACTCCCGCGGCTTACCCCGCCCTGCTTTGCATACTGCTGCATGGCCGAGAGGTAAACAAACTGGGTCTGCAGAATGTCCCGGTTGATCAGCGCATCGACTAGCCGGTCAGGGGCCGGCGAAGTGACCGTTTCAAATTCCGCGAGATCGCGTTTACACTCCTCAATCGCGAATTCAAATGCGTCCGGATCCCGAAGCACCGAGGCAAAACGGGTCATGCGCTCCTGATATCGCCTGCGCAAGGAAAACAGGTCCTTTCCGCTGTTGGCTTTGAGACGATTGACGGTTTCGGTTAATTCGGAGATCGGGGTTTCGGCCTTTTCAGAAAATAATTCGACGTCAGGCCGTTCGCGGTAACAAACGGAAATGTATTGCGCGGCGCGCAGAGAGGTGACCTGTGTGGAGTTCAGCGCGGCGCCGCCGGGGCGGCAGACGCCGAAGACGCCGGCAGCTTCCCCTGCCGCAAAAAAGTGAGGCAGATTGGTTTCGCTGTTTGCGTCAACCGACAAGCCGCCGTTATTGTGCTGGGCACACAGGTCAATTTCAAGAGGTTCATGCGCAAGGTCAATACCGTGGGCTTTATAAAGCATGATCGCTTTCGGATTCAGCTTCTTTAATCGCTCAATCGGCGTATCGGCCACGGCGTCCGAGCGCGAGAGGTAATCGCGGCCTTCCGTGCCCAGCAAGCCGAGATGATATGAGCTGCGGGTGAAATCCAGAAAGACTCTGCGCCCCTTTGACCGCTCGGAAAAAACCGCGGCGTCTACGGCGGAGGAGCCGCTCAGCTTTCTGACGTCAAAGGGCCACTCATAGCCCTTTTTGAAGATGTCGTTCAATCGGTCAGCCGGGTTCGGAATGAAATCGGAGAGAAAGTCTCTCTCATTATCACCGTTTTCATCGGTTGAAAAATATCTCGGGATAACCTGCTGGTAGGAGCCGGAGACATTCCAGCGGAATTTGACCGAGGAAAGACCGTACTGCCATTCGGTCAGATTGACGCCTTTGACACTGGCCGCGAATGCCGCGCCATGGGCGCAGGTCTGGCTTTCGGGATAGACGCTTGCCCGGTACATGCCGGCGGGACCGCCCGTCGCCCAGATGATATTGGTGCAGCAAAACAAGGTGAGTCCGATTCCGGGCTGTGTCTGTTTTGATTTTTCAATCGCGAGAAGCCCGAGGGCTCTTTGATCATTTCGGACGATGTTCACGACCCGAAAACCGTCAAAGACGGGGATATCAAAGGCGCGGACTTTCGACTCCAGCGCTTCGGTCATCAGTTTGGAAGTCAGGGGACCGCAGGAGGTCGCGCGGGACGAATCGTCGTGGTCGGTGCGGTAACCGACATATTCGCCGTATTCGTTTTTCGGGAACGGCAAGCCCAGTTCTGCAAGATGAAAAAAGCAGCGGAGGGAATTGGCGGCCTCGGAAAGCGCAAGATCGCCGTGCATCGCGCCGCCTGAAAAATAACGGCCGGCCATGTCGCCGATGCAGTCCGGCGTGTCTCCCGAGGTCGAGAGTTTATAATAGGTCTGCTTATCCGAGCCGGTGTTGCGGGAGGTGCCCATATTGATGCCTTCGGTCACCAGGGCAATGTCGGGCTGCCCGTGCCTGACAAGCTGAACGGCGGCATTCAATCCCGCCGCGCCGCTGCCGACGACTACGGTATTATAAGTGTGGAGCGCGTAGGATTTGCCGTTTATTTCGAACTGCGTTTAAATCACCTCATTCAGCTTTGACTTTTCACTTTCAAAATTGTAATATAGGGAGAGGAGAATGTCAATCGGCGCAGCGCATTTGGACTATTGAAAGGAATGTTTATGAAAAACCCCTGTCCGGAAATCCCCTTTTTTGCGGAGGATTGCTCCGTTTTAAAACGCCCGCTGAGAATCGGTGAAAAGATTGTCCCGAACCGGCTGGCCTTCCAGCCGATGGAGGGCTGCGACGGCACCGCCGATGGCAGGCCGGGGGAATTGACGCTGCGTAAATATCAACGCCTTGCGGAGGGCGGCAGCGGACTGATCTGGGTTGAAGCCACCTCGGTTTCCGCAAAAGCACGCGCCAATCCGCGGCAGTTGTGGCTGACAAAAGAGAATCAGGACAGTTTTAAGCGATTGGCGGAGCTGATTCACATTTGCGCGCAAAAGGCGGGCTTTGAAAAACCGTTGTTGATTTTACAGGCAACCCATTCCGGGCGGTACTCCAAACCGGAGGGAAAACCCGACCCGTTGATTGCTTATCATAATCCGATTTTTGAAAAAGAACCGCTTCCCGATAAATGCATCATCAGTGACGAAGAGTTGGACACGCTGCCCGAAAAATTCGCCGTGACCTCCCGTTTGGCTGAGGCGTGCGGATTCGACGGTGTCGATATCAAGGCCTGCCACCGGTATTTATTGTGCGAACTGCTGTCGGCGTTCACCCGGCCCGGGAAATACGGCGGAAGTTTTGAAAACAGAACGCGGCTTTTATTCGACGCGATGCAGGCCGCGCGGCAGGTGTGCTCTTCGGATTTTCTCGTCACGAGCCGAATCAATATTTATGACGGATTTCCTTATCCCTACGGATTCGGCGTCAAAGAGAGCGGCGGGTTGGAAGTCGATTTGAAAGAGCCGATCAGACTCATCGGTAAACTGGAAAAAACGGGAGTTAAGTTATTGAATATCACCATGGGCAACCCCTATGTCAATCCGCATGTCAACAGGCCGTTCAGGAAGGGAGCGTATACGCCGGAAGAAAAAGCGACAGAAGGCGTAAAACGCATGCTCGAAAATACCGCGGCATTGCAAAAACGGTTTCCCGGTCTGCCGTTAGTTTGTTCGGGGATTTCATTTCTCGGAGAAAATTCAGCGCATGCCGCCGCGGGGCTGATTGAAAGCGGAGGAGCGGCCATGGCGGGATTCGGGCGGATGACGCTGGCATATCCCGATTTCGCGAAAGAGATTCTTGAAGGGAAACCGATGGAAAGTGAAAAATGCTGTATCGCGTGCAGCAAATGTTCGGAATTAATGCGTGCCGGCAGCGTGGCCGGATGCGTGGTGCGCGATGCCGGGATTTATCTGCCGATTTACAAGCGGGACGTGCTGAAAGAGAGTGTTTAAAATGAGAATCGCATTAGTCACCGGATCATCGCGGGGAATTGGTCTGGGCATCTTAAAAGCGCTGAAAAAAGACGGATATTTTACAATCATGAGCAGCACGGGATATAACGACCGGGTGAGCGCCGCTTTGAAAGAACTTGATAACTGCGCGTATCTCTCTTGCGATATTTCGGACTCCTCTTCCCGGAAAGCGCTTTTTGAGCAAATTGAAAAAGAATACGGACGGCTGGATGTACTGGTCAACAACGCCGGAGCCGCGCCCAAAGTCCGGGCAGATCTATTGGAAGTCGGCGAGGAAAGCTATGATTTCGTGGTCGGCACCAACCAAAAAGGGACGTTTTTTGTCACACAAGCGGCGGCGAATTTGATGATTGACGGCATGAAAAAAGGAATAACGGATTATCGTCCGCGAATCGTCAACATTTCTTCGATTTCGGCTTATACGTCATCGGTCAGCCGGGCGCCGTACTGCATCTCCAAAGCAGGGGTTTCGATGATCACAAAACTGTTCGCCGACCGTTTGGCCGAATTCGGGATTCCGGTGTTTGAAGTGCGGCCGGGAATCATCGATACGGATATGACCGCCGGTGAAAGCACGCACCGAAAATATGACGGTCTTATCAGGAACGGGCTGCTGCCGACGGCGCGCTGGGGCACGCCAGATGACGTCGGAGACGCGGTCTCGGTTTTGTGCTCGGGAAAACTTGATTATTCGACCGGACAGGTGATAGAGGCGGACGGCGGATTTCATCTGAGAAGGCTGTAAACAAAAGTGTAACAGAAAACAGGCGGCCGTCGGGCCGCCTGTTTTGTTCAGAAAAACCGTAACAGTCAGTTCAATAATTCCAGGATCTTGATGCCGTTAATGACTTGTTCGTCCGGAGTGGGATTTTCTAAAATATCGCCGCGGACGGCTTTGTAAAATTGCTCATATTGATAATCGCCGACTGCGGCTTCGAATTCACGGTGTTTCCGGATCAATCCGCCGTCGTTGCCGGATGCGGCTAAATCGAGTTTTATTTTTCCGTCAACGGCATCCGCGCCCGTATTTCGGAATATCGTGCCGTTTTCGAAGTTCAGTTCCAGCGCGTGAAGGTAATGACGGCCGTCGTTGACGCAGAAAGAGGCATATATGCTGCCGACGGCGCCGTTTTTATGAAGCAGCGCAAGCTGGGCGTTGTCTGCGGTCGGGCGTCCGGTGAAGAGGCGGGAATGCAGAAGCTGAAGAGTTTCGACTTCGCCGAAATAACGGGAGATGTCGTTGATCAGATAGATGCCGAGCCGAAAAATCGGCGCGGCGGGACAGCGGGCCGGGTCGTCGTACCAGCTGCCGTCGGGTTTTTCGCGATAACTGCACCAGGTCATCGCCCGATAGCCGATCGGCCTTCCGAGGTGATATTGCTCAATCCACTCGTCAATCTGCCGGATATCGCGGGGCGGCGTCGGCGTGGGGCAGTTTAGATGGATGATCCTGCCGAGTGAGCGGGCTTTTTGCAGTACCCGGCGGGCTTCGTCGGCGCTGCGCTCAAATGGCTTGGTCGTCAGGACGTCGCGGCCTGCGTCGAGAATCTGATCGATCAGCAAAGCGCGGCCTTCGGGACTGGTAAACAGGCCGACCGCTTCAATTCCGGGATCGGCGAGCAGCACATTGAGTGAAGATACATATTTTTGAATGCCGTATTCGGCGGCAAGTTTTTCGGCGAGCGGTTCGTCCCGGTCGCAGAGGCAGGCAATTTCGATATATTTCCGGTTTTCGGGCTTTTGAAGTTCCTCAATCATCAGCTTGCCGAAATGAAGACCAACGAGACCGAGTTTCACGGGTTTCATAAATTTTTGTCCTTTCAGGTTTCCGAATACTCGAAATAATCAAAATCCGCAGGGGTTCTGCTGCCGGTGAGATCTTGACAGCACAGGCCGACGAACGCGCCGGTATAACCGGTCAAAGCGCTGTGGTCGTCGGTCAGGGCAACTGTGTCGAACGCAGGACCGATGGGATGGAATGGGTCGGTACCGCAGGAGTAAAAAAACCGCAGTTCCCTTGTTTTGACCTCAACGCGCAGGCGGATCGGGGTATGTTCGGGTATTGCGACGTCATCGACGGGATAACCGTTAGCATTATTGTCGCAGACCATGATGCCGAGCGCCTTCCGGCCGTTGTCATGACTGACGCGCAGGTAGATGAAATTTCCGGTATCGTGCAGACAGACAAGGCCGGCCATCTGACGGAAATCATCCGGCTCGAATTCGAGCATGGTCTCTGCGGTGTAATTCCAGCTTTGCTGCCGGCGGACAACGAGCGACTGAGAAGACGGCGCGGCGAAGGACGGGCCGCCGTAAAGCCGCAGAAAACCGGGACGGTCGCTCAGCGAGAGCGAAGTTTTGCCGAGAGCGGTTCGCAGGGTCTGATAATGGACGCCGAGTGCTTCTGAATCAAAATCATCGCGCGCAGGTGCCGGCTTGAAGGGATGGGGCGCAAGGGCGGGCGCGGGAACCGTGATTTGCGGAACACAGCCGCCGCTTTGTAAACGCAGCCAACCGTCGGCTGTCCATGTTACCTTTTGCAGGCAGGTCTCTCGGCCTAAAATACAATCTTTTGTGCCGGGAAAAGGCCGGGACGCCAGATGCGCAAGGTACCATTCGCCGTTTTGTGTCTCGACAATTGAGCCGTGGCCGGCTTTTTGAAGCGGATATTCGGGCGCGTCGCGGGTGGAGACCACCGGGCCGGAAGGATCGTTTTCATAAGGGCCTGCAATCGATTTTGAACGTGCCATTGAGACCGCGTGGTTATAACCGGTGCCGCCTTCGGCGGTCATTAAATAGTAATAATCTCCGTGCAGATAAAGATGAGGGCCTTCTGTGGTGCCGAGTTCGGTGCCAAAGTAGATGTTTTGAACCGGGCCGACGAGTTTTCGGGCTTTCGGGTCGTATTCCTGAAGCAGAATGCCGCCGAATTTCGAGTGTCCTTTTCGGAAATCCCAATTCAAGTTGACAAGCCATTTGCGGCCGTAAGGGCCGTGGAACAGCGAGGGGTCAAAACCCGTGCTGTTGAGCCAAACCGGTTTCGACCACGGACCTTCGATGTTTTCGGCGGTAATCAAAAAGTTGTCAAGGTCCTTGAAAATGCCTTGATGCCCGTAGATCACCGTATAGATCAGATAGAAGATGCCTTTGTCGTAAGAAAGGCAAGGCGCCCAGATGCCGCCGCGGGAAGGGATTCCGCTCATATCAAGGTCCGTGACCGGATGGGTCAGCAGGCGCCAATGTGCGAGGTCGCGCGAATGATGAATCTGAACGCCCGGATACCACTCAAAAGTCGATACGGCAATGTAATAATCGTCGCCGACGCGCAGAATCGAGGGATCGGGATTAAAACCGGGAAGGATGGGATTTCGGATAAATTGAGCGTTCATGTCGGGCCTCCGATAAAAATGTTTCCGGGATTTTGTAACGATACCTGCCAAAGCCGGGCGTTAAGGTTTCGGGCTTTTACGGGGCTTCCGTCCAGAGTAATAAGCGGCTCAGTGTCAGAGAGCAGGAGAAGTTTTCCGCCAAGGGTGGTTTGAAAGGCAGATCCGCCTCCGTTTTGCCGGAGTTCACTGATTTTACCGCCGATGAAATCGAGAATCAGGGGATTTTGATCAGACGTACCGTAAACCGCTGTGACTTGATGATTGCCCCGGGTGTAAAATTCTTTCGGAACAAGACAGCTGCTGTAAATCGGTGCATCGTCAACGATCAGGTGCGAAAAGCCGCCGTGGCCGCTTCGGTTAAAACTCCAGCGCCCTCCGCAGGCCCAAAGCCCGGAAATCCGCGTCTGTAAGCCGCCGGGCAGAACCGAAACGGTTCCCCCGTCGGTCATGATGCCCGCAAGGGATTCAAACCATGTGCGGTAAAGTCCCGAGGCGCAATTGAGATTCCATGCCTGTCCGAATTTTGTCCAGCCGGTTTCGGGATCAAGATCGTCTAAATCGGCAAGTTCCATAATCGCTCGGCAGTTTTTCCACATCCGGCAGACTGTTTCGGCATATTGGCGTGAAATTCGAAGAAAACGTTCATCGTCTCCCGAGGCCAGCGCGCCGTACCGCAGCAGTTTCAGCGCGTAGATATCCCAATGCGGATACCAGGCGTGGTGGATGCTTTCGGAATGAGTATGGGGTTCCCGCGCGGGCAGAGTGCGGATGCCGTGTTCGGTAAAATAATTTTTTTCGATAAAATCCGAAATCCGACCGATTTCCGGCAAAAACAACGCAAGGCCGCGGCGATTGTGCGCGGCGAGGTAATCGTACAGCGGGTAAACTTTGTTGGCTTGGCCGCGTTCATCCAACCCGTCAATCAGGCCGCCTGTTTCTGAATCGAAAAAAGAATCAAGGAAGGTGCTCTCGATCAAATCGGCAGTTTGCGCGGCGCTTCGGGCAGCGGCTTCATCTCCGCAGGCGGAGGCCAGCCCGGTGAGCAGGCGGGCGGCGAGAAAGAACGCGCCGGTCTCAAGGGAGGTAACGCCTTGTTCGGCGCGCCCCATTGCGCGGGGATTGTCCGGATAAAAGCCAAGGCCTCTGATATAGCCGCGCGAATCGGATTTTTTCTTTAACCCGTTCCAAAGCTCCGTTACGGCGGGATAACACTCTTTTAAAAATTCACGATCGCCGGTTTCGGAAAAGTATTGATGAATCAAAGAGATTAACAGGGCGTCGGACGCTCCGAACTGCATGGTTTGGAGAATCTCGTAATCACGTCCGTACCGGTGGGGAGTGCTTCCGTCCAGCCAGCGGTGGGAGAGAAAAAAGCGGATTACCGAACGCTGGCCGTCGGGATCACCCCATTTGGACATCTCGTGCGCGGTGACGAGATTATCCCAGCCCCAGACCCAGTAATAACTGCTTGCGGAAGCCCTTGTCATTCCGCTGCTCTGGGTTGCCGCGAGCACATAACCGGGTAAAGCGGCCGCGGCTTCGCCGAGTTCGGGATATTCGTCAAAAGTTATTGCAGGCTTTCGCTCTGCGCGCTTTTGAAATCGCAAAAACTGTTCTTGCGAAATTTGCGGGTGGTTTTTTTGGACGCGAGCCGATTCAAATAGGGCTTCTTCCGTACTGTCCCCGAAAGAGAGGTCGAAATGAACCGCGCTTTCGGCAAATGTCAGGGTACACTCGCCGTTTTCATCAGTGACTTGAACGGGATGCGCGCTGTTTAATACCAATACCGTGCGGGAATCAATGAACAGTTTCCCGCCGTTTTTAACGGTATCGGTCATCGGCGGCAGCGCGTCAAGGTTGTTGACATCGAGGAGCGGCCCGGTGCCGAAGATTTCGGCGTGCCGGAAGACCGGCACAAGATACGCGCCTTTGTCTGCGACCCAATCGCGCAGAAGGCAGCGGTTTTCGCCGACGAAGATCAGCGGGAAAACACTCCGGTCTTTTTTCCAGCACATATTGCCGTGGACGTCGGTGTTGAGTGAATTTGTTTGAAAACGGAGCGAGACGGGCTGATTTTCGAATAATTTGACGGTTATCAAAACCGATTTGCCCTGCGCCATAGCGAAAAATTCGCCGGCGGAGCGGCTGCCCGACATCAATTCGGCATAACAACACCAGGGGGCGGCTTCATATTTACCGATGGTGAGCGGAATAAATCCGTTTCGAAAAAGGCCGAATCGAATAGCGGGGGCCGCGGGGGAACCGGTCAGAATTTTCGAATTCCGGCTGACCGGCTGTTTTCCGTGGTAATCCAAACCCGAAAGACCGGTTTCACAAAAACGCGCGGCGACAACCGCATCCGTAATCCAGTTGTTCGGCACCGAGAGGCCCCTAAAACCCGCGGGGTAAAAAATGGGATTGCTGCCGAGAAAACGTCTTTCATCCATAGGCGCACCTCAATTTGTCGGAAAGCCGGGAATATTTACTTCACGGTCAGTTTTCCATTTGATGCCGGATAAATCGGGCAGCGGGGAGATCGTGCCGATTTCTTCACCGGGTTCGTGGGGATAAAGGAACGTCAGGCAGCTCGAGTTCGGGGCGCAATGCGTACGCAGCAGGATGATTTTTTCGCCCATCGGTTTCATTTCGCCTTCCCACAGCCAGCGGTAGCTGCGCCAGTCCATGCCGAACGCGCGCAAAAACATCGGCTCGTCGAGGCCGTTGTAACCCCATGAAAAGGTCTCGGCGTTTTGGCCGCCGAAGGTGCGGACGGCGATATCGACACCGAACTGGCCGGAAAAATCCATAAAACCATTTCGATTTTTATATTTATAATCGTTTGCATAAAGTAAAAAGTTTTGCTCGAACGGCAGATTTCCGGTCACATGATCGCGGACTAGCAATGCGCCCGAGGATTTATGCCAAAGAAGATCGCGCTGCCAGCGGTGGGGCGGAATCTGCTCGGGCGGGGGCTGGCGACGGAAATTCCAGTCGGGGTCGCGGTTCGGCCAGAGCGGCCACTCCTGAACGCGGTCAATGTGAACTTCGACCGAGGCGAAATCGGCTTCAGGCGTCGAGGTGAACGAGCGCAGACACCCCCGGCACTCGTCGGTTTTGCCGCCGACGGAGATGCGGTTGTGCAGAAAGGCCGCGTCGACCGGGGGGAAATATTGGCTTCCGATATCGGCCAATATCGGAACACCTTTTTCGTACCAAATGATCGAGCCCTCGTCATGGTCGTAGTGCATCGAGGCCTTGCCTGCTTTAAGAAGCAGATAACCGGTTTCGGAACGCATACAAGCGCCGAACTCCGGGTAATGTCGGCTTTCGGGAAGTTCATCGGGGGCAGCGGCCAAGCTGCGGTCGATCAGAGCAATTGTTTTGAAGGTGGAATTGAGTTCCCCTCCTGCGTTGATGACCGGCTGACCGGCGCGGTTCCAGGCGCGCATCATACGGGAAGAAAATTCGGGATTATCGCGGGCAAGATTCGCCGCCCACGCGAAGACGTTTTGAAAACTCTGCGTCCAATAGTTCGCCGCGGTGTCGCCGACAGTGGGCAGCAGATGAATGCCGCAGCGGATATCGGGCGGGGTCTGAATCGAGGCAAGAAAGTCCATAGCCGAGAGAAAGCGCGGGTCGGCGGAAAAATCACGGTGACCGCTGTTTTTGAGCGCAGTGAAAAGGAAGATCAGATAATTCATCGAATAGGCCTGATAATTCGGGGCCTCAATCCAGGCGCCGTCGGGATAGACCGCGTAATCGAGCTCTTTATCGAGCTCGGCTTCGACATAAGAAGCCCATGCTTCAGCGTCCGGATGGCCTTTTAACAAGCAGGCGAGCGTACCGAGCGCGGAAAAATGGTCGCTGT
>Ga0209098_1004268_pt1 | contig 11249 bp, 9 predicted proteins | sample AD_JPNHW1_MetaG_FD_184429 | JGI IMG/M metagenome (GOLD analysis project Ga0209098, IMG submission 184429) | Active sludge microbial communities of municipal wastewater-treating anaerobic digesters from Japan - AD_JPNHW1_MetaG (SPAdes) (version 2) | ecosystem: Engineered > Bioreactor > Anaerobic >... | reverse complement strand
CCGGTTTATTATTCCTTTTGTTACTTCTCCGAAAATAATATCGTCGATAAGCAGTTGCCCATAAAGAGATGTTTTTTTACCGACTTTAACCCTGAGACTCACGCCCAAAAGTGAATTGTCGGGAGATCCGCGTTGAAATTCAACCGGGCGTAAAAAAATGATCGGGTTGATATAGGCAAAATCAAAACCACGGTTGCCGGAGCTGTCTTTTTCTTGCCAGATCACCGATTCGAAAAAGCCAAAGTTTACACGTTTTGATATATCGAAACTTAAATAATGAAAAGCGCCAAATTTATTCGGCATTTTTTTCCACCTTGATGAAGTAATGCCGGACATGTCCTTGAAATTTGTGTACAGGTTGATAAACTTAATGTTCCACACCGAAGTGGTGATCTTAAGGTAGGGATAATTGTATGCAGCTTCAGATAAAAAAAGTGTCCGGTAGCCGTCGCCCCAGAAGTTTTTTCCAAATCCCGCTTCAACATTAAAGTATTTTAAAAAGCGATACGACAAATAAAAATTATAATCAAGATAGTTATATCCACCAAGAGGAGATTTATAGGCATAGGCATGCCCGGGAATCGTTTTTGCCTTTATAATTTTATCGTCAACAAAGTCGGGAAACGAGGATTGATGATACATAATGGTTCCTCCGGCATAAACTTTATCATAGAAGTTGGCATCTATGCCGGCGCCTATGCCTGATTCAAATAAAGCTTTTTTGCCCGAAAAATCATACCCGCCTATAGCATCGATGAGTGGATCGGCGGTAAAAGATACTTCTGAATCATCATAAGTGATGATATGACGGGAAAGTATTTTTTTTAAGGCCTTTTTTCCTTCTGGTAAGGAATAATTAAACAGGCTGTCGTAAGGAGCCGCTTTATAAATATCAATTTGATTATAAGGCTGTATATCGGGGTGAAAAGGTGTTTTATACGTATAAAGCCGGGCATTGAGCAATTCGTGTGCTCCGGTAAAAAGCTCATTATATTGCTGTTGCGGAGCGGCAGTAAGGTGCATAATTACTGCAAAAAAGAAAAAGACAATATGGTTTCGTTTAGTTGTCAAAACTAAAAATCGTTATAAATGTTTGTAAGTGATGTTTTTATGCCAATATAAAAATACCGCGTCGTATGTTTGCTAAAATCATTTTTTGTTTGCCTGATAATAAATCCGCCCTCAACAATCAGGTTCGTTTTTGGGTTGAATAAATAACCGGCACGTATGCCGGTATTAAGTATTCCGGTTTCCACACCTTGTCCGGTAGTATTTCCATCCGATCTGAACCCGTTTTGAGCCTTTGCCTGCGAAATAAAAACATCCTGCCCCCAGTCGCTGTTGTTGGTGTCTAAACCTGCAAAAGCATAATTAAGCTGAAATTCAGCAAATAATCGTCGGTACCGGTAATTTATAAAAGTGATGAATTCCCTGAAATTCGCTCCTAGCGGATGTGCTAATGACTGATTATAGTGCGTATAGCTTTGCAGCGGGTTGGGATGGGCATATGTGTAAGGCCTGACCTGATTATATTCAACCTGAAAATTCAGGTTGGGCAGGCCAAACATGTTTAACCATTTGGCACCCAACTGGAATCCATAAGTATTTCCCATATAGCCTTTTGACGACAACTTGCTTATTTTCAGATTGTCAATGGCAAGCTGGCCATAAAGATTGATGGTATTAAAAGGTTTGTATTTTATTGTTATTCCCAGCAGGGCATTTTCCTGGTTGTTTAAGGAATAATGTATAGTGTTGACGAGTATAACCGGGATCAGGCTGTTATAATTAAACTTGATGCCCTTTTCTGCAGCTTTCCAGATGATGCTTTCAAAGAGCCCCAGTTCGACCGTTTTCCCGATTCTAAAACCAGCATAGTTGAATGTGGCGGGTTTGGTCTGGTACCCGTGATACCAGATATATGGAGCATTTAGGACGGCCTTGGTATTAAGATTCTGAAATGCTGCAAATATTGTCTGGTAATAGAACCAGTCGTAATTCACAAAAATTTTCAGGAAAGGATATTGGTAGGTATTATCAGAGAGCAAAAGAGAGCGGTAACCATCCCCGATAAAATTTTTGTCAAACCCAAATTGAATATTCCAGTTAATATTGGGGCTATATGATATTAAACCATATGGTGTTCCATAGTCAAAACCACCGGCTTTAAAGGTTTTTACGCGACCGGTTCCGGGGGCTATCTCGTATTTTTTTACGAAGTCGGTAATATAATCAGGAAACCGGGCTTGTGTTTCATAATAGCTGCTGATAAAATACATTTTTTTACCCAGCAACCCTTTGATCTGGACACCGCGTGTATTGTAATACAGATTTTTATTATCGTTTATTGACCGGCCATACCCGAAATTGAATAATGGGCTGATATAAAGATTAATATTTTCATTCTTAATAACGAAAAGGTCTTCACGAAAAATCTTTCGTTTTATCCAGCGTTCCTTTTCTTTAGCCTTTTTACAACCGGGAATCATGGCCGAATCTACATTCACAACAAGGTCAACAAAGCTTTTATTATACGGTTTCAGTGCAGTAAAAACCTGCGAATTTTTTTTATTTACGTATTTGTCAAGAGAAAACAGGATATCGTGCTGCAGAGGGATATTTTCCTGGGCCATTCCCGCTATAGATAACAATAAGATTTGTAGCGATATAATGATTTTTTTTGCCATCAGGTTTTATTTCCGTCGATAATAATGACAAATTCACCTTTGGGTTGTTTGTTCCTGAAAATATCGGTTATCTCGGCAAGATTGCCACGGATGACTTCTTCATGAATTTTAGTCAGTTCGCGGATAACGGCAGTTTTTCGTTCGCTGCCGAAAAATTCAGTGCATTGTTCCAGGGTTTTTACGATCCGGTGCGGTGATTCGTAAAGAATAATAGTTGTTTCTAATTGGGCAAGAAATAAAAGTCGTTTTTGGCGGCCTTTTTTATGTGGTAAAAAACCTTCAAAGTAAAAGCGGTCGCATGGGATACCCGAGATCACCAGGGCGGGGACAAAAGCTGTAGCCCCGGGCAGGCATTCTACGGGGATTCCTTCGCTGATGCATTCACGGATAAGTAAAAACCCCGCATCAGAGATTCCCGGCGTACCGGCATCGCTGATCATGGCCATGGTTTCACCCGACTGTATGCGTTTTACAAGGGCTTGTACCGCACGATGCTCACTGAATTGATGGTAAGCGGACATTTTATTGGTAATGCTAAAATGTTTCAGTAACACATTACTCGTGCGCGTATCTTCAGCCAAAATCAATCCGGCTTCTTTAAGGATACGGATCGCCCGCAGGGTAATATCCTCGAGGTTTCCTATTGGGGTGGGAACAATATACAGCTTTGACATCGCAACGTTTTATGCGGAATAAAAATAGGATTTTTTAGCGAAAATCCTGAAAAAAGGCATATTTAATTTTTTAAAAACTAATTTTGTAATTTATAAATACCTGATTATGAAACTTGCCATTGACCTTGGAAATACGCTTCAGAAAGCTGCTGTTTATTCAGGCAACTCAATGGTTTATATCGAAAAAGCTGAGAATATTTTACCCGGATTAGAAAAAATATTTTCTGAGTATAGTATTACATCTGCCATTATTTCATCGGTAATTTCTGATTTTGATGAAATTTCTGACTTTATCATAAATCATTGTTCTCTGTTGTTGTTGGACACCAAAACACCTGTGCCGATCATAAATTTATATCGAACACCCGACACACTGGGTAAGGACCGGCTGGCGTCGGTGGTTGCGGCAAACCATTTATTCCCGGGCGAGAACATTTTGGTGGTGGATGCCGGAAGCTGCATAAAATACGATTTTATCGACGCCACTGCTGTATATCATGGTGGAGCCATATCCCCTGGATTAAATATGAGATTTAAAGCCTTGCATACTTTTACAGGAAAACTTCCGTTAATAAGCCTGTCGGATGATTACCGGCTTATAGGTGATGATACCCGGCAGTCTGTTTTATCCGGGGTTTTAAATGGTACCATTGCTGAATTAGAAGGAATCATCGGGCAATATTGCAGCAAATATGCAAAAGTGAAAGTGATTTTATCAGGGGGAGATTCCGAATATTTGGTTCATAAACTAAAAAATAGGATATTTGCAGTACCCAATATTGTATTATTTGGCTTGAAAATAATTCTTGATCATAATGACGCTATCAAACAGGTATAAGCTACTTCTTCTGATTCTGGTATCCACTTTTTCAAATTTAAGTCCGGCCCAGATACAAATCAGTTCTCCATATTCGCGCTACGGACTTGGAGAATTACAATCAAATCACTCTGTTTATTCTTCCGGAATGGGCGGAATATCTTTTGCTTTGAGAAATCCGGGGTATATTAATATAAACAACCCGGCCTCGTATACTTCTTTTGATACCAATTCCTTTACCTTAGATGTAGGTGTTATAAGCAACTTTACACAATTAAGAACAATAGATGAGACACAGGGTTTTTCAAATCATACCTCTTTGGGGCATGTATTACTTGGATTTCCAATAACCAAATGGTGTGGATTATCCTTCGGGCTTATCCCATTTTCAAAAACAGGATACAGAATAGGGATGACGGATTCTACTTTTGAAAACTCCAATATTACGATTACCGATACGTTTTCGGGCAACGGGGGGTTAAACCAGGCTTATATCGGGGCGGCATTCAAACTGTTTAAAAATTTTTCAGCCGGTTTTAACTTCGGCTACCTTTTTGGAGATATAAGTAAATATAGATCCGTATTCATACCTGACGATCCGTATTCTTATAATATTCGTATAAAAAATGATATAGAAGTCGGTAGCATTTACCTGAATTATGGGCTGCAATACAACAAGAACTTTAAGAACAATTATTCATTAGTACTGGGTACAAGGTTTAATTTGCCAATAAACATTAGTGCAAAACATACACAACTTTGCGAAAGGTATTCCGGTAGCGGGAATTCAATAAGCATTAAAGACACCATTTTAAATATTGATGATGAGAAGGGTAAAATTTATATGCCTTTGACTGTTGGCGGAGGATTTACCTTTACTAAGAAAAATGTTTGGTTAGTAGGCGCCGACTTTGACTGGCAAAACTGGAAGAAATTTAAAAGTTTTGGTGAGGCTGATTCTATTGGCAACAGTTTCATCATTTCTTTTGGTGGAGAGTATACACCGCAACATAATGCCATAACAGGTTATTATAAAAAAATGACTTATCGTGCCGGGTTTCACTATTCACAAAGTTATTATGAGATACGAGGTATAAAAATTAACGATTTTGCCGTCAGTATTGGCCTGGGGTTCCCAATAAGAAAAACCAGGACGACATTGAATCTTGCCATTGAAGCCGGGAAAAAAGGAACAATAAATAATGACATGCTTCAGGAAAATTATATCCGCCTTGTATGTGGTATTTCTTTCAGGGAATTCTGGTTCTTCAGACCAAAGTTGAATTAACCGATGAAACTTCGATTTTCTTTGTTGAAAAACCTGCGGGTTTTTTTCATAATTGTATTGTTAATCTTCTCTTCCTGCAAAAATAAAATTGAAGATGTAAATGCGCTTATCCACGCGGATACTTTTCCTGTTGAAACCGGAAAAAATATTGAGGTAATTTACAGCGATTCTGCAAAAGTGCAAACCATCATAAAATCACCTTATTATAAAAGGTATACGGGCAAAGAGCCCTGCCTGGTAATGCCTTATGGCTTAGATGCCACGTTTTACGATTCAGCCATGAATGTAAAAACGCATTTAACCTCAAAATATGCCATAAAATATGAAAAGAAAGATATCATGGAAGTAAAAAATGATGTCGTGGTGGTGAATGAAAAAGGTGAGAGGCTGAATACCGAACAATTGATCTGGGATGAAAAAACCAGGAGGATATACACTGAAATATTTGTAAAAATAACTACTTCCGATAAGGTTTTTTATGGCGACGGGCTGGATGCCGACGATTCGTTTTTAAAATGGGTGATTAAAAAGCCCAGGGGAACTTTTTATATAAACACTGAAGAGGAAGAAAGCGAAAACTCTGACTCAAAATGAACCACTACGTTTTAATTGCAATAATTACCATAATTTGTTCTGCATTTTTTTCAGGAATGGAGATTGCATTTATCAGCGCGAATAAACTCCAGATCGAATTAGACAGAAAAAACAGGTTGTTTTCCGGCAGGTTGCTCTCTGGATTTCAAAGCAATCCTTCTGATTTTATTTCCACAATATTACTTGGGAATACGGTCTCGATGGTGATTTTTGGTATTGCGATGACACACTTACTGGAGCCACCTATAAAAGACGTTTTACCCGAAAGTTTCAGATCGGATTTTATTGTAATGCTAATACAGACATTAATATCAACAATAATAATAATTTTTTTCGCAGAGTTTGTTCCCAAAGTGGTTTTCCGGACAAATCCGAATAGCGTTTTAAAAATTTTCTCATTTCCTTTATTACTTTTCTATTACATACTTTTTCCAATCCAGTTTATTTTCGTCGAAATCTCTGAATTTATACTTGAAAAAATTTTCAGGATTAAAATAAAAACCGAAAAATATAAATTCAGCCACACCGATTTAAATTATTATGTCAAAGAATTTTCGGGCTCCGAATATGAGAGCGAGAATCATATGCCCGAAATTCAAATGTTTCAAAACGCCATTGATTTTACACACACCCGCGTACGCGAGTGTATGGTTCCGCGTAATGAAATAGTCGCGGTTGAAGAAAGTGACGGGATTGCCGAGCTGGTAAAAAAATTTGTCAACACAGGGCATTCAAAAATCCTGATTTATAAAAAACATATAGACAACATTATCGGTTATGCCCATTCATATGACATTTTCAGCAATCCCCGCGATATCAGTTCAATAAAAAAACCGATTATTATTGTCCCTCATACCATGCTGGCAAAGGAGGTACTGCCTATGTTTATTCAGCAACACAAAAGTGTGGCGGTGGTGGTTGATGAATTTGGCGGCACATCAGGTATGGTAACCCTAGAGGATCTCATCGAAGAAATTATCGGAGAAATTGATGATGAATATGATGACACCTCGCAGGTTGAAAAACAAATCAATGAGAATGAGTTTATTTTGTCGGGTCGCCTCGAGATCGATTACCTAAATGAAAAATATTTGCTCGGGATACCTGTAAGTGAAGAGTACGAGACAATTGCAGGATATATTATTCACTATCTTGAACGAATTCCGGCGGAGAAAGAAAACTTTTATATACCACCTTTTGATGTAACTATCATAAAGGCAAGTAATAAGCAAATTGAACAAATATATTTTGTCAGGAAAGAGGATGAGAATAATTTAACATAAACATGTTGATATTTCACTTATTATTGTACCTTTGCAAACTTAAAAACAAAATATACAATCATGGCATTAATTGGAAGAATACGTAAACATTCAGCATTACTGGTTATTTTAATAGGTGTTGCAATCGCCGGATTTGTTTTACAGGATTTATTCAGAAAGGGCGGCAGGGGAAGCGGTCAGGCCGATAGTTTTGCAAAAATCGCCGGTGAAAAATTAAGTAAAATGGATTTCGACTTAAAAGTTGAAAAGCAGAAAGAGTATTATCAAAAGCAGGCACAAAAAGAAAACCTCACTTCGGCAGAAAATTACCAAATCATGATCCAAACCTGGAACCAGGTTGAAAAGGAAATGATCATGCAAAAAGAATTTGAAGAACTTGGTATCGCACTTGAACATGATAAATCAACCAAAGCCTCAATTTCACCTGAAGAGCTCTATGATCTCATGATGGGAAAGAATCTGCACCCCTATATAGTTCAGAATTTTACCGATCCCAATACAGGCCGCGTTAATACACAGCAAATACAAAATATCATCACCAATTTTGATCAATTGAAGGATGATGAAAAACAACAGTGGAAACAGCTCGAAGATGGTATTAAAGATGACAGGGTAAATACAAAATATAACAACCTGATCGAAAAAGGATATTATATGCCTAAAGTGTTTTTACAGCGTTTAACGGCGGATGCGACCAAAACAGCTACACTACGTTGTTATGGTGTAAAATATCAATCCATATCCGATAGCGCCGTGGCTGTTACTGATGAGGATTATAAAAAATATTACGATGAACATCAGTATGAATTTCAACAAGATAAAGCTTGCAGTATTGATTATGTAATTTTTGAAGTGGTTCCGTCAAAAACCGACCTCGAAAACATTAAGACAAAAGTTGACGGACTTTATAATGAATTCACGGGGCTGGAGGAAAAAGATGTTGAGAATTTTATTAAAGCCAACAGCGACGCCCCATATGACAGCAATTTTTTCAAAAAAGGCACATTGCCGGTTACTTTAGATTCAATAATGTTTTCTTCTCCTGTTGGTACTATTGTACCACCCTATGTTGACAATAATGCATACCACATGGCCCGCCTTATGCAGATTCAGGACCGCCCTGATTCTATCCAGGCCAGCCAGATACTAATTGCTTACAAAGATGCTCCCAACCCCATGCAAAATGTGACCCGCACAAAGGAACAGGCTAAGCATATAGCAGACAGCCTTCTATTAGTGGCCAAACAAAATATTAACGGGTTCCCGAATATTGCAGCCATGAGCTCTGATTTTCCTTCCGCAAAAAAAGATGGTGGCGATCTGGGCTGGATTATTGATGGCGATGCCAACAACAAATTTTTCTTTGATTCAGCTTTTGTAGCTAAAAAAGGCGATGTGAAAATCATTCAGTCAAATATGGGCTATCATCTTCTTTATATTGCCGATAAAAAAGCGTCATATAAAAAAGTTAAAGTTGCTGTACTTCAGCATGATATTAAAGCCAGTAGTGAAACATTTAACAAATATCTTTCTGATGCCAGCACTTTTGCCGGAGAAAGCCGCACTGCCGAGCAATTCAATAAAAATATCGCCGATAAGGGTTTAAATAAACGTTCAGCACAGTATGTTAAGGAGATGGACTATACCATTCCCGGCCTTGAATCAGCAAGAGAAATCATACGGTGGGGATTTAACGAGGATACCGAAAAAGGAATGGTTTCTGAACAGGTTTTTGAAAGTGAAGGAAAATTTGTTGTGGCCATGTTGGTCGAAAAACATGAAAAAGGTATTGCCCCTCTTGATCAGATTCGTTCATATCTTGAGCCTCTGGTAAAAAGAGAGAAAAAGGCTACACAAATTATTGATAAAGTGAATGCTGCATCAAGCGCTACAAAAGATATTTACCAGATTGCAACCAGGCTGAATACTGTGGTTGACACAGTTGATGCACTTACTTTTTCAGCTTATAATTTTCCGAATTTTGGCCCGGAACCAGAACTTATCGGCACTATATTCACTCTGAAGAAAAATGTTTTATCAGCGCCAATCAAAGGGAAAATGGCTGTTTACCAGGTTTATATTGATGATATTGTTCCCGCTGCCGCACAAGTAAATGCTGATATGATGAAAATGCAGCTGGCAAGCTATTTCCGTCAAAGAGTAAGAGGTGACCAATATGGTCAGAGCGAAGTATTTAATGCTATTAGGGAAAAGACGAAGATTATAGATAACCGTGTTTCTTATTATTAAGAGCCTGCGGGAGTAAACGCTGATATTTGCGGCGGGATAAAGACTTTACACCTTCTGTTTAAAACAACAGAAGGTGTTTTTTTTATGTTTTGCCTATCTGAAGTATAAAGTTTATCGGCATTGAAATAACAACACGCACCGGATGCCCTTGCGTTTTACCCGGTTTCCATTTTGGCATAAGCCTCATCACCCTAAGTGCCTCTTCATCACACCCGGCGCCAATGCCCTGAAGAACCTTTATATTTGACAGGCTGCCATCTTTTTCGACAATGAATGAAATATAAACCTTGCCCTGAATTTTATTTTGCAGGGCCAGCTGAGGATATTTAATGTTGTTACGCAGGAACATCATTCTGGCGTTTTCCCCTCCGGGGAATATCGGGGGCTCTTCAACATATGTATAAACAGCATCCGGATTTCCGTCACCGGCATTCAGTGTTCCCTCTCTGCTGCCCGTTGAACTGTTCCCGTCAGATGCACTGTCGCCGGGCCTGCTTTCGGTGCTGAAATCATCAGTGATTTCCTCTGCATTAGCAGTAATTTGAGGAATGTCAAACTTTGCCTTTTGTTGAATTTTTTTTAATTTGGGAAGCAGGTCGTCTTCGGGCTTTTTTGTGTTATCAGGCGGAGGCACAAGATATTCTGAATATAATGCACCTTCGCTTATCTCCGTTACCGGTTTTTTAATGAACAGGTAGGGAAATAACGATGTGGTAACAAAAACGGTAATGGCAATAATGATGGCGATGAATAAATATGAAGTGTATTTCTTCCGCATATAATATGCCCCATAGTCTTTATTCCGGTAGCGGAAAATGATTTCGTCAATATTATCGGGATCGAAAAACACTGTTTTGAATTTATAGTGGTATTTTCAAGCTTAATGCCAAAGTTTAAAAATCAAATAAATATAACGGATTTTTTTCCAACGTGTTTTAACATTAAATAAAAAAGCCCTCACCATGGTCAGGCGAGAGCTTCTTTTTTATTTCAGCAATGAATTATGCCTGAACAAGTTTTGCATAATCAGCAGCTTTTAATAAAGAATCGGCTTCAGCAGGATCAGATAATTTAATTTTTACGATCCATCCATTACCATAAGGGTCTTTATTAATGGTTTCGGGATTGCTTTCAATGATTGGGTTCATTTCCAGAATTTCACCGCTGATTGGTAAATACATGTCGGAAACAGTTTTTACAGCTTCGATGGTGCCAAAGGTTTCGCCTTTGCTCATGGTTTCGCCAACAGTATCTACTTCTACAAAAACGATGTCGCCCAATTCGTGCTGGGCAAAATCTGAAATGCCGATATAGGCTTCGCCGCCTTCAATTCTTACCCATTCATGGGATTCAGTGTACAATAGATTTTCTGCTATTTTCATGATGCTTTTTGTTTAAAAATTTTCCAAATATACTATTTTTTCGAAATCTGTTTCTTTTTTATTGTGCCAGAGTGAAACGCAGGCTCAAGCCCCCGTTGATGTTAGAGTTCGGGTACTGCGACGATACATAGGGGTTGTTGATGATGTGGTCGTAGAACAAGCGGATGTTGAATTTTTCACTGATCTGGTAATCGGCAGAAACATTAATAGATATGATTCTCCCGCCCGCCGATACCTGATCCATATTTTCAACCAGTTTACGCAGGGTAGTTTT
>Ga0209098_1004264_pt1 | contig 11253 bp, 9 predicted proteins | sample AD_JPNHW1_MetaG_FD_184429 | JGI IMG/M metagenome (GOLD analysis project Ga0209098, IMG submission 184429) | Active sludge microbial communities of municipal wastewater-treating anaerobic digesters from Japan - AD_JPNHW1_MetaG (SPAdes) (version 2) | ecosystem: Engineered > Bioreactor > Anaerobic >... | reverse complement strand
CCTGCATTGGCAATAACGAAATATGGAATCCCCTTTATCGAGTATCTCTGGTAGGTATGGATGTGTCCTGCGAAATTTGCGCTGATATTGTAGGCATGATAGAGATCCTCCCAGGGTTCGAGGCCCTGATCAGGTTTGGTATGGTGACAATCCCAGATCGGGATGTGATGAATGGTAAATACTCCTAACAGAGTGTCATTGTCTAGCTGCTCTTTCAGCCAGGGTTCCAGACTCATTGAATGAGCCAATGAAGTGGTCGGACCATCGTGATTGACTTTATTCAGGTCGAATGGGTCAAGGACAATGAATCGAACACCTGAGCAGTCAAAGGAATAGCTTAAGGGGACGTCAAATGCCCAATGGTAATGATTGGCGGGGGTTGGCGGATTTGGTTCACCAACGGGTTGGTGGTACTCATGGTTCCCTATGGCTGGAAAGATGGCAGTCTTCGAAAGCATCCCGTCGGCTACCTGGAAGAATTGAGTCCAAAGGGGGTCGCCATCACACCGATTATAGTCGCCTCCAACCAGCACAAATAGTATGCCCGGTTCCTTTTCGATAGCATCCGCGACATACTTGAACCGTTTCCACTCATCATATTTTGGGCCTTTCTGTGGGTCACTGATCACGATGAATGTGAACGGGCCGCTTTCAGGCATCGTCCGGAAGGTGCGGTTGCCGAAATTTTCATCTCTGCCAGAAGGTCTTACTCTGTACGTATACGTTGTATTTGGCTGAAGGCCCGTGAGCCGGATATGTTGATATGTCGCTGCATCCGCAGCAACTACGGTTTTTTGGAAGCTGTTATTCGTATCGAAATAGCTTGATGTGGCGTAGTCTATTGAGCCTGTGCCATTCGCTTCTCCCCGCCAGTTGATCGTCGCAGAATTCGTCGTGGTTTTTGTAATCCACGGGGACCAATAGTCGTCCGATGTTTGTGCAAGGGCAGGCATTATACATAAGGAGATAAGTATCAATGCCAGTAAATACCTATAGAATTTTCCAGTCATGCTTACCTCGGGATTATTAATTTTTTGATAAATCGCTGCTTTTTTGTTTTGGCCGATCTGAATTAGCTGCTTTAAGAGTCAATGAGTCTCTTTGATATAAAGCTCACGTCACGCTCTCTATTCTTCGAAAGCTATATCCCATCAGGTTCAGGGATCATTGTATGGTGAGTGATCCTGTCTAGAATTGCTCGTAGCGAGGGTTTGGTTATGAAACACCTCCAGAGCAAACGAACATATTTTTCCGTTTTTACTGTCTCATCAATTTAATCTCAAATGCCTCCTTCGTCAGATCGGAGGTTTCATGAGGGTGCATGCTGTCGCAATAAACCTATAGGATGAAAAAGCAGCGCACCAAGATGATACCGCCCATTCACGCGAGTACTCAATTTGTCTCTTCAACTCGTTTTTTTAGCGCCTGATTCATCGCCTCAAAGTTGAGCTTTGTGCCTTCGAGAAGGCTTTCGGAGAACGGAATCAACAGACCGTTAAATGCCTCACTTTGAACCAGACGAACCTGATTCTCGCTTAGCGGCTCTATGACAAAGCTGTGCTCGCCATCGAACAATCCGGGAATGAAAACGCGGCCAAGCCAGCGAAGCTCCCTATCCGGCAACACTACAAGAACGGTTGGAGAAAACGTTATCGTTCCGTCTCCCGACTTCATCTGAACTTTCAGTTGCTTGCCAGGTCGAGCGGTACCTGTTACTTGTTGAATAAATGGATTCCACTTCGGATATTCCTCAAAGTTGGTCAATACCTTCCACACTTCAGAGGCCGAGGAGTTGATGATGACATCAGTCTGAATCATCCTTTTAGTAATCGTGGTTTTGTCGGCTATAACTGTCGCTATGAGGAAAATTATTAAGAGGACAACTACTGCTTGTGCTATATGAACATGGAACTGGGACAATGAATCGCCTTCTTTCATTTATGAGAATCCATTTTAATAGGTTATATTCTGTATTCAGTTAAAAAGCTGATGCTACACGCTAACACTCGAAAACAAAACAAAGCTCACGAGGCACAAATGCCATTTGCCGCCTTCTCCTGCCGGATCATGTAGTAGAGCACGAAGAGAACGCAGATGTTGCCCGCCAGTCCCAGCAATGCCAGAAACTGAGCCCGGTAAAAGAGAAATACCTGCACCAGAAAGATCTGAACCAGAACGGCATTCTTGAAGATCAGATAGGACTGAAGCCGATCTGTTCTTATCTTTATTGCCGCCACAATAATCAATGACGCTGCCAGCGTCGCTGAGAGCAGCCCCACCATATCAAAGAGAGAGAGGGTGGGAAAGATGGTATGCAAATCCACCGCCATCTCCAGCTTGACATAGAGCAGAAAGAAGTCAAGGCCCAAAGCAAAGAGAGACTGCAAAATGAAGAATGCAATCATCGCATTTACAAACCATGATTTGGCCACCAGCTTGCGGTAGATCTTTCTGCCCCGATACTTGGCGGCGGTGTAAATGTCGGGCTTTGGGACCGGCACAGACTGCGTGGCATAAAGAAGCGCCCGCAGGGCCTTTGTCACCGGATCGGATGGAGAGCATTCTTTGAGCAGATCCAGGGCCTTTCTCCTCTCCCGGTGATCCAGATCCTCCAGGACCACCTCCTTGGCGATCTCCAGGGCATTGATCAGCTTCTCCTGCTCGCTCAGCACTGGCTTTTTAACGAAGTTATCGATGAGGAGATAGATCAGGACGAATACTATGTAAATCAGGGCCACAGTGGGCCGGTAGAAGTAGTCGTTGTCTCCGGTGATGAACTTACCAAGCTCGTCGATGAATGCCCCGAAACCAAGGCCCCCCAGGACTGCCACCAGATAGTAGGAAGACTTGTTGATGTACGCCAGGGCAATTACAAGGGCGATCATCATGAGCACTCCGCCCAAAAGGACATGAGCGATGTGCAGATTTCCCGGGCTGAAGCTGGGATAGCCGGTCAGGGCTAAGAAAAAGCGAATGGCCAGGACGGAAAGGACGGAAACGACAAGGAATAGCTCCAGGAGATTGGAAGCTTCCTGGTTTCGCATCATGTGACGGTTGAACAGCTTCATCAGAGACTCCCTGTTGCCTTGGCAAATCAAAATGGTGTTATGCCGGATGCGGCGCATCCGGCCAGAAATCCCAGGATCACGCCGGAATTCAGGAATGGCAGTCCCGCCTGCGGCTTATCTCGGGATGTGGTCATCAGCGCCATAAAACCGAGATAGGTTCCGAGCATGGCGCCTATGGTCGGCAGATTTATGCCCAAAAAACCGCCAACTGGAAGCGATGAATAAGCCGATACGACCAGAATGGTGGGAATGATTGCGTCCCCCAGCCCCAGGAAGAATGCGCCTTTTTTTCCGGCCGCCTGCAGGCTGCTGCTCCCAGCGCTGCCGCCGGGCTCGCCCTGATCCAGGGACGATGAGACCGCCCCAGCATCTTTTCGGAAGCTGTAGCTTCGGCTCTTCGGGACGACAAATAGCAGTGGGGCTTTGACCCTGATCACTCCCTCCGCCAGTGAGACCATGTGCCGGGTCTTGTAAACGGAGAGAGCATCGTAGACCGCCAGGATAACCAATAGCATCAGCGCGGGCAGGATGGTCATGCTCACCCCGAATAGCGAACTTATGCCGGCGCATACGGCGATGCCGAAGATGTCGATGACATACCACTCCGGATAGCAGCGGAGCAGGACAAGCGCAGCCACCGTAGGCAGCAGCGCCAGCAGAGGCGAGACAAAGGCCACCATCAGATAATAGATGCTTGTGGCGATCGATAGCTGTATGAATCCGTTGACGATCCAGTTCTTCTTCTTCTTGATGGCCAGAAGAAGAACGGCTGTAAAGGCCAGGATAAGGAGCATGTAGACAAAGGGATTGGAGGTTGATGACGGATCGGCAAAGACCCTGTTGTCGCTGGCCGATATTGCCGGAGTGATGGCGATAGCAAGGACCTGGACGGCTATGATGAATAGCAGCATCACCAGGACGGGAACTTTTAAGCTCGCGCTCATCTTCCTTCCCGCTCAATGGCTCCTGCGGGCAATTTCATTCTCATCGCTCTTTCTCTTCTCTTCCAGAAGTTCGAGATAGGAGCTTCTGATCGACTCGTGCAGGCCAAGCTTGCTCATTGCCGACATGACCCTGCTCTTCTGTTCCTCATAGCCGCCTTCACCCTGCGCCTCCGCCTCCACAAAATAGCCCAGCTCCTCCACTCTGTCAAGGGCGATAGTAACCCCTTGCCAGGAATACTTCTTCCTTTGCTTTTTAACATGAGCAGAGAGGACAAATCCCAACGCAGCGAGGATCTGCTCCATCTGCCCGGGATCATCGATCTTCACAGTTATTTCCAGGCGGGACTTGGTGGTCAGATCGAGCTTGGGTCCCTTGTAGGTAAGGCGCGCTCCCTCCTCCTTTATGCGAATGCGCAGGGCCTCATCGCTCAACCTGAAATCGCGCAGAGGGGAAGCGAAATAAAGGTCATGATGATTTTCAACCGCCAGAAGAGCGGCCCCCAGAGAGGCAATCCTCTCTTCGATGTCCTCCGGGGCGCGGGCCTTGACCTCAACCTCGATCATCTTCGGACCAGCACGGTGGCTCCATCCAGGCGCAGAACATCAACCGCCTCACCTGCGGAGAGGCTTTCCACAACTATCTCTGCTGCTTGCTCCGGAATCTCTATAGTCTCGCCGTCCACCGGGACGGCAATTGTTCCCCTGGCTTTCTGGTCTGCGACCACTGCCGGATCCATGCCACTGAGGGCTTTGATGATCTTGCCGCTCCGGTCCTTGAATCTGGGGCCGATCACCTTCATCTGCGGCTTGACTGCCACCGGCTTTCTCTCTATCTGGGGAATGCCGGTGCGGCTTTCTACCTGAGAGTTAGCTACGCCCACGAGATCAACGGTCTCCAGGGCAAGGTCTGAGTATACTACTATTCCCTGCAGAGGGCAGTTGAGTGCCATGCCCTTTTCTGCCTTATAGCGGCGCAGAGCGGCAGCAATCTCCTTGATTGCTAGCCCTGCCGGGTCTATGGCTGTGCCCGAGGGCTCAGGCCAGCTCTGCACATGAACGCTCTTTCCTGTGAGGGTATGATGAATCTCCTCGGAGATGAAAGGAGCTATTGGAGCCATGAGTTTGGAGATTGTCACCAGAGCAGTGTAAAGGGTATTCTGGGCGGCCCTCTTCTCGGGGCTGTCCGGGCCGTAGAGGCGGGCCTTGACCAGCTCGATGTAGTTGTCAGCCAAGACCTCCCAGGCAAAGCCACGAATGGCCTTCATGGCTTCATCAAACTGGAAGGCATCCATGGCAGTGGTCGCCTTTCGGATGAGCGAGTCAAGCTCGCCCAGAAGCCAGCGGTCCACCTGACCGGGCTTTGCATCGATTTTGGCAATCAAGGGCAGCGAGAAGCGATAGATCGACCAGAGCTTCTGCTGGAAGCGGCTGGCTGCAGTGATCTCCTTCCACTGGAACATGATGTCGTTTCCGGGAGAGCCGCCCATTGCCGCCCACTGGCGGAGGGCATCGGCTCCATTGCTCTGGAAGACCTCCTCAGGCCGTATGAAATTGTTCAGGGACTTGGACATCTTGTGCCCGTCCTCTCCCAGAGCCATGCCGTTGACGAGAATTGTATCCCAGGGCCTCACGTTCTCCAGGGATTTGGTTCGCAGGATGGTGTAAAATGCCCATGTGCGGATGATATCGTGGCCCTGTGGCCGGAGCTGCGTCGGCATGCGCAGATCCTTTCTCTTCGGCCAACCAGCTACCGCCAGGGCGGAGATGGAGCTGTCCATCCAGGTATCCAGAACATCCTGCTCAGGCAGGAATTCAGAACTTCCGCATCTGCATTTTTCCGGGGGACTGGTCTGATTGGGGTCAAGCGGCAGCCACTCCTCGCGGGCGATCATCGGCTCGTGGCAATGGCGGCAGTACCAGACCGGTATGGGTGTGGCAAAGATCCTCTGCCTGGAGATGCACCAGTCCCATTCCATGGAATCTGCCCAGTTCCTGAGCCGGACCTGCATGTGAGGCGGAACCCAATCGATCTCCTCCGCAGTCTTCTTGATCTCCTCCCGGTTGATCTTGACAAACCACTGCTGCTCGGATAAAATCTCAATTGGTGTCTTGCACCGCCAGCAGAGCCCCACGTTCTGCTCGAGCGGCTCCTGCTTGAAGATTATTCCCTGGTCGACCATATCCTGGGTGATCTTCTTCTTGGCTTCAGTAACAGAAAGGCCGCTGTAGGGCCCGGCGATGTCCGTAAGCCGTCCCTCGCGATCAATGGCCTGGCGCAGGGGAAGGTGATGCTCCATCCACCATCTGACGTCCTGCCTGTCGCCGAAGGTGCAGATCATGACTATCCCCGTGCCAAAGCTCGTGTCAACCACGGGATCGGCGATCACCGGAACCTCGTAATTGAATAGGGGAACCGAGACCGTCTTGCCGATGTACTTGCCATAGCGATCGTCTTCAGGGTTCACGGCGACAGCCACGCAGGCAGGAAGCAGCTCTGGCCTCGATGTTGCGATCTGCATGTCGCCGTCCTTTGCCGGGAAGCTCATGTAGTTCAGAGTCGTGGTTCGTGAATCATATTCCACTTCTGCGAAGGCAATGGCAGTCCCACAGCGGGGGCACCAGTTGACAGGATGGTTCGCCCGGTATATCTGGCCGCTACTGCACATGCGCACAAAAGAGGTCTGCGTCTTGCCGTAGTACTCCGGCTTCATGGTCACGTATTCGTTTGACCAGTCTATGGACAGTCCCAGCCTTCCCATGGACTTATGAAAACGCTCAATGGCCTCAAAGGTCAGCTTCTCGCACAGCCGCCGGAATTCCTCTCTGGGCACCTGGTTTTTGGTGATGTGATTTATCTGTTCAACCTTTACCTCAGTCGGAAGGCCGTGGCAGTCCCAGCCTTGCGGGAACATGACATTGTAGCCCTTCATGCGCTTATAGCGTGCCACGTAGTCGATGTAACACCAGTTGAGAGCATTTCCGATATGAAAGTCCCCGGTAGGATACGGCGGGGGTGTGTCGATGATGTATTGCGGTTTTTTCGATTCCCAATCAAAGTGATAGACAGAGCTGTCCCAGCTCTGTACCCATTTATTTTCAACTTCGCTGAAGTTGTACTCCTTGGAGACCTCGCTCATCAGAATGCTCCTGCTCTTGGCTGCTTGAGCTGTTGAACACAATGTTAATAGGATTATCGGTAGACCATTAGCAATATGCAACTTCTCATCTATCATGCAAATCAATGCAACCCAAAGAAATGCTCGGGAAAGAAGCTGGCCAGGTTCGATCTGGCTGTCCTGACCAATAGAATCGAGCAGATTCGCACATTTTTAGTTCTCAGCCCCTTTTCCCAAAAAGCGCTCTCACCCGAGGACAGAGGTGCAAAGGGTCTGGCGGCGCTGGATTGCAGCTGGGCTCGCGCCGAAGAGGTCTTCATGCGCTTTAGGCTCACTGAGAGAGCGCTGCCGTTTCTGGTGGCTGCAAATCCGGTGAATTACGGAAAGCCCTTCAAACTCTCCACGGTAGAAGCACTGGCCGCGGGGCTGATAATATTAGGGGAACGGGAGCAGGCGGAGCTGATACTCTCCAAATTCAATTGGGGTTATGTGTTTTTGAAGCTCAATGAGGAGCCCTTGCAGGAGTATGCATCCGCCAGGAACTCCGCAGAGGTGGTGAAAATTCAGGAGGCATATCTCTCTCAATAGATATCCTCCTTGAAATAAAATAAAAATGTTCGGATTCTTAGGGTGCGCTGTCCTGGAGAAGCAGGTGGTGCATCTTATCCCTTTTGGTCTCCAGATATCTTCTGTTAATGCTATTGGGCTCAATCTCCAGGGGAACGCGCTCCACTATCTTCAGGCCGTATCCCTCCAGGCCGATCACTTTTCGGGGGTTGTTGGTGAGCAGGCGGATCTCCTTTATGCCCAGGTCCACCAGAATCTGAGCGCCGATGCCGTAATCCCTGAGGTCGGCAGGGTAGCCCAGCTCATTGTTGGCTTCAACCGTATCCGATCCCGCATCCTGAAGGGCGTAGGCGCGCAGCTTGTTGGCAAGTCCAATGCCTCTGCCTTCCTGGCGCATGTAAAGCAGCACCCCATTTCCGTTCTCGCTGATGAGGTGCAGAGCCTTGCGAAGCTGCTCGCCGCAATCGCAGCGTTTGGAGAAGAAGACATCGCCGGTGAGGCACTCCGAGTGCACCCTGACCAGGGCATCGGGAGCCTGGGGGTCGCCGGCCACAAAAGCCACATGACACTGTCCGTCCAGAATTGACTCGTAGCCGATGGCCCGGAAATATCCGTACTCCGTGGGCATGCTCACATCCGAGACCTTGCGAATCAGCTTCTCCCGCTGCATGCGGTAGCTGATGAGGCTCTCGATGGTCAGCATTTTGATGCCGTGCTGCCCGGCAAATATCTGCAGCTGTGGCAGCCTGGCCATGCTGCCGTCTTCATTCATGATCTCGCAGATGACGCCTGCCGGATAGAGTCCCGCCAGCTTTGCCAGGTCCACGCACGCCTCGGTATGGCCGGTGCGCCGCAGGACGCCTCCCTCTTTGGCCTGCAAGGGAAAGAGATGACCGGGAGTGACGATATCGCTCCTCTTCGTCATGGGATCTATAAGAGTCTTGACCGTCGTGGCCCGATCAAAAGCGGAAATGCCGGTGGTGGTATTGGCCTTGGCGTCTACTGTGATCGTAAATGCCGTGCCCATTGATTCTGAATTCTGGGCGGTCATGAGCTGCAAGTCAAGCTCCCTCAGCCTTTCCGCGGTCATTGGCATGCAGATCAGTCCGCGGGCGAAACGGGCCATGAAATTGATGGCATCGGGAGTCACCTTTTCCGCAGCCATCAACAGGTCCCCCTCGTTCTCACGATTCTCATCATCCAGGACTATGATGAAGCGGCCTGATTGCAGGTCGGAGATTGCTTCTTCTACAGAGCAAAATGGCATATGGAATGTCCATTCCTACTGGCCGATACTTAAGAGTTTTGCAGATTTCCCTGATCGGATTTCAAGGGACAGCTCCAAACGCCATAAAGAGGCGAATTGCATTTGCTGCAATGCCCATCGATCACGGAATTCCTGAGGATCCGGTATCCAGACCGTTCTATGAGGACCTCTTTGCATTCCGGGCAAATGGTATCATCGCTCTCTCCGGCGAGGTTTCCTGCATAAACATATTTCAGTCCAGCCTCGCGTCCCGCTTTTATTCCTCTGTGAATGCAGTCCGCACCCGTCCGAGGAACATCTCTCATCTTATACATGGGATAGAAGGCAGAGATATGCCAGGGCATATAAACGCTTACATCTGCCAGAAAGGCAGCCAGGTCAGCCAGAACTGCCTCAAAGTCATTGAGGCCGGGGATGAGGAGGGTCGTTACTTCCACATGAACGCCGCTTTTGCAGAAGAGCTCGATATTCTGCTCTACCGGCTCAAGTTTTGCTCCGCAGATCTTTCGGTAGAATTGATCGTCGCCTTTGAGGTCGATGTTTATGCCGTCCAGCAGGGGCATGATCTTTTCTGCTGCCTCTCGGCTCATGTAGCCGTTGCTGACAAAGACATTTTTCAGTCCGGCCTCATGGGCGAGGGTGGCTACATCAAAGGCATACTCGAAGAAGACGGTGGGCTCGGAATATGTGTAGGCGATTGACTGGCAGCCGAGGGCACAGGCTTCTCTAACCACGCTCTCTGGGCTCACGAATTCTCCCGGTATCTGTCCGGTCTCTCTGGGCAGCTGGGAGATGTCTGCATTCTGGCAATGAAGGCAGCGGAAATTACAGCCCACGGTGGCTATGGAATAGGCGAGGCTTCCGGGCAGAAAATGATAGAATGGCTTCTTCTCAATTGGGTCAACATTGGCTGCCACAAGGCTTCCATAAACCAGGGTCATCAGCTTGCCTGACTGATTTTCTCGAACTCCGCATATTCCCCTTTTATCTGGGCGGATGCGGCAATTCTGATGGCAAAGGCCGCAGATAACGTCTCCGTCCAGCTTCTTGAAGAATGATGCCTCTCTAATTCTCTCGGGTGCCATTTTGTTCACCTGATTGACAATAGGGCCCAAGATATATAAATACGTTACAAATATTTTCAAAAAAGGGGATTTGAAACAGTATTATCCGTCTACTCTTTTCTGCTCAGCACCAGGCATGCGATAGCCAGAAGGCCGGCAGCAGCGAGTATGCCCTCAAATCCAGGAGCTTTCTGCTCTTCAGTCTTAACGGCTTCAGTTGCATTCTGTTCTTCGGCCTTAACGTCTTCTGAGGCCTTCTGCTCTTCAGACTTAACAGCTTCAGTTGCCGTCTCTTCTACCTTCTTGGCCTCGGCGCTTGCATCCTCAGAGACTGCGGCTGCGGTCTCTTTTGCGTCCTCAGCAACAGCGTGCTCTGTGGCATTAATGTCTGTCTCTACTGCCTCTTTGGCAGCGGTCTCTTCTGCGTTTTCGGCCATAGCTACTGAGAGCAACATCATCAGAGCTACGAGCATTATTGATACAAGCTTCATTATTGTCAATCCTCCTTTGCTTTGCCTTTCTTGGCCTATCCATGACAATTATATGAGAGAGGCAATTTCGAGCGGATAAATTCAGTCCCTATGCCTTCTCACGGCCCTCCATTTCAATTGGATGGCCAGGCAAGATTGCAATCGCAAAATATCCTATATATCTTTTTTGGTGAGATAATGGGCAGTAAGATATCGATTAGAAAAAAGAGAATAGTTCTGGAGAGCCCTTAGGCGCCCCAGCTATTTGTTCTTACTCTCTTCTGCCAAGTACCAGGAAGGCAACTGCCAGGAGGCCGGTTATGGCGAGAATGCTCTCGAATCCGGGCTGCTCCTTAGCGGGTGTGGTTTCGGTCTTGTTCTCTTCCTTGGCGGGCTCGGCGGCTTCAGCTGCGGGTGCAGCGGGTGCCTCAGCAGTCTTGTTTTCCTCGACTGCGGGTGCGGCCTCAGCGGCAGGAGCGGCTTCGGCAGCGGGTGCGGCCTCAGCGGCAGGAGCGGCTTCGACTGCGGGTGCGGCCTCAGCGACAGGTGCAGCGCCCTCAACGGTTACTTCCTTGTAGATGTAGTATCTCTGTGGGTTAGCGTCGTCGATTACATCCTGATCGGATGTCTTGATCTTGACGTCGCCCATCAGATCGATGTCCTTGTTCTTGCTCAGAGTTACTGTGTTGTCCTTGTTGTCCATGGTGATTGTGTCGGCAGAGACGCTTGCGATTCTCATCTTGTCGTACTCAGTGTC
>Ga0209098_1004261_pt1 | contig 11254 bp, 9 predicted proteins | sample AD_JPNHW1_MetaG_FD_184429 | JGI IMG/M metagenome (GOLD analysis project Ga0209098, IMG submission 184429) | Active sludge microbial communities of municipal wastewater-treating anaerobic digesters from Japan - AD_JPNHW1_MetaG (SPAdes) (version 2) | ecosystem: Engineered > Bioreactor > Anaerobic >... | reverse complement strand
TCGGAGGAGAGAGAAGAGAGGGCGAGGTGCCAACCACAAGACCCTCGTATTTGGAATCCTGGAGAGAGGGGGTAAGGTATCAGTCAGTATCGTCACTGATGTGAAAGCTGAATCGCTAATGAATGAAATCGTAAGGAAAGTCCGGCGTGGCTCAATAGTTTGATGAATGGAGAGAGTACGATTCTCTCATGTTCTGCGGATATCGCCATTTCAATATAGACCACAAATACAAGTTTAAACAGGGAAACGTCTATATCAACGGCATTGAAGGATTCTGGTCCTTTGTAAAAGAAAGGTTGATGAAGCATCACGGTATCTCGAAAGAGAAGTTCCACGATTACATCAAAGAAATGGAATGGAGGTACAACAACCGGGAGAAAGATTTATTTGGAATTCTTGTGGATTTGATGTTGCGGTAAATTCACGTTTTGGTGGATGTTACATAATTACCTGACAATTATTAATTGAAGCTATCGAGGAAAAATATGAATTATTCACTGGATAAACACCCCTCAGTATCTGTAATTGTTCCCCTCTACAATAAGGGGCCATTTGTTGAGCGGGCAATCCGGTCAGTCCTCAACCAGACAATCAACGGGTTTGAAATAATTGTTGTTGAAGGTGGCTCTTCCGATAACAGTCTGGAAGTTGTTCAGGCATTTACCGATCCCCGTTTATCTATCATTCAACAGGTCGAAAAGGGGGTATCTGCTGCACGAAACGAGGGGGTGCAAATCGCAAAATCGGATTTTCTCGCTTTCCTTGATGCCGATGATGAATGGATGCCGGACTTTCTCGAAACTGTCTTAAGGCTGAGGCATGCCTATCCGGAAGCCGGAGTTTATTTTACAGCAATCATGGAAAAATGCCTGGATAATAGTGAAGAATATCAAAATTATTCATTTATGCCGGGTAAGGGGTGGGAAGGGGTAATAGAGAACTATTTCGGGGCACTATTGTGCAACGATCCACTTTATTATCCCTCTTCAATGGCATTAAATAAAAAAATATACCAGGAATATGGCGGATTCCCGAAAGGATCTTCATGGGGGGAAGATCAGGATCTTTGTGGAAGAATTGCTCTGCAAAACCAGGTTGTCTTCAGTTCTAAGGTTTGCTCAATCATTCATAAAACAGATGAATATAGCAGGGCAATGAAGAGAAGAGTATTATCAACTGGCGAGCATCCTTTCATTAAATCAGCCCTTATCGCTCAAAAAAACGGAAACATTCCTAAAAAATTTGCCCAAGATCTGAACAACTGGACTATAGGATTAATTCTCTTCTCAGTGCGATACAACTTAATTGTGGGAAATCCCGCTTGTGCTAATACTATCTTAAAAAAATATAGTGATCTAATTCCTTTCCGAAAGAAAGCATTAATTGGAGTATGGTGCAAAATGCCGGTCTGGACCTTTAATATAAAAGGTCATTCACTTTTCATGGAGTTTGGGAAGATTAAAATTTTTTTAAAACGGCTGTATAAATCCTGATGATTGGGAATTTCTGCTTTTCTGGAATTTCAATTATAAATTGCTCTGTTGAACCAAGCATAAACGAGAGTTCATACCCAAACGATGAAAATTGGGTAGTGTCACTATAATGCTATAAAATCAGCAGCATCAGTATCCAAATAGATCATCTCACGCTTGACAGGTGAATAGCGGGTTATCTGGTATCCATTCCTCGTTGATATCAATGAGGATTGAGACAGCCGGAAAGAGCAATGAGGTCTCATTCGTGAATGCCCCGACCTTCTTAGTCCGGCGTTTCATTTCCTTATGGACTCGTTCCAGGAGATTGAATTCCGGTATGACCACCGGAGATAACGAGACCAACGGTACTAAGGCCTTGTTCCTTGAGGTCGGAGATGATCCCCTCCCAAGGTATAAGTTCATCTTCAGCATCAGCGACACGAGCTCCGGGAATCTCCCGATATCCGTCTCCCCGAATCCCGGCGACAACAAGGAGCGTTTGGTGATACACCGGATCCCATCTCTGACCTTGTAATAAATAGGATGCATTGATGAAGAGGTACGGGATATGAAAATCGATCGGTCTCTTTAAGGACGATTTCACCTGCTCATCGGGTTCCCGGGCTACCTTTGAGACAAAGGGGACGGTGAGACCCGATCTACGCTAAGACAGGAAAAACAACAGTCTCAACATTTCTCGTGGATACGCCCTGCAGGTACTATCCGACAATAGCATTCACAAGAGTTTTCTCGATTCTCGAATATCGTTGGTATTTTTTGTCTTGAAGGGAAATTCTCTCAACTGTGGCTTCAGGAGTTGAACCTCCCCGTACCTGGTCTTCAGGGACCGGGGCCGGCATCCGTTCCGGTACGCTCTCCTCGCACCGGATCTCGCGTATATCGGAACTCTGGTGTTGGGCTACTTCTTCTTTCATCACATCGTTCAGGAATCACATAATGAGTTGCTGCATTCCTTTCTCGTTATCGGTAAGGTAATTTAGTACGATGTCACTTAGATCCATTGCCCTGTATTCTCCTTTCTGCAATGCACGATTGGATACGGGGCCTCTTCCTGGTATACAGCACTTCGGGTACGCAACCAGGTTAATCGAATATCTTTAAAATTTTTTTCAGGATATTTTTTCCGTTATTTGGAATGCTCTGAATAAACGAGAGAATGCAGATATATATAATTAATGCAATTGCAGGTTTTTCAAGAGACGGTAATGTAAAAAAATCATTCGTTGTAATAAAATTACCTCGTTTAATTGCGGACAGGATCGCTTCCCGTGTCAAGCTTGGAGAGGATATCTCCTGATGGAGGGAAACGAAATCCCTCGACTTATGTAAATCCAATCCTCCCGATGCAATAATCCCTTTTTTCATCCTCCGGAATTCATAGAGAATTTTTAACGATCGAATACTCGGGGACAACCATTCCCCATAACGGGGATTCCAGATCTCGATAAGATCAAGATCTGACAGATCGTTAAACGAACGTTTTTTTATTGCAGCAGTATGAGCCAGAATTGCAAGTCCGCGGGCATGGTGAATTTTCCGGATAAGAACGCAGGGATCTTTTTCATAAAAATATTCCTCAATCCCAACAGCAAGAATATGGACCTGGTTGTCAATGCTGAATTCCAGTCCGGGAATGACAACGAATGTATCTGTCGATGCCGTATGGCATTCTCTTATAAATAACTGCATCTTCTTATCGTCCAGATCTTCGGCATGTTCCGTTAAGGCAATAAAATCGAGATTTCTTTTTTTAGCCAGAACAATAACATCTGGTAAAGATAATTTCCCGTCAAACGAGAACGTGGTGTGGATATGGATTATCCCTTTGAATATTTTTTCATCAGGTTGATGCAGAGGCGTCATGAATATCAGTGATCGAACTTGAATATTATATTCAAAACAGGAGAGAGAATTTTAATAATCCCTGGCAATGGATCATCCCATGAGAGGTAATCATATGTTGTATTTTTCCTGAAAAAATCCATAAATTCAAATAGTGTTTTTATTCGGGACGGGCTTTTATATCCCCAAGGTGTTGAGTATCCTTTCAGGATAGCAATGAGATACTTGAAATCCCCATAGAACAGCCACCGTGACTGAACATCCGTTCGATATCCTGGAACAACATCAATGTCGCCATCCATTGTCATTTTACATAACAGATACGGGAAATCCACGCCGGAAGCAACCGGCAGGCTCAGTGAGCCCCAGAACCGCGGGTTAATTTCCATAAGTTTTGGTATGTTATCCCGGGGATCGACTTTGAATTCGACCATTGCAATCCCACACCATCCCATTTCTTTAAGTAACCGGGTACCTAACTCAACAATTTCTTCGTTTATAACACCGACACGCAAAGTACTGGGACCCCCGGTTATTGGATACTCGCGGAGTCTCTTATGGACAAAGATTGCTTTTGGTTCCGATTTTTTATTAAATAGTCCTTCGAAACCAAGTGCATCCCCTCCCGGAGGGATTAATTCCTGAATGATCACTGTTCCGAAATTTCTGGATGTTTTATAAAATGTATCAATCAAATTTTCTTTTTTTATCACATATTCAAGACCTTTGGAACCGGAACTTTCAGTGGGTTTTATTATAACGGGGAATGTCAGTTCGCCTTGGATTTTTCTCACATCATCAATATCGTTAACAAAATACGTTTTAGGGCAGGGGATACCATGTTCAATGGCAAATTTCAGGGTTTCAGCCTTGTTACGGGCCTTTAGCAGTGACGAATGTTCGGGCAATGCAATGTTTGAATATGGTAAAAAACAATCCCGGTGTTCAGATATTATCATCATTCCCTCATCACCAAGAGGGAGCACGACATCAAAATGTTCTTTCTTAACTTCAGTTAAAATAACATCTAAAAATTTTTCCGGAAATTTTTCGGGATCCGGATATTGAATATGTCTCTTGCTATATTTAGAAAAAGTGGAAATGGGTTTTCTTGCCTTGGATCCTATTACAATACTTGCACCCGCTCTCCCAAGAGACTGGATGACCGTTAACGCAATTCCGTCATCCCCACCGACAATAAATACCTTCAACTTAATCCATCCTACGTCTGTGAATTATTGCTTTTCTTTCCATAAAAATATCTGGAATTTTCAATATGTGAAAATGCATCCAAAGAGTCCCGAAAAATTCAATAGATCTATAAAACTAACGCTTCTTCGGGATTGTTTGAATTACTAAGGATAAAAACTGACAGATAAATGCCGGGTTGTTAATACTATGGATCTGGAAATCGCTTCTGAAGCGGATAGAAATAAATGGGATGCATTGGTCGCTGGATCCACCGGGGGTACAATCTTTCATACCATGAAATATCTGGAATGCCTTGAAGCCCATACGCAGATATCATTTTTTAAATGCCCAGTAAAGGGTAAACTTTACCCGCTGATAGCACGCGAAGGTACCGTTATCGTGGCCCTTTTTCCGGTTTTTGTATATTCATTTCATGGAATTCGCATAATAAAATCCGGGAACGTTAATGAAGATCTCATCTACCTCGGGCCGGTCTTTATAGATTCTGATGTATTAAAACCATCCAAACTCCAGATCCGGACCCTCCGCCTGAAGATTGAGATGGACCGCTTCTTCACAAAGGAGTTGAAAGCCCACAATGTACAATTAAAAATTTCTCCGTTTTATCCCGATGGACGTCCATACACGTGGAGCAATTACGATGTTTACCCATTATACACCTATTTTTTTGACCTTCGCCACGGGCCCAAGATAATATGGGAGAATTTCAATAAAGGTGTTCGTAAAATAATTGTTAATGCCCAAAAAAATGGAATAACCGTGGAATCCGGGGGACCAGAAGAGGCTGAATTTATCTATAATCTCCTGGATGCAAGGAACCGGACAAATTCGCCAAAAGCACTCGTACTTGATATTGTTAAAACCTTTTATCCGGAGCACTGCAATATTTTTGTCGCAAAACAGGAAGGTTACATAAAATCAGGGGTCATTGTCCTTCATTATGGTCATTATGCTCATTTATGGGTTGGATTCCCGGGTTCCGATACGGACTATCTTGGAGCGAATGAACTGCTCATGTGGGAAGTCATTAAATGGGCACATACCAGAGGCTACGACATTCTTGAAAATACGGGCGGGAACGATTTAACTACGTTTCAGTTTAAACGAAAATTTAATCCGGTACTTATGCCATATCTGGATGTCGTCGGATCTCGGCCGGTGTTCCGATGTTATCGATATATTAAAACGAGATTCTTCTCACAATATAAGGAACTGGCACCTTTTTCCGGAGATTAAAATATAAAAAAATTGAACATTTCCAGGACGTAACATTCCAGAATATGATCCAACGTAATGAAAAAATGCTGAAAAGCTATTATTATCCGATCTTAAATTCCGGAGATCCATCCATCAGAGATTACTAATTAATAATGATAATAATCATACCATATACTTGAGTATGCCCAATCAGGTAAATCAGGATACCGACTTCAAACTACTTACTTTAGCCATTGTTATTGCACTAATTCTTGGAACAACAACACTTATTTTCTTTAACTGGATCAATAAAGATTCATACTCATCGATTTATATCGTGCCGGATAGTATAATTAATAATAAAGAAACCGGAACACTTTTATATACATATGGCATTCGATCATACGAAACCGGAATAATGGATTATACCCTCAATGTTTCCATAGACGGCACGATTGTTAAAACTAAGCATTTTTCCTTAAATTCCGGGCAAATATTGGATGAGAGGGACAAGATAAGTATCCCCCCGGATAATGAATATCCTTCAAAGATTAGTCTCAATTTATCAACGCAGCATTCAATAGAAGAAGTCCATTTCTGGCTAACAGAATAGTCAAAAGGGGGTCCTTTCCGAAAGCCTTGAAGCAAATCATACGATGGATTCAATATAAATTTGTAAAAATAGTCAACCTGAAGAAAATGATTATAACAGAAGATTCCAAATTAGATATGATGGGATTATAATTTTTATGAAACTATTCAATAATCATGATCCAGAAACTATTGCAAAGATCTGGACGGTTTTTTGTTTTCTTATCTTGAGTGGAATGGTCATAATCCAGAATTCCGGATACTTACAATTTGACATAATTACAATATGGGTATTATCATGTATTGCGATACTGTACTTGTCCAGAAAAGAAACTGGGAGATATACTAACAATCAACAAAAAGTCATAATTTTTATCGGAGTTTTGATATGTTTATTAAGTTTTACAAGTATATCGCTCGGCATCACCAATCCCCCATATTCAATAGGAGAGTTCACTCTTCTTATTTCCGGAATTGGTGTGATCCTGTTTGGTCTGTTCAATTTCAGATCGCTCATTTTACCAGTATCGATTCCGTTCATCGCGGTCATCGGTTTTTCTGCCTATGAACTATTTATCAGAAATCAGGATTGGATTACCGCACCAATTATTCCATACATTGTCACAATCACTATCATCCTTTTACACGCACTTGGCGTTCCGGCAGTGGCTCATGGCAACATCATCTCATTTATGTCCCAGACCGGATCTCCTATTTATCTCTCAATTGTATCTGACTGTACTGGAATCTGGTCGATGGGCACATTTACTGTCGCAGTAATCGTGATTCTATCCAGTTTTCCAAATAGCATAACCAGAAAAAGTCTCGGACTGATAGCAATCGGGTATATTGGAACATTTTGTGCGAATATTATCAGGATATTGATGATCGCACTCAGCGGTTTTTTTTATGGTCCGGTCGGCGTGATGGAAAACATGCATGTCCATATAGGGTGGATATGTTTTTCACTCTGGATGATCATTTTCTGGTATTATTTCTTCACACGTCAGTTGGGAGTTTCTTTTTTCAGGAAGACCCAGATAAAACAGGATAATTCCTGAAACAATCAGATTTTTTCCGGGCAATTATCCGCAGAAGGTTAATTTAGAAAAGTTGATCTATTGGCTTTGCAGAATCCCTCGACATTAACGGTCTGCTGACATCATCTCATCTCCTTGATTGTTATTGGACAAAACAAAAAAGGAGAGGCTGTACCTTGGATCTTTCGGTCATCGGTACAACTATCCTTTATCATGGTTTCTGCAAGAGCCGGTCTATTTCAGTCTGATATATGATGTCTGTTTCTTACTTTTACCAGCAGTCCCACCGCGGTTTATTTCAGGAGACGAATTGGATGAAGATTTGTTTTGGACTGATACGGCGTTCACTTGGATTATTGCAGTCGTTGTATCGCTAAGATTTCCATCGCTTACGACAAAGGTCACCGTATATGTTCCCGCCCGATACGATCTCCACGTAAAGGTCCGGGTATTGGCATCGAATGTCGCACCGGTCGGCTGGTTCCTTACGGTATACGTCAGCCCATCCCCGTCCGCATCCGTTGCAGTTACTACAAATCTCGCCGTGGCACCCTGAACAACCGTTACCACCGGAATATCCGCCAGCACCGGTGCATGATTCATACGGGTGATGACCGTGATTGTTGCATTTTTTGTGTCGCTGAGTATTCCGTCGTTCACACTGAAAGTTACGGTATAGTTCCCAATCTGACTTGAATCAGGTATCCACGTAAAGGTCCGGGTATTGGCATCGAATACTGCACCGGTCGGCTGGTTCCTTACGGTATACGTCAGCCCATCCCCGTCAATATCCGTTGCAGTTACTACAAATCTCGCCGTGGCACCCTGATTAACAGTCACCACCGGAATATCCGCCAGCACCGGTGCATGATTCATACGGGTGATCGAAATTGTTGCATTTTTCGTGTCGCTGAGTACTCCGTCGTTCACACTGAAAGTTACGGTATAGTTTCCAGTCTGGTTTACAAGCGGTACCCAGCTGAATGTCCGGTTGACGTTGTCGTACGTCGCACCCCGGGGAAGATTCACTGCGGTATATGTCAGCACATCCCCGTCTGGATCGGTCGCATTCGTTATGAACGTCAGCAGATTGCCAACGGTTGCGTTTGCAGCCGGAATCTCTGCCATTACCGGGGCCCGGTTCCCGCTGATAACGGTAATCATTGCATTCTTCGTGTCACTAAGATTTCCATCGCTTACACTGAAAGTTACGGTATAGTTACCCGTCTGGTTTACAAGCGGTACCCAGCTGAATGTCCTGGTACCTGCATCAAATGCGGCATTCAATGGCAGACCCGATGCACCGGTTGGTGCACGACTACTTGCCAGTACTCCGGAAACCACTTTCAGTTCCGATGCCGCAAACGTCAATTCATCCCCGTCAATATCCGTTGCATTCACTACAATAATTGCCGGGGTACCTGCTCTGACCGTTACTGCCGGGATCTCTTCAAGTACCGGCGCATGATTCGCACGGTTGACCGTGATTGTTGCCTTCTCCGAATCGCTTAGTACACCATCGCTGACACTGAAGGTTACGGTATAGGTGCCGAACTGATCTTCTCCCGGTACCCAGTTGAACATGCGGTTGACATTATCAAATGTCGCATTTCCCGGTAGATTGGTCGCACTGAACTGTAACGTTCCTGTGCCCGTGTAGGTTGCAGTTACCGGGAACATCAGAACAGTTCCCGGTTCACCGGTCTGGTTGGCAATAGGATCAATATTCAGATAATCCCCTGAAGTTATTTCAAATCCGTGCTCGCTAAGTTCGGTAGAAATCTTCACAGTTGAAGTATTCTCAACAACCCAGTTTGTGTAAATAACTCCATCTCTCTTTACACTGTTCGGAATAATCTCATACAATCTGATATCTGCACTGGATTCTCCTTTGATTCTGAATTTGGTTGTTGTTCCTTCTTTTTTCAGGGTGAAGAAATCAACTTTCTCCGTCAGGTTTACCAGATTTTCATTGCCATTTCTCAGGTATGACCCATTAAGGATTGTGTATTCAGGTATTCCATTCTGCACACGGACAAAGACCGTATCAGCATCGGTGGTAAACCCAGCGAACGATGAAGTGCCGGTTCCGGTATAGATATAATCGTCGTATCCCGGGGAGTGCACGCGGAGTGCATGACCGGTTCCGTTCACCGCGATCTCGGTTGCGGTTCTGGTGTTCTCCGTTGAATACCGGGAGAGCAGCGCGGTGACCCGGTATTCGGAGGTACTTGCCGGTGTCCTGAACCATACAACCGGGTTATAGACTTCCGATGTCAGATCATATCCGGCAATCCTGCCGACATTCTTCTCGATCAGGATCTCCGATGCCGGAGCGGAGACCAGGTCAAGCTGGACCGCTTTTCCGTAGGGATTGGTTGTTGTCCAGGTCAGGGAACCGGTGGTAATCCCGGTTGATGTCTCCGCTTTGTAGGGGAGTGCCTGCCAGTTATAGGGGCTCGAGCCGATCGTGAGCGCTCCGTTGACATGCCCGACTTCCGATTCTGAAATGTCGCGATCGTTATTTGCATCCGCGGTCGGCGTGATCGCAAGGCTTGTCGGCCGGAAGATGTTCCGGTAGACCCAGGGCTCGGTCCCTTCCATCCGGTCAATGACCACAAAATAATCCGTGTCCGGATACAGGACTGTCCGTTCATACCGGATCGGGCTGGTGAGGTCCTGGGAACTGCTCCACCCGGCTCCCACTACATCCGTGATCTTTGCTGTTGTCCTGATGAGCTGCATCCAGGATTCCTGAACAATGCTATCAACCGATACCGGCGTGAGTATCCCCCCCCAGTATCCCTTATACATCCCCCGTGAAACACTATTCGACCAGGATGCTGTCGGGAACGGTGTCCGGGGATCTTCGATTGCTATGGTGTTATGGTTCGTTTCAAACACCCCGTAATTCGCATCGAGAACGTGTTTGTCCTCACCGGCATCCGCGAGCAGGAGATCCCCTTTGCTGTAATACTCGAAACTCAGCTGGTCGTGGTGCATCATGTCCCGGTTGCTGGTGGTTACTGCGTTGAATGTAACGAGAGACAGCCAGTCGGCATCGTTATCCCAGCTCCCGCGGAATACCTGGAAGACGCTACTGGGATTGAGATAACTGGTATATGCCGGGCTGGTCCGGGGGATCGAATCGTAATTACCGTAAACACAGTAAAGGACGAATTCATCACTTGACGCCCCGTCCCGGGTGTACGGCAGTAACGTCGACTTCTCGATCTGTTCAACCTGGTTCAGGACCGGGCCTTTCTCATTGTCCGGGAGGAGATTTACAACGGATTGGAGATACGTCCATTTCATATTGCCAAGAGTCACGTAGTTGCTGCTGTATTTGTTCGGCAGGGTGTCCCACACTTCAGAGGTTACTGCCATTTTTGCTACCGGATACTTCTCCAGGAGGTTCTCCCCGTATGCATGGTTTGAAACCTGGAGCCAGAGAACAAGATCCCCGATTATATACCCTTTATACGCCCCATTCAGGTACTTCCCGGACGATTCGTCAATCCCCCAGCTGATAAGCGATCGCCCGTCGGGGTGGAGCTTGTCGTCGACGAAATAATAGTCCGTCCCGCACCGGTGCCAGTCTTCAGGGGTTGAGGTGAGTTTGAGGCCGTTCGGGTTGGTGTAATCGGCCAGTGCCGCACCGGCTATGGCAATCATGGGATATGCCTGGCCGTGGTAATCGGCAAAGGAGAGTGAGCCTTCTGTAAGGTCACTGTACACGTCGTCGGCCAACACGGCCAGGTTATCGCGGATCGCTTTGTCTTCGGCTGGCGTCAGCGTCGGCTGTATGAGATCGTATGCGAGCGCGTAATTACCCACGCCATTTGCCTTATCCGTATATGTTGTTACCGTGCCTTT
>Ga0209098_1004260_pt1 | contig 11254 bp, 5 predicted proteins | sample AD_JPNHW1_MetaG_FD_184429 | JGI IMG/M metagenome (GOLD analysis project Ga0209098, IMG submission 184429) | Active sludge microbial communities of municipal wastewater-treating anaerobic digesters from Japan - AD_JPNHW1_MetaG (SPAdes) (version 2) | ecosystem: Engineered > Bioreactor > Anaerobic >... | reverse complement strand
CTTTTCATGAATGGACGGAGAAAGGCCGCATGTCACCGGACGGCGTCCAAATCGCGGACGAGGCCGTCCGCGCCCCCAGTCTCACACTCACCCCCCCCCGTTAAACGGACGCGCACAGGTCAATGAAACGGGGATGCGCCCGGAGGCGCGGAGGCGCGTCGCCCGGCCCTCGCCGTCTTCGGCGCGCCCGGCAATGAAAAAGACGGCCGCCGTTGCCGGCGGCCGTCTTTGGAGCGGGGTGTGCCTCAGGGCTTGTCCACGTAAAAGACGCGCTTGGCTTTGCCCTCGCCGCGCGGCAGGGTGCCGGGCTTGTAAATGTCGCCTTTCGGGCTGAAGCCGAGCTTCTCTTTCAGGTGCTTCTCGATCATGTAGCCGGTGACGCCCTCTTGCGCCTCCACGTTGATGCGCACGTCGGTCACGCCGTGGTGGTTCTCGAGGATGATCTGGTATTCGGGCAACACGCCCGGGATTTCCATCAGCGCCTGCTCCACCTGCTTCGGGAAGAAGTTCACGCCCTTGACGATCAGCATGTCGTCGCATCGCCCCATGATGCGGTCGATGCGCAGGCTGGTGCGGCCGCAGGCGCAGCGCTCGCGGCTCGCGATGCGCGTCAGGTCGCGCGTGCGGTAGCGGATCACGGGGATCGACTCGCGCGTGAGCGAGGTGAAGACCACCTCGCCGACGGCGCCGTCCGGCACCGGCGCGCCGGTCTGGGGGTCCACGATCTCGGTCAGGTACTGATCTTCCCACACGTGGATGCCGCACCGCGCCTCGCAGTCCATGCCGGTCGTGCCCACGCCGCCGGTCTCGGTCATGCCGTAGATGTCGAACGCCTTGATGCCCAGGCGCGTCTCCACGCGCTTGCGCATCTCGTCGGAGAACGACTCCGCGCCGAAGATGCCGATCTTGAGGTCGGGCAGCTCCAGGCCCTTCTCGTCGAGCAGCTCGATGATGCGCGCCGCGTACGAGACGACCGCGCCCATGCCCTTGACCTTGAAGTCGCGCATCAGCATGATCTGGCGCGCGGTGTTGCCGGAGCTGGCGGGGACGGCGAAGAGCCCCGCGCGCCGCGCGCCGTGGTAGAAGCCGAACCCGCCGTTAAAGAGGCCGAAGGTCGGCATGATCTGGATCGCGTCGCCCGGCTGCAGGCCGGCCATGATCTGGCAGCGGGCCATGCACTCCGCCCACTGCATCAGGTCGGCTTCGGTGTAAGCCATGACCACCGGCACGCCGGTGGAGCCGGAGCTCATGTGCATTTCCCGGATCGAGGGGCGCGGCATGCAGAGCATCCCCAGCGGATATTGGTCGCGGAAATCGTCTTTCGAGAGAAACGGCAGTTGGGCGAGATCGTCGAGCGAACGGATGTCGCCGGGCTCGATCCCGGCCGCCGTCAATTTCCCGCGGTAGAACTCGTTGTTCGCCCAGACGTGCTTGACCGTCCACTGCAACCCCTTCAACTGCACCGCCGACAACTCGTCGCGAGACATCGTCTCTGCCCGCTCGTTCCAATACCGGAGTCTGTTCATTGCCTTGTCCCCAAATCCCGTCGGCTGCGCCGACCCTTCTGTTTCGTTAAATAGAAACTATCCTATCGCTTCTCGCCGCCACGGGCAACCCCGATTTCTTCGGGTTCGGCCGGTTTCCCGGGCAGAGTCGGCATTCGCGACGCCGACAGCGACGATGTGGATAGCTGTTTATTGCGGATCGGCGATCTGATAAGATAACGCCGATTGACAAGGGAGGCCTCGCATGAATCGTGCTTGTGTAATTCTGATGCTCGCGCTGTCGTCGGCCTTGGCTGGAACCGCCGAAGAGTTGCGCGTCTGGCGGGACAAGAAAGGGAATTCGGTCGAAGCCGCGTTCGTGAAAGAGGAGAACGGGATCGTCACCCTCAAGGGGAAAGACGGCAACTCGCTGCAGGCCAAGTTGGAGGGGCTGTGCGACGAGGACTGCGAATACGTCAAAGACGTCACTTACGTGCCCCAGAACATTCCCGTGGTCTACAAGCGGGAAGGAGCGAAAATCCCTTACTACGTCGAAAGCGGCGAATCGAAAGCCGCCACCCTCCGCGACACGGTGATCCTGCAGGTCGCCGAGGACCGCGGCGCGGAAAAGCCCGTGCTCCAGGGGGATTCCACCTGGAAGATCGAGTCGGTCGACTCGGTCGGCAACAAGATCCGCTCGCGGAACGAGAAGCTCGCGGGGGAGCTGACGACGGAGGGACAGTTCGTTTTCGCCACCTACCGCGTCAAGAACGATTCGCTGACGCCCATGGACGTGCCGGCGCCGGTCATCTATGACCGGCAGGGACGCAAATTCAGCCAAGTCGAGCGGGGCCTGACGCAGTACTATATCCCCGAAGGCGCTCTGTTCACGGGGCCCGGGGCCGCCCCGCTGCAGCCCGGTTTTCAGAAGCTCTTTTGCTCGTTCTATGAGATGCCCACGAATGCGGTGCCCGCCGAGGCGGAGGTCTTCCCGTCGGTCATGCGCGAGCTGGGGTTCCGTCAGCTGATGCGGGTGGGCGACCAGATCCACGGCAAGAAGATCGCGCTTTCCCTCGGCAAGGAGGCGCCCGCGGCCAATGTGCAGGAGGACGAATCGGCCGTCACCGCTTACGGGAAAACCCCGCTTTTCATGCGGTGCCAGCGTCTGGCCCAGTCGGCCGACGCCGCGGGGTATTGGAATTATGACCGGAGCAAGAAGCACGTGCTGACCTATGGCGTCGAAATGCGTGTGCTGCAGGAGGAGCCGAAGAAGGCCCAAGTCAAAGCCTTCTTCATCGGCACCGGGCCGGAGGACCGCGATCTCGTCGTCGACGTCAAAGAGACCGAAGTCACGCTGGAGCCCGGAAAGATCACGCGCGCCGCGCTCCAGTCGGAAGAGGTCGAGGAGCAGTCGTACATCTATCTTTCGGCGGCGGGACGCGAGCGGTTCAGCGGGACGAAGCTCAAGGGCGTCATCATCCAGATCCGCATCGACAACGAGCTCGTGTCGAGCTGGGTCTCGCTGAACCAGTGGAAAAAGTATGCGGACCTGCCGGATGTGGTCAAGGTCATGGGGGAGCTGAAGAAAAGGGAACGAGGGTTCTAAAGGAAGGATGGGGAAGGCGATGGACATGCGGCTGACGGGGGTCTTGGCGGCGGGGCTGGTCTCTTGCGCGTGCGCGGAGATGAAGGTTCACGTGGCGGCGGATGCGGCGGCGGGCGGGGACGGCGGCTGGCGCAAGCCCTGTCAGACGCTGGCGCAGGCTCGCGACGTGGTCCGCGCGGCCCGCAAGGCCGGTACGCTGAAGAGCGGCGAGGCGGTGACGGTGCTCGTGGGGCCGGGCGTCTACCGGCAGGAGGCGACGTTCGAGCTGACCACCGAAGACGGCGGCACGGCCGAGGCGCCGGTGGTCTACCGCGCGCAGAAGCGCGGAAAAGCCCGGATCCAGGGCGGAATCGTGCTGGAGCCGTCGGCCTTCAAGCCCGTGACCGACGCGGCCGTCCTGGCGCGGCTCGAGCGCGCGGCCCGCGGCAAGGTTCTGGTTTGCGACCTCTCCGCCAAAGTCCCCGGCTCGTTCGAGCCTTTCAAGAAGTCGTATCAGGGGGTTCCCCCGGCGCCCTGGCTCTATGTCAACCGGCAGCCGATGACGTTGGCGCGGTGGCCCAACGCCGATGCGCCCGAAGCGGGCTGGACGAGCTTCTCCAAAGTGGTGGACACGGGACTGCCGAAGGCGGACGCGCAAGATCTCTCGATGCGCAAGGCCCGCCCCGGCTCGTTCGAGTTCGAGGACCCTCGTCCGGCCCGCTGGAATCTGGAGGAGGGCGTGTGGCTGCTGGGATACTGGACGCACGACTGGGCCGACGAGGTGATCCGCGTGGCTTCTTACGACAGGGAGAAGGGGGTCATCGCCCTGGCGGCGCCGCATGGCTACGGCATCATGGGCGGCACGTGGGGGGCGGCCAAGCGCCGCTTCTTCGCGCTGAACGCGTTGGAGGAGTTGGACGCGCCGGGCGAGTGGTATCTGGACCGCGCTCGCAAGTTGCTCTACTTCTACCCCGAAGGCGAGCTGGGGGATGCCGCGATCGTTCTGGCGACGCTGACCCAGCCGCTGGTGAAGGTGAAGGGCGCGAAGCATGTGAAATTCGTGGAGCTGGCGTTCGAGTTCGGCCATGCGGACGGGCTCGTGCTGGATAACGCGGAAGACGTTGAGGTCGCCGGCTGCGTGGTGGCGAACCTCGCGGGCGGCGGCATTTCGGTGAGCGGGATGGGGAACGTCGTGCGCTCGTGCGACGTGTTCAATTTGGGGAGGAGCGGCATCTCGCTCGGCGGCGGCGACCGCAAAACGCTGGCCCCCGCCAAGAATCTGGCGGTGACAATCACGTCCACCATTACGGGATCTTCCAGCGCACCTACGCGCCGGGGATCGGCGTGAACGGTTGCGGTCAGATCGTGCGCAACAACTGCATCCACGACGCGCCGCACAACGCCGTGCTGTACGGCGGCAACGAGCATCTGTTCGAGCGGAACGAGATTTATCGCGTCGTCATGGAAACCGGCGACGCCGGCGCGTTCTACACCGGCCGCGACTGGACCAGCCAGGGCAATGTGCTCCGCCACAACTACATCCACGACCTCGGCGGCGGCGACGCCAAGCATGTCAACACCATGGGCATCTACCTCGACGACTGCGACTGCGGCGACACGCTCGAAGGCAACGTCTTCTGCCGCGCCGGGCGCGCCATGATGATCGGCGGCGGGCGCGACAATCCGGTGTTCAACAACCTGGTGGTCGATTGTCCCATCGGCCTGCACATCGATTCGCGCGGGATGACGTGGAAGCACTGGAACAACACGAACGACCCCAGCTGGTGCCTCGACGCGAAGGCCCGCGTGTTCGACTACACGAATCCGCCGTGGAGCGTGCGGTATCCGCATCTGGCGGCGATCATGAACGAGTCGCCGCGCGAGCCGCTCTACAATCCGATCCGCCGCAACGTGTTCGTCGACTGCGCCAAGCAGGTCTGCGATTTCGACGGCAATGTGAAGAAACTGCTCGACAAGTTCGAGATCGCGGACAACCTGGCGGTGAACACCGCCGGCGCGACCAACGGGATCGCGCCGGCCGTGGACCTCAAGGGGTTCGCCAACCTCGCGGGTACGCCCGCTGAGCCGGTCGCGCTCGGGTTTGCGGATGCCGCGGCCCGGGATTTCACCCTGGGCAGAAACGCGCGGCTGCTGAAAGAGCTGCCCTCCTTCGAGAAGATCCCCTTCGGCGAGATCGGACTCTACAAGGACGAGTATCGCCGCAGGCTTCCCGCCCGGGAGCGGGAGTGAGACGGCCTTGCCATAACCGCACATTCGAAAAACCGTTCTAGAGGAAGTTGCGACTTTATGCCATACTGTTTGCACGGTTGTGGGAGGGTCGCGGATGCGCCGGATACACTTAAAGCGGTTGTTGTGGGGTTGTGCCGCCGCGTTGGGGCTGACGCTGTGCAGCGCGCGTGCCGACGTGCTCATCTCCGAGTTGCTGGCCGACAATGAGAACGGCATCCGGGACGAGGACGGCGACCGCGACGACTGGCTCGAGCTTTTCAACAGCGGCGCCGTGGCCGTGAGCCTCGACGGCTGGTGGCTCACCGACAAGGCCGGCAATAAAACCCAGTGGCGGATTCCGGCCGTGGCCATCCCCGCCAAGGGCACGCTTTTCATTTGGGCGTCGGGAAAGAACCGCTCCGATCCGGCCGCGCCGCTGCATGCCAGCTTCAGCCTTTCGAAAAGCGGCGAGTACCTCGGCTTGTACCGTCCCGATCCCACGAACGGGCTGCCGGTGCTGGTCGACGAGTACGCCCCCGGTTTCCCGGCCCTGCCGCCGGACGTGTCGTACGGCCGGACCTCCGGCGCCGTCGCCATGACCTACGTCGCCTCCGGCGAGACAGGCAGGTACCGCGTTCTGACCGCGGCGCAAGGCAACGCGTTCTATTGGGGCGCGGATTACGCCGCCGGCCACCTCGGACATGGCCAGCCAGGCGGCTGGAACGTCAGCCCTTCCTTCAACGACGCGTCGTGGACGCTGGCGGCCACCGGCGTCGGCTACGACACGGCCGGCGTCATGACGTCCTGGGTCGGCGTGTCCCCCTCCGGCAACTGCCAGACCGCGCTGCGCTACGTCAACACCTCGCTCTGTTTCCGCCGCACGTTCCAGGTCCCCTATCCGACGAACGTGATCGCGCTGACCCTGCGCATGAAGTATGAGGACGGCTTCGTGGCCTTCGTCAACGGCACGGAGGTGGGGCGCGCCAACTGCACCAATGCGTTGGCCTACAACACCGCAGCGAACGCGGCGCTCAATGAGGCGATCGTGAACAGCTGGACCGAATACGCGGTCCCGACCAACCTGCTGGTCGCGGGCACCAACCTGCTGGCGGTTCAGGGGCTGAACGTGACGCCGGGCAGCTCCGACTTCCTGCTGCTGCCGGAGCTGCGCGCCACGGAGATCGTGCCGCTCTCCGCGCCGCTCTACTACAGCGCGCCCACGCCCGGCGCGCCCAACGGTGCGGGCACCGCCGGACCGCTGCTCTTCGGCGAGACGCCCGCCGACCCGGACGTGCCGCGCCCGCTGGGCAGCGCTGCCAGCCCGCCGCTGACCGTCGCGGTGCGCGTCACGCCCACGCGCAATCCGGTCAGCGTGGTCCACGCCTACTGGCGCACCATGTGGAACGCCGAGTCGGCGGCGGTGCCGATGCTGGACGACGGCGTCGCGCCGGACGCGGTCGCGGGCGACGGCGTCTATTCGGCTTGCCTGCCGACCGCGGATGTTTTGCCCGGCCAGATGTTCCGCTGGCGCTTCGAGGCGCTCGACGCGGCGGGCGCGGTCACCAAGCTGCCGGCCTATCTGGATCCGTTCGATTCGCCGCAGTACTTCGGCACGGTGGCGCTCGATGCCTCGACCGCCACCAGCCAGCTGCCGGTGCTCGAGTGGTTCGTGCAGGGCGCGCCGGCAACCGGGCCCTCCACGGCCGAACAGCGCGCCAGTTGCTATTATCTCACCAACTTCTACGACAACATCGGCATCTCGGTTCACGGACAAACCTCCTCGAGTTTTGCGAAACACAGCTATAACGTCGATTTCACGGGTGAAGACCGTTTTCTGTGGTGCGAAGGGGAGCGCCGCGTGAAGGACCTCAACCTGCTTTCCAACTACGCGGACAAGACCAAAACGCGCAACACGCTCTCGCACTGGGTCGGCCAGCAGACCGGCACCCCCTATCACTTCGCGTTTTCCGTCCGCGTGCAGCTCAACGGCAGCTTCCACGGCGTGATGGACCTGGTGGAGGAGGGCGACGACCGCATGCTGGAACGCAACGGCCTCAATCCGGACGGCGCGCTGTACAAGATATTCAACCCGGATAATGCGACGGCCGCGGAGAAGAAAACCCGCAAGGAGGAGAACTTCGACGACCTTCTGGCGCTGACGAACGGGCTGCAAATGTCGAAAGCGCTGAATGTGCGGCAGATGTACGCCTACGACAATCTCGATTGCGCCGCGGCCGTCAATTACATCGCGACGCGCTACATCAACAGCGACCACGACCACGGGCACAAGAATTTTTACCTGTATCGCGACACCGGCGTGACCGATGAATGGCAGCCGATCGTCTGGGACGTCGACCTCTCGTGGGGCCACGTGTTCAACGCGACCGGCACCAACAACGTGTATGGCAAGGCTTTGGGCTATTTCGACGACGCGCTGGTGTCGACGGTCGGGTTCTCCGGGGGCAACAACGCGGTCTACAAAATCATCTACGAGGCGCCGGAGTTGCGTCAGATGCTCATGCGCCGGATCCGCACGCTGATGGACACGCTGTTGCAGCCGCCCGGAACGGCCGACGGGATCTTCGAGACCCGGATGCGCGAAATCGCGGCGGCGGTCGATCCCGACCCGGCCGAACCCTCTCCGTGGACGGACGGCGACCTCGACATGGCGAAGTGGGGGATCAACGCCTATTTTGCGGCCAACCGTCCGCGCGAGGAGGTGGAGCGCGTCATCGCGGGGTATCTCGCGCCGCGCCGCGCGTATCTGTTCAACACGGGCTCCGGGCGCGTCAACCTCAACGGCGCGGTCATCCCGCCCGCGCAGACCAACGCGCCCGGCATGGTGGTGATCGACTCAATCGATTTCCTGCCCGCCAGCGGCACGCAGACGGAGGAGTATGTGATCTTCCGCAACACGACCGCGCAGCCGGTGGACATGTCGGGCTGGACCGTGGACGGCGAGATCCGCCACACCTTCAAGGGCGGCACCGTCATTCCGGCGGGCGCAGGTACGGCGGCGACCAACTACGTCGGCCTTCTGCATCTGGCCAAAGACGTCCGCGCGTTCCGGTCGCGGGCCAGCGGGCCGACGGGCGGCCAGCGCCGCTTCGTCCAAGGAAACTATGAAGGGCAGCTCTCGGCCCGCGGCGGCACGTTGAACCTGCGCGACAACGCGGGACTGCTGATCGCCACCTACACCTACGCGGGTTCGCCGACCTTGGCGCAGCAGAGACTCCGCCTCACCGAGCTGCAATACCACCCGGCCGATCCCACGGCCGCCGAGTCGGCGGCGCTCGTGGGGGTGACGGCCGACGATTTCGAATATGTCGAGCTGCTGAACCTAAGCATGCAGCCTCTTTCCATGACCAACGCGTGGTTTTCCCAGGGCATCGGCTTCACGTTTCCGGCGATGAGCTTCGGCCCCGCCCAGCGCGTGCTCATCGCCAAGAACCCCGCGGCCTTCGCGCTGCGCTACCCGTCCGTTACGGCAACCGTGCTGGGGCCTTACGAGGGGGCGCTCGACAACGCGGGCGAGCGCTTGGAACTGAAGGACGCCTGCGGCGAAACGATCTTCGATTTCGAGTACAAGGACGGCTGGTATCCGTGCACCGACGGCAAGGGGCGCTCGCTGGTGGTGCGCGACCCCACGCTGGCGCAAGACGGATTGGGCGAGGCCGTGAAGTGGGGAATCAGCATCGGCGCGCAGGGCACGCCCGGGACGAGCGACGCCAAGGTCGCGCAGGCGTATCGCGGCTGGGACAATTTCCACTTCATTGCCGCGGAGCGCGACAACGCTCTGATCTCGGGACCTTTCGCGGACCCGGACGGCGACGGGCGCGTCAACTGGGTCGAGTACGCCCTCGGCAGCGACCCTCGGGTGAGCGATGCGAAGGCCCCTGTCGGCTTCACGTGGGTGACCGTCTCCAACAAGAAGTATGCCGCGTTGAGTTTCAGGCGCCCGGCCAACGCCCTTGACGTGCAATACGAGCTGATGGCGACTGACGATCTGACGGAGGGGGCGTGGTCGGTTGACGGTTCCGCTGTCAACTCGTCCGCGCCGCTCGATGAGAACCGCGAATCCGTTCTGTTTCGCGAGACATCGCCCGCTACGGCCCGCAAGCGGTTCTTTAAGTTGCGGCTGACCTATGAGGAATAAGCTATGACGTTCAAACCGCTCTTGAACTTGACCGCTGCCGTGTGCGCCGCCGCCCTCGCCTGTGTATCCGCCGCGGAGCCTGCGCCGCCGCCGTTCGGCGACAAGGTGCGCCTGCGCGGCGATTTTCAGAACGCGCGGATCACCTTCGAGCGGACGGGCAAGGGGACGGTGGCGTTCATCGGCGGGTCGATCACGGAGATGAACGGCTATCGTCCGATGGTTTGCGAGCTGCTGCAGAAGCGGTTCCCCAAGACGGCTTTCTCGTTCGTCCCGGCGGGGATATCGTCGACCTGTTCGACGACTGGCGCGTTCCGCTTCGGGGCGGACGTGCTGGGCCACGGTCCGGTGGATCTGCTTTTCGTCGAATTCGCGGTGAACGACGACCAGGACGCGCACCATAGCCGCGAGGAGTGCATCCGCGGCATGGAGGGCATCATCCGCCACGCGCGGCAGGCCAACCCCGCGATGGACATCGTGATGACCTTCTTCGTGAACGAGCCCATCCTGAAGACGCTTCAGGCGGGGCAGTCGCCGCTGACGATCGAGGCGCATGAAGCGGTCGCGGCGTACTACGGCGTTCCGACCATCCATCTGGCGAAGGAGGTGGCCGAGGAGATCACGGCCGGCGCGTTGACGTGGGAGCAATTCGGGGGCGTGCACCCCGCGCCGTTCGGCAACGCCATCTGCGCGCGCATGATCGATGAGCTTTTCAGCCGCGCGTGGGCCAAGCCTCTCGCGAAGGAGGCGGTCGTCAATCCCAACATGGTGCCGCTGACGCCCCTCGATCCGCTGAACTATGCGAGCGGGCGTTTCGTCGACATCGCGGAGGCGAAGGTCAAGCAGGGGTGGACGCTGGCCGTTCCCGACTGGAAGGCGCTGAAGGGCGGCAAGCGTCTGCGCTTCACCTCGATCCCGATGCTCTGCGCGAGCGAGCCCGGGGCGGAAGCCTCGCTGGCGTTCGAGGGAACCGCCGTCGGCGCCTACGTCGTGGCCGGCCCCGACGCGGGCATCGTCGAGGCCAGCGTCGACAACGGGCCGGTCCGCCGGGTGGACCTCTATCACGCCTACAGCAAGGACCTGCACTATCCCCGCACGGTGATGTTCGCGGACGATCTGGCGTCCGGGTCGCATACTCTGACGCTGAGAGTCGCCGCCGACACCAAGAGCGCGGGGCATGCCGCGCGCATCATGCACTTTGTCGCGAACTGATGCGGTCCCGCAAGCAGCGGGAACACGACAGAGAGGGGGAGGAATGGCGCGAAATCTTGCGTTGGTTGCCGGATGCGTCTTCATGGCCGGGTGTTGCCTGGCTGACCGGGTCGCTTCTCAAAAGCCGAACGTCCTCATCATCCTGGCCGACGACCTCGGCTACTCGGACATCGGCTGCTACGGCTCGGAGATCGCCACGCCCAACCTCGACAGCCTCGCCGCCGAGGGCCTGCGCTTCACCCAGTGCTACAACACGGCCCGCTGCTGGCCCACCCGTTCCGCGCTGGTCACCGGTTACTATCCCCAGCAGATCCACATGGACCCGCCTCGCGGGAGACTGCCCGAATGGACCCGCACGCTGCCGCAGCTGCTCAAGCCGCTCGGCTATCGCAGCTACCATTCCGGCAAGTGGCACGTCAACGGCGCGCCCAAGCCCGTGGCCGACGGCGGCTTCGACCGCTCCTACGACCTCGAGGACCACAACCGCAACTTCAACCCCAAGCAGGTCCTGGTCGACGACGCGCCCCAGCCGCCCGTCGCGAAGGACAGCGGCTACTACACCTCCACCGCCTTCGCGGACCACGCCATCCG
>Ga0209098_1004254_pt1 | contig 11266 bp, 6 predicted proteins | sample AD_JPNHW1_MetaG_FD_184429 | JGI IMG/M metagenome (GOLD analysis project Ga0209098, IMG submission 184429) | Active sludge microbial communities of municipal wastewater-treating anaerobic digesters from Japan - AD_JPNHW1_MetaG (SPAdes) (version 2) | ecosystem: Engineered > Bioreactor > Anaerobic >... | reverse complement strand
GAAATCGCTAGATGTAATCCATTATCGAGACGCCTTGTTCTTTTTGATATTTGGCGATATTGCCACAGATATCACCAGAAAGTTGCATCCCATATTTCTCATCGGTCAGAATCTTGGTTTTCTGTTCTTCGGTAAGCTTTATTGTCACCGAAGAATAACATCCCGAGACAGGCATTACCAAGGTCTCGAAAAGGTACTCGCCTTTCGATTCCCAAAGATAGAACATCCCACCTCCTTCCAAGATCAAATTCATTGTCACACCTACTTTGACTGCACAACAACCACCTGAGGCGCCACTTTAATCAAAAAAGAGCTTAGAGGTAATCCGCGATGGAAACACCTTGCTCTTTCTGATACTTCGCTATATTGTGATTTATTTCTGTCGCCAACAGAAAAGCATTTTGATGATCTTCAAGCAGTCGCTTTGTTTGCTCTTCATTTAACCTAATCGCAACCGAAGAGTAAAACCCAGAAACAGGCATCACCAAAGTCTCAAAGATATACTCTCCTTCTGATTCCCAAAGGAAATAGTGGCCGATGCTCTCAATGATTAAGTTCATTTCTCTACTCATTACTTCCACCTTTCTGTGTTGTCACTTTTGATCGATCATCGGATTGATTCTGGATCCTGGGGCATCTTGACCTGAGCTATTCTTTAGCGCTCTCATAGCAAAAAACGCAACGGTATCAGCAACAATTCTTTCAGATTTCGGCGTCTTTTTCTCAATCGAAACCCTCTCGAAAGTAGCATTTACGGAGGATGTCTGATCGATAACACCTTCAGTCATCCCTTTTGGAGTATGTGCATCCGGCCTCCAATCGCTGTTTGCAAAACTTTCGTTCCCATTGGATGGCCTTAAATTCAACTCTGGCTTGAGTTCAAGGGTAACCAAAATCAAATCCTGGGGATGCAATTCGCCATCCTTCATAATATGCCATCCATTCTCAGGAATCCCGAGCGCGATTTCGTACTTCGCCAAATCGGAACCACACTCCTCAAAAACCTTCAATGCTGTGCTGCGCGTGACAATAAACTGTGAGCCATGAGCATGGTGTGGTGGGTTTGGAGGAGCACCAATTGATCTATATGCATTGATGAATCTCTGAAAGTTTAGCTCTGTTATATAATAGGAAACCTTTCCATCCTTCATCATGACCTTTTCCCACGCGGCGAACTGAGCATCGGTCCAGTATGCAGATTTCGGAGGACGCTGATATTGCGGCGTCGCCCGAATGCGCTCAAAGAGCTCTTGATCCATCCCAAATTGAGGCGGAACGGCTTCATTTTCTGGCTTCCCTTGAGTTTCGGATTCTTCAGGCCTCGTTTCCGATTTTTTCGTCTCTTTCTCGGGCGGGATTTCTCCATCCTTTTCCGGCAAGCTTCCTTTTGGTCGCTTTCGGCTCACCACCGTCTCGTGCCGTTCGCCGTCGGCCGCCCCGGGAATCTCGTCCAAATTTAACTCCGACTTCGATTCGGAAGACTTTCCGTTTTCCGTTGCCGTCTCCGCATGGGGGGTTTCGAGATGCTCTCCTGAACCGGCATTTGGCTTCTCCCCTACAGGGAGTTCCCGCCCACCTACGCTCGTTCCGTCCGTTTTCCCCGATGTTTCCGGATGACCTGCCAGAGGCTTCGGTGATGGGGTTGCCGCCGGAGGCTCTGCCCCTTCCATGTGCACCTGCTGTGACAGATCCCGTCGCATAATCAGGAACATGAGGGCATCCTGGACAAGAAGCATCCCCAGAACCTTGGTGAGTTCAGCCACCTTCTCGCCTGTGGTCAGGTCCTTGCGGTTGGCGATCGCCAAGATCCCGGCACCAGCTTGCACATGGCAAGCAACGATCATGAGGAATCCACCCGAGAGCTCGATTCTCCCGAGCATGGACATCTTCTTGCCGTTGGCGATCACGGTTTCCAGCATTTTCCCCACCCCGATCACCTTCACGATTTCGCCCTGAGGGGCAATCTTGGGAGAAGGAGATCGCATCCCCAGAATGGAAAAGGCCACCACCGCCAAATCCATTCCGTTCATCAGCCAGTCGTGCAGGGTGTTGTACCCCTGGTTCCAGCGCTGGTAGATTCGAAGCCCTGAACTCGCCGCAAAGCAGAGATTGGACCCGATCTTTCCCACGCCTTTGAGCAATGGGTGCGGAGCCAATTGAAGAGCCATCAACCCGGTGCCCGCATACTGGAGGCCTTCGACGAACACATCGAGGTCCGTCTGGCCAGAGGTACCAAAGGACCCATGGATCTCGAAGGGCTCGTTTTCCACAACCACCCGCCAGTGGACGGAGCCGCGCGGGTAGCGGTTACCGTCTTCCCAGGCTTTGAACGCCTTCCGGATCGCCTTCTCGTTGCCGTGGCCTACTTCGACAGATCCGCCAACGAACCACCCGGTGAATCCTTCGATTTCCGGGCAACTCCAATCTGTTAGATGCCATTTTCCGTCAACAATGGACAGGAAGACGCGCAGTCGGAAATTCAGCATGGACTTCAGATCGGTGAACAGAGCTTGAACGGGGATTCGCTTGAGGCCCTTGCTCGGCTCGAGCCGTTTCTCCAGGCGGGAACGCAAAAGTTCCGCATCCGTCCCTTTGCGAGCCAGCTCCCTTGGCCCGGACGACTCGGATGCTCCTCCGCAACTTTCCCCGGAAGCATCGCTTTCCAGGCACTGATTCAACCGATTCAGGTAGGCATCCGGGTCGATGCGGCCATCGGGTAGGATATCCTTGAACAGGTTCCATGTTTCCATGGTCGCACCCACCAGGCGCATGGAGCAGGACTCCCCTCGCAGCCGGTTGTAGGCGATGAGGGTCCACTTCCCCGGGAACAAATCGTTGGTTTTCAGGTAGCTGCCATTGCCACGAAACACCTTCCAGGTCGAACCTGCGGCAATTCCAAGATGTCCCTCTCCGCTGATGAGCGTCCACTTCCACCCGGGCTCCGGGAACAAGGCATCGTCGCCCATCTGGGTGTCGACGATCTTGAATTCCAGATCCTGTCCCACCAGATAGGCCACTTCCGAACTGCTTTTAGATGCTTTCTGCTGGAAGAAATCCTGGAATGAGCAAACCATCTTGAACCTTGCGGGTCGATTTGGCCGCGACGGCGGGGGCAACGATACCGCCTTGGGCATGACGTCCAATGGCAGCGAAGATGGCATCCCGATTGCTCCTGGGGATTTCTGACGTGCAGCCTCCGTCATCTGCCCTTGAACTGTCCTGGTCCGGTCGGCGGGAGACTCGAGGGTGGTCCAGGGCTGATCGGTGGCCCGATCAAACAACATGCCGCTCATCGAGATCCCTCCTCTTCGCCCTCTGGATCGAGGGTGAACGTGCTGATACCCAACCCCGCCAACCCCCAAAGGATGTCGAGCTCCTCCACGCATTCTTGCTTTCTGGCCAACTCCTCCACTTCCTCCTTGAGATCGCTCCCGAAAATGCCTCCCCATTTTTTGTCGTAGTGTCGCTGGGCCAGGCGAAGCAGTGGATAGGGCTCGTGGAGAAGTCCCACCACCATTGCCGCATTCTTTTCCTTGATGGCCTTCCGAAAATCGAGGGCAATCAATTGCCCCTCGATGCTTTCTGGATCGAGGTACGTGACCGAGTAAGGGCCTGGAGGGATTTCCACCTCGTCCTTCCCTTCATCGTCCAATTCGCCTTTGTGCTCAAAGCCGTTCTGTCCACGGAGCAGATAACGTTCCTCCTCGATCGGCTCGCCGCGATCGTTCTTCAGCACGATTTCCACCGTCACCTTGTCCTGGTGCTTGGCGCGCTTGTGGGGTGTCGCGCGCTCCTCTTCGGAGTCCCCATCCCAGTCGGGGACCAGGTCGGGCATCGTGAGATCCCAGCCGGACAGGTCAAAATCCGGCAAGGTGAAATCCGGGAGATCCGGAAAGCGGAATCCCGGCATTCCCGGTAGCGATGGCATGCCAAACGACGGCAAATCGGGCAGACCAGGCATATCGGGAAGGGACGGCAAGGACGGGGCCGACAATCCCGAGAATGGGTTGCCCATATCTGGCATGGAAGGAAGGTCCGGAAGCCCCGGCATGGAGAGGCTGGGCAGGGAGACATCCGGCATTCCCACCGACGGAAGGCTCGGCATCGAGGGAAGGGAAGGCAGCGAAAAACCCGAGCCACCCGAACCGCCCGGCAACGACAGGTCCGGCGCATGGATGTTGGGGGCCGGGATGTTCTTCAGGTCGTTCGCCGACACCTCGCGCGACACCTGCAGGTCGCCGCCCACGCCGGTGGGGTTGTGGATGGTGCCGTCCAGCCGCACCGAGGGATTGTTGGGATCAAAATGCTGGGGCGCGCCAATCCCGACGTTGCCCTGGGCAAGACCCGATCCCACATCCTGCCCCACGTGGGTGGGAACGACCTCCGCCTTGGGAGGGTCGGGAACCTTGGGGATTTCAGGAAGACCGTGGGAAGGAAGTCCAAAGGCCATGGCTCAGCTCTCCTTGGATGCGGCGCGATGGACCACGCCAGGTTCTGTCGTGATGGCGGGGATCTCCACCACAGGATCGCTCACGCGAAAATCTCCTTCGAAGACATGGAGCCGGTAGGTGCCGCGCGGAAGGTTCTCCAGCACCACCCAACCGTGGTCGTCGGCCAAGGATTCCACCACCACGGGGCCGGACAATTTCACGCGTGCGTTGGGAACGGCGATGTCGGCGTCGTTGACCACCTGCACCCGCAAGGAGTGGAGCTCGAAGAGGTCGTCACCTTGGATGCACTCCTTCCAGGCTTTCCAGGCCTTTGGCTCCAACCGGTCGCCGACAGGCTCGGGATCCAGGCGGGGCTTGAAGAACAGGACCTCAAGCGCAGGGACAGATTCCGACTTCTCTTCCGGAGTCCGATCGCGCGTCAAGGCCCGCACCTGGCATCCCTTGGCCACCGTGGTGCCTTCCTGCGAGAAGTACGCCCGCAGCAATTCCTTGCGGGTGGGGGAGTCGAGCGTTCCTGTCGGAGAAATGGGCGACGCCTTGCCCGAGGGGTCCTGTTGGAAGGCGCGCAAGGCAGCTTCCGTGGCGGTGTCCATCAGGCCGCTGCATTGCCCTTGGAAAAGCTTGAGCCCCGAAAGGATCAGCTGCGCCTCGCGCAGACCCAGCCGCTCCTTGGCGGGGGTGTCGGGCGCAAACATCGGAAGCCACTCTTCCCATTTGTTGGTGAGGAGTGCCGACAGCGCCTTCGCCCTCCGCAAGGCCAAGGAGGAATCCTCCCCTGCCCCGATGGGCGCGACCACCACCACGAAGTCGCGGGGCGAAGCGACGTGGCGCTCCACCACCTTGCGCACACCGGCGATCGCGGCGGGCAGCAAAAAGGCTTTCCCTTCGTCGAAGAGGGATCCCTGGAGGGTCCACCGTAAGCCCGTGGTGGGATCGGCCAGGGCTGGCAAGGCTTGCGAAGGCACCTTTTGGCTGGCTGCAAGGTTCTGGGCCAGGGCGCGGAGGTAGATCTGCGCGCCAGGTTCCATTCCCCCGATCACTTCCTTCTTGGAGAGCCGAAAGACAACCTCCACCATCTGCCGCGCACGCGGCTCCAAGCCCACCACCAGAGGACTTCCGCAGGGCTCTTCCGCATCGCATCCCTTCTCGCGGTGGATGGTCACCAAGCCGATCTGGATGGACCCCGGCGCCTCCACCGGGCCCGTCCGCTCCACCTCGCAAGCCACCCGCACCGGCTTGCATAAGTCGATGGGAGCCGCATCCAGCAAACGGCACGACAGGATCCGCACGGAAGCTTCGGTGGCGTTGGATTCCTCTGGCCATGGGTCTTCCTCGCGGAGCTTGGCCAGGTAGGTGGAGGTGTCGTAGACCTTCTTGCTGGGATCGGCCATACCGCGTCGGGTGCGGGCGGCGATGGCCTCCCAATCCAGGTCGGCATTGGGCTTGGCGGTGGAAATGTCCAGCAGGCTGGGCTCGTGGGGGTCGCGCGAAAACGGGGCGCCGAACCGATGGGACGGATGCATGACCATGGCCTTTCCGGGCAACCGGCGGGAAGCCGGTCGCGAAGGGGTTCTCCAGACCGCCGGGAGGACCTCGCAAAAGGCCATACCGGCGTTGTTCTGAAGAGAAGATCGCCAATCGCCGCCGGAAAATCTGTGATCCAGATCACACTCCGCTTTGGATGTGATCTGGATCACACGACCCCTGGCGACCTCAGCAGAGGACCTTTCTCCACGCGGCGTACAAAACGCCGGGCGCCCATAAATTCTACGCTTTGCCCCCTGTACGTGCGCTTGCAACCTGCCGTCACCGACGTGCGACCAAGGTCTGATCCGAAGATCCACCCACCAGCCAGGAACCGCCGACCATGCCGCTGAAGCGACTGCCCACCCAGTTTCTGATCCTGTTCGTCTTGTCCGGCATCGCGGGATTGGTCCACGAAACCGTCTGGGCGCGGTATTTGGGGATCATCCTGGGACATTCCGCCTACGGACAGATCCTGACCCTCATGGTGTACATGGGCGGGATCGGCCTGGGAAGCGCCCTGGCGGGCAAATTCATCCATCGGTTCGCCAATCCCCTCAAGGCCTACGTGCTGGTGGAGCTGGGGATTGGCATCGGCGGGTTCGTGTTCCACCACGAGTTCTTGGCCTTGCGCGGATGGCTTCTGGATTCCGGCATCCTGGTGGGGGCATCGGAAACTTCGGCCACCCTGGCTTCGGTGGGCGTGGGAGTCATCCTCACCCTGCCCTTCGCCCTCCTGATTGGCATGACCTACCCCCTGGCCACCAGCTACTTCATCCGCACCCAGAAGGATGCGGGGGAGGATTCCGTCGCTCGCCTGTACTTCGGCAATTCCCTGGGCGCGGCCTTTGGCGCCATCCTCAACTCGTACTTCCTGATCCCCCACCTGGGCACCGCGGGAGCCCTGATGGTCGCGGGAGGCTTGAATACCGGCGTGGCCGCTCTCGCTTGGTTGGCCCATCGCTCCCAGAAGCCAGAGACGCCTGCACCGGCACCCGCCGCCAAGCCTGCAAAGGCATCTTCGGCTACGCCTGCGGCGACAGCTGCGCCTGCACCCGCCGCCAATGCCGTCCCCAAGCTCCTTCTGGCCTCGGCATTGGTGACAGGACTGTCTTCCTTCTTCTACGAGATCGGTTGGATCCGCTACCTGGCGCTGTTGTTGGGATCGTCCACCCATGCCTTTGATCTGATGGTTTCCGCCTTCATCCTGGGCCTGGCGGGTGGCGCCTGGACGGTCCACAAGAACCCTCATTGGGACCTCACCAAGACCCTGATCGTGGCGCAGATCTGCATGGCCGGCGCCGCCGTGATCGGCGTGGTCGCCTACGAGCCCATCTTCCGCGCAGCCAACGAGCTCAATCAGATCTTCCAGCGGACTCCGAGGGCCTATCCTTTCTTCACCTTCGCGCGATATTTGTTTTGCCTGATCGTAATGCTCCCTGCTTCATGGTTTGCTGGAATGACCTTACCAGTCATCTGCAGACACCTTTTGTCGAATGGCCACAACGAATCGGTTACCGGCAAGGTGTATGCATGGAACACCCTTGGAGCGATCATCGGGGCGGCGATCGCAGGTCTGACTCTTCTCCCACTCATTGGACCTTTCCGGTTGGTGGGTCTTGGAGCAGCCATCGACCTGGGACTGGCATTTCTCCTCGCGATACGTCTGCTGCCCAAGCGGTACCCCAGCATAGTCGCTTTGGCCTCCGTATGCCTGATTTTGGTTGCCTGGAGCCTTGTTCAGAAGCCAAAGAGCAACATCATCACTGCAGGCATTTTCCGCGGGTACTCCAAATTCAGGACACACCTCTCCGACAGCCTTGTTCACGGGAGAACGGCTAGCATTCATGTGAATCGAGACCACGACCAGATTGTCATCAGCACCAACGGAAAGCCGGATGCTTCCTTGTTTCTCACCGGACCGAAGCCGGGACCAACCGACGCGATGACCCAATCCATGCTAGGTTGGATCGGAAGATCCTACGTTACGGGAAGCTTCCGTGCAGCGATGATCGGGATGGGCTCCGGTCAGTCTGCAAACACCGTCCTGCAAGACTCCCGATGCGTATCGCTCGATCTGATCGAGATCGAACCCGCCGTATTCGATTTGGCCAGATGGTTCTACCCAGCCAATCGACTCGTTTACGACGATCCTCGTTCCAAGGTTCATTTCCAGGATGCCCGTATTTTCTTCGCTCGGCAAGAAAACCCCTATGATCTAATCATTTCAGAGCCTTCCAATCCCTGGGTCAGTGGGGTGGCAAGCCTATTCACCGACGAATTTTACGTGGAAATGCGGAGGCGACTTTCTAATTCCGGCGTGCTTGTCCAATGGTTCCACACTTACGAAACAAACGACCGGATCGTCCTTTCCATCCTCAAGACAATCCGGAACAATTTTGATCATGTCGCAGTACTTTCGCTCCCAAATCCTTACGATTTCTATGTGGTAGCATCTCCATCGCCACTCAATCCGAAACCAGAGCTATTGGGGACGATTGATTCAAGCTACCTCCAAATCAACTTTCTTGCCCGTAGCGATTTAGGGGGAGGCCTTGAGATTCTGCACAATGAAGCCATTGATCTCGCCGCTTCGGAATCCCCAATCAATTCCGAATTTCACCCGTTTGTCGACGTTCAAGCAGAGCAGGCCTTCTTCTTATACACAAGGTCGAATTTTCTGGCGGAGTTAGATCAGGGCTCCATTTCCTTGGATGCCATCGCGCGCCGTCCTGTTCCTGCGGACCTATTCACTTCGAGAGCCCGACGATCGATCCTTGCCCGGTCCTTCCGACTCGAGGAAAAGTTCAAATCATTCCAAGGACAGCTTTCAGCCCCTGATTTGTCGGAACAAGAAAAAAACCAGATCGCTTTACATCATTTCCGAGCGGTGGTGCCTCCCTGGACGTGGGCGATCCCCAAGGTTGCCAAATCGGTAGACGCATTCAAAGGGCGGATCGACTCGATGGGCCTATCCTCCGCGGAAGCGGCGTTGTTCCGCTGGTCTTGGCATACCAACCGCATGCATCACGACTCGGCTGCCAGCTTTTTTGGAAGAGCAATGGATACCCTTCCAGGAGACCTTACCATCGATAACCTCCGGGACATTTACGCTTATCTGATCATCAATAATGCCCACCAGAAAGCGACGCAGGTTAGATCCTCTATCGAGGATCGTTTCCCCGGATCGGGTGACCGCATTGACCTGCAAATTCTGGATAGGATCCAAGGGAGAGCCACGGATACACAAACCCCACATTGAGGTCACCCCTGGAGAGTCTGAGCAGTTTACAAGGAGGAGAGTCCAATGGATGGACTCTCCTCTTCAAGGCTCCTAGAACTTCACAAAGATTTTCTGTGGGTTCACAGAAACCGTCCCTCCCCCAAGTTGTCCTCTGTCGTTCCCTCCGAACGCAACCAGGACGTCATTCTTCAGGATCACATAGGATGTGCACCAGCCCACGCTAACGTCCTTTGCGTCTCGATAGATCTCAAGCGGATTGAGAATGAACTCCGATGCGATCTGGTCACCGGCAATTTGTCCATACAGATTGTGTCCAAAGCCCTGGACCGAACCATCGGAAAGATGGAAAATGGTGTGCTCCTGTCCTGGCTGGATTGATCGCAGACTGATGCCTTTGAAAGCTGAGACTTCCACCATGCCGGTCACCGGATTCTGGTGTCCTAGCCCTAGTTGTCCAAATTCATTATCACCACCAGCCAGAATGACCCCACTCTTTTTCACCAAGAATAAGCTCTTGACAACTCGCTCTGGAATCTTCTCCACAGAGTCCATCACCTTCACGGGGATACTTGAATTTAGTCCGAGCGGAGCGAAAACGCCCATCCCCCAAAGACTGTTATCCTTCTTTAGGAAGTAGCCGAAATCGCAGCCGCCTCCGATGTCCAACACTCCTTCCGCCACTTTCACAAGTTGGCTCGTGGAGCTTTGTTCTCCAGCACCGAGCTGACCTGAAGCATTTGATCCGGCTCCCCAAAGAGTACCATCAAGCTTAAGAACAAGGGTGCTTTTTCGCCCGCTAGCTGTTTCATAACCTCTGATTTTGGCAACTCCCCTCGCTATTAGGGTCGGCGAAAGCACTGTCCCCACAACTCCTGCACCGAGACTTCCGTTAGAGTTCCAACCAACAGCCCACATGGTTCCATCCGCTTTAAGCCAAATTGTTTGGCTATTCCCTGATGTTGCTTGAATAACCCCACTATCGATTCTCACTGGACTCAACTGAGGCCGATCAGACATCTGGCAGCCGCTTCCAAACCCGAGGGCGTTACAATTGCTCTCGCCAAACCCCCAAAGGGTGGAATCACTCATGATCACCAAGGTATGCGCAAATCCTCCAATCACTTTCACCGGCACCGCCAATTGGTATGCCTGGCTCACCACAGGTCCATCCACGCGTCCCACCGCGAACGCTCTGGCCTTCAGGGTGATCGTGGTGTCGATCTTGATGCTGTCGGCGAAGATCGCCGACGTCGCCTTCGGCTCCGATCCGTCCAGGGTGTAGCGGATGGTGGCGCCCGCCGTGGCGCACGAGAGCTTCACCCAGAAACTGCCCGAGCGGAGCTTGCCGTTGGTGTCGGAGATCTGCACCGACTTCACCGTGTCCATCAACCGCTCGACGCTCACGCTGTCGCGGAACTCGTTGCCCGCCGGATCCACGGCGCGGAACCTGATCCACTGACGCCCGACCACCAGCGGCACCCGCCGATGGTATCCACTCGCATCGGACACCACCAAGGTGTCTTGGATCCAAGCCTGGGCAATCTTGTCGTTGTCGCGGGCCGTCCAGGCAACCTCCACGGAAGCCGTATCGAAGACCACGGTCCGGTCCTTGGTCCGTTCACCACGGGTCGCGGTAGGTGCTTCCTGATCCTTCGCGCGGGTCACCGAGCGGAATCCCGAGGTGGGCACTCCACGCTTGTTCTTGGCCTCCACGGTGATCGTCTGCGCCTGGCCGTTGGGAGGAAGATCCATCCACTGCTCCCACACCGAATCGTTCACCGGCCTGGCGACGGCATCGTTGATCCGCACGCTGGAGGAATCGATCCCGGAAATGTCGGTGAGGATCACCTGCACCAGGTATCTGGACTGCGCGAACGGAATCACCGTACCCGATGCCTTGTCCGGGCTCTTCCACGAAAGCGCAGGCGGCAGCTGCCCCGGAATGGCGTCGCGCGACACCAGCAAGACGGAATCCGTCAGGTTGCCGCGATGATCCCAGGCCTTCACGTGGATGCGCGTGAGCTCGCCGGGATTGGACAGGTCCACC
>Ga0209098_1004253_pt1 | contig 11268 bp, 8 predicted proteins | sample AD_JPNHW1_MetaG_FD_184429 | JGI IMG/M metagenome (GOLD analysis project Ga0209098, IMG submission 184429) | Active sludge microbial communities of municipal wastewater-treating anaerobic digesters from Japan - AD_JPNHW1_MetaG (SPAdes) (version 2) | ecosystem: Engineered > Bioreactor > Anaerobic >... | reverse complement strand
CGGTATTGCGGTGATACGCAAATCGGTATTCGGTTATGGCAGCCTGATGGTCGAAGATAAGAATCAGCTTACCTGGGTTTATAATCTCGACGACAGCAATATAATGGAAACCCTCTATCTTCAACCGGGCACATACCGCATCATATTCAGGCCCAAAACTGCCAGGCAAACTATTTATACCGTCGAACAACGCTTTGTGATTGAATCGGGGAAAACTACCGATGTGCAGATGTATAAATAGCCTTTCTTTTCAACTAATTACAACATTCATATGATAGCATATTATATAGATTCCATCATTTATATATTTAAACAATGAAGCAGTCTATCGCTGATAAAATAAACAGAAGCAAAACATTCTTTTATTTTTCAGTTACTTCCGTATTCTTTATACTACCAGCCATTTATAATGGTTATCCGTTATTCTATTCAGATAGTGCGGTTTATATAAAATTCGCGATGTTGATTGGTAACATCAACAACGATAGCCTTCCATATTTATCTGGTATAGGATATGCATTTTTTATGAGACTTGCAAGTTGCAAGGCTACCTTATGGTTGGTGATCATGATGCAGGGATTGATATTAAACTTGCTTATATACAGAGTTCTACTCGAGTTCTTCCCTCGCAACAAATTAGCATATATCCACTTTTTCATTATTCTCGTGCTCGTGCTATTCAGCAGTTGCGGCTGGACGGCAAGCCAACTTATGCCAGATATTTTTACTTCGTTTCTTATTCTGGCAACCTTCCTGATTTATTCTGAAAATCAAAAAAAGCTTGCTGAATACATCTTGCTTTCGTTCCTTATTGAAGTATCAATACTCTCACATCTCAGTAACCTCACCATAGCAATATTAAATATACCTGCTCTGATCATATTATTTGCATTCAGAAAAGATTTCCGAGCAAGCCGAAAAGCCCTCCTGTCAAAGACAATACTTATGATTGTTCTAATCTCTGTTTCGGTATTCACTATGAAAGTGTTAAATAAAAAGTATTATAATCAGTATGTTATGAGCCCGACGGGACACATCTTTCTGATGGCACGACTCGCCGATGCCGGGTTCATGAATGAATTTCTGAATGAGCGTTGCAAAGAAAAGTCCTACAATCTCTGTGAATACAAAGATTGTTTCCCCGAAAGTTATGAGAAATTTCTGTGGGATACCAAGGGAGCGTTTTATCAAACCGGAGGCTGGGATATTACCCAAAACCAGGAATATAAGCAGGTGATTCGTGATGTGCTTACTACGCCGAAATACTTCTATTTATTTGCCTTAAACTGTTCTGATCACTTTCTTAAGCAAACTATTTCTTTCAGAACCGGAGACGGATTATACAGTTGGTTCAATAGAGAATCGTCACAGTACCAAATCGTGCTGGAAAATTTTAACAAGCCTGAGATCAGAAATAGTTTTCAGTCATCGAAACAAATACGCGGCAGACTGAACTTCAAATATGTAAATATTTTAAATGATATTTTACTGGCCATCTCCCTGCTAATTATTATTTGGTGCATAATAAAAAAGTTAACTGACAGAAAAACAATACAACTCACCTATGTAATAATCTCGGGGTTACTAATCAATGCAGTTTCCACCTCAGCCATGTCATCAGTATTTGACAGATTTCAATCCCGGGTAATATGGCTTCTGCCATTTCTGGCATGCATATACATCGTATCTCGCATTCTTCCAAATGAAAATTTAAATTATTAGAATTCTTCAACAGTATTATATTGAGGATAATGTCAGGTTATCACAATATTAACCAAAGTGTAACTAATCAGCCCTAAATTGTTTTAGGTTTTCGAAAAAAGATGGTTATCAACAATTTTAGGGTGATTTTTGGTTAAGTATTTGGATTTTAGCGGGTTATTAACAATTATTTGATGCTTGTGTTTGCAAAAAAGCATGGTTTAATTAGGATTAAGACCATTGGGCGTTTTACTTTGTAGTCATGGTAGCAAGCCCTTTGGACAAAGATAAACGAATCGATCAGCTTGAGCAACAAGTCATCAATCTTCAATCCTTTGTCCTGGAGTTAGCAGCTATCAATCAATCACTGCTGGAACGTCTTGCCAAGTACGAGAACCCAAAGAACAGCCACAATAGTTCGATCCCCCCATCAAAAGACGACAATCGGCCATTTAAGAGCAAAAGCCTGCGTGAAGTTACTGGCAAAAAGCCTGGTGGGCAACCCGGTCATGAAGGTAAAACGCTTGAAATGGTTTCATTGCCGGATGGGATTGTGGTGCATAATCCCTTGTTTTGTACCCATTGTGGTTTAGACATAAGCCATTTGCCTTCTGAGATGGTTGAAAGACGGCAAGTTGTTGAAATACCGCCTATTAAACCTGTTTACATTGAACACCAGGTTTTTGCACGTACCTGTACCTGTGGACATACTATTATCGGCTCTTTTCCACAAGAAATCACACCAGGAATCAGCTATGGAAAATCCGTTGAAAGCCTTTCTGCATATTTATACGCCCGACAGTTTTTGCCTTTTGCAAGAATGCAGGAGATGTTTAACGATGTCTTTTCATTACCCATTAGTGAAGGTGGAATACATCAGGTTTTAAAACGCGCCACTACTAAAGCCGAAGCAGCTTATGAAATCATACATAAGCGTATAAATCAAGCTTCTGTAATTGGTGCAGATGAAACCGGAACACGCATTGGCAAAGAAAAAGGGTGGTTCTGGACCTGGCAAAATGAAAAACTTACTTTTATCGCAGCATCCATGAACCGAGGCACTCAAACCATAAACCAGCACTTTGAAAATGGATTCCCTAATGCTGTATTGGTACACGATTGTTGGAAAAGCCACTTTGAACCCATTGCATTAACCCATCAAATTTGCATTGCACATTTGCTCCGGGAACTAACTTACCTTGATGAACGCTATGACAGTACCTGGCCTAAACTTTTCAAAGAACTATTGTATGATGCAATCCATTTAAAGCAGAAACTCATCCCATCAGACTACCTATCAACAATGCCCGAAAGAACCGAACTCGTTCGGCGATTAATGGAATTGATTGACAAACCAATCGAAAAAGACAATAAAGAATTAGCATCGTTTCACCGGCGGATGGTTAAATACCAACATTATTTATTCCCATTCATGTTCAACCCCGATGTACCTCCCGACAACAATGGTTCTGAAAGAGCTATTCGCAACATCAAGATTAAACACAAAATCTCGGGCTACTTCAAATCCATTAACGGCGCCACTCAATTTGCTGTTCTAAGGTCAGTATTAGATACGGCAATCAAAAATGGGCAAAATGTCCTTAACGCATTCTCTCAAATCACCTCTGTATCTTTGGTAGGCTGATTAGTTACAATAAATCAAATGATTTTGGGAATAACTGGGGTAGAACACTATATCTTGATGTTACCCAACTGATAACAAGTATAATTAAGGGGAATACTGAAATGCTGTATGCAGGGATTACTGCTTTTTTAGGAGGAGGAGGTATTTACCGGTCAATAGATAATGGCGATTCATGGGAGCAGGTTGGGTTGAATAATTATTATATCTCATCCCTTGCCGTCAATTCAAACGGAGTTCTGTTTGCCGGAAGCCGCGGGAATTATCTTACCGGGGGTGGCGGGGTATTCAAATCGGAAGACAATGGCAATACTTAGGTTGAACTCAATGATAATATATGGGTAACCTCGCTTGTTATTGACACTAACGATATAATTTATGCAGGTGATGACATAAACTATGGGCAGGGAGGCGTTTACCGCTCGATTGACAACGGGCAAACCTGGGAAAATATTAAATCCGGCATGGATGCTTACCCGGGTGTGGAAGGATTATGCCTTTCGCCGCATGGATATTTGTATGCCTACGATACCAAACTGTACCGCAGTGCAGATCACATTTATACCTCTATTGATGATAACAAGGGGATTTCTAAAACAAGTTCAATCAACTTATACCCCAATCCGGTAACCGGCATACTTACCGGCAAGTTAGCCAGGCAGGGCAACTGCGAAGGGAGATACTGGCTTTCAGTACTCAATATGAGTGGCCAGGTGGTAATGCAAGAAGAAATATCAGTGGTTTCAGGTATTTATACAATCCCGGTTACTTCATTACCGGCGGGGTTGTATGTTGTTAGGCTAACTGACAATACGGAAATATTTCAGACACGATTCGTTAAACTTTGACCCGTAAAAAACTCCACAATTCCGCAACCAAATTGCAGGAAATAAAGAAAAATATATTATATTCGACTGATTATTATATGAGCCGTACATTAACCCCAAAACCCGCACCATGAAACATAAAATACTATTACTCCTGTTTGCCGGTTTGTTAGCTGCCTGTAATGGGAAAGCGCAGTATTTCTGGGAGTTGCTGCCGTTCCCGAATGTTGATATCGGTGGCGTTGCCGTGAATGCTCAGGGAGATATTTTTGTCGGGACGCTGGATGGATATTCTAATTCAAATGGCGTTTATCGTTCTACTGATTCCGGCCAAACCTGGGAACAGGTTTTAAATACATTAAATTTTCCGGCATATGCCATTGCCATTAACAGCCAGGGAGATATTTATGCAATGTCCAATCATTTTTGGAAATCCATCAATAATGGTAATTCCTGGCAGCAATTAAATTGGCCGGCAACGTGTGATATAAGCAGAATCTATTGCCAGGGAACAGACACTCTGTTAATAGGATACGTGTTCAGCGGAGCAAAACTTGTGAGAACCACCGATGATTGTGTTACTTTCGATACCCTGTACAATGAAAACCCTCATTCAGGAGAACAAATCTACGACATTGCCGTTGCGCCGAATGGCGATATATATTTTGGCCTGATGTGCTTTTTTCCTGACCAGGGTGGTGTTTATAAATCGACAGATCAGGGAGAAACCTGGCAGGAAGTGGGCCTGATAAACCACCAGGTACGGACAGTAGAAATCAACGACGAGGGCGATGTGTTTATAGGAGTGTATTACGATTTTCTGGAAGGCGCCGGCGGCCTGTATGCGCTTTATCACGATTCGACCGGCATTGATACCTGCCTGTATGGCCCGGAGGTGAACGGCATAGCCATCAATTCGGCAGGAGATATTTATGCAGGGATTGGTAACCCGAATGGGATAATCAGATCATTTGATAATGGGCTGATTTTTACTCAAATCGACAGCGGATTACCTTGGGGAGCGATGGGTGAATTAGTAGTGGACAATGAAGATTATATCTATGCATGTACATCTGTATCATCACATTATTTCTATAGAAGTGCCGAATCAACAGTTACCTCGGTTTCGAAAAAAAATAAAATCAATAAACCTTTTTACCTCCTTACCAACCCTGTCTGTGACAGGTTAACCGGCTTGTTCTCCGGTTCAGTGCCCGGTAATCAATGCCGGGTAATCATACAAAGCATTGACGGAAGAATTGTTGAAAATAAGGCTGTTGAAGTAACGAATAATTGCATTGAACTTAATGTAAGCCAGTTACTGCCGGGAGTTTATCTGCTGACGGTTACTGACAACAAAGGAAGATATACTGATAAATTCATCAAACTGTAAAATAAATACATATCTATCATGAAACGGATAATATTCTTATTTGCAATTCTTGTGACGGTTGTAGCCGGACTTAATGCACAAATCATTAACATGAATCCCGATCCAAACGGACCAGTATGGGCATCTGGCGGCTTAAGGGCGCCTGTTTCTTCAACTTCATCATATTGGAATTATATTGAACTCATCCCTACAGCCGCATCATATGCAAAGCCCTTGCCGGATTTTATTTATAATGATACGCTTCCATATTAAGTTACAGGAAGGCAACTGTTGCGCTCAGATGTCGGAGGTTTGGTATATATATACCTACGAAATAAACAGAAAATATGGTGATACTGCAGGAAATGGCATTACAGATTCTTCAAACCTCTACCATAATCTTTACACTTACAATTTTTTAAACCAGGGTTCATCGTCAAATGCAACTTACCCGCTTGAAGGTTTCAGGATTATAAACGAAAACGGAATCCCAGACTGGGTCATCTACGATGATACGGCTCTATCCTCCAATTCAACAAAATATAAATACTGGATGACCGGCTATGAAAAATATAAAGCCGGTATGTCGAATACACTTTCAAAAAACATCTTTAAGTTTTCATTCTCTTATGATACTTCTTTTCTTTCCCATGCTAAACACTGGATTGCTGATCACAGCAATGCATCAGCAACAGGCGGGCTTATCGAAATAGGAATTTACACGGAACCTTCTGCATCTTTTATATACAGCAATACCATACCTGAAGGTTCACCACATGCCGGCGAACATTATATATCATCTATGGGCTATAACCTGCTTTCGGGACATGCATTAACAATCACTGGCTACGACGATGATGTTTTGATTTTCGATAAGAATGGAGACGGTCAGTATACCACCAACATTGATATTGATAATAATGATACCATTGATATACGCGATTATGAGAAAGGCGCTTTTAAGGTAGCTAATAGTTGGGGGGCTGGATGGAACTATTTAAGTGGTGGGTTTATTTATATGCCTTATTACCTTTTTCATCCGCTCATTAATGGATTTACGATGAAACATGGCTTTTGTTGCGATGTTTATGGCGAGAACGGCGAAATGCCGCAACCGGAAATTAGCCTTAAAGTTAATATGGAACATGATCACCGCGACAGAATAAAGTGCTCGATAGGGTATTCTCCCACAGCAGCTCAAACTTCGCCTGAAAATTGGGATACTCTTTATTACCTGAAAGCTCGCGGAGGCTTTTGGCCTATGCGGGGTTGTTATACTGGCCCTATTGATATTGGGATAAATACAAGCCAATTTTACAATCCGGATTCAATTGGAAAATTATTTTTTCAGGTTAAGGAGAACAATAATGCAGGCACTGCCTTTCATGGAAAAATAAATTCATTCACATTAGTGGATTCAAGATGGGGCGAAACATTTGAACTACCCTATCCACAAACCAATATACCCATTCCCTATGGTGGCACAACTACCCTTACAATTAACTACCATCTGCTACCTCACGAATCGCCACTCTCGACGGATATAACCATTAATAGCAACCGGGTTTCAAGGTTTAAAACAATAGTTCCTTATGGAAAAACATTATCGGTTGGAACAAATACCAATATTGATATGTATAACAGCGAGATACATATTGAAGCAGGAGGCAGCCTAACATTAAACGGCAACAATACCATAACCGCCAGGCGGGGAACCTGTAAACTGGTAATTGATGGGAGCATCAACGTTGCAAGCAATGTAAACTTCATAGCCGAAGAAGGCGCTGAATTACAGATTTTACTGAATAATAGCAACCTTGCAGTGACTTTCCCATCAACGCATTTTACACGTTGTAAACTTATAAGCTGGGCTCAGGATATTACTTTCAGTGCGGCTTTATTCGATCATTGTGGGGCAGTTACTGCCTACCGCGGTAATGTAAATGCTGTTAATTCAACCGGATTCGATAATTCATACCTGCTGCTCGATTATCTGGGCAGTTCCAATAACCAGTTTATGGCTACTATTGATGGTTGCAGCTTCTATGTTGATGAACTCATGCCTGCTATATTTCTGGTACGTTACGGCAAGTACCTGATACAGAACAATGTCATTGAAGGTTTTTCGAATGGTATCCAATTGTATTATTCGGGAGGCGGCCAAAGCGGATATCAGAAGATGAAAAACAACACCATATACAACAGCGCCCTCGCCGGTGTAAAAATATATACAAGTACCGGCGAAATGTCAGGTACAAACTATATTCACGGCAACAATTTCGGCATTCAGCTTTTCAATAATTGTAATATATTGCTGGCCGGCAATCCTGATGCAAGGAGTTCTTCTTTAACACAGAAAATTGCCGATAATTCGAGTTACGAATTCTATGCCACTAACTGTAGTTTCCCGGCATATTTTAAGTATAATGCTATAATAGATGATAATAACCAGGGAAATCCAACCGACCCGCTCTTGTATTACGATAATGCAAACTGCCAGCCCAACCAGGTATTTGATGTAGCTTACAACTATTGGGGCACGAGTTTTAATGCAGCAAGCGACCTTAAACTCAATTGTGGAACATTTAACTGGATGCCGGTTTGGTATCCTGGTGGTAATCCGTCAGCATCTGCTGTAGAAGATCTTTATATGGAAGCATCTTCACTTTTTGAGAACGGGAGTTACGAACAGGCGGTTTTACTTTTTCAACTTTTGATTGAACAATATCCAACATCATCCTATGCACCGGCTGCAATGAAAGAATTGCTACGGTTGGAATCATTTACCACCAATAATTACAACAATTTGAAAGAGTATTATCTCACCGATAATACCATTGCAAACGATTCGACATTAAGTAAATTAGGAGCTTTTTTAGCCAATAAGTGCGATGTAGAACTAGGTAACTGGGAGAATGCAATTGCCTGGTACGAAAATCAAATATTAAATCCAACCAGTAGTGCTGACAGCATTTTCGCTATTATTGACCTGGGCGACATATACCTGTTAATGCAAAACCAGGGACTGAAGTCCTCTTATGTCGGCAAACTCGCTCAATATAAACCTGAAAGCAAAGAACAATACGCTGTGAACAGGGATTATCTCCTTTCATTGCTTCCATTTGAAAAGAATCAAAATAAGCCGGATTCAGATATCGCCGGAAACAATCAGGGCTTCTTAAACCAGAATTCACCAAATCCTTTTTCTGAAAGTACTCAAATCAATTATTCCATTACAAGGGCAGGTAATATTGACATTTCAGTCAGAAACCTCACCGGTCAGGAAATTATCAATTTGCCACAAGGTACAAAGGAAAAGGGCTCATATTCAGTAGGTTTTTTCAATCAGGCATTGCCATCCGGTTTTTACTTCTTCTCTTTGAAGATCGATGGTAATGTTATTGCAACACGAAAAATGTGCGTGAGCAGGTAGTGGATTAAGAAAAAGATTGAATCAAGTATTTATCAAACAGTCCGGTTAGATCAAAAAAGCCTAATCGGACTGTTGTTGTGCTTAAAGATTGAGCGTTGATTATTTGCACTGGCATAGAAATGCCTATCAATAGAGGATTAATTCCTTACCCGCAATGAAAATACCGGTTCACGATTTCCTGGAGTTTTTCCTTGTTGCCTTCGAGGCTTTCACGCAAGCCTTTGTCGTCGAACGACTTTAATTTATTGGCTGTTCCTTCAATCACCGATTGCGGGAACACGTCGTACATCTTATAAATATCTCCCTGCTTCAGCAGCATGTCAGCCGAATCCCAGCACGAAACAGGCAATTGACTGAGTTCCGCCACACGCGCCTTGTTTTCGTCATCAAAAATATTCACATCCACATAGGTGCGGCGGGCATATTCAAGGGCATCCTTCATTTCGAGGCCATGGCGGGCTGCCACCGTGAGGCCGGCAAGCAATAAATATACATCAGCAGAGCCATCCGGGCAGCGGAATTCCACGGTTTGCTTGTCGCTGAAATCCTTATCAATTTTTTCCTGTTGCGGATTGGCATGGTTGATCATGCTGTTGGCTCCTGTCCAGCCAAGGGGAACCCGTACCAGCACAGAACGGTTGCGGTCGCCCCAGCAAATATTGGTGGGCGCTTCCTGGTGCGGCACCAGCCTGAAATAGGAGGTGGGATTTGTATTGCCGAAAGCTGTGAGCGAAGGGGCAAGGTCGAGGTAGCCGGCAATGGCTTTGCAGGCGGTATCGCTGAGTTTGCCTTCTTTTATCATGGCATTTTTGCCTTCTTTCATCAGCCGGGTGTGTATGTGCATACCGCTGCCTGCCTTGCCAACCGTGATTTTCGGGGCAAAGGTGAGCGACACACCGTATTTGAAAGCCAGTGAACGGAGAATCCACTTGGCAATGACCAGCTGGTCGGCGGCATCTTCGAGGTTTACCGGCAGAAACTCGATTTCGTTCTGCTCATATTCCAGGCCGTTGAGTGAGAAATTGCCTACTTCCGAATGGCCGTATTTTATCTTTCCGCCTGTCTGGGCAATGGCAACCATGGCTTCGGCACGCAGCGATTCCCATTTGGCAAAGGGATGCGATTCGTGGTAGCCTTTCTGGTCGGCAGCCTGGAAGAGTTCGTTCATCGGGCTGATGACGTAATACTCCAGTTCACCCATTACCTCAAACGAAAGTCCGGTGCGGCTTTTCAGCACGTTATGCGCCTTGCGGAGGATATACTCAGGCGAACTTTCAAGAGGATTTCCATCTTTGTCGTAATAGGAACAAAGAATATCAAGTGTAGGAACTTGTGTGAAAGGATTTAAAAAAGCGGTTTTATAGCGCGGCACAACGTATAGGTCGCTGCTGCCGGCTTTTACAAACGGGAACAGGCTGGAGCCGTCAACCCTTTCGCCGGTGGAAAGAATGCTGTCGAGATGCTCCTGGCTGTTGATCACGAAATTGAGCGTTTTCAACCTTCCGTCACCTCCCGTGTACCTGAAATTGATCATTGAGATATTGTGATCATCAATATAACGGATGAGGTCAGCCTTGGTGAAATCGTCGCTGGGTTTGTTGAGATACTGCACCAATGAATTGGGGTTCATGGCGGTAAGGCTGTTGAAGAAAGGATTTTTCATGCTGCGCTATTGTGTAGTGCAGCAAAATTAGGAAGTTTTTGGCATCCTTGCCAGAAGTTCTAAGTAATTCACGGAAATGGAAGAAGTCGAAATGGAATAACCGCCAGTTTACACTGCAGGATCAGCGCCCTTTACTTTCCCAAGTTTCAAGCAACTGTTGTGCCGCCATATAAGCGCTCAGTTTGCCGGTGGCAAGTTCATGTTCAAGTACATGCAGCAGTTTCCTGATCCCTGGATCATGGTAAAAGCGGTCGTTGAGATGCTGCTCAACAGCCTGGTGCATGGTGAAACGTGCCTGTTCAAGTCTGCGCTGCCCAAAATAACCGTTTTCATGGGTGAGAGCAAGGTATTTCTCAATGGTTTGCCAAACTTCAGGAATGCCGGATTTGGTATATGCCGAACACGACTTTGCCACAGTCGTCCAGCCCGATTCAGCCGGCGGGAAATAATGCAGCGCGTTTCGCACTTCAGCTAGGGCAATATTCACTTTGGTCAGGTTATCGCCATCAGCTTTATTGATAAAAACGGCATCAGCCATCTCCATGATCCCCCGCTTGATTCCCTGCAGCTCATCGCCGGCGCCGGCAAGCATCAGCAACAGGAAGAAATCAACCATAGAATGAACTGTGG
>Ga0209098_1004244_pt1 | contig 11284 bp, 19 predicted proteins | sample AD_JPNHW1_MetaG_FD_184429 | JGI IMG/M metagenome (GOLD analysis project Ga0209098, IMG submission 184429) | Active sludge microbial communities of municipal wastewater-treating anaerobic digesters from Japan - AD_JPNHW1_MetaG (SPAdes) (version 2) | ecosystem: Engineered > Bioreactor > Anaerobic... | reverse complement strand
TAAAACCAGTGAGCAATCGCTCAAATACGTCGCTAATGCATTCTACGGATACCTCGGTTCAATATACGCTCGACTTTATTACCCTGAAGGAGCAAAAGAGATTACAAGAATCGGTAGAGAAATCGCAAAAGAGTTACGCGACTACCTTGTGTCGTTGGGGTATCACATCGAGTATGGTGACACCGACAGTACATTCATTGGACCTGTCCGAACCGTCGAAGAAGGTATCGAGTTACAAGGCAAGATAAACGAGTTCCTCAAACAGTGGGCGATTCGTAATCATGTCAAGCCAGAGTTCGCTCCGAAGATTAAGTTTGAGAAACTCTACGATAGAGTGATGTTCAAAAAGAAAATCGGAAGTGAAGAGGCTGCGAAGAAGAAATACGCTGGTCATCTCGTCTACAAAGATGGACATCCGATGGATGAACTCGCATACACAGGGATTGAAATCAATCGTTCTGATACTGCACCATTGACGAAGAAACTCATGGAAGATTTCTTCCAGAAAGTTCTCATTGATGCTGACGTTGAAGGCGCTGTTGCTCTTGTATCAAAGTCAATCAAAGATGTTCAGAATGGTAGAGTGAATATTCACGACATTGCAATCCCAAAGGCAGTCAAGGCTGACAAGAAAGAAACAGCCTGGTCTAAAGGACGCGCTGCTGGTGAAAAGTATCTCGGAATACGCTTTGACCAAAGTGATAAGCCGAAGTTGATTTACTGTAAAGCACCAGTGAAGATGATATGCTTCCGAGATGATACAAATCACGATGATGTGATTGATAAGATTTCAGTCGATTGGTCTATCATGTGTGATAAGACTGTCACCAAGAAGATGCGGTCACTTGTTGAATCGCTTGGTGTAAACTGGAACAGTGTTATCCTCGGTCAGACTTCTTTCGATCAATTCATCAATTCATTGGAGTAATTGTTGTGGTGCTTCAACTCAATCGGGTGAAGTTAAATGGTAGACGTCGTTACCTATTCAGCCACAGTATTATACCCAGAAACCTACGAGAACACGCTCTATCGTAGATAGGGAGTTGGCGTACGGGTAGGTCAATCCTGCCCGTTTTATGAATAAATAACTGCGGTGGTTTCCCTATGGGGTTTTCAAATAATAACCACTCAACAGTTAGGTAATTATTATGTCAAGAACCATTCGTCAAAGTAAGCGTGGCAAGTGCCGTGATGGGAAAAAGAACAACGAGTTTGTCATGCATCACGACTTAACACCCATTCGTAAAGGAATGAACCAATCATTCCGTGCCGAAGAAAAAGATTACTTCGAGAAGACTGGCGAAACAAAATACAAACAGAAACCAAAAAGTCATGGTGGAACATGGTAGAGAATAACGTAGCAGAACTACATCACTATATGGCGCAGAAGATTCAGCCGATTCGTTTCATGCAAGCAAGTCTTTCACCCGAAGCCTTCAAAGGATTCCTCAAAGGCAATATCGTAAAGTATATCATGCGTGAGGGATTAAAGAACGGCATCGAGGATATAAAGAAAGCCCAAGTGTATACCAATTGGCTCGTCGAGTATTGCGAAACTGGTAACATCACTGTGCCAGGAGAGTAACATGGTTGTTATCAAGGAAAGAAAACTTTTACGGTGTTGTTTCAACTGCGTGAATTTCAAGTTTGAAATTGACGAGGAACGCAACGACTTCCCCGTTAAGTGTGAGTGCGAAGGAACTCCCTATGGGAAGACAGAAGTTGAGCCAACAGGAATCTGCGAGTATTTTATAAGGTTGTCGTAGCATGAAACAATGTAAAATATGTAAGGAATTAAAGTCGGATGATAATTTTCCTCCGTATAATCAATTTACTTGCAGGTCTTGTTTGGTAAAGAATACTGAATCTTACAGACGCGGGAACCCAATCAAAGGTCGCGCGCTAATAGCAATCAACAATCATAAGCATCGTGGTTATGATGTACGTATTACTACAGATGAGTTAGTTGAATTGTATAAAGCAACCACACATTGCCCTATTTGTGGCATAGAACTTTGTCATGCTTATGGTAGTAAGGGTCAAAGAGATAATGCTGCGTCAATAGACAGAAAGGAAAATTCAAAAGTTATGACGAAAGAAAACATTTGGATTATCTGCCAAAGATGCAACACGATGAAAGGAAATCAGACAATGAAAGAATATTATCATCGCTCTTTGATGATTGTTAAAAAGTTTAAGGAGGAATTTTCTTGATTGAACCGATGCTCCTGAAGTCGTGCAAGGACAAGAGCCTGAAGAAGTATGAGGGCACTCATATCGCACAGGAAAAGTTCGATGGCACTCGTATCATTGCCGTAAAAGAAAATGGTAAGATACAGTTACAGACGCGCTCTGGAAAGAATGACCTTGCTTCTGAATATCCAGACATCGTTAATGAACTCTTGTCCACAGTAGAGAAACAATTTATATTCGATGGCGAACTTGTTTTCATCAACAAGAAAACTGGATGTGTTGAATTTCTCACTGGTCTTGCGAAGGAAACGAGAGAAGCATACGAACCAAAACTTATGCTCTTTGATGTTCTTGAAATCGACGAAGGAAACTTCCGTAACTCACCACAGATGAATCGGTCAGAGTTTGTCGAGGAATATGTGGTTGGTTATAATTTCAAACACATCGGAGTAGTTTATACAACCACGGTAGGATTCGACACATCATACGCCCAAGTTATTGATGGTGGTGGAGAGGGACTTGTCCTCAAAAAGAAAACCGCTATCTATAAAGATGGTAAGCGTTCTTCCGATTGGCTCAAAGTCAAGAAGCAAGACACCGCTGACTGTTTTGTAATTGGTTTGATGAAAGGAGAAGGAAAGTTTGAGCATCTATTTGGTAGTCTTATTATGGGTCAGTATGACACCAATGGGAATGTCAAAGTTGTTGGTGCGACAAGCGGGTTCGATGATTCTACAAGAGCGTTATTACATGCTGCTGTGATGAAAGAACCTTGGTTTGAAACTTATCCATCCACAAAAGGAGAACTTGGACATATTCTTCATAAAGTTGCACCCAAACTTGTAATAGAAATTTCTTTCATGGAGCGTCTTGAATCGGGAATGTTTCGTCATCCTAGATTTGAAAAATTGCGTTCAGATAAACTTCCGAAGGATTGTGTTTATAATGAGTAATGCAAAATCTTGTCGCAAAGCGAAGCCTAATAAATATAGGGCTGGTGCGATGTTACGAGATCATGCATCTAAAGGATTTAAAATTCTCATTCCATCTTCTTATTTAGAAGGTTTACTCGATGGTGCTACACATTGTTCCATTTGTGGTAAAGAATTAAAACATGATTTGGGTGATGGTTATTCACCAGATTCTCCATCAATTGACAGATACGATAACGAAGATGAACTTCGATATGATAATATTTGGGTTGTCTGTCGTAAATGTAACTCTACAAAATCTAATAGAACAATGAAAGAATTTTATGACTACTGTAAAGGAATTACAGAAAAATTTAAATCAGAATTTGAAGGAGCATAATTATGCCGTGTGGTAGTGGAAGTAAAAAGAAATCACCGAAAGGAAAGAAACCAAGAAAGTAAGGAGATTACAATGTCAGGACACTTAAAACAGAAAGTAGGAGATACAGTCACTCATTCTTTCATAGACCCGAAAGACGTAGTGATTGAGAAAGTAAACGATGAATACATCATTGAGATTGACTGCGGTTATCCAACCGAGCAGACGTTCACGTTCCAGCACATTGCTGTTGATTTGTTCGTCAACGATGATATTGTGATGGGAATTAATAATCCTGACAGTCTTGAGCCATTCTTTGACGTGACGGAACTCGTTATTGAATATCCCAAAGACCAGGGTATTGGTGCTATAGAGATTCATTGCAAGAGGTAATATCATGGAAGATTTTGAAAAACATAATGCAGATTACGCACCGGAAGCATATCTCCACTATTCATATACGGAGTTTGGACAGATTGTGAACTTCCTTATGAAGCGAGCATCTATGCGTACCGATGAAAAGAAACGCGAAAAGGATATTTACGACGCAAGGAATTATCTTGCGATGATGAACGCTAAACTTAATCACGATGTAATTGTGATGTGAGGTAACATGGCTTATAATGTTGAGGCTGACTCCATCGTAGAAGGATGGATTAAGGCCGTAGCCACTGTGTATCATAAAGGTGTAGACCTTCCAACCGAGTATCAGAACCGAGCGAGAACTCTCGTAGACCCACTCGTTGTTCACATCAACAAGCCGTGGAGTTATCCACAAGTTTGTGACGATATAAGCCCGGTGAAAACAAAAGTCATTCGGGATTATGTGGATAAGTTCCTCAAAGTTTCTGATACTGGTCACACCTATACTTATCCAAATCGTCTGATGGATTTCCCATTATACGATGGAGATGGAGAAATTCATGGAGATGGTGATGGAGATGGATTTAATCAGATTGACCACATCATACACGAACTTGCCCGTTCGAGAATCAGCCGCAGACAAATTGCACACACTTGGAATCCAACCAAAGACGCCTTCATGGAACATTGCCCATGTCTGCAAGACGTCCATTTCTCAATTATGTTCGATGAGTTGCGAGCCATCGCGCACTTCAGAAGCAATGATATGCTCGATGCTTCTCTATCAAACAATAATGGATTGCACTCGCTCCAACGTTATGTGGCGGCATCCTTGGGCGTAAGATGTGGATACCTAGAAGTTTATTCTGCGTTCCCACACATCTACGAGAATCGTCTTGAAGATGCAAAGAAAGTTCTGGCAGGTGCTTATAAGTATCTGTCGTACCCAAAGGTTGTGACGATGTATGAAGACTGATGTAAAGACCACCATTGTTTTTGACCGTGAGAAATTGCTTCAGTTTTTCTTTGCTATCAAGGAACAAGCAGATGAGGGAATGATTGAGTTCACGAAAGATAAACTCGCATTTCATTCGACTGATGTTGCAGGAGCATGTTTCATTGATGCGACTCTCATTACACCAATCACAGATGAGTTTAAACTCGCCATAGATGTGCAGAAATATTACAGCACACTCAATGCGATGAAGACCAAATCGGTTACGATTGATTTTAACCGTCACGCCGTCATCACTGGTGGGAAACTTAAACGAGAAGTTACTTCGCTTGTCGAAGAAGTTCTTCGGAAACAGCAAGCACCTCCACCGCTTACGTTTCCAGCATGTATCGAAGCGCCAGCATCCGACTTGATTGAGTTCCTTGAATCCGTTGATAAGATGGGTTCAGAAGAGGGAGCACTTCCTGTCAAAGTATTTGTCGAACTTAAGAATAAAAAGTTCACTCTCTATTCAATCAACGAACTGAAAGAAAAGACAGTGAGCGAGTTCGATATGATTAGTATCGAGAAGGATAGCAAGGTTGAATTACTGTCTGGATTTTCGTTCGACTATCTTCTTAAGATAGCAAAGAACATTAAGAAAACCAAGATAGAGAATATTAAAATTCACATGGGTAACAACTTCCCATGCAAGATTGAAATCGAGAACGATTATCTGTCTGTCGCATGGATTGTTGCGCCGAGGATTGAGGATGATTGATGTTTGTTAAGAAGAAGAAACCAGAGTCCTCGACTCTCGATTCATTTGCTGGTAAAGAATCAGTGACGCCGAAAAAGATTGACGCCGAGAAATGGTTCATCAGCAAGTCACAACTCGCCACGTATAGTATCTGTCCGATGCAGTTCTATAAGAGATACATTCTTCACATCAAGACTCCACCCTCGCCAGCAATGGCTCTGGGTACGAGGTTCCATGATTGGGCAGAGAAGTTTATCATTCACAATGATATGCTTACGCCTGGAGCATGGCACGAATCTATCCCGAAGAACTTTACTGACGCAGAGAAGGATAATGTCAAGTGGTTCATTGACCACGAATGGGAGCAGTTCAATTCGTTAGGTCGTGAACTCTGGTATCCGCTATGCGTGGAAAAGAAACTCAAAAGTCCTACACAGTATCTCACTGGTTTCATTGACCGTGTTGATATGAACGAAGACCGAGAGAGTGTAACGATTGTCGAATACAAAACAGGAGCGAAGAACAAACCCTCCGACATTAAATTGCAGTCAGCCCTTTATAAGAAACTCTGGGATGAAGTAAATCCGTCACTCCCTGCAACCAAGTGCAGAGTTATCAACCCTGTCATTAAGATTGCAGAAACGTACGACATCCCGAAGCGTAGCATTACTACGATAGACAGGCAGATTGCAGCCCTCCGTGATGCACTCGAAATGAATGTATGGCCGAGGTCGTGCTCGATGGTAATGTTTTCCTACTGTGGTATGTGTAAAATCGAAGAGGTTGAATTATGATGTACAAGTTTGAAGTCAATTTTGAACAGTTTACGACTAACGTATATGTTGAGCCGGTTGCAGGTGAAGGAACTACTATGACGCTTCAGCGTATCCGTGGATATGCTTCGGAGTTCAGGACTCATTGTGTTATCACTGGCAAGCCGTATAACATTCCGCACTTCATCAATTGGATGAACAAGTATTATCCGTCGTCCAGGATGACAAAGGAACTTCCCACGCTTGGTCGGATTGACCTTTAATCTTTTTATGTTAGATGCTTTATTCGTTTTCATATTCGGGGAACTTACATTCCACGGAATTGAAGATGATGGAGATGAATATTTATTGGGGATTGACCCCGCTATTGGAGAGGATTTCAGTGGGAGAATTTGAAGACAAACTTTTAACGGAACGGTATTGTATTGGCAACGAATCCTCATGGCAGGATGTCGTGGAGCGAGTCGCTAAAGCAATTGCGACAGACGCTAAAGAACAGAAGGCGTTTTATGAACTTATGATTAATAAGGATTTTATTCCTAACTCGCCGACGATTATGAATGCGGGAACAGACAACGGACAGTTATCCGCTTGCTTCGTTCTCCCCGTTCCAGATAGTATTGATGGAATATTTACGGCGGTGAAGAATGCAGCATTGGTTCATAAGATGGGTGGTGGAACTGGTTTTTCATTTACTGCCCTACGTCCTTCTGGTAGTATCGTTAAATCTACTAATGGTGTCGCTTCAGGTGTAGTTTCATTCATGCAAGTATTCGACGCAGCCACCGATGCAATCAAGCAGGGTGGTAAACGCCGTGGTGCAAACATGGGTGTACTCGAATATACACACCCGGAGATTCTTGACTTCATTAAGTGTAAGCGCACAGAAGGAAATATCAAGAACTTCAATATCTCTGTGATGCTCGATGATGACTTCATGAATGTCGTCAAAGATGATGTCGCAGCAGGAAGTCTTGTTACAAAACAGCAAGTCGAATACCACAAAATCTTCAGTGAGATTGTTGATGGTATTTACAACAATGGAGAACCAGGCGTTCTCTTTAAGGACACAATCAACGAGAAGAATCCTACACCACATCTCGGAGAAATGGTTGCGACGAATCCATGTGGTGAGCAGCCACTTCTTCCCAACGAGTCATGTAATCTAGGAAGCATTAACCTTTCACGTTTTGTAATGGAAGATGCAACGATTGATTATAAGCGTCTGGAAAGAGTCGTAAGTTCAGCAGTTATCTTCCTTGATAATGTCATCACGAAGAATAAATATCCACTGCCTGAAATCAAAGAGGCATCACTCGCCACTCGTAAGATTGGTCTTGGTGTGATGGGGTTCCACGACATGCTTATCAAGATGGGTATCTCATACGATTCTCAATCAGCAGTCAAGATAGCAGAGAATCTAATGATGTATATCTCGAAAGTAGCAAATACACAGTCTATGGAATTAGGTAGACAGAGAGGTTCATATGCAGCATCACGAACCGCAGGTGGATTTAGGAATGCAACGAGAACTACAATCGCTCCAACGGGAACGATTAGTATCATTGCTGGCGTATCCTCTGGTATCGAACCTGTCTTCTCCTGGGCATATAAGCGTAAGGATACACTGGGTGAGCACATCATTGTTAATCCGCACTTCGAGGAAGCATTACGCAGAGAATTTAACGGCGACCAGATAATGATTGATGGTGTCATTGAACACGTCATGGAGCATGGAACGATTCAAGACCTCGATGTAGTTTCACCAGAAATGAAAGCATTGTTTAAGAGTGCTCTCGATATATCTCCATCAGTCCACGTTCAGATGCAAGCAGCGTTCCAGAAGCACACTGATAATGCCGTGAGTAAGACAATCAATCTCGGTTCATCAGCCACTCGTGCTGACATTGCAAACGTCATTATTGAAGCATGGCGGCTTGGATGTAAGGGTCTGACAATCTATCGTTCAGGTTCTCGTGAAACAGAAGTACTTTGTCTTAATAAGAAAGATGCAGCACCACAGCCAGTTATCACTGATAACTATAAAAAGGTATCACTATTTAATGATAACATCATTGATTGGGTTGAGGATGAGTTCTACGAGGAAGTTATTCCAGCATACATCTATAAGGTGCGGTCTGGTTGTGGAACTTTCTATGTAATCGTCGGTCATGATGGTGAAGCACCAATCAAGGTATTTGTTGAGGGTGCTGGTAACGGTGGTTGTGCTGCGAATATGGCGGCGCTTGGTCGTTCAATCAGCACAGGGCTTGACTATGGAACACCAGCCGAGAATTTCGTTCGTCAGTTCAATCGTGTGAAATGCACAACTGCAATGAATAGCAAGAACTCTGGTGGGAAATCCTGCTCCGATATTATCGGTAAGAGCATGAACAATGTTATTAACCGTTTGGATTGCATTAATGAGCAGTCCAAAGTAATTGTGCAGAAACCAGTGAAACCAGTTATCGCAGCATCTAATAAGAGTCTGGCAGAACCAAAGAAATCAAATGGACAGTGTTGTGACAATCCCAAATATACAATGCAGGAAGGATGCCAGGTTTGCCTGAATTGTGGCGCGAGTAAGTGCTCATGATTAATTGTCGCGGAAGATGCAAATATAATACGAGGATAGATTCATCTGATACAACTACTGGATTCTGTGAGAAGAATCGAGAAGAGTTCTATCTTCGTCACAATTGTTCGGAGTGTCCATCTTATACTCCAAATGATTGTTCAAATTGTAAGCATTTGGAATACGACGAGAATGAATCAAGCCTAGATGACTATTCATATTGTACGAAAGGACATGATTTACTTTTGTCGAATGTCCAACCAGAAGAATGTAAGGAGTTTGAATCATCATGGTAAACGTTGAGAAATCAAGGATAAAAGCACTACAGAGATTTAAGACGATGCACATTAATACCGTGCTCTCGAAGAATCTGAAATCGGAACGCAAAGATGAAGAAGACACTATTACCGAATACGTTTTATTCGCTGGCCGTCTGATTGGTTCGTTTATATACGATAAGAAAACAACTTGTATTACCTTTAAGGAGGAACCCATCAATGATATACCTAATCAAAGATAAGCATGGATTTGTGACGGACGTTCTGGAAGTTGAACCAGACACCCTCAACGAATTTGAAGTCCAGGAACTGATGGACAAATTTGTTAAGACACGTCATATGACAAGTATAACACAGTTCGATGTAACTGGTTTTCAGAAGTATCTCCTTGGAGTCAAAGGTGTTGGCTCTCGGAGTTATCCGAAGTTCAATGTTCTTAATACAAGGGTGTAACTATGAAGTGGACAGAAACCCAAGACCTTTTTATACGAGAGAACTATGAAGATATGAACTCGTATGAATTGGCAAAGTGGGTTGGTCACAGCGAGGAAGCAGTTGAGTCGAGGATTAAATATCTCGCACTCACCAAGTGGGGTAAACGCACCATCACTAATAAACGCTTCTGGACGTATGCGAATATTCGTGCGTTGAAGACGCTGATGCACCTTCCCAATAAAGAGATTGCAAAGCAGATGGGTAGAACGACTGCCTCTGTTCGCAAGATGAAAGAGAAACTTCGCAAGGGATTGACTCATGATGTTCCATATAACGAACACGACCACTATGCCACTGGAGCAATTCGTCCTTACCGACAAGTTGTTGAGGAAGTTCTTGGTAGAAAACTGCGTTCATGTGAGCACGTCCACCATATCAACCTTAACAAAAAGGATAATCATCCAAGAAACTTGTTTCCGTGCTGCTCACCTAGCGAACATGGAAACGTACATGCACAACTTGACAACTTGTTATACGGAATAGTGGAAGAACTACTAATTTCCAATGTATTAGTATTTGTAGATGGTAATTACTATCTGGGAGAGGGGAAGTTACGATGAAGATTGGAGAATATATCAGAACACTTATCGCTGACCTCAAAGAAACTCGCGGTATTGATGCACGGTTTGGAGAAAAACGTATGCCAGGTGTCGGATATAAATACACCATTGGCGTATGGTCTGATGAACTTGCTGCGAATCGTAAGTATAAAACATTTGTTCTTACTGATGAAACAATAGCAACAAAGACAGACGAAGTTATCATGTCGGCAATCAAAGCAAAGTTCGATGAACTTGTCGAGGAGTTTGTGTCATCTTGACGAGAATAGGAGTGGACACAAGAGAACCGAAAACAATTATTAAATATCTTCAGAAGACTTTTCCGAAAGATACGTTTGAACTCGAAACCTTGAAAGAGGGAGATTACAAGAGTACAAAGGTTCTTTGTGAACGGAAGAAGATTGGTGATCTCTACGGCTCCATTATGGATAAACGTATCTGGTCACAAGTAAATCGTATGGCGCAGTTCGATGATATGAAGTTGGTTCTTCTTATCACTGGCTCGCTACCAGACTATATTAAGAGTATGCGGCGGTATAAGAAGTTCATCAATGAGAAGATTATCTACTCATGTATTGATGACATTGCTTGCCGTTATGGGTTCGAGATTCTCTGGATTGAGAATGAGAAGGACGCATTGAATGTGATGGTTGGCTACATGGAAAATGTCGATGAAGGAAATCTCAATGTGCCAACGAAGGCTCATCCAGAGGCTCTCATCGCCAGGTATCTCGGTATCACCATACCTCAATATAATGAACTCCATTTGTGTCACGGTTCGCTGACAAAGATTGCGAAGGTTTCACCTACGGAGTTAGCAAAGATAAAAGGCATCGGAGCAATAAAAGCCAAGCGCATTCTCACGATGTTAAATACCATTTAATTTTTGGAGAGGATATAATGGAAGATATAATCTGGTCTGCTGGTTTTATTGATGGTGAGGGTTGTATACATATCCACAAAATGACCAGAAAGGATAAGTGTTATTATGGATTAGTATTGCATGTCTATAATACAAACCACGAGGCTATATTGAAACTACGTGACACATTTAAATGTGGTA
>Ga0209098_1004242_pt1 | contig 11290 bp, 9 predicted proteins | sample AD_JPNHW1_MetaG_FD_184429 | JGI IMG/M metagenome (GOLD analysis project Ga0209098, IMG submission 184429) | Active sludge microbial communities of municipal wastewater-treating anaerobic digesters from Japan - AD_JPNHW1_MetaG (SPAdes) (version 2) | ecosystem: Engineered > Bioreactor > Anaerobic >... | reverse complement strand
GGTCGGGGACGAAGCCAGAGTCCCGGAGGGCCTCCGCGAGCTCGATGGCCTCGGGGAGGCCCGAACCCGGGTGGGCGGAGATGTAGTAGGGGACGAGGAACTGCGAGAGGCCGGCCTCGCGGTTCAGTTCCGCATAACGCTTTGCGAAGGCCGCGTAGCTCGCGCGGCGCGGCTTGCCCATGAGGTCGAGGACCCGGTCAGAGACGTGCTCGGGCGCCACCTTGAGCTGACCCGAGACGTGGTGGGCGACGAGCTCGCGGAAGAAGGCCTCGTCGCGGTCTAGCATGAGGTAGTCGAAGCGGATGCCGGAGCGGATGAAGACCTTCTTGACTCCGGGGAGGGCGCGGAGGGCGCGGAGCACCTCGACGTAGTCCGACTCGTCGGCCCTGAGGTTGGGGCAGGGCTCGGGGGCGAGGCAGCGCCGGTCGGTGCAGGCGCCCGCCCTGTCCATCTTCGCGCAGGCGGGAACGCGGAAGTTGGCCGTCGGGCCCCCCACGTCGTGGATGTAGCCCTTCCAGCCCGGCAGGCCCGTGAGGAGCCGCGCCTCCCTCAAGAGGGAGGCCTTGCTCCGGGACGTTATGCGCCTCCCCTGGTGGAGCGAGATGGCGCAGAAGGAGCAGGCGCCGAAGCAGCCGCGGCAGGAGGTGAGGGAGAACTGCACCTCGGAGAGGGCGGGCACGCCGCCCTCGTTGGCATACATCGGGTGGGCCAGGCGCTCGTAGGGCAGTTCGTGGACGCGGTCGAGGCTGCGCTGGTCGAGGGGGAAGGCCGGCGCTTCCTGCACGACGAAGCGGCCGTCGCTCTCCTCGACGAGGGCGTGCGCGGTGAGGGGCTCGGCCTCGCGGTACTGGATGCGGAAGGACTCCGCGTAGGCGGCCTTGTCCGAGGAGCTCGCCTCGTAGGGCGGGAGGAAGATGGCCCCCTCGATGTCGGGCCGCTTCGAGCTGCGCCAGGCCGTGCCCCTGATGCCGCGCAACGCGTCAACGGCGGCAGGGCCGCCGGAGGCGGTGCCTGCGCCCTCGCCGGCGGCGGTCTCGCGCGCGGCGCGCAGCCGCGACAGGGCCTCGAGGAGGGCGGTCTCGCCCATGCCGTAGACGAGGAGGTCGGCCTTGGAGTCGAGGAGGATGGAACGCCTCACCTTGTCCGACCAGTAGTCGTAGTGGGCGAGGCGGCGGAGCGAGGCCTCGATGCCGCCTATGATGACGGGCACGCACTTGAAGGCCTCGCGGCATTTGGCCGTGTAGGCGATGACGGCGCGGTCGGGTCTCGCGTTCTTCCTGCCGGCAGAGCCCGGGCCGATGCTGCCGTCGCCGCGGAGGCAGAGCTCCGGCCTGCCTCCGGGGGCGTAGTCGTCCTCGGAGCGCGGCTTCCGGTTCGCGGTGTAGGAGGAGACCATCGAATCGAGGGCGCCCGCCGAGACGAGGAAGGCGAGGCGGGGCCGGCCGAGGAGCCTGAAGGCGGCGACGTCGTCGGGGTCGGGCCGGGCGAGGATGCCGACGCGGTAGCCCTCGGCCTCGAGGAGGCGGGCGAGGAGGGCGACGCCGAAGGAGGGATGGTCGACATAGGCGTCGCCCGTGACGAAGACCGCATCGAGGTCGCCGGGCGCGAGGCCAGCGCCGTCCCTGCCGGTGCGGGCGAGGTCCTGGGGGCGTGCGGGAAGGAAGGCCATGGCCGGAGTATAGTCCGAAGCCCCCTGGAGGGGATACGGGTGGCGCTTTCGATTGACGCGGCCGCGCCCCGCGATGCAGAATCGCGCGATACGGATCGTCATGGAGCGTTTATGGGTGAGATCATCGGCCTCATTTCCGTCGTCTGCCTTTTCGTGGTCCTTCCGGGCATCATCTTCGGCTTCAGGTACCTCGGGAAAAAGAAGGCCGCCGAGCTGGAGCTGGGCAGGCAGCGCAAGGAGATCCTCGAGCTCGAGGTGAGGAAGGAAGAGCTCCACGTCCAGGCCCTCCTCGAGGAGAACCGGAAGTACGACCGGATCATCGACGGCAGGACGGGGCAGGGCTGAGAGCGTGGCCTTGCCCGGCCTCTCTCCGGACGCCGCCGGCCAGGGCGCCGGGGCGACGGCCTTCATCCTCGCCCTCGGCATAGGCCTTGCGGCCCTCGTCATCCTCCTCTTCCTCCTCGGACTCTCGTTCGGCCGCAGGCGCGGCAGGCTCGAGGCCGAGCGGGACCTCGAGGCCCGCGTCGGGAAGGAGAGGGAGGACGCGATCAAGCGCTCCCGCGCCGTGCTCGCGGGGCAGGCGGCCGAGCAGCTCGCTCCCTGGCTGCCCGGCTTTCCCTTCGATCCCGGCGACTGCCGCTTCATCGGCAAGCCGGTGGACTTCCTCGTCTTCTCGGGCTCCACGGCAGGCTCCATCTCGGAGGTGGTCTTCGTCGAGGTGAAGTCCGGCACCGCCGGCCTCAACAGGGCCGAGCGGAGCCTCCGCGAGGCGGTCGAGGCGGGCAGGGTGCGCTGGCAGGAGTACAGGGCGCCCTGAACGTGAAAGGCATCCTCGGGATTTGCCCTCGGCATGTCCGGGTACTATGCTTGAAATATCGGACGGATCAGTACGGCCTCCCGCCCTGCAAGCCGTGCCGGAAGGAAGCGTTCATGAAAAGAATGAAGGGACTGCTGATCATCGCCTGCCTCCTCAGTCTCGCTGGACTTCTCGGCGGGTGTTCCCGTGGCGCGACCATCATGGGTACGGTCTACGTTCATGATTACGACGACGGGAGTACCTACAAGGTCTGCCCTGGGGCGGAGGTGGACCTCCTCAAGAGCGGGGCGACGATTGATTCGGAAACGACCGGCGCCACAGGGGAGTATCTTTTCGAGAAGGTCGCTGCCGGGAGCTATGATCTCCGCGCCATCTATACCCTGCCTTCGATGTCATTCCCGGGCAGCGGGTACGGCTGGGTGGACGGTTCGGACTGGAAGACCCTCACCGTAACCGGGACATCGTCTCCCTATTCCATCACGTACAGCGGCCTCACGGTCGTGGCGGGAGATTCCGTTGTGCTCGATTTCGGCCTCCAGGGCTACTGATCCCGGCATGGCTGCGAGGAAGCTCAGGATCGCCGTCCCGGTGACGGCGGTCCTTTTTTTGGCCTTGTCCGTCGCGGCCTTGGCGCTATACCTGCCGGGTAGCGACGGCTTCTTCTTCCAGCGCGCCCTGGGGTTCCAGGTCCTCCCCGATGGGGACTTCCTCGTGACCGACGGGGGCGGGGCCGACTGGAGCGATCGCGGGAGCAAGGTGTTCATCATCGATGCCGGGGGAAGGCTGCGTTGGCTCCATGAGGGTGACCTGCATTTCGCCCATAGCTCCATCATGCTCCGCAACGGGAACATTCTCGTCCCGGACACCAACGCCGACCGCCTCGTCGAGCTGGACCGTTCCGGCGCGACCGTCTGGTCGAGCGAATCCTGGGGCGGAGGCACTGGCAGGCTCTCGGATGGCTCCCGGCTAGATTATCCCAATTATGTGGAAGAAACGGCGGAGGGCCGTTTCCTCGTCAGCTCCCGCTATACGAGCCGGGTCGTCGAAACCGACAGGATGGGGCAGGTTTTTTGGTCCTATGAGGGGGCGACGAAGCAGCACGCGCCGCGACGACTGGCGAACGGCAATACCCTCGTCGCGGACTCCAGCGCCAATCGGGTCGTGGAGGTGGACAGGGCCGGCCATGTCGTCTGGGGATACGCCAGGGGGCTTGACTGGCCCCGTTTCGCCGACAGGCTGGCAAACGGCGACACCCTCATCACCGACTCCAACCACAACCGCGTGATCGAGGTCACGCCGGGCGGGGAAATCGTTTTCGAATTCGGACCTGGGGTACTTTCGGCGCCTTACCAGGCCGAAGGCCTCTCTGACGGCACGATCCTCATCGCCGATGCCCAGCACGGCAGGCTCCTCAAGGTCGACCGTTCGAAGCGCATCGTCTGGAAGTACGAGCGGAAGAGGACTCCTCTCGTCCGGTGGCTCGCCCTTCCTGCCGGGCTTTCCAACGGCGGCGCCGAGATGGCCGGCTCCGATGGCCTCGTCGAGGGCTGGATCGCCTGCGACCTGACGGCGCCTGAGGATGCGCGTTGGTCCAGGGACAGCATCGTACACGCGGCCGGCCAGGCAAGCTTCCGTATCTCGGCGGCTTCGGGACAGGGACTCAACCGTTGGTGGGGGCGTTATATCCGCGTGATGGGCCGGGGAAGCGTCTCCTTGTCCGCCCTCGTGAGAACGAGGGGCGTCTCGGAAGGCGCCGGCCTTTCCCTCAATTTCATAGACGCCCGGGGCGGCATCCTGGGAGGCGCCAACAGCCCCGTCGTCCGGGGCGATTCCGATTGGAAGCAGGTCGCGGTCGTGGCGCCCATTCCAAGGGGGACGGCCCTCGTCGGCATCACGCTTTCTCTCATCGGCCCCGGCGACGCCTGGTGGGACGAGGTTGGGTATACGAGGAACTAGGGTCGAAGTCGGCCCAAGGAGGCTCACATGGCAGACGTCCTCATCCTGAATTCGAGCCCGCGTTCGGGCGGGAACTCGTCCTTCCTCGCCGGCATCGCGGCCGAGGAACTCTCGAGACGGAACGTGGACTGCCTCCGTATGGACGTGGCCAAGCTCAGGATAGCCCCCTGCGTGGGCTGCGACCTCTGCGCCGAGGGCAAGGCGAAGTACTGCGTGACCCATGACGACATGGACGCGGTCTACCGAGCCTTCCTCGACGCGCGGGCTGTCCTCTTCCTCTCGCCTGTCTACTGGTTCAACTACTCGGCCCAGCTCAAGACGGCCATCGACCGCCTCTACGGGCTCTGGAACTGGGAGCACGACTTCCTGAAAGGCAAGGCCGCCGGCGCCGTCCTCGTCTATGGGGACGTGGACATCTACGCCTCGGGCGGCATCAACGCGATCTCCAGCTTCGAGCACATGTTCCGCTTCCTTGGCGCCAGGGTCTCGGGCTTCGCCTACGGCACTGCCAACGCCGAGGGCGACGCGGAGAAGAACGAGGAGCTCGTGACCTCGGTGAGGAGGCTCGCGGTGAAGCTGTCCGCCGGGAAGGGCGCTCCCGTCTAGCCTTTCGGTCCCGCGGCGCGGCCCCCGCCCCTTCGGCCGCCCGGCCTCGCCGGGAAGCCCTCAGCCCCCGAGCTCCACCTCGATGCGATGCGCGCTTCCCGCGGGGAAGAGGGGGAGGACGACGCCCCTGCCGGAGGGGTCCTTGGCGGTCCCCGCCTCGGCGCCGTCTATGAGGACGCGCTTCACGCCCGTCGAGACGCCTCGCGGATTCCTGACCTCTATGTCGTAGGTCGCGCCGCGGAACCTGCGGGTGGCCCTGAAGCCCTTCCACGAGGTCGCGACGCAGGGATCGAGGCGGAGGCCCTCGTAGTCGGGCTTCACGCCGAGGATACCCTGCGAGAGGGCCACGAAGGTCCAGGCCGCGGTGCCCGTGAGCCAGGAGTTCTTCGCCTCGCCGAAGCAGGGAGCGTCGCGGCCGGCGACCATCTGGGCGTAGACGTAGGGCTCGGAGCGGTAGGTCTCGATCTTCTCCTGCTTGGCGCTCGGGCAGATGGAGCGGTAGTACTCGAGGGCGCGGTCCCCCTCGCCGAGCTCGCAGAGCGCGAGGTGGATCCAGGTATTGTTGTGGCAGAAGATGCCCGCGTTCTCCTTGACTCCCGGCGGGTAGCTCGAGACCTCGCCGAGCTCGAGGCGGTAGCGGGTGTAGGCGGGCTGCTGTAGGACAATGCCCTCCTCCGTGTAGAGTTCGCGGTGGACGCTCTCGAGGGCCTTGCGGGCGCGGCCCCGCGAGGCCGCGGGCCTGCCGTCCGAGTCGGCCGCGTCGTCGGCGCCGGCGCCGCCCAGGGCGCACCAGGCCTGGCTCTCGATGAAGATGCGGCCCTCGTCGCAGTCGCGCGAACCCACGGGCCTGCCTTCCGCGTCGTAGGCGCGGCGGTACCACTCGCCGTCCCAGGCCTGGGTCTCGACGGCGGCGAGCATCTCCCTGCGGGCGGCCTCCATGCGCTTTTCGTCCGCGGGCCTGCGCAGGAAGGCGTAGAGGCCCGACATCTCCGCGGCCGCCTTGAGGAAGAGGCCGGCTATCATGACGGACTCGGCCTTGGAACCCGCCACGTCGCCCGCGCACTGGAAGCTCTCGTTCGGCTCCTTCGAGAAGCAGTTGAGGTTGAGGCAGTCGTTCCAGTCGGCGTGGCCGATGAGGGGGAGGCCGTGGGGGCCGCGCTTCTTCATCGTGTAGGCGATCGAGGTCTCGAGGTGGTCAAGGAGGCTTTCTGCGGGCTTGCCGTCGGCGAACCGCCGCCTTCCGTCGGGGCCCTTCGCGTAGTCGCGGTCGGCGTAGCCGACGGCCTCCTCGAGGATGGAGACGTCGCCCGTCTCCTTCACGTAGGCGCAGGTCGAGAGGACGAGCCAGAGGTGGTCGTCGTAGAAATCGCCGCCCACCTCGGCGTTGCCCTTCTTCGTGAGGGGCTGGTACTGGTGGAAGCAGGTTCCGTCGGAGAGCTGGGTGGCCGCGATGTCGAGGATGCGCTCGCGGGCGCGGCCGGGGATCATGTGCACGAAGCCGAGGATGTCCTGGTTCGAGTCGCGGAAGCCCATGCCGCGGCCTATGCCCGTCTCGTAGAGCGAGGCGGCCCGCGACAGGTTGAAGGTGGCCATGCACTGGTACTGGTTCCAGACGTTGAGCATGCGGTTCGCGTCCGCGTCGGGGAGCTCGGCCTGGAAGTTCGAGAGGAGGCCGTCCCAGAAGGAGCGGAGCTCCGCGAGGGCGGCGTCGACGGCGCCGGGCCTCGACCAGCGCGCGAGGACCTCGCGGCCCTTCGACTTGTCGATGACGCCGGGCCCCTCGAACTTGGGCGCCTCGCCCTGGTCGACGTAGGCGAGGACGAAGGCGAAGTCCTCGCTCGCCCCGGGCTCGAGGTCGAGGTCCACCTCGTGGGCCCCGACGGGATTCCAGCCGAAGGCCTTCGAGTTCGTGCAACGTCCCGCGAAGGGCGCGCGCGCCTCGTGGAGGCCCTCGTGGACGCCCACGAAGGCGTCGCGGTCCGTGTCGAAGCCCGCGACGGGGCGGGTGCAGGCGAAGAGCGTGTAGTGGTTCCTGCGCTCGCGGTACTCGGTCTTGTGGTAGATCGCGCCGCCGGCATCGCCGGCGATGCTTTCCACCTCGACCTCGCCGATCGACCAGGTGCGCTGGTAGTTCGTCATGTCGTTGAGGGCCTCGTAGAAGCAGAACTCCTGGAAGGAGAAGAGCTTCGGCGTCTTGCGGACCTTCGACCGGTTCGTGACGCGGACCTTCCAGATTTCCTCGTTCCTCCCGAGGGGGATGAAGAAGGTCAGCTCGACTTCGAGGCCGTCCTTCTCGCCCCTGATGCGCTCGTAGCCGAGGCCGACCCGGCACTCGTAGCGGTCGAGCCTCGCCTTGACCGGCTTCCAGCCCGGGTTCCAGACGGAAGCTCCATCGTTCACGTAGAGGTAGCGGCCGCCGGAGTCCAGGGGGATGTTGTTGTAGCGGTAGCGCGTGAGCCTGCGGAGGCGGGCGTCCTTCCAGAAGGTGTAGCCGCCGCCCGTATTGGTGCAGAGGCCGAAGAAGTCGTCCTCGCCGAGGTAGTTGAGCCAGGGAAGGGGGGTGTCGGGCCGGGTTATGACATATTCGCGGGAGGTGTCATCGAAAAAGCCATAGTCCATGGGAAATCCTTGCTAGAGTATGGCTGACATTATACGGTGGTTGGTTGGATGGTGCAAGCAACCAAATGAAGGGGGAGGGGAAACGCTTCCTTTGGAAAGCTACGGTGCCTTCGACGCTTGCGCTGGCCTGCGGCGGCAGGCGCCAGTCTGCGCCGGGGTCTGACCCTGGTATCGTTTTATGGGCGGGCAGCCGGGGTCAGACCCCGGGGCAGCGGCCCGGATAGGCAGCCGGGGTCAGACCCCGGGGCCGCGGGCCGGCCGGGCCGTTGGGGTCTGACCCCCTATTCCGAGGCGAGGGCCTCGACGGGATCGAGGCGGGCGGCGCGGGCCGCGGGGTAGATGCCGGAGAAGAGGCCGACAGCGACGGAGACGCCCACGGCCAGGGCCGCGGTGCCGGCCGAGGCCGCGAAGGTCCAGCCGAAGGCCTTGACCGCGAACCAGGAGATGGCCAGGCCGAAGGCGAGTCCGAGGGCGCCGCCGGCCACCGTGAGGACAGAGGCCTCGACGAGGAACTGGAGCCTGATGTCGCGGCGGGTGGCCCCGAGGGCCTTCCTCAGGCCTATCTCGCGCTTCCGTTCCGTCACCGAGACGAGCATGATGTTCATGACGCCGATGCCGCCGACGAGGAGGCTGATCGCGGCTATGCCGCCGAGGATGAGGCCGATGGTCTTCGTCATCTTCTCGTCCTGCTCGGCCCACTTCCGGGGCGAGACGACGCCGAAGGCCTCGGGGTTGCCGGTCCTGGCGAGGAGGAAGGCCTCGAGGCTGTCGCCTAACGCGACGACTCCGGCCCTGTCCCTCGCGACGACGGTGAAGGCCGAGGCGCCGATCGAGCCGAAGAGGCGCTTCTGGGCGGTCGCGTAGGGGATGTAGGCGCTGCGGTCCCAGTCGTCCATGAAGAAGCCCTCCTTCGCCGCGAGGACGCCTACGACCGCGAAGCTCGCGTTGACGCCGTTGAGGCTGGCCTCGAGGCTCTTGCCGACGGGCTGGCCCTCGGGGAAGAGGGCTGCGGCAAGGCCGGCGCCGAGGACGATGACGGGCCGCCCGCGGTATTCGTCGGTGGCGGTGAAGGCGCTTCCGAGAGCCAGGCCAGCGTTCATCGCGGCGAAGTAGGGCGCCTCGACGGCGCAGACCGAGGCGGCCTGGACCTCGCGGCCGCTGGCCAGCCTGCCCTGGAACTCCGTGCGCGAGAGCACGGCCTTGGCTTCGGGAAGGCTCCTGAGTATCTCGGAGGCGAGGGCCGCGTCGAGCTCGATGCCGGGCTTGCCCTCGGCCTGGTTCCAGCCGGGGTAGACCTGTACCGCGTCGAGGCCGAAGGTCTCGAACTGCCGCTTCACGTCGGCCGTGCCCGAGCCCGCGATGGTCGTCACGGTGACGACGCTCGCCACGCCGATGATGATGCCCACGAGGGAGAGGGCCGTGCGGAGCTTGTTGCCCCTGAGGCTCTCGACGGCGAATTCCACGGACTCGAACATCAGGAGCCCTCCAGGAGGCCGTCGCGGAGGCGGATGAGGCGGGGGAAGGAGGCGCCGATGCCCTGGTCGTGGGTGACGACGATGACCGTCGTGCCGGCGGCGTTGATCTCCCTGAAGAGCTCGAGGACGGCCTGGCCCGTGGCGCTGTCGAGGGCGCCGGTGGGCTCGTCCGCGAGGAGGATGGCCGGCCGGTTCACGAGGGCGCGCGCGATGGCGACGCGCTGCCGCTGGCCCCCGGAGAGCTCGGCGGGAAGGTGCCCGATGCGGTCGGAGAGTCCGACCCTTTCCAGGGCCTCCAGTGCGCGCCTCTTGCGCTCGCGGGGCGCGATGCGCGCGTAGACGAGGGGGAGCTCGACGTTGCGCACGAGGTCGAGGCGGGGCAGGAGGTGGAACTGCTGGAAGACGAAGCCCACGGTGCGGTTGCGCAGGGCGGCGAGGGCCGCGTCGTCGAGGCCCGCGGTGTCGACGCCGCCGATGAGGACCCGGCCCGAGGTCGGGCGGTCGAGGCAGCCGATGAGGTTCATGCAGGTGGACTTGCCCGAGCCCGAGGGCCCCATGATGGCGACCGACTCGCCCGCGGCTATGGACAGGCTTACGCCGTCGAGGGCCCGGACGAGGGTCTCGCCCATCGCGTAGTGTCGCGTCACGCCGTCGAGGCAGACGACGTCGGGGGCCGCGCCGGGGGCCGCGCCGCGAGCGGCGCCGGGGACGCCTGCGACCGCCGCCGCGCCGGCCTCTCCGCCCGGGCTCACGAGCCCGCCCCGGCGCCGGGACCCGGTATGACGAGCTCGTCGCCCTCGGCGAGGCCCGAGAGGACGCGGACGAGGCCCGAGCCGAAGCCCTCGGTCTCGATGTCGACGCGCTCGGGCCTGCCGTCGGCCTTGAGGCGCTGGACGTGGGGCTTCCCGCCCTCGTAGCTCACGGCCCGCGAATCGACCACGAGGACGTCGCGGGGGCCTCCGGCCTCGATGACGGCGTTGAAGCTGAAGGCCGGCAGGAGGCCGGCCGGCGGCTGGTCGATGACGAGGCGCGCGTCGAGGACGGTGAGCTTCTGGTCCGTGATGCGCGCCTCCGCGGCGAAGGACTCGAGCCGGCCTGCGGCCGTGAGGCCGGGGAGGGCGGGGAAGCGGAACTCGACGGGGAGGCCCTGCTTCGCGCGGGGGATGTCGACCTCGGCGATCTGGACATCGGAGATGAGGGTCCGAACGTCGATGACGCGGCCGTAGGTCGTGCCTGCCGTGAGGACGTCGCCGGGCTTGAGGTCGATGCGCGACACCGTCCCGTCGAGGTGGGCGCGGATCGTGAGGTCGTCGACGGCCCGCTTGCGCACCTCGAGCTCCCCCTTGAGGAGGTCGACCTTGCGGCGGTTGCCCGCGAAGCTCTCCTGGTCGATCTCGTAGGCGAGCTTCGCGACCTCGTAGCGGGCGGCCGTGGAGTCGAGGGCGGCGATGGGGTCGCCCTTCCTGACCCTCTGGCCCTCGCGCACGAAGACCTCGTCCACGATGCCGTCCGCGGGCGCGCGGATGTCCTGCTCCGCCCTGGGCTTGAGGTTGCCCGAGACCTCGATGTCGTCCGAGACCGAGCGCTTCTCGACCTTGGCCGTCTCGACCTTCCCTGCCTGCTTCCCGGCGGCCGCGCCGCCCGGCCTGCCGAGGCCCGAGGCCCAGGCAATGCCCGCCGCCGCGAGCACCGCCGCGCCGACGCCGATGATGATCCGCTTCCTGTTTCGCATAGTCTTCACTTCCCGCCCGATGGGGCATCCCCCCGGCCTGGGGCCTGGGCCGCGCCGAGGAGGCCGAGGTCGAGGTTCCAGATGAGGGCGTCCAGGCCAGCGCCGAGGACGCGGGCCCTGGCCTCGGCCTCGAAGGCCAGGACCTCGGCATAGTCCGAGTCGCTCACCGCGCCGCGCTCCCTCCAGCTCGCGTAGAGCCGGCTCTGCTCGGTGGCGAAGGCGAGGTCCTCCGCGAGGTCCTCGCTCGCGGCGAGGAGGTCGGCCCGCCTGCGCTCGAGGGCGAGGAGGGCGGCCTTGGCTTCCCCGAGTGCCGCCTTCGCGTCCTCCTCGGCCTCGGAGACCGCGAGGAGCCAGTCCCGCGCCGCGAGGGCCTCGTCGGCCCTGTCCGCGGGCTTCCAGCTCGCCTTGAGGGTCGC
>Ga0209098_1004240_pt1 | contig 11293 bp, 6 predicted proteins | sample AD_JPNHW1_MetaG_FD_184429 | JGI IMG/M metagenome (GOLD analysis project Ga0209098, IMG submission 184429) | Active sludge microbial communities of municipal wastewater-treating anaerobic digesters from Japan - AD_JPNHW1_MetaG (SPAdes) (version 2) | ecosystem: Engineered > Bioreactor > Anaerobic >... | reverse complement strand
AACGAGCACGTGATCGGCCAGGAAACCGCCAAGAAGACGCTCGCCGTGGCCATCTACGGGCATTTCCGGCGCATGGCGTCGAGCGCGCCGGACAGCGTCGAACTGACCAAGAGCAATATCCTGCTCATCGGCCCGACCGGCACCGGCAAGACCCTGCTCTGCGAAACCCTGGCCCGCATCCTCGACCTGCCCTTCGTCACCGCCGATGCCACCTCGCTGGCCCAGACACAGTATGTCGGCGACGAGATCGAGGCCATCCTGCACCGCCTGCTCGACCGCGCCGGTGGCGACCTGGCCAGGGCGCAGCGCGGCATCGTCTTCGTCGACGAGGTGGACAAACTCAAGGCGGTAGACGGCCAGAGCCGCGCCACCTCGGGCGAAAGCGTCCAGCACGCCCTGCTCAAGATCATGGAAGGGGCGCCGGTCAAGCTCAAGGACGGGCGGCACATCGACACCACGCACATCCTGTTCATCTGCGGCGGCGCCTTCGTCGGGCTCGACCACATCCTGACCAAGACGCACACCTTCGGCTTCATCGCCACGCAGAGCGGCGACGACCAGAAGATTCTCGAACGCCTGAACGCCCGCATCAAGCCGACCGATTTGCTCGAATTCGGCCTGATCCCCGAATTCGCCGGCCGCCTGCCCATCGTCACCCGCCTGCACGATCTCACCCAGGACATGCTGGTGCGCATCCTGACCGAGCCGAAGAATGCCATCTACAAGCAGTTCCAGGTCATGCTGGCGGCCGATGGCGTGGCGCTCGACGTGGCGCCGCCGGTCTTCGCGCAAATTGCCGAACTGGCCATCGAATACAAGGCCGGGGCACGCAGCCTGCGCGGCATTTTCGAGGAAATGATGGTCGATGTGATGTACGCCGTGCCGGATCATCCGGCCATCAAGCGGGTGGAAATCCGCTCGCTGTTCGAACCGCCGCGCCTATCGGGCTGAGGCGCCGGCCTCGGCCAAAAGAACGATGGCCGCACGCAGCGGCCATGCGTCAGACTGCGGCGAGCCGCCTAGAAGAACTCGGCCTCGGCACACACCTGCTCCTTGAACACGCCCGAGGCCAGCAGGTCGTGATAGGAATAGACGCGATTGCGGCCATCCTGCTTGGCCTGGTAGAGGCTGCGGTCGGCACGGCTGAGCACTTCCACCGGCAGGATGTCCTGCATGGCCTGGCAGTAGCCGATGCTGATGGTCAGGTGTTCGATCTGCGGGAAGATATGTGCCTCGATGGCCAGGCGAACGCGCTCGAAGACGTTGTGGGCGATCTTGGCGTTGTCGGCGGCGATGATGGCGACGAATTCCTCGCCGCCATAGCGGTAGAGCAGGTCGGAGCCACGGAAGGTGTGGCTCATCAGGCGGGAGACCAGGAGCAGGATCTCGTCGCCGACCATGTGGCCGAAACGGTCGTTGATGCTCTTGAAATGGTCGATGTCGATAACCGCCAGCCAGTAGTTCTCACCCGGCACACTGCGCCGCCCGTCGCTCTGTTCGACAAAGTGATCGGGCCGGCCGAGGACGCGCCAGATGCGGTCGAAACTGCTCTCCAGCGCCTGGCGGTTGAACAGGCCGGTCAGCCGGTCGCGCAGGCTGATGTCGAGCAGGGCGTAGTAGTTGGAAAACACCTCGAGCACGCCGCGGATGGTCGCATCTTCCGCAGCCTGCACTTCACGGTCGCGCTGGAACACGAAATAACCGCAGACATCGTTGCCCCCCAGCAGCGGGTAGCCGACCAGCAGATCCTTGCCGATCTTGCGTGTGCAGGGCTTGCCGAGCAGCCGGATGTTGTCGGTAAGGGCCAGCACTTCCTGCGGCAGATCGCTCAGGCGCGACACCTCTTCCACGCGCTCGACCATGCGTGCCACACCATCGGCCTCGATGACCTTGGAGCGGTGGTAGTTGAGCACGCGCACCATGTTCTGCTGGTCGTCGGTGCGATACAGCGAGGTATCGAGCACGCCGAGCAAGGGCCCCAGCGTGCGCAGCAGGCTCTGTTCCAGCACCTCGGTATCGCGAATCGAGGTCATTTTTCCCAGCTTGCCCAACAGACCGGGCAAGCGGCTACTTCCGTTGTCACTCATCACGCATTCTCCAGTGCTCGCTCATTACTTTAGTCATAGTTTTTCGCGCAATAATACTGCAGAACGCATTACGAATTAGTAATTTCTACAACAAATACATAATTGGCAGGACAAAAAAAGGGAGCCCGAAGGCTCCCCAAAGGAAAGAGACGACGGTGCTGTTCTCCGAAGTCTCACCCGCAGAGTGGGTTAATGCGCGTGGGCGCCGGAAGCCCCCAGGCCGGTCTGGGCACGGATGTACTGCTCTTCGTAGGCTTCGGCTTCCTTGGCGGCACGGGCGCTCTTGTCGGTGACGGAGAGCAACCAGGTGACGAAGAAGGCGAGCGTCATGGAAACGATGGCCGGATGATCGTACGGGAAGATGGCGGTCTTGTTGCCGAGGATCTTGACCCACACGGTCGGCGACAGGACAACCAGGCCGACCGACGACACCAGGCCGGCAATGCCGCCCCACAGCGCGCCACGGGTGGTCAGCCCCTTCCAGTACATCGACAGGATGAGGACCGGGAAGTTGACCGACGAGGCAACGCCGAAAGCGAGCGCGACGAGGAACAGCACGTTCTGATCCTTGAAGGCGATGCCGAGCACGATGGCGGTGAGACCCAGGCCAACGGAAGCAAAGCGAGTGACCTTCATTTCCTGGGCGCTGCTGGCCGTGCCCTTCTTGATCACGCGGGCATACAAGTCATGCGAGATCGCCGAGGCGCCGGCCAGGGCCAGGCCGGACACAACGGCCAGGATGGTGGCGAAGGCAACAGCCGACAGGAAGCCGAGGAAGACGTCGCCGCCGACGGCCTTGGCCAGGTGCATGACCGGCATGTTGTTGCCGCCGATCAGCTTGCCACCGACCTCGCCGCCTTCGAAGAAGGAGGCGTTGGTACCGACGATGGTGATCGCCCCGGCACCCAGAATGATGGTGACGAGGAAGAACAGGCCGATGAAGCCGGTGGCGTAGAACACCGACTTGCGGGCTTCCTTGGCGTTCGGCACGGTGAAGAAGCGCATCATGATGTGCGGCAGGCCGGCGGTACCGAAGAGCAGGCCGAGCGACAGCGAGAAGGCGGAGACCGGATCAGCCATCAGCGAACCGGGTGCCATCATCTTTTCGCCCAGCTTGTGCGACTCGATGGCCTTCGAGAACAGGCTGTCGAGCGACCAGCCGAATTGCGACAAGGTCAGCAGCATTAGCGTGATACCGCCGCCAAGCAGCAGGCAGGCCTTGATGATCTGCACCCAGGTCGTCGCCGTCATGCCGCCGAAGGTGACGTACACCATCATGAGCAGGCCAACCACCACCACGGCATAGTTGTATTCCAGGCCGAACAGCAGCTGGATCAACTGGCCGGCACCGACCATCTGGACGATGAGGTAGAAGCAGACGACGGTCAGCGAACCAATGGCAGCGAAGGTGCGGATACGGTTCTGGTCCAGGCGGTAGGAAGCGATGTCGGCAAAGGTGAACTTGCCGAGATTGCGCAGGCGTTCCGCCATCATGAACAGGATGATCGGCCAGCCAACGAAGAAGCAGACGGCATAGACAAAGCCGTCGTAGCCCTTGAAATAGACCATCGAGGTAATACCGAGCAGGGTCGCTGCCGACATGTAGTCACCCGCGATGGCCAGGCCGTTCTGGAAGCCGGTGATACCGCCGCCAGCCGTGTAGAAGTCGGCCGTCGTCTTGGTCTTGCCCGCCGCCCACTTGGTGATGCCCAGGGTGGCAATGACGAAAATCATGAACATGGCGATGGCGCTGACGTTGATCGGTTGCTTCTCGACACCTTCGATGGCGCCAGGACCGGCAAAAACAGCGAATGAAATGGCCAGCAGGCTGCCGGCGACCAGTGCGGAAATGGAACGCTTCATTTGCGCGCCTCCTTCAGGACTTCTTCGGTGATGCTGTCAAATTCGCCATTGGCACGGCTGACGTAAACACCGGTCAGCAACCAGCCACCGATGATGATCAGCGCTGCAATGGGCCAGCCGGTGGTGATCACGCCACCTTCAGCCAGCTTGGCCGCGAACAACTGCGGCTGCGTGGAAACGAGGAACATGAAGGTGTAGTAGGGCACCAGCACGACGAGGGAAAGAATGACCGCAAAGCGCGTGCGCTTGCCGACCAGCTCGGCGAATTTCGGATGATTCCGAATCTTCGCCTGGATGTTATTTTCTTGTGACATGAAACCTCCTGGAAACTCCGATTAACGTGATGCTGCGCTGCTCTCAGGTTTGCTTTTTTTGTGTTGCGCCCGGCCTGAGCCATGCCCGGCCGGGCGTCAGGTCTTACATGTTTGGATAGTTCGGCCCACCGCCGCCTTCCGGCACCGTCCAGTTGATGTTCTGGGTCGGGTCCTTGATGTCGCAGGTCTTGCAATGCAGGCAGTTCTGGCCGTTGATCTGCAGCCGTGGCTTGCCCTCATCCTCGCCGAGGATTTCGTACACGCCAGCCGGGCAGTAACGCGTTTCCGGCGCACCGTACTTGGCGTAATTGACCGCGATGGCCACCGATTCGTCCTTCAGGCGCAGGTGCGTCTGCTGGTTTTCCTCATGGTTGGTCGCCGACAGGAACACCGAGGACAGGCGGTCGAAGCTGATCTTGCCGTCCGGCTTCGGGTAGTCGATCTTCGGATAGCTGTTCTTGTCGCCCAGCTGGCTGTGGTCGTCGTGGTGACGCATGGTCCACGGCGCCTTGCCGCCGAACAGGAAGGTATCGATGGCACCGTAGGCCAGGCCACCGAGCAGGCCCCACTTGAAGGCCGGGCGGATGTTGCGGACCTTGTACAGCTCGGTCCACAGCCAGCTCTGCTTGATCTGCTCGCCGTACTCCGTGACCTCGGCCCCGGCGTTGTCCTTGAACAGGTGCTCGAACACGGCCTTGGCAGCGACGATGCCGGACTCCATGGCCATGTGCGTGCCCTTGATCTTCGGCACATTGAGGAAACCGGCTGTATCGCCAACCAGCAGGCCGCCCGGGAAATGCAGCTTGGGCACCGACTGGTAGCCGCCTTCCGACAGCGCGCGGGCGCCGTAGGAAATACGCCGGCCGCCTTCGAAGAAGCCACGGATGGCCGGGTGCGTCTTGTAGCGCTGGAATTCCTCGTAGGGCGACAGCCACGGGTTCTTGTAGTCGAGGCCGACGACGTAGCCCACCGCCACCAGGTTGTTCTCCAGGTGGTAGAGGAAGGAGCCGCCGTAGGTCGCCGAATCGACCGGCCAGCCCACGGTATGCACGATCAGGCCGGGCTGGTGCTTGGCCGGGTCGATTTCCCACAGCTCCTTGATGCCGATGCCGTAGGTCTGCGGATCGATACCGTCGCGCAGGTTGAATTGGCCGAACAGTTCCTTGGTCAGCGAACCGCGGCAACCTTCGGCGAAGATGGTCTGGCGGGCATGCAGTTCCATGCCCGGCTGGAAGTTGTGGCCGGGCTGGCCATCCTTGCCGATACCCAGGTCGCCGGTGGCGACGCCCTTGACCGAACCGTCCTCGTGGTAGAGCACCTCGGCCGCGGCAAAGCCCGGATAGATCTCGACGCCCAGTGCCTCGGCCTGCTCACCCAGCCAGCGGCACAGGTTGCCCAGGCTGATGATGTAGTTGCCGTGGTTGGACATCTGCGGCGGGGTCGGCAGCTTGAACGAACCGCCTTCGGTCAGGAACAGGAAGCGATCCTCGCCGGCCGGCGTGTTCAGGGGGGCGCCGCGCTCCTGCCAGTCCGGGAACAGTTCGGCCAGGGCGTGCGTTTCGAGCACGGCGCCGGACAGGATATGGGCGCCGATTTCCGAGCCCTTTTCCAGCAGGCAGACCGACAATTCCTTGCCCGCCTGCTCGGCCAGCTGCTTGAGCCGGATCGCCGCCGACAGCCCCGAAGGGCCGCCGCCGACGATCACAACATCGTATTCCATCGCATCGCGATCGGTACGCATGGTCATTCTCAGAACAGGGTTTCGGCCAGGCCGAGGGTCGAGGCCGCACCACCGGTAACTTCGGCGGCATAGGCAGCGGCGAAGGGCAGCTGGTGGGTGGCGAAGTACTCGGCGGTGGCCAGCTTGGCCTTGTAGAAGTCGTCGCTGCTGCCTTCGGCCAGATGCTTGGCGGCGATGGCTGCGGACTTGGCCATCAGCCAGCCGCCGACGACGATGCCGGTCTGCTTCAGGAAGGGCACGGAACCGGCGTGCACGGCGGCCGGGGCGCTTTCGTAGTTGGCCAGGATCCAATCCACGGCCTTCTGCTGGGCGGCGATGCCGGCCTTCAGGTTGGCGGCGATATTGGCCAGCTGCGGGTTGGCGCCGATGGCTTCAGCATCGGCCGTCATCTCGGCGATCAGGGTCTTCATCGCAGCGCCCGGCACCTTTTCACGGGCCAGCTTGCGGCCGACCAGGTCGTTGGCCTGGATGGCGGTGGTGCCTTCGTAGATGGTGGTGATGCGCGAATCGCGGTAGTACTGGGCGGCGCCGGTTTCCTCGACGAAGCCGACGCCACCGAAGACTTGCAGCGCGGTCGACGACAGCTCGACGCCCTGCTCGGTGCTCCAGCCCTTGATGACCGGTGTCAGCAGGTCGATGCGGGCCTGGGCGGCGGCATCGCCGGCATGCGCCTTGTCGATGTTGGCAGCGCCGTAGTAGGCCAGGGTACGCATGGCTTCGGTGCGGGCCTTGCAGTCCATCAGCAGGCGGCGGACATCCGGATGATGCAGGATGGGCTTCTTCTCGCCGGACTTGTCGCCGATGATGGCACCCTGCACGCGTTCACGGGCGTACCACAGGGCGTGCTGGTAGGCGCGCTCGGCGATGCCGACGCCTTCCAGGCCAACGTTGACGCGGGCATGGTTCATCATGGTGAACATGTAACCAACGCCCTTGTTTTCTTCGCCGATCAGGTAGCCGATGGCGCCTTCCTTCTCGCCGTAGGACATGACGGCGGTCGGGCTGCCGTGGATGCCGAGCTTGTGTTCGATCGAGGCGCAGATCAGGTCGTTGCGGGCACCGAGCGAACCGTCGTCATTGACCAGGAACTTCGGCACCAGGAACAGCGAGATGCCCTTCAGTCCCGGCGGGGCATCCGGCAGGCGGGCCAGCACGAGGTGGATGATGTTCTCGGCGACGTCATGCTCGCCCCAGGTGATGAAGATCTTGGTGCCGCTGACCAGGTAGGTGCCGTCGCCGACCGCCTTGGCCTTGGAAGAGATAGCAGCGAGGTCGGAGCCGGCGTTCGGCTCGGTCAGGTTCATCGTGCCGGTCCAGGTGCCTTCGACCATCTTCGGCAGGTACTTCTGCTTCAGCTCGTCGGAAGCATGGTGGGCGATGGCTTCGATGGCACCGCCGGTCAGCATCGGGCACAGGCCGAAGGCCATGTTGGCGCCCTTCCACATTTCATTGACGGCCATCGACACCACAGCCGGCAGGCCCTGGCCGCCGTACTCCGGAGCGAAGGGCATGGACATCCAGCCGGTTTCGGCGAACAGTTTGTAGGCTTCCTTGAAGCCTTCGGCGGTGGTCACCACGCCGTCCTTGCAGACGTGACCGACGCGGTCGCCGACCTTGTTGATCGGATCGAGCACGCCGGTGGCAAATTTGGAGGCTTCGTCGAGAATGGATTCGACCAGCTCGACCGAGCATTCCTCGTTGCCCGGCAGGGCGCAGATTTCTTCGAGGCCGGCGATTTCATTGAGGACGAACTGCATGTCGCGGATCGGGGCGATATAGGTACTCATGTGCGGGATTCCTTTTAGTTGTGAGTCTTTATTTAATTGTCGCCAGCAGCGGACTGCCGGCGACTCACAGCAACTCGTTACTCGATGGCCAGGGCCGAATTGGCGTGCTGGCGGAGGACGTATTTCTGGATCTTGCCGGTCGAGGTCTTTGGCAGTTCGCCGAAGACGACCTGCTTGGGCACCTTGAAGCGGGCCAGGTGGGCCCGGCAGTGCTCGATGATCTCGGCCTCGGTGCACTGGGCATCGGCCTTCAGTTCGATGAAGGCAGCCGGCACCTCGCCCCACTTCTCGTCGGGCTTGGCGACGACGGCAGCGGCGATCACGGCCGGATGGCGGTAGAGCACGTCCTCGACTTCCAGCGACGAGATGTTCTCGCCGCCGGAGATGATCACGTCCTTGGAACGGTCCTTGATCTTGACGTAGCCGTCGCTATGCACGACCGCCAGGTCGCCGGTGTGGAACCAGCCGCCGGCGAAGGACTCCTCGGTCGCCTTCTCGTTCTTCAGGTAACCCTTCATGACCAGGTTGCCGCGGAACATGATCTCGCCCATCGTCTCGCCATCCCAGGGCACCGGCTCCATCGACACCGGGTCGAGGACGGTGATCGCTTCCTGCATGTGGTAGCGCACGCCCTGGCGGCCGTTGCGGGCGGCCTGCAGGTCGATGGGCAGGCGATCCCACTCCGGCTGCTTGGCGCAGACGGCGGCCGGGCCGTAGGTTTCGGTCAGGCCGTACACGTGGGTGATGTTGAAGCCCATGCGCTGGGCGCCTTCGATGATGGCGGCCGGGGGCGCGGCACCGGCGATCAGGCCGTTGACCTGATGCTCGATGCCTTCGCGCAGGCTTTCCGGGGCGTTGATCATCATGCCGTACACGATCGGCGCGCCGCACATGTGGCTGACCTTGTGCTCCTTGATCAGGCCGAAGATCAGCGCCGGATCGACCTTGCGCAGGCAGACGCTGGTGCCGGCATTGGCGGCCAGCGTCCACGGGAAGCACCAGCCGTTGCAGTGGAACATCGGCAGGGTCCACAAATAGACCGAGTGCGGCGGCATGCCCCAGGAAATGATGTTGGACGCCGAGTTCAGGTAGGCGCCGCGGTGGTGGTAAACCACGCCCTTCGGGTTACCGGTGGTTCCCGAGGTGTAGTTCAGGGCAATGGCGTCCCACTCGTCGGCCGGCAATTGCCATTCGAAGTCCGGCGAACCTTCGTTGAGGAAGGCCTCGTAGTCCTTCTCACCGAGCTTTTCGCCTTCGGTGAAGTCCGGGTCGAGGCTGTCGATGACCAGCGGCTTCGGCCCGTCGAGCAGTTCGAGCGCGGCCTTGACGACCTTGGAGAACTCCAGGTCGGTGATCAGCACCTTGGCTTCGCCGTGGGCCAGCATGAAGGCGATGGCTTCGGCGTCGAGGCGGGTGTTCAGGGTATTGAGCACGGCGCCGATCATCGGCACGCCGAAGTGGCATTCGAACATGGCATTGGTGTTCGGCAACATCACGGCGACCGTGTCGCCCTTGCCGATGCCACGCCCCTTGAGCGCCGAGGCGAGCTGGCGGGTGCGGTCGTAGCTTTCCTTCCAGGTGTACTGGCGGGCGCCCTGGATGACGGAAATGCGCTTGGGATAGATGAAGGCTGACCGCTCGATAAAGGTCAGCGGCGAGAGCGGAACATAGTTGGCCGGATTCCGGTCCAGCCCTACGGTGTACGGGTTAACCACGGTAAATCTCCTCACGTTTGCTTGCCGAGTCTGCTGTTCTCGTTGGAGCAAGTTATTGCCGATCCAGGCTTTTTTTGGTGCGTGCCCGTAACCGTGCTTTGCTTTTTTCAGGAGAATCGCAAAACACTCTTGCGCAACTATTGGCAGAATGTAACGAATCGTTACACCCCGAAATCCACGCCAGCGCCTGCACTAGAATCGCCCGATGCCTCCCGAGACCGCCCCCGCCGAAGCCAGCCCGCGCTACGAAATGTTGCAGGCCGGACTGGATCTGCTCGACCAGGGCATCACCGTGTTCGATGGCGATTTACGCCTGGTAGCGTGGAACCGCACCTTCCTCCAGCTGCTCGAATTTCCCGACCAGCTGGCCTATGTCGGCGCTCCGTTCGAAGGCTTCATCCGCTACAACGCCGAGCGCGGCGAATACGGCCCCGGCGACAGGGAAGTGCAGATCGCCCAGCGCGTGGCTGCCGCCCGCAACTTCTCGCCGCATGTCACCGAACGCCAGCGTCCGAACGGCCGTGTCCTGCTGCTGCGCGGCGAGCCGCTGGCGCATCGCGGTTTCGTCACGCTGTACAGCGATGTCACCGAACAGCGCTACATCGAACACCTGACCGAGCACCAGAACATCCAGCTCGAAGAGCGTGTGCGCCGGCGCACCGCCCAGCTTGAAAACGCCTTCGCCAACCTGCGCAAGGCGAACGAGGAAAACGAGCGCATCGCCGCCGCCCTCGGCCGCAGCGAAGCCCGCCTGCGCCTGATCAACGACACCATCCCCATCCTCATCGGCTACGTGGACAAGGACGAGGTCTATCGCTACGCCAACAAGGGCTACTCGGACTGGTACGGCCACCCGGAGGGCACGGTGACCGACCGCGACGTGCTCGACGTGATCGGCCCCGAGGTCTATGCCCAGGTCAAGGATTCGGTGCGCAAGGCGCTGTCCGGGCAGCAGGTGACCTACGAATACCAAATGCAGCGCCAGGGCCAGACCGTCCATGCGCAAAGCACGCTGGTTCCGGAAATCAGCGCGGAGGGCGAAAACCTCGGCTTCTTCGTCTTCTCGCACGACATCACCGAACAGAAGCGCATGCAGGCCGCCCTCGTCCAGGCCCAGAAAATGGAGGCCATTGGCCAGCTGACCGGCGGCCTGGCCCACGACTTCAACAACCTGCTCACCGTCGTCATCGGCAACCTGGCGGCGCTGCAGGATCACCGTCCGGATGACGCCGAACTCAACGAATTCGTCGAACCGGCGCTGCAATCGGCGCGCCGCGGCGTGCAGCTGATCAAGCGCCTGCTCACCTTCTCGCGCCAGCAACCGCTGGAGCCGCAGGTGGTCGACATCGGCCAGCTCATCGCCAGCCTGGCCAAGCTGGTCCGCCGCTCGCTGCCGGAGTCGATCTCGGTATCCACCGACCTCAGCGCGGCCAGCGTGCACGCCCTGGTCGACCCCGGCCAGCTGGAAAGCGCCCTGCTCAACTTTGCGCTCAACGCGCGGGACGCGATGCCGGCCGGCGGCCGCCTGCACATCGTCGCCCGTTCGGTCGACCTGTCGGCCAGCGCCGGCACCTTCGACGTCGTCCCCGGCCAGTATGTGTTGATCGAGGTTTCCGACAACGGCAGCGGCATGGATGCCGCCACCCTGGCCCGCGCCTGCGAACCTTTCTTCACCACCAAACGCCTCGGCCTGGGCAGCGGCCTCGGCCTGGCCATGGCCTACGGTTTCGCCAAGCAGTCGGGCGGCGGCATCTCGATCCACAGCCAGCCCGGCCAGGGCACCACC
>Ga0209098_1004235_pt1 | contig 11304 bp, 9 predicted proteins | sample AD_JPNHW1_MetaG_FD_184429 | JGI IMG/M metagenome (GOLD analysis project Ga0209098, IMG submission 184429) | Active sludge microbial communities of municipal wastewater-treating anaerobic digesters from Japan - AD_JPNHW1_MetaG (SPAdes) (version 2) | ecosystem: Engineered > Bioreactor > Anaerobic >... | reverse complement strand
TTCTTCTATCTTTGCTTATTAAACCGATATTGCCATGAAAAGACCGCTTTTCCTGCTTCTTTTGCTTTTCGCGCTTGTTATTCCGGGAACAGCCCAGAACGACGACAGCACGCTGAAAGAAATCAACGCCAAAATAGAATCGCTGGGATATGATATTGCCAGCCTGCAGAAAGCGGTCGATGATATATACTGGTACAACCGGGTTGGTGACGTTGCCTTTATCGATAAAGTATACATCACGGGCCCGCCGGTACCGGAAAAGCAGGTAAAAAACCCTACCGCCATGGGCGCCCGAAATCCGGTGAAGTTTTACAGCTACATCTTTATCCCGAAAGATATAAAAGCCGATAAAAAATACCCGCTGCTGGTGCTTCCGCACGGGGGCGTTCACGCGGATTTTACCACCTACCATGCCCATATCATCCGGGAGCTCATGGCGCAGCAATATATCGTGATAGCCCCGGAATACCGGGGAAGCACCGGTTACGGAAAGGACTTCTATGAAAAGATCGATTACGGCGGGCTTGAAAACGACGACGTGAACGCCAGCCGCGATTATATGGTAAGGAATTATGAAATGGTGGACAGCACACGGGTCGGCATCATAGGCTGGAGCCATGGCGGGATGATTGCCCTGATGTGCGTGTTCGATCACCCTGAAAAATATCAGGTCTGCTTCGCAGGAGTCCCCGTCAGCGACCTGGTAGCCCGCATGGGGTATTCGGACGACGAGTACCGGAAGCTGTTTTCGGCAACCTACCATATCGGGAAGGACGCAAGAGAGGATATCAAAGAATACCGCAGACGTTCGCCTGTCTGGAACGCCTGGAAGCTTCAGACTCCTTTGCTCATCCATACCAATACCAACGACGACGATGTCAACGTGCTGGAGGTTGAACACCTGATCCAGGCGTTGAAGGCCGAAGGAAAACATTTCGAATACGAGATTTTCCAGGATGTGGAAGGCGGCCATTCTTTCGACCGCATCGACACCCGCATTGCAAAACAAATCCGGCTCAAGATCTATGCTTTCCTGGATAAATACCTCGATCCGCCGCACAAGCTGAAATCACTGTCCGACATTGATAAAGCCGCATACCGTTAACCTGCTATCAGAACTCATCTGAAGCTGATGGCTGTAAAAAGATCCCCGTATGAACCTAAATCCGGACTGTCTTCCATTCAGACTGGCCGATTTTGTCCCATTTCCTTTAAAGGGAATATCTATTCGGTCAGCTTTTTAAAATCCTCATCGTCATAAAGGCGCTCAAAGTCTTTATCCTTCCGGGAGTATTCCCTGAATTCAGGATTCAGAGAGATGGCCGTTTTCAGATCGGCAAGGGCCCTGGCTTTGTCCCCTTTCAGGCTGTATATACAGGCGCGGTTATATATATTATTGGGATTATCCGGATCCTGTTTCAGCCCTCTGTTCATCGAAGCAATGGCTTCGTCATACCTGCCCAGCCTGGCCAGCGCAGCCCCTTTCATCCCCCACACGTCCGATCGTTCGGGATTGAGCGAAGTTGCCTTGTCGAATGCTTTAAAAGCTTCTTTGTATCTTTCCATGGCATACAGCACCTGTCCTTTGCCGATGTAATTTATCGCGCTGTCGGGTTGGATTTTAATAAGCCTGTTGCAATCCTTCAGCGCCTCTTCATTATGCCCGTATTCAGCTTCGATAAAAGACTTCCAAAATATAACTCCGGAATTCTCAGGATACAGCTTTTCCAGCTCTTCCAATGACTTTATAGCATCCTCCTCCCCTGTAGGGCTCTTTTTCATGTTTGCCAAAAGCCATCCCTGCACGGCTTCTTTGTTGTGCGGCCTGATTTTCATGATCCTCGTGAAAATTTTCGAAGCCTCTTCTGTTTTTCCCTGACTTGTCAGAAAATTCGCCTTCACGAGGTCCGCTTTAACAGTATCGCCCCGGGCCAGCGATTCCTTCACGATTTTGGAATCCTTGTCAGGCAGCCACCCAGGAACCGCTTGCAGCGTCATCATGTAAAATTTGCCATCAGGAGCTATGGAACAGGTTCCTCCCATATTAGCGGCAATTTCAATCAAAACGTTCCTGAAACATTCAAGCATTTCATTTTCAGTGACATTCCAGTCTTCAGGATCCGGATTATAAAACTTGAATTTAATCCGGGCAATGTTTTCATTTCGTTCAGTAAACTCCACATAGGGCGAGATGGACTGCATCAGCCAGAAATATCCTGATACGAGCCCTTCAAACCCCTTTGACTGGTTCCAGGTTTTTGCGAAGCGTTCGCCCATCCACTTTCCCAGTTGCGCCGGGCTGGTTCCGTTCTTTTTATTATCTTCTATCAAATAGCAGTTCAAGTTATAAAATTGGTACAGGGCGCCGGAATAACGCCAGACAGGTTCAGCGACATTTTTTTGCCATTTCCCATCAATAGCGGGATTGACGATCACCGGATAGAAACATTGCGAGTACCACCTGCTGATTTTCCAGTTTCCTTCTTTCATTTCAAGGACCAGAATGTCAAGGTAATCCAAAACTCTGTCACGGCCTTCCGCTTTCAGCGACTCCAGGTACCTCACGGTGACCATCGCTGTGTTTTGACCATATACGTCGGCCGAAACGAAATTCACGGTAGTCCTGGCATCCGTAACTTTGTACTTATAGTAATTGACGGTTGATTTTGCCATTTCAGGCAAGGGGGTTGTTTCAGCGGCAGAATAATAGGTCCCGGTTTCCTCAATCGAATTAAAAATCTGATCCCAGTTTTTATCATCCCAGCATTGAATAAAACGGGTGACAAATGCTTCAGCAGATTCTTTCAGGTCCTTCCCTGCGGCTGTTGCCGTGGCAGCCGGCTTCTGCCCGAAAGCAAAAGCCGGAATAAAGATCAGTAAAAAGACAAACTTTTTCATTTTCATCGGTTTAAGGTTAGAATTGAAAAAATTGAGCGGATATAATTTCAGATTCCTCCGGGCAGAAGAATCCTGGTTATTGGCTAACCATGGCTTTTTACCGGATAATGAGATGAGATTTTAAAACCGGAGACGACGAGATGCAACCGACTGACAGACGCTGCAATATTTACACCCTAAGATAGTGATAAAAGAAGAAATTTGCAAGAAAGGTCTAATATTCAGAGAATCGGGCCATGTATAAATCTTAGCCCACTGATCGTTTACAGCATAATTTGTCGTAAATTGTATATGGTAAATATTCATATGTTTTTTATTACAATACAGCTATGAATCCTGTTATTGAGAGACTGCAAAAGATCGAATCATTGATGTTAACAAGGCTTTCATACCCGGGCTGCACCAGCAAGCAACTTCAGGGCAACCTGTCGGCGATGAAAAACATCTTCTTCACTTTTACCTATATCCTGATTCTCGTAAGCGGTTGCCTGATATTTGCCCCCGAGCTCAGCATTATCATCGGGTATGGTCTGACCCTGATGACCCTTCTGGCCCTCTCCTTTTCATTACAACTCATCTTCCCCAGGCATTTCCTTTTTATCGGTTTATCCCATGGACTGGCTTTAAACCTTGCGACGTTCTATTGTATCCTGAAAATGGGAGGCATACCGGCTTCCGGAGGGCTGATATTTGTAGGAATCGCCAATGTGCTTTCCACGGTTCCGCGGCAAAAGGCATGGTATTCAATTACTTTGTTTTCCATTTATCTGGTTCTGGTAGTGCTTCTGGTCGTATTAAAGCCCTGGTTGTATCCGTCGCAACTGATTAAGCCTTTTGAAAATACTGTTCTATATATGCTCAATGCTATATTTTTAACCGGGGCTTCGCTCATTTTTGTACTGGATTTTATCCGGCAACAGCGGAAACTGGATGTTATTGAAACCAACCATCTGAAAGAGATCCATGAAATGAAAAACAGGTTGTATACCAACATTACCCATGAATTTCGCACTCCGCTGACCGTTATTCAGGGGATGACCGATCTGATCAGAACACAGCCGGAACAATGGATGGAAACCGGTTTACTAAAAATCAGGGCCAACAGCGATATCCTGCTTCATCTGGTAAACCAGATGCTTTGCATGGCCCGGATCGAAACCGGCGCTGTCACCATATCCCTCTGCCGGAAAGATATTATCAACTATTTGTATTCCTTGGTTGAGCAGTTTAAACCGGAAGCCATCACCCGAAAAATTGATTTAACTTTTGAACCGGAAGAGGCATCCTTTAACATGGATTTTGACGAAAAAAAACTAATGCATATCATGTCGAACCTGATTTCCAACGCCCTGAAGTTCACTGCCGAAGGAGGCAGGGTTAAGGTGGAAGCCAATGGGCATGAGGATGCAGAACAATTTGCTATCCGGGTCAAAGATACCGGCATCGGTATCAGGAAAGAAGATATGGATCATTTATTCGACCGTTTTTACCAGGTTGAAAACAATAATTCGCCGGGAGGTTCGGGGCTTGGACTTGCCGTGGTCAAAGACGCCGTGGAACTCCTGAAGGGAACAATTTCTGTAACCAGCATACCGGGCATTGGAACGGAATTTTCCGTTTTTCTGCCGGTCACACGAAACGCTCCGGAAACTGATATCCGGCAGGAGGCAGATGAAACAGAGGAAACAAGGCAACAGGCTAATGGGGATTGGTCCGCTAGTTTAATTTTCAGGGACGCCTCTCCTGAGGTGGTGCAGGAAGAGGCCGTCATGCAGGACGGGGCCCCTTTGCTGCTGATTGTTGAGGACAACCTTGACCTGGTAGAATATCTCCGGGCTATCCTTCAAAAAAAATATCATGTAGAAGTGGCTAAAAACGGCAGTACCGGCTTTGAAAAGGCGCTGAACCTCGTACCGGAAATTATCCTGAGCGATGTCATGATGCCTGTTCTGGATGGAATCGCCATGCTGGAAAAACTTAAAAACGATATCCGCACCAGCCATATTCCGGTAGTGATGTTAACGGCAAAAGCCGATATTGATTCACGGCTTGCAGGTCTTGAAAGGGGGGCTGACGCTTACCTGGCCAAGCCTTTCGATGAGAAGGAACTGTTCATCCAACTCAAAAACCTGGTTGATCAGCGTAAAAAACTCCATGAAAGATACTCTTCGATTGAGAAAATTCCGGCAACATCCGACATTTACCTGAAAAAAGAAGATGAATTCATGATCAGGGTCCGGCAGGTGCTGGAAGCGAACCTGGAAAATGAAGAATTCGGGATTACACAACTCTGCAACGAACTGGCCGTCAGCCGGGGACAGCTTTACCAAAAATTCAAATCATTGAGCAACAAGACGATAGCTGACTATTTCAAGTTTTTAAGGCTTCAAAAAGCAAAAGAATTGCTGCTGACTACCAGCCTGAACGTAACGGAAGTGACCTTTGCGGTTGGATTTAAAAATCTTTCGCACTTCAGCCGCGAGTTTACCCGGCAATTCGGAAAATCACCCGGAAAATTCCGGAAACCCTGAGTTAAAGAAAAACCTGCTCCCTCCTTCCGGGCATGCGCCCTGATTATCTGCATAAAAAATCTGTCCCCTCATATTCACCAGGATAATATCATGCCGGTTGTTTTATATCCACAGCAAAACTATTCAAACTCACAGCAAAACAATCCGGCGAATACCTGTATAACTTTAACAGGTTAACCTTATCATCAATCGCCATAAATCCTGCAAGCATGAAAAACCTGATTTACCTTTTAGCTGTGGCTTTGGTAATGCTTTTCAGTTGCACCAAAGCCCCGATGGACGAAGAAGTAAGCCCTGGGGTAAAGAACCTGAAGAAAGTACCGGTTCCTATGAAAATTGACATCTGCATGACCCCCGATACCAATCGTTTGCACGTGGAGGGAACACCCCTTGTGAACGAGTTGGGAGACACCATCATTCCCAGTCTGGATTTATCTGTCGGATCCTTGCTCAGCGGACATGGAACCCATATAGGCCAGTTGATCAAGGAAGAAAGCAATATGACCGGATATGATGCCTATTTGATGACAGAGTTGTTGCCTCAGGGCAAGGTGGTTATTGCCGCAACCTACGATGGAATTCTCACCGCAGCCAACCATGATAAACTTTCCTATATTTCTTACATACAGATTGATGTTACAATTCCCCCAACCAAGATAATTACCGGGGATGTTGAGTTAACCGGCGGCACCGGCAGATTTGAAGGTGCAACCGGTAACTGTACCATTAATGGGATTGTTCCTTGCTGGAGCGTCGACGGATATATCCTGTTTGCCAAATAATTTTACATATCCGCCAGTTACACATGTAACTTTTTCAGGCATTTAGCCTGTTTAAATCTCCGATTCAGCATCCGGTTCCGCGACCGGTGCTGATCGGTTTTTTTAAAATTTTGAATTCAGAGTAACCGCTCAGGGAGAAAATATGGATGGTCTATCCAAAAAGGATTACCTCTCTCTTAGTCCTGGTCGCCGCCGAAAACAACTTCAACCAGTTTTTTTGCATTTGCTTCATCCGAATAATGCTTCTGCAGATAATCCCGGCGCTGTATGATTTTCCCGGCATCGAAAGTTTCAGTAAAGAGCTGCAGCAAAGAAGCTTTCAGGGATATTGTATCATTTGCCGTTTCACATAAAACATCCAACCCGGAACCAGCCAGCATATCAGGGTTTACCAGAACGAAACGGCCTTTGTATAATGTATTCAGCAATTTCAGTTTGAGGCCTGTCGGTTGAAAAGTTACCAGGATATTTACATGGGCTTCACTCACGAGTTCATTCATCCGCTTTTCGTCGGGACTGGCAATCAGGGAGACATTCCCGTACTTATCAGCCAGTTTCTTTAACGACCCGGAAGGATTCAGTCCTGCCACCTTTAACGGTATATCCAGGTTGTTGAATACTTCTTTGATCAGATATTCAGCGGCTTTAACATTTTCAGCTACAGTGAGGTTCCCGTGATACAGGGCATATGCGCCCCGGCCTTCTTTCGATTTTACCGTATAATTACCGTGAAAACTCGGGAGATATATCACTTTTCCGGATGGAAACCGGGAGTGGAGATAAGATGCATCACTCTGCGAAACAGCCAGCATCGCCGATGCATGTTTTAAAACCCGTTGGAAAGATGCCAGCTTAAAAGCTTCGATATACATGAAGGCCTTTACAAAAGGGTTCTTTTCGGCATTTGCCAGGTGACGGTAATAATCATGCTCAATATTGCTTTCGCGATAAATCAGGGACCGGCCCCTTAGCGCCTCATGCGGCAGATACAAACAGGTATGCAGCCCTTCGAAAAGGACAGGATAATCGTTTAAACACAGATTCTTCAGCAATTCTTCGCTCCTGCGGCTTATGACGATGTATGGTTTACCTCTCAGCGCCGAAAAAAAGCCTGTCTTACGCGGATAGTAATGAATGGACTCGCAAATATTTTCCAGCTCAGGAGCCGGCTGGCGATCGTAGCGGAAACAATGGAGGTGAACTTTTACACCTAAATTTTTCAGCGCCACCAACTTATGGTAAACATCAATCACACCGCCGTAATTAGGCGGATAAGGGATGGCAAATGAAACAATATTCAAATGACGGTCAGGCATATTGTGAATAGATTTCGGTCAGCACCTGCTTTTCGTTTTCCCAGTTGAGTTTTTCGGCAGCAACTTTCAGGTTGGTTTTCCAGGTATTTATCCGGTCCTGGTCGGAAAGCATGGCCGACATCTTTCCGGCAATGTGTTGCGGGTCATGACTCTCAATAAAATCACCGATGTTATATTCGTCCACGATGCGTTTGATTTCCGGCAACGGGGAAACCAATACCGGGATTCCTGCCTGAATATAATCAAATAATTTATTGGGAAGGCTGAACCGGTAGTTTATATTAGTATCCTTGTCGATAGCGAGGCCAATATCCGCGTTTACCGTATAGGAAAACAGCTTTTCAGGAACCTGTCTGGGCACAAACATCACGCTTGATTGCAGTCCCGATTCCGCGACCTGCTTCTTCAGCAAAGGCAGCACATCGCCCCCGCCGACAATCACCAGGATTGCGCCATCAAGGTATCGCATGGCTTCAACTGCTTCTTCGGCCCCACGCTGAATGTTAATACCGGCGCCCTGTAACAGGATAATCTTTTTGTCAACCGGCAGGCCAAGATCTTCGCGCGAAAGGACTGAGGCATGATTTTTCTTCGCGGGTATATTCCTTACCACCTTGAACTTGATGCCATACAGATTGTAAAAAAGCCCGGCAATGGACTCATTCACGGTAATGCAATCTTTCAGTTTCGGAACGATCATTCTTTCGATGAATTTCCAGACGCTCTGCACAAGCGGCCTGCCGGTCAGTTCGGGAGTCTCGGTGAAATATTCATGGCTGTCGTATACCAGGGGCGCCCGGAAAAACCGGCCCACCAGAAAATTGGGCAGCAAGGTATCAAGATCGTTACTCATCAGTAAAGATGCACGGTGAGTGAGCAGGTACAAGAAGAGCCTTGTATTGTATTCGGCATAAAACAACGGCCCTTTTTCCCATAACAGTTTCATCCGCTTTGTTTTATAAGGCTTTAGGGGCATAGGCATGCTGTCGCGTTTCCGCCGCCCCACCATAATCACTTCGAAACCGAGTTCCAGTAACACCCGGGCAGTTTTATCCACCCGCTGGTCGGTAACCAGGTCATTAATAACGGAAATAATGGCTTTCTTGCTGCTCATGTTTATAATGCGAAAATAGTCTATTCAGGTAAAATATTCCTCAACCGGGGACAATTCCTGAGGAATGGATTACTTTTGCTTTAACCTAAACTGATCGTTCACCTTTTTATTATCCGGGAAATGCTCAATATACTGGAAAATGTCGGGTTAAAGCCCTATACAACATTCGGCATCGAAGCCACTGCCAGGCAATTTGTTGAAATAAAGAACCAGGAAGAAGCCGTTCAGCTTGTTGAAAGCGGAGTGTTAAGGGATAAACTGCATTTGGTCATCGGTGGCGGAAGCAATATCCTGTTTACCGGCGATTTCGACGGCCTTGTCATCCATGTGGCTAACCGGGGGATCAGGATGGTTGAAAGCGCTCCCGACAGCGCCCTGGTTGAAGCTGCTGCAGGTGAAGTTTGGCATGACCTGGTTTCCTGGGCCATTAAACAGGGGCTCGGCGGACTTGAAAATCTTTCGCTTGTTCCGGGAAATGTCGGGGCCGGACCGGTGCAAAACATAGGCGCATATGGCGTTGAGCTGAAGGATTATTTCCATTCGTTACGGGCAATAGATCTTGAAACAGGATCAGAAAAGGTATTTACTAAAGATGAATGCCGGTTCGGGTATCGCGACAGTATCTTTAAAAGGGCGCTGAAAGGAAAAATGCTGATACTGGCAGTTACCTTCTGCCTGAGCAAAACTCCTGTTTTACGGCTCGATTATGGCGCTATCAGGCAGGAACTTGAAGCCATGAATATTAAAGAACCTGCGGTTGCCGATGTAAGCGAGGCTATATGCCGGATCCGCCGCAACAAACTCCCCGACCCTGCCGTGACCGGCAACGCCGGAAGTTTCTTTAAAAATCCCGTTGTCAGTTCCGGAAAAGCGGAAACTTTGATCGCAGGATATCCAGGCATCCCGGTATATCACCAACCTGACGGATCAATGAAACTTGCCGCCGGCTGGCTGATAGAAACATGCGGATGGAAAGGCTATCGTGAAGGCGATGCCGGCGTTCATCCCAAACAGGCGCTTGTGCTGGTAAATTACGGAAATGCCACGGGTATCGACATCATCACCCTGGCGGGAAAAATTCAGGATTCGGTACTCGATAAATTCGGAGTAAAACTTGAGATGGAAGTGAATATCGTTTAATGAAAGGCGGCCCGGTATTAATCCGGATATGCAATAAAATAATAATTGACCTTCTTTTGATATTGTTCTATAAACCCGGCTTTCGGCAAGGCAGGTCCCTGTTTCAGCCAGCGGCTCATGAGCGAAACTTTAAGACCGCATTTTTCAAGTAAATCAAAAACATGTTCAGGCCGGGTGCCATAAAATTCAGAGGCGCCCTGGCCATGTTCGAATATAATAACAGGTTTACTGCGACAGATCAGCTCCGAAGCGCCCATTAAAACCTGCAGTTCACCTCCCTCAACATCAATTTTGATCAACCCCACTTTTGTTGTAGCCGGAATGATATCGTCAAGCCGCTCCGTTTTAACCTCAATGGTTTGCGAACGGTAGCCGGGGTTGTATGCGCGCTTCTTCAAACCGCTTAAGGCGGGATCGTCCAGTACAAGATTAAAGGACGATGATCCTTTGACATTGCTGAGGGCAAAATCTAAAATATGGCAATTTGCAAATCCGGAATATTTTGCCTCCAGGGAATGAAATAAACCGGGAATAGGCTCAAAGCCGTAATGAACGCCGTCGGGAGCATGTTCTAACAATATGTCCAGAATTTCACCTTTGTGGCAACCTACATCAACCGTATTGGTATCGTGTTGACAAACCTTCCTGATTACTCTTTTTGTTTGCCTGTCGTATTGTTGATTTTTAGTAAGTGCAATTGGCGAGTACTTCAAAATCCGCTTCACTAGTTCTCTTACAGTCATCTTAATTATCTAATAGTTTTCTCTATACAGTTCCAGAGCAATTCCGCCGATCTGTCCCACGAAAATTTCGTGCATTGTTCCGTTCCTTTCTCAATTAACTGCCGGCGCAATTCCGGTTCTCTCGCCATCCTTACCATTGCTTCCGAGATTTCTTCTACCGAAAACGGGTCGACCAGCAGGGCTGCATCGCCTGCCACCTCAGGCATTGATGTTACATTGGAGGTGATTACCGGCGTTTTGCATTGAAAAGCTTCGAGTATCGGAATGCCGAACCCTTCAAAACCTGAAACATACGTCAGTGACAACGCTGAGCCTACCAGCCTGACAAGTTCCGCATCGGTAACCCTGCCCGTAAAGATAACATCATGCCGGTGGTGCATATTTTCATAGGTAAACCGCATGTCATCGTTCCACCACATACGGGCGCCGGCAACGATGAGCTTGATTTCCAGGTCGTCCGTTTCTTTGAACTTATCAAAAGCGAGAAAGAGGTTTTTAAGGTTTTTTCTCGGATTTAGCGCTCCGACAAACAGGAAATAGGGCTTATTGGACGAAAAACTCCGTCGGACTGTTTCTTTTTCTGCTTCACTTAACGGGTGAAAATGACTCGAAACACCGTTATAAACCACATCTATTTTCTCATGTGAAATGGAATACCGCTCAGCGATATCCTGTTTCGAGTACTCCGATACCGTTGCTATCCGTTTGGCTTTCCGGGCAAACCGGGGAAACATGCTGCGATAGTAGCGGCTGATGAGCCACGGCAGATCCTTTGGAAAA
>Ga0209098_1004231_pt1 | contig 11312 bp, 8 predicted proteins | sample AD_JPNHW1_MetaG_FD_184429 | JGI IMG/M metagenome (GOLD analysis project Ga0209098, IMG submission 184429) | Active sludge microbial communities of municipal wastewater-treating anaerobic digesters from Japan - AD_JPNHW1_MetaG (SPAdes) (version 2) | ecosystem: Engineered > Bioreactor > Anaerobic >... | reverse complement strand
CAGGTCCCGGGCGAGGCTGCGGACGTAGAAGCCGCCCCGGCAGGTGAGCTCCAGCACGGAGGCGCGCGGCAGGTCGTGGGCCAGCCACCGGGCCTCGTGCAGGTAGACCCGGGACGGGGGCAGCTCGAAGACCTCGCCCCGGTGGGCCTTCTTGTAGGCGGACTCCCCGCCGATCTTCTTGGCGCAGGTGGCGGGGGGAACCTGGTCCCGCCAGCCCAGGAAGGCGGACAAGGCCTCCTCCAGGGCCGCGAGCGGCGGCACGGTCCCACCCCCGGACACGTCCGCGCCGAGATGGTCGCAGGTGTCGGTCTCCCGGCCCCAGGCCACTTCCGCGCGATAGGTCTTGGGCAGCGGGTGCATCAGCTCCATGAGCCGGGTGGCCTGGCCCGCCAGCACCAGCAGGAGGCCCTCCGCGAAGGGATCCAGGGTGCCGCCGTGGCCGAGGGGATACTTCTTCAGGCCTTCCTCCGCGGCCGCCCGCTTGAAGCGCCGCACGACGTCGAAGCTGCTCTCCCCGACCCGCTTGTGGACCAGATGGATGCCGGCCTTCATTCGGCCGGTTCGCCGTCGTTCCCGCCTTCGGCGGCTTCCTCCTCCCGGGGATGCTCGGCCTCCTCCTTGTGGATCTGGTCGAAGAGGGCCTCCATCTTGTTGCCTTCGGCGAGGGTGGTGTCCGGGAAGAACTGCAGCTCGGGCACGCGGCGCATCTTGAGCCGCTGGGCGAGGTGGGTGCGCAGGAACCCCGCGGCGCGCCCGAGGGCCTTGCGGGTCCTGGCGCCCTGCTCCTCGTCGCCCAGGACCGTGTAGTAGACCCGGGCGAGGCTCCGGTCCCCCGTCAGGCGGACCGCCGTGAGCGTGACGAAACCCAGGTCGGGATCCCGGAGTTCGCGCTGGATGAGGGTTGAGAGCAGGAAATGGACCTGGTCTTCGAGCTGTTGGGGACGGAGCATTCGCATTCCTCGAATCGTCCATCATACCGCGGGCTACCATGGATCGATGGGAGAGTGGTTCGAGGACTGGTTCGACGCGGACTACGCGGCGCTCTACGCCCACCGCGACCGGCGGGAGGCGTCGCGGGCGGTGGACACCCTGCTCGCGGCGGCCCCCGGCTTCGCGTGCGGGCCCGTGCTGGACCTGGGCTGCGGGAGCGGCCGGCACCTCGCGGAGCTCCGCAAGGTGAATCCGCTGGCCTTCGGGCTGGATCTCTCCCGGCACCTCCTGGGGATGGCCCCCGCGGAACTGCGCGGCTGGCTGCTCCGCGGGGACATGCGCCGCCTTCCGCTCCGGCCGGGAACCCTGGCGGGCGCCTGCCTCTGGTTCACGCCGTTCGGCTACTTCAGCGATCCGGAGAACGAGGCCCTCCTCCGGAATCTCCAGCGCCTCCTCCGGCCCGAAGGGAGCCTCCTGCTCGACCTCATGAACCCCTCCCGCCTCAGGTCCAGCCTGGTCGAGGAGGACACCCTCGAGCGGGGCGGCCTGAGGGTCCACAGCCGCCGGTCCCTGGAGGCCGGACGCGTCGTGAAGCGCATGGCCCTCGAGCGGACGGATTCCGGCGAGGCGCGGGAGGCGGTCGAGTCCGTGCGCCTCTACGAGCCGGCGGAGATCCGCGGCCTGACCCGCGCCTGCGGACTCGCTCCGGTGCGCGAACTGGGCGACTACGACGGTTCCGCCTTCCAGGAAGCGGCCTCGCCGAGGTGGATCGGCATCTTCGTAAAAAAACTCCCTGGCTGACCAACGGCCCCGGATGAGTGAAAATGGGATCAAGCCCACGAGGAGGTGCAGCATGTCTTTCCGGACGATCGAAGACCTGGATGTGAAGGGCCATCGTGTATTCCTGCGGGCCGACCTGAACGTGCCCGTCAAGGACGGGGTCGTGAAGGATGCCACGCGCATCCGGGAAACCCTTCCCACCCTCAAATACCTGCTGGACCACGGCGCCTCCGTGGTGCTGGCCTCCCATCTCGGACGCCCCCAGGGGACCGGGTTCGAGGAGGCGTTCAGCCTCGCCCCCGTGGCGACCTGGATGAAGGGCCAGGGCTTCGACGTGACCCTCGCCGGCGGCGTCGCGGGCGACCGCCTGGCGAAGCTCGCCGGGATCCTCGAGCCCGGCCAGATCCTGCTCCTGGAGAACCTGCGCTTCGACAAGGGCGAGACCAAGAACCGCGAGGAGTTCTGCAAGGCCCTGGCCGGCATGGCGGACACCTACGTGAACGACGCCTTCGGCTCGGCGCACCGCGCCCACGCCTCGGTGAGCGGGATGGTGCCCTACTTCAAGCCGGACCGGATCGCCGCCGGCTTCCTCATGGCCAAGGAGCTCAAGGCCATGCAGCGCGTGATGGGGAATCCCGAGAAGCCGCTGGTGGCCGTCATGGGAGGCGCGAAGGTCTCGGACAAGATCGAGCTCATCAGCCACTTCCTGGGCAAGGCCGACACCATCCTCGTCGGCGGCGCCATGAGCTACACCTTCCTCAAGGCCAAGGGCGTCCCGATCGGGACGAGCCTCCACGAGGACGACAAGCTGGAACTGGCCCTCCAGCTCCTCCAGGAGGCCAAGACCAAGGGCACCCGCCTGCTCCTGCCCTCGGACCACGTGGTGGCCGCGGAGATGTCGGCCGGCGCCGAGTGCGCCGTCACCGACGGCGAGGCCATCCCCGAGGGAAAGATGGGCCTGGACATCGGCCCGGAAACGGTGGCCGCCTACGCGCAGGAACTCCGCGGCGCGCGCACCATCCTCTGGAACGGCCCCATGGGCGTCTTCGAGGTGGAGGCCTTCGCGGCGGGGACCCTGGGCCTGGCCGAGGAGATGGCGAGCGCCGCCGACCGGGGCGCCTTCGTGCTCCTGGGCGGAGGCGACAGCGTGGCCGCCGCCAACAAGGCCGGGGTCGTGGCCCGCATGAGCCACGCCTCCACGGGCGGCGGCGCCAGCCTCGAATACCTCAGCGGGCTCGAGCTCCCGGGCGTGACCGCCCTCCTCGTCAAGGCCTGACATCCCCGGCACGGAACCGACCCCTGCCTCTCCACCAAGAAAGGAAGTGACATGCGCATCGTCATCGCCAACTGGAAGATGAACCTGCTCTCCAAGGACATCGAGGCCTTCTGCGCCGCCTGCGTCGCCGGCTACCAGGCAAGACCGGGCGTCGAGGCGGGCATCGCCGCGCCCTTCGTCTACCTCAAGGACGTCAAGGCGAAGCTCCTGGACTGCGGCGTGAAGGTCTTCGCCCAGAACGCCCACTTCGAAGCCAAGGGCGCCTTCACGGGCGAGATCAGCATGGCGCAGCTCAAGGACCTGGGCTGCGACGGCGTGCTGCTGGGGCACAGCGAGCGCCGCCACATCTTCGGCGAGACCAACGCCGCCCTCGCCAAGAAGCTGAAGGCCGCCCGGGCCCAGGGCCTCCTGCCCGTGCTCTGCATCGGCGAGACGCTGGAGGAGCGGGACGGCGGGAAGATGTTCGACGTCCTGCGCGAGCAGCTGGCCATCCTCCAGGAGGCGGGCGCCGGCCCCCTGGTCGTCGCCTACGAGCCCGTGTGGGCCATCGGGACCGGCCGGGTGGCCACCGTGGAGCAGATCCGCGAAGTCCACGCCTTCGTGCACGAGGAGCTGAAGCGCCTGCTCGGCGACGCCGGCGCCGAGGTGCCCATCCAGTACGGCGGCAGCGTCACCCCGGACAATTTCCCCGAGATCATCCAGGTTCCCCACGTCGCCGGCGGCCTGGTCGGCGGGGCCGCCCTGGTCCCGGAGAAGTTCCTCACCCTGCTGAAGCAGGCCCAGACGGCGCGCTGATCCCGGCCACCGGCCGGCCCGCCCTTCCTCCTCGCCCGCGGGCGGGGCGGAAGGGCGGGCCTTCAGGCTTTCATCGCCTGATGCGGTCCACCAGGTCGTCGAGGGCGTCGATCAGGTCCAGCAGGCCGGGTCCCCTCCGCGGGCGCTCCTCGTCCTCCTCCCATCCGCCGGAGGCAAGGGGCTGGGAAGCCGCGGCGAGCCGCTTCTTGTCCTCCAGTTCCTGGATCTGCCGCTCCCGGGACTTGTCGAGGCCGCCCTTCTGGATGAACTCCAGCACGCGGCGCAGCTCGTCCTTGTCGAACCACAGCCCATGGTCCTTGCAGGTGTCCAGGACCACGCCGGAGATGCGCCCGTAGTTGGTGCGGTTCATCAGCTTCCCGCACGCCGGGCAGGGCCTGTAGCGGACGGAACCGGCCGCGACGGCGCCCTTCGCCTGGTCCCCGGGAAGGGCGCCCAGCACGGTGCCCCGCTCCTCCCGGTCGGCCGCGATCCGCTCGAACAGGCCCCGGTCCAGCCAGACGCCTCCGCAGCGGTGGCACTGGTCGAGCTCGATGCCGCCCACGGCCGCCTTCACCAGGGCGTCCCGGCATTCCGGGCACTGCAGGCCCGTGGGTCCATGTTCCCGGACTTCCACCGCCGACCCGCACCGGGGACAGTGCCTGGCCGTGACGGGCACCAGGCCCAGGCACTTGGGGCACGCGAGGGTGGCGACCTGCGACTGGCAGTAGGGGCACTGGACCGCGTCCGGGGGGATGGGAGCCCCGCAGGAACCGCAGCGCGCGACCTGGGCATCCATGGCTCAGCCTCCTTCTAGCGAGGATCGGGTCGGCCGGAGCAGGGACCATCCCAGCAGGATCGCGCCGCAGACGATGAAGCTGTCCGCGAGGTTGAAGGCCCAGTAGTGCCAGCCGTTGAAGACGAAGTCCAGGAAATCGACCACGGCGCCGCGGATGACCCGGTCGTAGCCGTTGCCGAGGGCGCCGCCGAGGATCAGGCCGAGCGCGGCGCGCTGGAGCGCGGAGGGTCCCTCCTTGAGGAACTCGTAGCCGAAGAAGCCCAGGGCCGCGAGGCCGACCCCGGCGAAGAACGGGATCCGGAAGGCGGCGGGCGAATCGGCCAGGAAGCCGAAGATCGCCCCCGGGTTGAGCCCCAGGGTCAGGTTGAAGAACCCGGGGATGACGGGGACCACGTCCCCGGGGCTGAAGCGCGCCAGGATCCAGGCCTTGCTCAGGAGGTCCAGGGCAAGGGCGAGGACGGGCAGCAGGAGCCACAGGCTCCGCTGCCCGAGACCTCGGGTCCTCATGCTCCGGCTCCGGCCTTCACCACCTCGGCGCAGCGCGGGCAGAGGTCGGCATCCTCGCCCTCGCCGGCGCCTCCGCGGTGGTTCCAGCAGCGGGGGCACTTCACGCCGGCATGGCGGTCGACCGCCAGCTCGAAGCCGTCCTCGGCCAGGAGCGGATCGGCCTGGACGGCGACGGAGGACACCACCAGCAGGTCCTCGAGGGTTTCCCCGAGGGACTCCAGGAGCGGCTTCAGCTCCGGATTCAGCGTGATGGACACCCGGGTGTCCAGGCCCGTCCCGATCTCCTTCGCGGCCCGCATGGGTTCCAGCTTCTGGTTGAGCGCCTCCTTGATGTTCCAGAGCACGCTCCAGTTCCTGGGTTCGGCGGCGCTCTCCCCTTCCGGGTAGCGCTGCTCGAAGACGTGACCCTCGATGCCGGGAATGTTCTCCCAGACCTCGTCCGCGGTGAAGCTGAGCACGGGAGCCATGAGGGTCGCCATCCCCTTGGCCAGCCGGTGGCAGAGCGTCCGGCAGGACCGGCGGCGGGGGCTGTCCGCGCCGTCGCAGTAGAGGCGGTCCTTGATGATCTCGAAGTACCGGCCCGAGAGCTCGAGCTGGCAGAAGGAGAGGATCGCCTGGGTCACCCGGAGGTAGTCGTAAGCCCTGTAGGCCTCGGTGACCGTGCCGGCCAGGCCCAGGAAGGCGTTCCAGACCCAGCGGTCCAGGGGCGACCACTGGGCTTCCGGCACCGCGTCCTTTGCGGGATCGAAGTCCGCGAGCGCGCCCAGCAGGAAGCGCATGGTGTTGCGGATCTTGCGGTAGGCGTCCGCGTTGCGCTCCAGGATGTCCTTGGAGATGCGCACGTCCTCGCTGATGTCCACGCTGGCCGTCCACATCCGCAGGATGTCGGCGCCCAGGGTCTTCATGATCTCCTCGGGGGTGATCACGTTGCCGAGGCTCTTGGACATCTTCTGCCCCTTGCCGTCCAGCACGAAGCCGTGGGTCACGACGGTGTTGTAGGGCTTCTTCCCCGTGGCGGCGAGGCTGAAGAGCAGCGAGCTGTGGAACCAGCCGCGGTGCTGGTCGGAACCTTCCAGGTAGATGTACTTCCCGTAGTCTTCCGGGCTGAGCTCGGGGCTGGTCGCGGAGGTCACCACGCCGCTGACGCCGGAGTCGATCCAGACGTCCAGGATGTCCGTCTCCTTCTGGAAGTCCGTGCTGCCGCACTTGGCGCACCGGGCGCCGGCGGGCTTCAGCTGCTCGAGGGGCAGGTCGCCCCAGGCCTCGATGCCCGCCTTCTCGATGGCCGCGGCGGCCTTCTCGAAGATGTCCTTGTGCACCAGCGGCTCGCCGCATTCCGTGCAGCGGAGCACGGCGATCGGAGTGCCCCAGACCCGCTGGCGCGAGATGCACCAGTCCGGACGGCCGGCGATCATCGCGTAGATCCGGTTGCGCCCCTGGGGGGGAACCCACTGGGTCTCCTCGACTCCGGCGAGGCCCAGCTCGCGCAGGGTCTTGCCCGTGTGGAAGAGTTCGTCATCCATGGTGATGAACCACTGCTCCGTGGCGCGGAAGAAGATGGGGGTCTTCGTGCGCCAGCAGTGGGGATAGCTGTGGGTGAGCTTCTCCTCGTGCAGCAGGGCGCCGATCTCCTTCAGGCGGGCCACCACCAGGGGATTGGTGTCGAAGATGTTCTTCCCCTCGAACTCGGAGTCGTTCACCGCCGCCGTGAAGCGCCCGTCGGGGCCCACGAGCTGGAGCAGGCCCAGGTGGTGGGCCAGGTTGAAGTCGTCCACGCCGTGGTCCGGAGCCGTGTGCACCAGGCCCGTGCCCGTGTCGGCGGCGACGTAGTCCGCGAGCAGCACCGGGCTCTCGCGGTCGGCCCAGACATGGCGGTAGGTGAGGGCCTGGAATTCGCCGCCTTTCCGCGTCTCGCGGATGCGGAGCTCCAGGCCGGTCTTCTTCTGGAAGTCCTCCAGGAGCGAGGCGGCGACCACGTAGTAGCGGTCCCCGGCCTTGGCGACGGCGTATTCCAGGTCGGGATGCATCGCGATGGCGAGGTTGCTGGGCAGCGTCCAGGGCGTCGTGGTCCAGATGGGCAGGTAGAGCGGCGTGGGAAGCTCGAGCTTCCGCGCCACCTCGTCCCTCACCGGGAAGGCGACGGTGATCGCCGAGTCGGTCCGGTCCGCGTATTCCACCTCGGCTTCGGCCAGGGCCGTGCGGGCCCCGTAGCTCCAGTGGACGACCTTGAGCTTGCGGGTCACGGCGCCGCTCTCGAAGAGCGTGCCGAGCAGCCGCACGACGCCCGCCTCGTAGGTGGGCTTCATGGTGATGTAGGGCGTGTCCCAGGCCCCCAGCACGCCCAGGCGCTGGAAACCCGTCCGCTGGGCGTCGATCCACTTCTGGGCATAGGCCCGGCACTTCGCCAGGAACTCGGCGCGAGGCATCTCCCGCCGCTTGGGACCGAGGTCCTTCTCGACGGCGTGCTCGATGGGCAGGCCGTGGCAGTCCCAGCCGGGGACGTAGGGCGACTCGTAGCCGTCCATCCACAGGGACTTCACGACGATGTCCTTCAGGATCTTGTTGAGGGCGTGGCCCATGTGGATGGCGCCGTTGGCGTAGGGCGGGCCATCGTGGAGGATCCTCCGGCCCTTGCCCTTCCCGGCCGCGTTGTCGGCGCGGCGCCGGGCCTCTACCTGCTCGTAGACGTGATCGGCCTTCCAGCGCTCCACCCGCTTGGGCTCCCGCTGCGGCAGGTCCGCCTTCATGGGGAAGGCCGTCCGTGGAAGGAAGACCGTGTATTTCTTTTTCAAGTCGCTCATGGCGCCCTCGTGCGTCAACGGGCGCACCCGAGCGCCCATATTAAGTTAAGAGGTTATTTGATCGTGAAATGTCGCGGATTTCCAGGAAGATCTTGCAGGGACTGTGGATTGAGAAGATCTTCTTCCCATGGAATGGTTCGTCAGGGACTTCGATCACCCCTTCTACTTCGAGATCTACCGGGACAAGGAGCAGGACGCGTTCGAGGAGGGCCCGGCCCTGGCGGCGCTCCTGGACCTTCCCCCGGGCAGCCTCGTCCTGGACCTTCCCTGCGGCTGGGGCCGCCTCCGGCCCGCCCTGGAACGCCGCGGCTACCGGGTGGTCGGCGGCGATCTCAGCTTCCTGAACCTCCAGCGCCACCGCCTTGAATTCCCGGGCTCCGTCGTCCGCCTGGACCTGCGGTCGCTGCCCTTCGAGGATGCCAGCGCCGACGGCGTCTTCTGCGCCTTCACGAGCTGGGGCTATTTCTCCACCGACGAGGAGAACCTGAGGCAGCTGCGGGAATTCCGACGGGTCCTGAAGCCCGGGGGGGTGCTCCTGCTCGACCTGGCCGGGCGCCGCTTCGTCGAGCGGGGGATCGAGCGGGTCGGGAATGGCTGGTACCTGATCGCGAAGGTCTACCGGGAGCGGGTGCGCTGGTCCGCGGACGGCCGGCGCATCCTGGTCGAGCGGCTCCTGGACGGCGAGCGGTTCCGGCATGACATCTGGGTGCCCGACGACGGCGAGGTCAAGGCCTGCCTGGACTCGGCCGGCTTCGTCCTGGACCAGGCCTTCGGCGGACTGGATGGGCGCCCCTGGGAGGAAGGCGCCGATCGCTGGATCTACCGGGCTCTCCGCTGAAGACAGCTCGGCCCCCTCGCGGGGGCCGGGGTGGATCGGTAAGCCGGATTCTGTCTTCTCCCGAGGGAGGAGGACGCCATTCCTCTGGGACCGCCATCACTGAGGGCCTCAAGCGACCTACCCGCTGGCTCGATCGGGCCGATCCTGCTCCCCCGGAGGGGCACGCCAGCCTATTTGGTCTTGCTCCGTGAGGGGTTTGCCTTGCCCGCCCTGTTGCCAGCGCGGCGGTGGGCTCTTACCCCGCCGTTTCACCCTTGCCTGATCTCCCCGGATGTTTCCATCCGGAAAGCCATCGGCGGTCTTTTCTCTGTTGCACTTTCCGTCGGGTCACCCCGCCCAGGCGTTGCCTGGCTCACTGCCCTGCGGAGTCCGGACTTTCCTCTGCCTTTCCAGGCAGCGGCGCCCTGATCCACGCATCGATTCTACCGCCTCCGGGCCTCCGAGCGGGCATGAAGATTCAGTCATTCCCCGGGAAAAGACGGATTTTCGTGTACAAGCGAACCGGGCCGCTCGAGGGAGCGGCCCGGTTTTGAATTAACGTCGCGGCGACCTACTTTTCCACCTCTGTCCGAGGCAGTATCATCGGCCCTCTGGAGCTTAACTGCCGTGTTCGGGATGGGAACGGGTGTGACCTCCAGGGTAAAGCCACGACGAAGGCTGAGATTTCGTCGATCGAGAGTTGATGTCGAAGGGTGAGGGGGCGAGGCAGGCTCTCGTAAGAGTCTGCCCCTGCGGGAGGGTTCCCGCGGGGTCCTGCGGATGTAATTGATTGATGAAAGGTCAAGCCTGTGGACCAATTAGTATCGCTCAGCTCAACGCATCACTGCGCTTACACATGCGACCTATCAACGTCGTCGTCTTCGACGGGTCTCGTGGGGATATCTCATCTTGAGGGGTGTTTCGCGCTTAGATGCTTTCAGCGCTTCTCACTGCCCGACATAGCTACCCAGCATTGCATTTGGAAACACAACTGGAACACCAGAGGTCAGTCCATCCCGGTCCTCTCGTACTAAGGACAGGTCCTCTCAAATATCCTACGCCCACACTAGATAGGGACCGAACTGTCTCGCGACGTTCTGAACCCAACTCACGTACCGCTATTGATCGGCGAACAGCCGAACCCTTGGGACCTGCTTCAGCCCCAGGATGCGATGAGTCGACATCGAGGTGCCAAACCTTGCCGTCGATATGAACTCTTGGGCAAGATCAGCCTGTTATCCCCGGCGTACCTTTTATCCGTTGAGCGATGGCCCTTCCATGCGGAACCACCGGATCACTATGACCTGCTTTCGCATCTGCTCGACGTGTGTGTCTCGCAGTTAAGCTCCCTTATACCATTGCGCTCTGCGGCTGATTTCCAAACAGCCTGAGGGAACCTTTGCACGCCTCCGTTACTCTTTAGGAGGCGACCGCCCCAGTCAAACTACCCGCCTGACACTGTCTTCCACCCAGATCATGGGCGCGAGTTAGAGATCAGCATTGCGCAGGGTGGTATCTCAACGTTGGCTCCACCGACCCTGACGAGCCAGTTTCACAGCCTCCCACCTATCCTGCACAGCACAATGCCAACCTCAATATCAAGTTGTAGTAAAGGTGCACGGGGTCTTTCCGTCTAAGTGCGGGTAACCGGCATCTTCACCGGTGCTACAAGTTCGCTGAGTCTCTGCTGGAGACAGTTTCCAGATCGTTACGCCATTCGTGCAGGTCGGAACTTACCCGACAAGGAATTTCGCTACCTTAGGACCGTTATAGTTACGGCCGCCGTTCACCGGGGCTTAAATTCGCAGCTTCGCTTGCGCTGACCACTCCTCTTGACCTTCCGGCACCGGGCAGGCGTCAGCCCCTATACCTCCTCTTTGGAGTTTGCAGAGACCTGTGTTTTTGTTAAACAGTCGCCTGGAACATTTATGTGCCACCCCCTCGGGCTATGAACCCTACCGGGGTACCCCTTCTTCCGAAGTTACGGGGTTAATTTGCCGAGTTCCTTCAGCAGAGTTCTCTCAAACGCCTGAGGATTCTCTCCTCGACTACCTGTGTCGGTTTGCGGTACGGTCACAAGTGCATCTCCTTAGCAGCTTTTCTCGGCAGTGTAGGATCAGGACTTTTCGTCAGATATCTCGGGCTCATGGAAACCGGACTTCCCTGGCTCCCACCCTTGAAACCTTTCACAGAACATTCCATAGCTCTGTGTCCCTGCCTTCCTGCGTCCCTGCATCGTACAAACGACACACTCATGGTGCTGGAATATTAACCAGCTTCCCATCGCCTACGCCTCTCGGCCTCGGCTTAGGGGCCGACTAACCCAACGCGGATTGACCTTGCGTTGGAATCCTTAGTCTTACGGCGGAGGGGGTTCTCTCCCCTCTTTTCGCTACTTATGCCGACAGAGTCTCTTCCCATGTCTCCAGCTGTCCTCACGGTCAACCTTCACAGACTTAGGGAATGCTCCCCTACCATATAAATATTCGCAGCTTCGGTAACATGCTTGAGCCCCGTTGAATTGTCGGCACAGACCCGCTTGACCAGTGAGCTATTACGCTTTCTTTAAAGGATAGCTGCTTCTAAGCTAACCTCCTGGCTGTCTAAGCA
>Ga0209098_1004229_pt1 | contig 11314 bp, 8 predicted proteins | sample AD_JPNHW1_MetaG_FD_184429 | JGI IMG/M metagenome (GOLD analysis project Ga0209098, IMG submission 184429) | Active sludge microbial communities of municipal wastewater-treating anaerobic digesters from Japan - AD_JPNHW1_MetaG (SPAdes) (version 2) | ecosystem: Engineered > Bioreactor > Anaerobic >... | reverse complement strand
TATACGCACCGGGATACCTGCTTCCCCGAGCACTGGCACCACGCGCTGGAGATTGTCGAGGGTTTGCATAACCATTACACAAGCGTTGCGGAAGAGGTTACGTACACGATTGAGCCGGGCGATATCCTGTTTATGCCCGGCGGCGTTGCGCACACCCTGAGCCCGTCGCCGGACTGCAACGGATTTGTCTATTTTATGAATCTGGATTTTTTGCAGCAGATTAAAAGCGCGTCGCGGGTGATCGCGATGCTGGCTCACCCGATTTTGATCACGAAAAAAAACACGCCGGCCCTGCACCTGTCCGTAAGCGCGCTGCTGACCCAGATCCGGGAGGATTATTTCAGCAACAACGACCTTCGGGAACTGCTGATCGACGCCAGCACGCTGCTGATGATGGAGAAGCTGATCCATTATCGGCTGGACGACGCGTCCGGCGGGCATAACCGCTATGACAAGCGCAAGGAATACAGGGAACGGTTCAGCGATGTGATCGATTATATCAACCAGCATTATGCCGAAGACCTGACCGTGGATGGGATGGCAAAGCGCCTCGGCCTGTCCAGATTTTATTTCTCCAGGCTGTTTAAACAGTATTCGTTATACACGTTCTGCGGTTACCTCACCATGCGGCGCGTAAAGGCCGCCGAGCAGATGCTGGCGGTCCCGGGGCCATCCATCACGGATATCGCCTATCGCTGCGGCTTTGGCAGCCCCTCGTCCTTCAGCCGCATTTTTCACGAGCAGAAAAAATGCTCGCCCAGTGGGTACCGGCAGATTTATCGGAGCAATCACAACATGGAAACGCGCTGTGCGGCCATCGGCGAAGACAGCCTGTCCGCACAGGAATGAAAACAAAACGCTTCGCGTGAAGCGGTGAAATATCAAACAGGGAAAGGCCGGAGATGGTATGAACAACAGCCGCGTACTGGGCAACACGGGCATCCAGGTAAACGAGCTGGCGCTGGGGTGCGAGCATTTGCAGGGGAAGGACGAAGGCCTCGTCCGCGACGTGGTAACGAGATCATTGGAAAAAGGCGTGGACTTTCTGGACGTGTTTATGAGCGAACCCAACGTGCGCACCTACATCGGGCGGGCGCTGGCGGGCTGCCGCAAACAGGTGAAAATACAGGGGCACATCGGTTCCGTATGGGCGGATGGGCAGTATACCGTGAAGCGGGAGCCGGACGTTTGCCGCGCCGCCTTTGACGACCTGCTGACGCGCCTGCAAACGGACTATATCGACGTGGGTTTCATCCACAATCTGGACAACCCGGACGACTGGACGCGATTTGTGGCCTCCCCGACAATGGAATATGTGACGGAGCTGAAAAAACAGGGGGTTCTCCACGCGGTCGGCCTGTCCAGCCACAACCCGGTTACGGCGCTGGCTGCGGTCAAAAGCGGGCTGATCGACGTGTTGATGTTTTCCATCAACCCCCTGTACGATCTGCTGCCCCCGGAGCAGGAAATATGGTCCTTTTTCGGCGACAAGCCGGATTTCAGCGGGTTAACGGGCGTACGACCGGAGCGCCAGGCCCTCTACCGCGCCTGCGAAGCGAAAGGCGTCGCCATTACGGCCATGAAAACACTGGGGGCCGGGGCGCTGTTGAAGGCGGAACGCTCGCCCTACGGCGTGGCCATGACGGTGCCGCAGTGCCTGCATTACGCGCTGACGCGCCCGGCGGTGGCGGCCGTGATGCTGGGCATGCAGACCGTACAGGAAGTGGACGAGGCGTTCGCTTACTATACCGTACCGGATACGGAACGCGATTTTGCCCCGGTGCTCTCGCGCGGGGGACGCGGCACGCTGGAAGGGCGCTGCATGTATTGCAACCACTGCCTGCCCTGCCCGGCGCATATCGACATTGCCGCTGTGAACAAGTATCTGGATTTGTGCGAGCTGGACGGCGCGCCTGCCGCCACCCTGCTGGAACATTACCGGGAACTGCCCGCCGCCGCCGGGGACTGCCTCGCCTGCCATGCCTGCGAAAAGCGCTGCCCCTTCGGCGTGCCGGTGGTTTCCCGCATGGCGCGCGCAAAGGAGCGGTTCGGAAAATAGACCTGCTTTAGCAGGATTGGATATTCATCTCTTCTACAACGGTATTGATTACCTCTTCAACGATTTCCCGGTCTTCCACCGATACGTCCACGCAGCAGGAGAGCGTGCAAATGTCCCGCCAGGTGGACAGGGAAAGCTGGTAGTAGGGGGGACGCTTCACTGCCGTGGCGAGAGATGCGTTCGCAATTTCACACCCCGCGAAGCGCAGCCGTTCCTCGTTCAATACCCCGAGATTGGAATACGATGTGACCGGCACCCCGCCCATGCCGCGAAACAGCCTCCGCAGCAACCTGAAAGGAACAACCGCATACAGCGCGTGAAACAGCATCGGCTCCTTCAGGCAGGCGACGCTGTTTTTTTGCGCCCGCATCTGCCCGGAAACCCGTTTGAGTGACACGGTAAACGGTTCGGATACACTCAGGGTGAGACGGCACCAGTAGTTGCCCGTGAGGTTACACAAACCAAAGGTCTGCCCCGGCGCGGCAAACCGGCGCAGATCAACCGGGCAGGGCACGGCCACCTCGTCCTTGCCGGTTATGGTGTGTAGCGCGCGCAGATAGGCGGTCAGCAGTACGTCGTTCACGCTGGCGTCCGCGGCATGGGCATAGCGGCGAACGGCGGAAAACTGTTCCGGCGGCAGATGCTTTTCAATCAGTACCGGGCAGCCGGAACCGCCCCGGTAAGGCAGCAGCGGCGAGGCAATATGCTCAAAGGGGCGAGTGGGAGACAGTATTACCCGCAGCCTGCCCCGCAGGCCCAGCGAATGGAGAAGCAGGCGAAAACGGCGGCTGTCCGGCGCTTCCGGGACGGGTACCACGCTTTCACCCGCCGCGATACGGCTGTAGTTCTCCGCCAGTTCGTATAAAAGTTGCTTAAAGCCCGCGCCGTCGCAGACCATATGGTTGATGATCACGCACAGTTCGTCGCCGCCGGGCATGCGGAGCAAAAATAGCTTCCATTGCGGTTCGCACGTTTCGTTAAGCGGGCTGAGCAGACATTGCTGTACACTGGCTTCGTCGGCTTGCTCCGATTCGTACAGGGGAACGGACGCCGCCGGTTGGGGCGCTTCCCAGCGATGCCGCCCGGGGTGAAACACGCAACCCAACAGCGGATGGGCAGTCTGGCACGCTTCAATCGCACCGCGCAGCGCCGTAATGTTCACCCGTCCCGTAAAACGGATACGGCAGCGAATACGCGGCGGTTGTACGTCACCGTAAAAATACTGCATGGCGTCGAACGCCTGCGCCGGGTACGTCTGCGCGCGCAATGTTTCCGCCTTCTTTCCGGGCGGCTCCGAAAATGTCGTGGCCTCCCATTCCCCCTGCATTCTATGCCTCTGGGGGTCCTGGTGTCAAACCAGGCAACCGCTGTTTAAAAACCCTTTGCGCCTGCCTTCGCAGAGCATCGCCGCTTTGCGTTCGAAAAGCCTTGAAATAGCGCCGCTATTCCTTCGTCTTTTCTCACCCCAATCGCCAGCGCTCTGCATTGGCAGCCACAAAGCGATTGAATCAGCGGTTACCTGGTCTTTCCCTGTGCCGCCGGGCAGGATTTATCGGTTCGCAGGGCGAAATAATGCTGCATCAACACATTGCAGGAGGCCGGACATGAGCGAATTTCTGGCGCCGCTGGATTATCGCCGCGCGAAGGACACCCTTCGCGCACTGGACGCATACACCGCCTACACGCCCGAAGGGGCGGCCTTTGTGACGGCGCTGCTTATCGAGCGGTATCCGGCGGTTTTCACGCGCATGGAGCAGAAAACCTTCGTTAACGGCGCCCTTGTGCTGGAAATGCCTGGCGCGAACATTGCCGATCCGCTGGTTTTTGTGTCTCATATGGATGCGTTGCATTGTGAGGAACCCCCTGTGCTGATCGACCGCCCGATGACGGTGCCCCTGCAGCGCGCGCATGTGGTGGCGCTTTTAGAAGCGCTGGACGCGTTGCTGCAAAGCGGGTACCAACCCAGCGGGCAGCTGTTTCTGGCTCTGTCGATGGACGGGTTAAGCGGCGGGGCGGGGGCGAAAGCGATTGCGGAATACCTGGACAAGCGAAAAATCTCGCCCTGTTTTGTCCTGGATCATGGGGGTTACGTGACACAATCGGCTTTCCGGCGGTACCTGCCGGAAGGCGCGCCGCTGGCGCTGATCGGCATCTCCGAGAAGGGGCAGCTGGAAGGGCGCGTAAAAGCGCCCACGGTGAGCGTTTCAGACGAGCGCGGGGCCGCGCGGCCCCTGAACATCCTGCTTCGCATCGGTTCCCGCCTGATCGCCAGACCTCGGTACGCGTCGCTGTGCAAGGCGAGCGCGCAGATGCTTACGGAGCTGTCCCGGCATGCGCCGTTCTTTCGCAGGCTGCTGCTGGCCAACCCCCGGCTGACTTTTCCGCTGCTCCGGCTGATGTGGCAGAAACGGGCGGTGCTGTCGCAGTTCTTTATCAGCGAGTGCACGGTGACCGGCGTAAGCACGCAGGGCGAACCTTCGCGCAGCCCCACCGCAGCGGAGCTTACGTTTTCGCTGCACACGGTGCCGGGGAAACCGCTGAGCTGGTGGAAAGCGCGGCTGATCCGCAAGGGGTGCCGCGACGGCGCGAAGCTGGACATCACGGTGCAGAACGAGCACAGCCACCGCAGCGCGGCAAACGGCGCGGCATGGGACGCGCTGGAAACCGCCATCGAAATCCTGTTCGAACGCGCGGTGATCGCCCCCTGCCTGTCCCCCTATGTGACCGACGGGCGGTTCTACAGCGGCCTTAAGGGGAGGGTGTACCGTTTTTCGCCCTTTCTGGTCAACGGCCGGGAGGCGCTGCGCGGCGAATGTACCGTGGATGACGACGCGCTGCAAACGGCGGTACAGTTTTTCCGGCAGATGCTGTCCGTGTAACGGGGGAACCCGCATAAAGGAGATGTGCCTTTGGCTGGAATTGCCTTTTTCCTGTTCTTTCTGGCTGGTGGGCTGACGATCGCCCGGTACTGGCTGCCGGGGCTAAGGCCCCTGACGCGCTGGTATGCCGGGGCGTCCTTCGGTTTGTTTTCCATGCTGTGGCTGCCCGCGCTTTGGGCCTGCGTGGTCGCGTTTACCGTAACGGCGCACCTGCTGGCGGTGCTTACCCTGTGTTTGCTGATGATGGTCGCCTACCTGACGCGCGACCCGAGGCCCCGTGTGCGCTATGGCGAGGAGGATCGGCGGATGCTGCGCGCGGTGCTGCTGGTGGTTGTGCCGCTTACGCTGATCGCCGGGTGGCTGGAGTATTCGCACTCCATCCGCATCGCGCCGGACGGCACCTGCCATGTGGGGCAGAGCACCTACGGAGACCTGTCGCTGCATCTGGCGGTTGCGTCCTCCGCGGTCAACGCGGCGTTTCCGCTTAAAAACAGTCTGATGGTCGGCGCCACGATGGCGTACCCTTACCTTTCCGATACCTTTGCCAGTTCGTTTTACCTGCTGGGGATGAACCTGTCCGCTGCGATGGCGTTTACCGGTACGGTGATGTGCGCCAGTGTGTTTACGGGTTTTGCGCTGCTCTGCGCCAACCTGTGCCGCAGGCGCGGCGCGGTGACGCTGGCGGTGCTTCTGTTGTTTTTAAACGGCGGGCTGGGCTTTTTCTACACATTAAGCGGCACCACGGAAAACGGCGCGATCGTTTCCACCGCGTGGGACAATCTGCGTACCGTGATGACCGGGTATTACCAGACCCCCACTAACCAGCCGGACCCCAACAACCTGCGGTGGGTGAACATCCTGTGCGATATGCTGGTGCCGCAGCGTGGATTGCTGGGCGGGTGGACGATCCTGATGCCGGTGCTGTTGCTGATTGTACCGCCCCTCTTTCGACGCGATCGCCCCGTGCCGCGTGCGTTGATTCTGGCGGGGATCATGGCGGGCGGCATGCCGTTGATTTATACGCACACTTTTCTGGCGCTGGCGATTGCCAGCCTTGGGTTCTGCCTTTATACCGTGTGCACCGCGCCGAAGAGCCGCCGTGCGGAAGCGTTTCGCCCTTTCCTGCTGTACGGCGCGATCGCCGCGCTGCTGTCACTGCCGCAACTTTTCGGCTTCACCTTTGTCCAGGCGACCTCCAGCGACCATTTCCTGCGCTTCCGGTTTAACTGGTGCAACAACCGTGGGGGGAACGGGCTGGTCGATCCGTATTTCTGGTTTTATATTAAGAACGTCGGATTGCCGTACCTGCTGATTCTGCTGGCCCTTCTGGAGCGCCGCAAAGGTGGTCTGCGGGAGGAAGCCGACCGCGCCGACGCGCTGACGGACGGGTTGTACCGGCGTAAACCGGCCGCGACGACGGCGGTTACTCCGGAAGCGGAGAGCATTCCCGCGGAGAGCGTGGCGCAGACAGAAGCGCAGACCGGGTTGGAGGAATCCATGACCGTTGCGTCGGCACAGCAACCCTCCGTGGCGGAGGAGTCCGAGGATGACGAACCGGCCAGCGTGCTTGCGCATGAAATGCCCACTTACGGGCAGGTTCATCACCTTGCGGCGGTGGATGAGGCTCGACCGATGATCGCTGCACGACCCTATATCCGCCCCCTGCCGCCGGAAAAACTGCACGCCGCCGCCTTCTCTCCGGAGGACGCGGATCGCGTGGGCGTGATGCGCGCGGTCACGGGCGAAGCCGGGCCGGAACCCAGCCACAGGCCGCTGATCGAGGAAATTTTCCACTCGACGTGGCACCGCGACGAAGCGGGCGACGCGGAAGCGCGCGCGCGTGCCACCACGCCGGGCGAGCCGGAAACGTGCTTTGCCGACAACCCGCCCGCGAGGGACTGGGTGCGCCGCAACCGCCTGCTGGCGGCGGGCGCGTTCCTGATCCTGCTGATTGCGGAGCTGATCCTGTTCCAGCCCAACGAGTACGACAACAACAAGCTGATTTATGTCTGGTTCCTGCTGTGCCTGCCCATGGCGGCGGATTACGCGCTGGAGATTTATGCGCGGCTGAAGGGACTGGGCGGCCGCCGGGTGCTGGCGGCGCTTACGCTTACGGTGTTCTTCCTGTCCGCCGGGCTGACGGTAGCCCGGGAAGCGGTGAGCGATTATCAGGCCTACAGCGCGCAGGATGTGGCTGTGGCGGATTTTGTGAAACAGAATACGCCGGAACACAGCGTATTTTTAACCGGCAATCAGCACCTGAATCCCGTGGCTTCGCTGGCCGGGCGCACCATCGTGTGCGGAAGCGACCTGTACCTGTATTATCACGGCTTCAGCACCGGGGAGCGCAAACAGGAAGTGAGCGCCTTTTACGCCGACCCTGCCTCGAACCTGGAACTGTTACAGAAATATGGGGTGGAATACGTATACGTAAGCCCCTCGGAGTTTTATAATTATGAGGTGGATGTAACCGCGCTGAACACGCTACTCACCCCGGTGTACCAGTCCGACGACGGCAGTTACCTGATCTACTCCGTGCCGGAGAAGCTCCGTGAGCAGGCTGACCCGGGCGTGCCGGGCACGACCGTTTCGCCCGAGCCCACACGGGACCCGTCGCAAGACCCGAACAGTGAGGGATGACCGGCGATGGAACGTTTTTTACGTTACTCGCTGGAAAAAGGGCGCGCGATTCGCGCGGTGCTGCTGCTGAACGGGCAGATGGAACAAAAGACTGTAACGGTGCTCGCGCTGGACACGCAGACCGCCACGCTGCGGATCGGCGCGAAGAAAACCCCGGTGCCGGTCGCGCTGACCGATATTTTAGGCTGCGATTACGCTCGCGGCGACCATGGAGAGGAATAACAGAAATGCAAAAGATTAAACGTCTCCTGACCAACCGGGACGAAATGATGGAACTGATCCGCTACTTAATCGCCGGGGTGCTTACCACACTTCTGAGCCTGGTGATCGCCTATGGATGCTACATTCTGCTTTCCGAAAAGCATACCATTAACGACGCCAACGCCGCCCAACTGCTGGTGGGCAACATCGTATCCTGGTGCGTGGCCGTGGTTTTCGCTTTCTGGATCAACCGTAAAATGGTGTTTCGGGTACAGGGAGGTACTGCGGGCAGCAAACGTAAGGAATTCGTGGAGTTTGTGGGCGCGCGTGTTGCCAGCCTGCTGCTTTTTGAACTTGGGCTGGCAGAACTGTTGAAGTGGATGGGAATCAGTAATTTCTGGAACCGGCTGATTGTGCTGGTGATCGTGATGGTGTTTAATTATGTGGCCAGCAAGTTTTGGATTTTCAAGGGAAAAACACAGCAGGCCCAACACGTGGACGGCCCGGCGGAAACCGGGAATGCCGAACGCCGCGGATAAACCGTTGGAAATGTATAGACCATATCGTGCGATTCCATAGAGAGGAGGTCGTCCAGCCCGGTTTTACCCCGATGTACGCGCCGAACGGATGGATACGGGAAAGTTCGCTCCTGCGCCTGCGGACAGGCCGAACGTTTAAAAACCGTAAACGAGAACAGCCGAAAAGTGTAGGATTTTCACAAAGAGGAAAGAAATATCCGGCTTTTTCAAACTCGACCTTTCCAATACGGACAAATTGGGGTATACTGTTCATGCCAATTTTGAGCCTGGGACTTGTGCCAAAGGAGCGAAATCATGACGGATTTTACAAACGGTTGGAACGACGAGGAAATTTTAACCGCACCCTACGCCCCGCTCGGACTCATCGCCATGCCCGGTTGCGAGGAGCTGGGTGCGAGCGTGAACCGATGGCTGATGAAATGGCGTGAGCATCAGGACGCCATGGAGGACACACAGACTCCTCTTTTCGGCGTTTTAGGCGCAAACCGGGAGAATTTCCTGATCGACGTGCAGTGCCCCCGCTTCGGTACCGGCGAGGGAAAGGGCATGATCCGCAGTTCCGTACGCGGCTACGATATTTATATCCTTTCGGATATCGGCGCGTACAACGTAACTTATAAGATGTATGGGAAAACCGTACCCATGTCGCCCGACGACCATTACCAGGATATCAAGCGCATTATCGCGGCAATCGGCGGCCGCGCCAGAAGAATCAACCTGATTATGCCCATGCTTTACGAAGGCCGGCAGCACCGGCGCAACGGGCGCGAGAGCCTGGATTGCGCACTGGCGCTGCAGGAATTGGTGAACATGGGCGTATCCAACATCATCACCTTTGACGCGCACGACCCCCGCGTGCAGAACGCGGTTCCGCTGGCGGGCTTTGACAGCGTAAAGCCGACCTACCAGATTTTGAAGGCGCTTCTTCGCAACCAGCAGGATTTGCACCTGTCCCGCAGCCATATGATGATCGTAAGCCCCGACGAAGGCGCGATCGACCGCAACATTTTCTATTCCTCGGTACTGGGGCTGGATATGGGCCTGTTTTACAAGCGCCGCGATTACACCACCATCGTGGACGGCCGTAACCCCATCATCGCGCATGAGTACCTGGGCGATTCCGTGGACGGCAAGGATGTGTTCGTAAGCGACGACATCATCTCTTCCGGCGACAGCATCCTCGACCTGGCGCGGGAACTGAAAATGCGCAACGCCAACCGTATTTATGCCGCCGCGACCTTCTCGCTTTTCACCAACGGGCTGGAGGAGTTCAACAAGGCGTACGAGGACGGCATCATCACCCGAGTGATCGGCACCAACCTGACCTACCGCACCCCGGAGCTGAAAGCCGCGCCGTGGTTTGTGGAAGCGGACATGAGCAAGTACGTCAGCTTCATCATCGCCACCCTGAACCATGACCGCAGCCTGAGCAAACTGCTTAACCCCTACGACCGTATCCGCAGGCTGGTGGGCTGTTATCAGGATCAGCAGGCCGCGCAGGGCATCCGGCTGGTGTAGCGCAAGCAGAAAATGAGAAGCCGGGAGAAGCGATTCGCTTCTCCCGGCTTTTGTGCGCAAGAGTGTCTGGCTTACTTCAATTCGGCTACCACGGTCACGTTGGCAGTCACGCCGAGCACGCCGTTCTGGATGGGGGTGGCGTCTCCCGCGCTCATATCGGCGGATTTGCTGCTGGCAGCCATCAGGTAGGTATCGCCTGTTTCCGTAACGGTCTGCACCGCGCCCACTTCCCGGTTCAGGGCTTTGGCCATGACATCCGCTTTATGCAGTGCGCTTTGCACGGCGGCCTGCAACGCCTGGTCGTAAGCGGCGTCATACTGGCTGCTGGTGAAGGTGACGCCGTAGGTGTCGTTCGCGCCTGCGGCAATAGCCGTGTCCAGCAGCTTGGAAAGCTGGCTTAAATCGCGCACGGTGATAATGACTGTGTTATTCACGGTGTATCCCGTCGGGGTGGGGTTGCTGGTGGAGTAGTCGTATGAGGGGCTTACGCTGAAGCTTTGGGTTTGCATATCCGCGTCGGCAACGCCCTGCTTTTTCAGCGCCTCCAGCACGGCCTGCATGGCTTTGGCGTTAGCGGCCTGCGCATCGGCGACCTTGTCCGCCTGCGTATTCACGCCCGCGGTAAAGGTGGCGGTATCCGGCTGAATGTTCACGCTGGCGGCGCCGATGGCGCTCACGGTATTGTCGTCGCCCTCAGCAAGCGCGGCGGCGGTAAACAGGCACAGGGACAGAGCGAGCAGAACGGCGAATAATTTTTTCATCGAAATCACTCCTTCATTTGTCAGGGTTTTTGGGGTTCATCGGGGAAACCGGGTTTGTCGTGTGACGAATCGGGCGTGTGGATTGCCGCGTCGCGTTTGCGACGGCGGGCGCGAACCGCCAGCCCGATGGGCACGCCGACCACGGCCAGCGGCACCAGCACCGGCAGGATCAGGGACAGGAACACCAGCAGGTTTTGCAGGAATGTGCCCAGCCACTTCACCGAAGCCTCGAAGCCGCTTTGCAGCCGTTGCCACAGCGTAAGCTCGGTCGCCTGCGCGGTGTCGCCTGCGCTTTGCTCCACAAGGGTCACGCTTACGGCGCTGTTGTCCACGTCGCGGTCGATGGTGCGCATGGAGGTTTCCAACTGGTCGATGGTGTACTGGGTGTTGGCGATCTCGTTTTCGATCTCCAGCAGGTCGCTTACGTCGCTGGCCTGTTTCAACAGCGCCTGAAGGCGATTCATCTTCTCCTGCTGGGTGGTCAGGCGCATCTGGGTGTCGTTATACTGGGTAGTCATGTCGGTGGCGGTTTCGTTGCGTTGGGTGATCCGGCCGATGGCGGATACCCCGGTCAGAAAATCGTCGAGCTGGTCGCTGGGGATACGCAGGCTGTAATAGGCCGTGCGGTCCATCCGCTCGGACGCTTCGCCGTCAACGGAAACGCTGGCGATGTAGCCGCCGAGCCGGGCTGTGAGATCGGTCAGCGCCTGCCGGTCC
>Ga0209098_1004228_pt1 | contig 11315 bp, 6 predicted proteins | sample AD_JPNHW1_MetaG_FD_184429 | JGI IMG/M metagenome (GOLD analysis project Ga0209098, IMG submission 184429) | Active sludge microbial communities of municipal wastewater-treating anaerobic digesters from Japan - AD_JPNHW1_MetaG (SPAdes) (version 2) | ecosystem: Engineered > Bioreactor > Anaerobic >... | reverse complement strand
TGAACACGAGGCGCGCCGGGTCTTCCTTCCCGCCGATGCCGAGCGGGTGGACCTCGACGGTGGGCTTCTTGTCGGCGATGGTCGGGCAAACCTCGAGCATGTGCGCGCCGAGGTTCATCCCCGCGGCGGGGTCGAGGTTATAGGTATAGTCTTCCATGAAGGAATCGCCGAAGCCCTTGCCGACGAGACCGGCGGACATGACCTTGAAGGTGCGGACCATGGCGGCGGTCTTCCAGTCGCCCTCGCCGGCGAAGCCAAAACCGTCGGCCATGAGGCTCTGGCACGCGAGGCCGGGGAGTTGCTTCATCCCGTGAAGGTCCTGGAAGTTCGTCGTGAAGGCGTTCACGCGCTCAACCGCGGCGAACGCGCGCATGGCTTCCTCGATCTTCGCCTGCTCGCGGATCTGCGCGAGGGTAGCTTCGCGGTCCTTGCCCCACACGACCTCGTAGTCGGCCTCGTACTTCGCGACGCGCGCGTCGATCTGGGCCTTCGTGACCCGGTCCATGTACGCGACGAGGTCGCCGATCCCGTAATACGGGACGGACCAGCCGAGCTTGATCATCGCCTCGACCTTGTCGCCGTCGGTGACCGCGACCTCGCGCATGTTGTCGCCGAAGCGCGCGATGCGAAGCGCCTTTCCGTCGGCGACGGCGCAGCCCGCGCGCATCCAGAGCGCGATGCGCTCGCGGGTATCGGGCTCGCCCCAGTGGCCGACGATTACCTTGCGGGGAATCTCCATGCGGGCGGTGATGAAGCCGAACTCGCGGTCGCCGTGGGCGGACTGGTTCAGGTTCATGAAGTCCATGTCCATCGTCGCGTAGGGGATGTCGCGGTTGAACTGGGTGTTGAGCTGGAGGAGGGGCTTCTTGTAGGAAGAGAGCCCGGCGATCCACATCTTCGCGGGACTGAAGGTGTGCATCCACGCGATGACGCCCGCGCACTTCGGGTCGGCGTTCGCCTGCTCGAGGCACACGCGGATCGTATCCGGCGTCAGGAGCGTCGGCTTCCACACGATCTTGCAGGGCATCTTGCCGTCGGCGTTCAGCGCCTCGACGACCTTCTTCGAATCCTCCGCGACCTGGCGGAGGGTCTCGTCACCATAAAGGTCCTGGCTTCCGGTCAGGAACCAGAACTCGTACGCGTCAAGTTTGATCATTTCGTCTCTCCTTCTATAAAGTTTCCGAGTTTCAGGAATTTCCCGTAGAGCTTGTCATACATCGCCACGCGGGCGGGATCGGGCTTGTGCACGCGCTCGGTCCCCGCGGACAGGGCCTTCTGGGCGGCGAAGATATCAGGATAGAGCCCCGCGGCGGTTGCGGCGAACACGGCGGCCCCGATCGCGCAGGACTGGTCGCCCGCGGTGACGTGGATGTCGCGGTTCGTCACGTCGGCGAGGATCTGCATCCCGAGCTTGCTCTTTCGCGCGACGCCGCCGATGGCCATGACCTTCTCGATCTTGATGCCGCCCTTCTCGAAGGTCTCGATGATCGAGCGGGCGCCGAACGCGGTCGACTCAAGGAGCGCGCGCATGAGGGTCGGCGCGTCGGTGCCGAGGTTGAGGCCCGAGATCGCGGCGGTGAGCTTTTGGTTCGCGTAGGGGGTGCGCCTGCCATTTATCCAGTCGAGGGCGACCACGGAGGACTCCGAGGGCTCGACCTTTCCGGCCGCCTCTTCAAGCGCGCGCAGGAGGTTCTTCTCGATCTTCTCGGTATCGATTCCCTTCGCGTCGGGGTCGAGCGCGGAAAGGTTCTTGAGGGGCCACGAGAGGAGGTTGCGGAGCCAGGCGTAATAGTCGCCGTACGCGGACTGCCCCGCCTCGTAGCCGATCCAGTCGGCGACGACGGAGCCGTCGACCTGGCCGCAGATGCCGCCGATCAGGGTTTCCTTCTTCCCGGCCGTCGGGCGCGGCCCGATGATCACGTCGCAGGTCGAGGTCCCGATGCTCTTGACGAGCACCCCGGGCGCGGCGTCGCCGCCGACGGCGCCGATATGCGCGTCGTAGGCGCCGACGCACACGATGACGGACTCGTCGAGCCCGAGCTTTTTTGCCCATTCGGGGGTCAGCGTGCCGGCGGAGGTATCGGTGGTCCAGGTCTCCGTCCCGAGCGAGTCGCGGATCGCGGAGAGCTTCGGGTCGAGCCGGTCGAAGAACTCGTGCGGCGGATAGCCGCCCCATTCCTTATGCCACATGATCTTATGGCCCGCGGCGCAGCGGCTCCGCTTGATCTTCGCGGGGTCGGTCGTGCCGGTCATGAGGGCCGTGATCCAGTCGCAATGCTCGACGGCGGTGTACGTACACGCCTTTACGCGCGCGTTGCCGCGAATCGTGTGGAGCACCTTCGCCCAAAACCACTCGGAGGAATAAACCCCGCCCATATACTTGGTGAAGTCCGTGCCGCCCCAACCGCGCGCGAGCGCGTTGATATCGTCGGCCTCGCGCACCGCCGTATGGTCTTTCCAGAGGATGAACATCGCGTCGGGATCCTCGGCAAACTCAGGGGTGAGCGCGAGCGGCTGCCCCGCGCGGTCGGCGAGCACGGGGGTCGAGCCGGTCGTGTCGACGCAAATGGCGCGAACGAGCCGGCCGATGCCGGATCCCGCGTGGGAGTCCGCGTCGCGGATCGCGCCGGTGACCGCGTCGGTCAGGCTCTCGATATAATCGAGCGGATGCTGGCGGAAGCGATTCTCGCGCGGGCTGCAATAGAGTCCCCGTTTCCAGCGGGGATACCAGACGACGGATTGCCCGGCGACGCGGCCGTCCGCGGCGTCGAGAATCACGACGCGAACCGAGTCGGAACCGAAGTCGGCGCCAAGAACGTAGGCTGTCCCTTTTTGCGTCATAGAAGATTCTCCTTAAAATAGATATCGATCGGCATGTCGATTAGACTCGTCGTCGCCTCTTCAAGCACTATCTTGCGGTATATCTGCTGCATCACGAGGCGGCCCTGCTCCTCCGGGCGCTGGGAAATCAGGCAGTCGATCCGCCCGTCCCTGAGGCACCGCACGTTGTCGTCGACGAGGTCGTACCCGATGAACGCGATGCCGGACTTAAGCCCCTTATCGTGAAGGTAGTCGGCGATCTTGTGGCCGATCGCGGAAACCGCGAAGATCCCCTTAAGGTCGGGGTTCTCGCGGATCGCGCGCTCGACGAGGGCGTGCACCTCGTCCATGTGGAGCTCGGAGCACACGAGGTCAAGGAGGCGGACGCCCGGGCGGCCCGCGAACCATTCCCGAAAGCCGCGCGCGCGCTCGTTCAGGTTAAAGGCCTCGGAATAGGGCCGGATCACCGCGTACGACGCGGGCCCTGGCGCGAGGAGGTCCATGAGCCTGCCGGCGACCTGGCCGCCCTTAAACGGGTCCTGCGCGACCGTCACGAGGGGGTCGGCTCCCGGAAGGAAGGAGTCGATGAAGGCGTAGGGAACCTTTTTCTCCTCTCCCCACAGGAGCGCGAGGGTTTCTTCCTGCATGACCGGCGCGATGATATAGGCGCTGCAATCGGCGGCTCTCATCCGGGAGAAGGCGTTCGCGAGGGATTCGCGGTCAGGGCGCACGAAGGTAAAAAGCTCGAGGCTAAAGGAAAAGGCCGAAAGCTCCGCGACGGCCTTTCGAATCCCTTCATGGATGAGGTCCCAGTAACGGCTCTCCTTCTCGAGCTCGGGGACGAGGACGCCGATGAGGTAGTCGCGGTTGCGTTTGAGATGCCGCGCCAGGGGATTCGGCTGATAGCCTTCCTCGCTGATGATCGCGTTTATTCTCTGGCGGGTTTCTTCCGAAACGCGCCCTCGATTATGCAAAACGCGGTCTACGGTCCCGATCGAAACGCCCGCGCGTTTTGCGATCTCGATTACAGTCATTATCGTCCTCTAAGTGTCCGGGTTGCGTGTACCTACACTCACATAATAGCAGAGGAGGTATCGGAAGTCAACAAGAAGCAAAAGTCGTGATAAAAGCCGGTATCGCTGGTTTTTTTGTCATGGCTATACGCCTACAGTACAATGGCCGCCGGGCTTCGTCAAGAAAAATGGGGCATCGGACACCCCAACCCTGATCTTCCCCCGAAAACCGGCTATACTCCCCCTAACCATGATCCAAGACATTAGCATCACCGTCCTTCCCGGAGAGGAAGGGAACGAAAGCATTATTAGGCGAAAAGCGGCCGAGGCCCTTTCAAAGAACGGCGTGCCCGTCAAACCCGAGGCGATCGGCGCCCTCGTGTTCCGCAAGAAATCGGTCGACGCGCGGCACGGCCGCGTCCTCATCAACCTGCGCTTCACCGCCTACGTCGGGGAACTTCCCCCGCCCGAGCCGGCCGCGGGAGCGGGCTTTACCCCGGCCTGGAAAAAGGCCGATCCCGCGCGTCGGGTCGTCATCGTGGGCTCGGGTCCCGCGGGGCTCTTCGCCGCGCTGAAGCTCCTCGAAAGCGGCGTCACGCCGATCATCGTCGAGCGAGGGAAACCGACTTCCGAGCGCAAACGCGATATCGCGAACATCACCCGCGAGCAGCGCATCGACGGAGACTCAAACTATTGCTTCGGCGAAGGCGGCGCGGGAACCTTCTCGGACGGAAAGCTCTATACCCGCTCGAACAAGCGAGGCGACATCGGGCGCATCCTCGCGATATTCCACCACCACGGCGCGGACGCCGAGATCCTCACCGACGCCCATCCGCACATCGGCAGCGACCGCCTTCCCGGGATCATCAACCGAATGAGGGAAACGATCGAGGCGCACGGGGGCTCATTCCGCTTCGGCTTGCGGTGCGCGGGCCTCGTGATCGAGGGAGGCCGCGTTACCGGCATCGAGGCGCGGCCCTCCGCGAGCGCGGACGATGGCGCGAGCGAAGGCCCGGGGACTCAAGCCGAGCGGATCACGGGAGACGCGGTCATCCTCGCGACCGGGCATTCGGCGCGCGACGTGTACGCGATGCTCGCCCGCCTCGAGCCCGCGGCGGGTAAGGCCGGCGAGCGCGCGATCCTCGAGGGAAAAACATTCGCGATGGGCGTCCGCGTCGAGCACCCGCGGGAACTGATCGACCGCATCCAGTACCATGGGCGCGAGCGGGGGGACGAACTTCCCGCGGCGACCTATCGGCTCGTCGCGCAGGCCGACGGGCGCGGCGTCTATTCCTTCTGCATGTGCCCCGGCGGGCTCATCGTCCCCTCGGCGACCGCCGACGACGAGATCGTCCTGAACGGCATGTCGCCCTCGGGCCGAAACACCCGCTGGTCAAACGCGGCCATCGTCGTCGAGACGCGGCCCGAGGATATCCCGGAACGGTTCCGCGCGCCGAAGGAGTCTGACGGCGAGGCAACCCTCGGCCTCCCGCCGATCCCGGCGCTTTCGGGGCTTCGCTACCAGATGTGGCTCGAGCGCGAGGCGAAGCGGCACGGCGAGGGACAGAAGGCCCCGGCGCAGCGGCTCCGCGACTTCGTCGACGGGTGCGAATCGGAAACCCTTCCCGAATGCTCCTATAGCCCGGGCGTAGTGCCCTCGCGGCTCGACCGCTGGATCCCTGAGCAGATCGCGGACCGGCTCCGCGAGGGACTTATCGAGTTCAACAAAAACATGCGGGGCTTTATCTCGGATGACGCGATCCTCGTCGCCGCGGAAACGCGGACCTCGTCCCCGGTCAGGATTCTCCGCGACGGGGAAACCCTGGAGTCGCCGGCGCTGAAAGGGCTCTATCCCGCGGGTGAGGGCTCTGGCTACGCGGGGGGCATCGTGTCCTCGGCGATGGACGGAGAGCGCGCGGCGGACGCGATCGCGCGAGCCCTTCTCGCGTAAGGGTTCTTAACGGGCGCGGGATTTCGGCTTAGGGGCGGTTTTTGCCCGCGACGGTCAGGCGCCGCCCGTCGGGCACGGGCACTCGGCGATCTGCGCGGGCTCGGAAAGGTAGTAGCCCTGCAGGTAGTCGATCTTGAGGTCCTTGAGGGAATCGAACACCCCGGAGTCCTCGACGTACTCTGCGACGGTCTTCTTGTTCGCCTTGCGGCAGAAATGGACGATTCCCTCGACGAGGGTCCGCGCGTTGTCGTCGCTCTTGATCTTCTTGATGAGCGACCCGTCGATCTTCACGATATCGATCGGAAGGTTTATCAAGGTGCAGTAGTTCGAGTACCCGGTGCCGAAATCGTCGATCGCGATCTTGAAGCCGTAGCGCGCGATGTAGTCGATGAACCAGATGCACTTGTCGAGCTCGACGAGCTCGTCGCTCTCGAGAATCTCGAAGATGATCCTGCCCCGCTTGTCCCGAATCTTCTCGTACACCTCGTCGACGAGCAGGATGAAATCGGGACGGACGATGTCGTTGACCGAGATGTTGATCGACACGTCGACGTCGTACTCGAGTATCGCGTCGGCCGAGGCGCGCAGGATAAAGTCGGTGAGGAACTGATAAAAGCCGGTAGACTTGGCCACGGCGAGATACGGATAGACGCTCACGTACTCGCCCGTGGGGCGCTTGACCCGCAGAAGCGCCTCGTACCACGAGATGGCCGAGCCGCCCGATTCGAACACCGGCTGGAACACGGCGCGGAAGGTCCCTTCCTCGCGGTTGGTCACGAGCTCGGTAAACTTCATAACGTAGTCGTACGCGGTGTCCTTTTCCTCGGTGTCGTCCTCGAAGATGGTGATCAGCGAGTGGCCGCGCTCGGCCTTCTTGAGCGCGATGTCCGCCTTCGAGAGAGGGCTCACCGGGTCGCCGGGGTTCACGATCGCGCCTCCCACCCTGAACACGAGCCTGATCTTGTCGCGTTCCCACGGGAGCGCCTCGAGCTCGAGGGCCTTCACGATCTCGGTGAGCCGCTGGGCCGCGTCCGCGATGGACGCGACGGACGCGGTCTTGATGAGGATCGCGAATTCGTTGCTCTTGAGCTGATAGGTCTTATACCCGTAGCGGGGCTCGTACTTTCGGAACTTCTGCGACGCGAACTGCTCGATGAGCTCCGAGAAGTCATACCCGAAAAGCGCGACGAGGTTGCTGAAGTTCTCGATCTTGACGATCGCGAAGACGTACGCCGATTCCTCGGCGATGCTCGCGACGAGCACGTCCTTATTCGGCAGGCCCGTCGCGTCGTTGAAGACGAGAAGGCTCGTCAGGCGGTCGATGAGGGCTTCCTGCCTCCGCTCGGCGAGGTACGACAGGATGAAGACGGCGACCGACGAGACGATGACCGTAAGGGCCTCAAGCCCGTTCGCCTGAAACGACCAACGCGGCAGGAACCCGAGAAAGTCGCATGCGAATAGGGCGAGGAAGAGCGAAAGGAACGAGGCATACCACCACGCCGCGCGCCGCGTGCCGCGGAGCTCCGTCGCGAGCAGGGGATAAAGGACGAGGAGCATGACGTACGAGGAGCGCGCGCCGGGAAGGTAGAGCACGCAGGGCAGCGCGAGGAACGGGATTACCATGCAGCAGCGCATGACCTGCCTGATCGGGCGGAACGCGAGAAGGACGACAAGGAAGGATGCCAGAATGGCAAAGGGAATAAGGTAGTTTACCCACAGGGAAAGGGAGCCGCTCAGGAGGTCCGCGAAAAAAAGCATGACCGGCGCGGCGCAGCCGGCCGTAAACGCGAACAGGAGTAACTTGTACTTATAGTGGCGGTTCTCGGCCCGAATCGTTTGATACCATTGCGTTTTTTTGAAATTAAACGATGGCAGTCCACACCGGCGAAACTTTTTTTCTAACATCCGTGTGGAAATAGTAAAAGTGTCCCGTTCTTTTGTCAACAATAAAAGATTTTACCATATATTCGCGATAAAGCCGCTCAGCAAAGCCGGAACCGCGCCTTTGTAAAATCGATGAGCCCTCCGTCGCGCATCGCGCCAAGCTCGCGGGAAAGGGCGCTGCGGTCCACCGCGAGATAGTCGGCAAGCTCGTTCCGGCTGAAGGGTATTTCGAACTCAAGCGAGCCTGCCTTCCGCGATTCGGCGTCGAGGTAGGCCAGGACCTTCTCGCGTATGGTGCGCCGGGCGGTGATGTCGAGCCGCGAGTTGAGGAAGAGGTTCTTCCGCGCGAGGAGTCCCACGAGGTTCACGATGAGGCGCTGATGGAAGGAGCAGGCCGACTGGCAACTCGTCATAAGCCTATTGAAGGGTAAAAAGAGGATCGAGGCGTCCTCGCTCGCGACGACGGTCACGGGGCTCCGCTCAAGCCCCGCGCAGACAAAGCTTTCGGCGAATACCTGCGAGGGGCCGATATCGGCCATGATAACCCGGTTCCCGTCATAGTCGTTCCGCGAAACCTGCACGCGGCCCGAGACGACGATCCCGAGGGACTCGATCTTCGACCCTTGCGCGATGACCGTCTTCCCCTTCTTAACGGACTTCACGGACATGCCCACGCAGGAAAGGAGGGTCTGGAGATCGTCGGGCGCGATGCCCTCGAAAAGGGGGATGTTTCCCGGTAAAACCATGCTTCCTCCGCGGAAAGGCGTCGTATGGGTTGCAAAAGCAACGGACTCTTTTCCTAAACCTAGTATATTTACCGTATACCTTCAAGGGAGGATTCAACATGAAACGACAGATCATCACGATAGACGAGGCGAAGTGCAACGGATGCGGGCTTTGCGTGAGCGCCTGCCACGAGGGGGCGATCGGCCTCGAAAACGGGAAGGCGAAGCTTCTCCGCGACGACTACTGCGACGGGCTCGGGGATTGCCTTCCCGCCTGCCCGACCGGCGCGATCTCCTTCGAGACTCGCGAGGCCGAAGCCTACAACGAGGAGGCGATGCGGGAACGCGCGAACGCGCGCGCAAATGCGCACGCGCGCTCGGGGAGCGCGCCAGCCGCCCATTCGGGATGCCCCGGAAGCGCGGCGCGAAGCCTCGCCCGAAGCGGCCCCGCGGACGGAACCCCGCAAAAGGGAGAATCCGGCAAAGCAGGATTCTCCAGAGTTACTGACTCCGTCAGCACCTCAGAGCTCCGGCAATGGCCGGTCCAACTCAAGCTCGCCCCGGTCAACGCGCCGTACTTCGACGGGGCGAACCTCCTCGTCGCGGCGGACTGCACCGCCTTCGCGTACGCGGCATTCCACGAGGACTTCATCAGGAACCGAATCGCGCTCATCGGCTGCCCCAAACTCGACCCGGGCGACTATACCGAAAAGCTCACCGCGATCCTCGCGGAGAACGACGTGAAAAGCCTCACGATCGTCCGCATGGAGGTGCCGTGCTGCGGCGGCCTCGCGAACCAGGCGACCGAGGCGCTCAAGGCGAGCGGGAAGTTCATCCCGTGGCAGGTCGTCACGATCTCCATCGACGGAAAGATCCTCTAAATAAAAGGGGCGGCCACGGGGTTTGTACCCCGGCCGCCCCTTGAGCGTTCTTTTATCGCCCGGGACTTCCTACTTCGCTTGTCCCGCGGGGGCTTTGTTCCCCTCGGGCTCGAGGACGGCCTTCACGTAGTTATCGGCGGGAAGGTATTTCGCGACCATCGCGCGCATGCTCTCGCCGGTAATCGCCTGAGCGAGCCCTTCGGTGTCCGAGATTCCGTCAAGGCTCCGGCCGCGAAGAATCTCCTGCGTGATCCGGGTAACCCAGAACCGATTGTTCTTCAGCCCCGTCTCCTGGCTTCGCCTGACGCCCTCGCGAAGCTTATTGATGTATACGTCGGGGACCGGCGCCGACGCGAGCTTCCGGAGCTCGTCGAGGACGGCGGCGCTCAGCGCGTCCTCCCTGCCCGGCTCGCAGCCGAAGTCGATCGTCAGTTCCCACGCGGGCACGGGATACGCCGTAACGAAGCCGTCCGCCGACACCCCGTAGGAGCCGCTCATCTTCTCTCGGACGACCTCGCGGAACCGTATGTCGAGGAGCTCGAGAAGCTGCCCAAAAAGCTCGTACTCGTACTTCCCTATCTCCGGCTTGCCGCCGAAGGCGATGAACACGTCGCTTTGCGGATCAATGCCCTTCTTGAGCGTATCCGACCGGATGCCCTTCGGGAAGGGAACGCGCTCGTCGCGCGCCGTCTCGCGAGCGGCCGTCGCGGGCAAGGTCGCGAGGTACCGTTCCGAGAAATCGCGGAGCTTCGCCTCGTCGATGCTCCCGACGAACACGAAGGTAAAGTCCGCAGCGTCCGCGAACCGCGCGCGATACGAAGACTCGGCGACGCGCGGGTCCATCCGCTCGATGAGCGCGCGGGAGACGTTCGCGTACCGAACGGAGTCGCCATAGAGAAGGCGCACCTTGAGGTCCGAGAACATCTCCCCGGGCGAGCTTTCCCGCGACGCGGCGAGGGTCTGGAGCTGCTTGACGAGCGATTGCCACGCCTCGGGGGTAAAGGTTTGCCGCGTGAACTTGAGGTTCACGAGCTGGAAGAGGGTCTCGAGGTCCGCGACCGACGACATGCCCGAAAGCCCCTCGCGGGTATCCTGAATCCACGCGTCGACGGAAGCCGTCTTCCCGGCGAGTTTCTTTTGAAGATCAATAGAGGAAAAACCATTTAAGCCGGAGAGCTCCGCGTACGAGACCGCCTGAGAGGCCGAGGGAAAGTCCGCGTCCGAGACGAGGGAGGTTCCGCCGTTACTCACCGCGTTGAAGAGGATCTCGTTCGCCTTAAAGTCGGTCTTGTACCACACGACGCGCGCGCCGTTCGAGAGCGTCCACTCGCGCACGCCGTTCGCGCTGAGTTGCCGCTCGGAGACGACCGACCCGGCGGTAACCGCGGGGGACCCGGCATTGGGGTCTGACCCCGCGTCCGGGAGGGGCGAGAAAAGCGGGCGGTCGAGCCCCGTTTCCGCGTAGGGCGCGAGGGGGGCCGAGGGTTTCCATGCCTTCCAGAGGGCAAGGAGCGCGGCGGAGTCCGGGATATCGGCCGCGGAATCGGGCGCCGAGGCGACGAGCATCGTCCCCTTACCGGACAAGAGTCCCTTCAATACCGCGTTCACGTCCTTGGCGGTAACCGCCGGGACAAGCGAGTCATAGAGGTCGCGGCGCTCGTCGAGCGAGAGCGCGGGGTCGCCCGAAAGAATCGACTGAACGATCGCCCCGGCGCGGGTTTCGGAATTGACCTTATCGCGGTTAAGCCAGGCTTGCTCGATGTCGTCGAGAACAGACGCCTTTTCCCGCGCGAGCTCGCCTTCGGTTACGCCGAACTCCCGCGCGCGCGCGAGCTCTTCCATTGATTGGTTAAAGGCCTCGGCAAAGCGATCCTTCACGGGAACCGCGCCAAGGAACGCGAAACGCGTCGGCTTGATGATCTTCTGATAGCCCGCCTGCGCGCCGAGGAGCACCGGGTCCTGCTGCAAGGTCTTCTCGTCGAGCCTTCGGTTGAGAATCGAGACGGCCATCCCCTCGACGAGGCGCGCGCGGAAATCGCCG
>Ga0209098_1004224_pt1 | contig 11321 bp, 5 predicted proteins | sample AD_JPNHW1_MetaG_FD_184429 | JGI IMG/M metagenome (GOLD analysis project Ga0209098, IMG submission 184429) | Active sludge microbial communities of municipal wastewater-treating anaerobic digesters from Japan - AD_JPNHW1_MetaG (SPAdes) (version 2) | ecosystem: Engineered > Bioreactor > Anaerobic >... | reverse complement strand
ATGCGCCGGCCTTCCAACGCGGCGGCGGGGCGGAACCCCGGCGCGCTGCAGAAAAAGAGGGGGACACGCGTGCGAACGGATGGTTGCCTTTCTGGGGTTCAGTATACCGCAAACCCGGCCGGAGGGCAAGGGCGGCTTGCCCGTCGGCGAACCCTGTGCTATACTGAGTGTTGCGGATGGCGGCCGGTTGAGCCGCCTGCGATGCCTGATTTTTATTGCGCGGGGAGGCGAACCGATGGCGCTTTTTGATGCGGATAAAGCCGGCGTGCTCTGGGACGCCGTGGCGCTGCCCAACGCGTTTATCTGTGAATACATGCCCTCCGCGCCGGAAGGGTATGTGAAGGTGTACCTGTACGGGCTTTTGTACGCGCATTTTCCGCAGGCGGCGGAGGGCCTTACCGCGACGGCGCTGGCTAAGGAACTGGGCATGGAGGAAAACGATGTGCTCGCCGCTTTCCAATATTGGGAGCGTTGCCGGATTGTCACGCGCACACAGGATCAGCCGCCGCGCTTCTTGTACCTGAGCGTGCAGCAGGCGATGATGGGCCGCCAGACGGCCCCCGCCGACGAAACCTACATGCAGTTTGCGCAGGCGCTGTATGCGATTTTTGGCGACAAGCGCAAGCTGTACGGCGGCGAAACCCAGCTGTGCTACGAATGGGTGGAGCAATTGGGCCTCCCCCGCGAAGTGGTGCTGATGCTGGTGCAGCATCTGGCCACCACGCGCGGCGTCAATTTCAGCTTTAAGGACGCGCAAAAGCTGGCGGTGGAGCTGACGGAGCGCCATATTGTAACCCTGGAGGACGCGGAGCAGTTTTTTGCGCGCAGCCAGGCGGCGTGGGAAGGCACGCAGCGGGTGCTGCGGCGCATCAGCAAGTTCCGTTCCCCTACGGTGGACGAGATCGACCTGTACCTGAAATGGACCAAGGAATGGGGCTTTGCGCCCAAGGCGGTTGAAGCCGCCTGCGCCGAGATGACGGGCGGCGACCCCAGCTTTAAGTATCTGGACAGCATCCTGCGCGGCGTGCACGAGCGCGGCAACCGGAAGGTGACCACGCCCGAGCAGCTGGAAAAGCAGCTCACCCGGGAAAAGAGCGAGGCGGAGCAGGTGCGCGAGGTGCTTCGCGCGGCGGGGCTAAGCGCAAACGCCAATCAGGACACCGTGCGCGAGGTGTACCGCGCCATGCGGGAAAAGCTGCCGCATGAAACGATTGTGCTGGCGGCGAGGGAAATCAGCCGCAAGAAAAAAACCCAGTCGCTGGATAAGCTGGCGGAACTGGTGGACGCGTGGAGCGCCAAGGGCTTGACCGACGTGAACGATGTGAACCGTTACCTTGCGCAGGTGAAGGAGCAGAACGACCGCCTGCGGGAGCTGTTTACCCTCCTTGGATGGGGAAGCCTTCCCACGCCAAGGGACCGCGAGCTGCTGGCAAAGTGGCGCGGAGAATGGGCGATTGCCGACGATGTGCTCAACAAGGCAGCCGAATACTCGGCCGGGAAAAACGCGCCGATGGCTTTTATGGATAAGGTGCTTGATAATTACCGCGCCAATGGCGTAACAACCGCCGCGCAGGCTGAGGCGGATCACGAAAAGCACCGCGAAGCCTATCAGCCCAAGGTTATGGAGAAGCCCCCCAAGACGGTGATTGAGCAACGCTACGGTCAGCGGGACTATGACCCCGAAAAAGTGGACGGACTGACCGCGAAGGAAATCGAGGAGGCCCTGCGCTATGACACGTGAACAGCTGATACGCCAATTGGAGCAGGAATACGCCGTCCGGCGGGAAGATAACCTGAGCGTGTACGACCAGCGCGTCAACGCCGCCTGCGAGCAGTGCGAAGGCCTTCGCCAACTGTTGGACGCGCGCCGCGCCGCGCTGATGAACGGGCTCAGAAGCGCGCTGTACCCGGCAACCAAAAACCCGGAAGCCAACGCCGCCCTGCCGCGCACGCTGAACGATTTGAACCGGCAAATTGCCCAAACGCTTACCGCCGGAGGGCTGACGGCGGAGGCGCTGGCCCCGGTTTACACCTGCCCCGTTTGTAAGGACGAGGGACACCTGTACAACCCAACCCGGCGGATGTGCGAATGCTTTGAAAGCGAGTTAAACCGGCGAATGCTGGTGGAACTGGGCTTAAAACCCACGCAGACCTTCGAGGCCTTCCGGGAGGACTGTTTCAGCGACGAACCGGTGGTGGGCAGGCTGAGCCAGCGCGTGCAGATGCGCCTGAACCGCGGCGTATGCGAGCGGTATGCGGATCAATACCCCGAAACGGATGTGCGCGATCTGCTGCTGACCGGCAGAAGCGGGTTGGGCAAAACCTACCTGATGCAGGCCATAGCCCACCGGATCACCGAACGGGGCTACGGCGTGCAGTATGTGAGCGCCTACCGGCTTTTTGAACGGATGCGCAAAGCCTATTTTGAGAATAACGGCGAATCGGTGCAGCTATGGATGGAAGCGCCGCTTTTGCTGATTGACGATCTTGGCACCGAGCCGCTGATGGAAAACATCACTGTGACCCAGTTTTTCAACCTCCTGAACGAACGGCAGAACGCGGGCCGCCATACCGTGCTCAGCACCAACCTGAGCTTGTCGGAGCTGAAAACGCGCTATACCGAGCGCGTTGCCTCCCGCCTGATGGACGAAAGCAAATGCCGGATTGTCAAGTTTATCGGGGAGGACATCCGCGCCACGTTCACAAGGCCGGATGCGGACGCGCCTTCGAAGGGGGCGGCTGTATGAACATCCAGATTTATGTGGGCAAAAAGAACCCGGATGTTCTCAAGGCGGAACGCTTTTTTAAGGAAAGGCGTATTCCCTGCCAGACGGTGGACCTGCACAAGCATAAGCTTGGCGCCAAGGAATTGGCGCTGTTTGCGAAAGCGGCCGGGAACGCCGCCGCGCTGGTGGACCGCGCGGGCATGAAGGCGCTGGAGCGGCCTGTGGCGCATATGAGCTCCGAAAGCCTGATCCTGAGCGAGCTTTTGAACGATCCGCTGGCGCTCGTCAGCCCGATTGTGCGCAACGGCAACGCCGTAACCATCGGCGTTAACGAGGCCGAGTGGACGCGCTGGGTGGCGGGCGGGCAATAAGACTCCGCCGGGACGGCAGGGCGTGGCTTTCATGCGCTTTGGCACGGAAAACGGGTCGCGCCGCGCTGCAACCAACAGATGGACTTGCCTGCGCCCGATAGCCAGACCTGCCTTCGCGCGGCTCGTGCCCGACGGCTGGGGTTTGCCTGCGAGCGGCCCGTGCTCGACAAACATGGCCTACCTGCGCACGCTCCAAGCCCGACAAATGGGGCTTACCTGCACGCCGCCCTGCGCTCTACAGTCTGTCTTATCTACGCGTCACTCCGCCCCCGACAGGCCGGGACTTCCAGGTGCGCCGTCCTGCGCTTGGCAGAATAGGCTTCCTGAGCGCAGCCCTGCGCCCGATGGGCAACCCGCATGGCCCTCTTAACCCCGAAAGTTGCTGAGAGGCTCCTGTTCATGCAAACTTACCAAACCCAGAACCCAGAGGGGTAGTTTCCATACCGCCATCGTCCGCCCGGCTGCCCGCAAGGCATCCGGCGCGGTTTTGGATGTTCCGGACGCATGGCCGGTTCTCATGCCGGCTCCATCCCTTGCGCCGGAACCAAAAATAAATCGCCCCGCAAAGGGCGCATGTTTGGAGGATATACCATGAAAAAACCTTCGTTTTCTCTGAGGGATCTTACCATCGCAGCGGCGATCGCCGCCCTGTACGCGGCGCTGACGCTGCTTTTTGCCGCCATCAGCTACGGGCCGGTGCAATTCCGGGTTTCCGAAGCCTTCACCCTGTTGCCGGTGCTTTTTCCGCAGGCGATTCCGGGGCTTACGCTTGGGTGCCTGCTGGCCAATCTGCTGGGCAGCGCCACCCCCTGGGACGTGATTTTCGGCACGCTGGCAACGCTTCTGGCAGCCGCGCTTACGCGCCGCCTGCGTAAAAACGTGTGGCTGGCGGCCGCGGCCCCGGTGGTTTGCAACGCCGTGATCATTGGCCTTGTGCTGCACTTTACCCTGGCGGACGCGCTGCTGTGGCCCACCATTGGCAGCGTGGGGCTTGGGGAAGCGGTGATTGCCTACGGGCTGGGCGTGCCCTTTGTGCTGGCGCTCCGGCGGATTCCGCTTCTGCGTGAGCTGGCCTCAAAAAGTGAAAATTTGGATTTGCAGGTGAAGAAATCCGAACCGAGCAACGTTGTTTCTTCGGAACATCAAACAGACCGGGACTGACCTGCCGGGCAAACCGACCGGGACGCGCGCCAACCGGGCGCGCCTGGCTGGCTGTTGCGGCAAAAGGCGGGTTTTTACGCGCTTGAGCCGCCGCCCCAAAGCCCGCTGAGAACCTGCGGGCGCGGGTTGCCCGCCAGAGGGCGGCAAACCGCGCAGGCCCCGGACAATGTAGAAACTGAGGAGTGCAAAACCATGAGCCAGTTGCGTAACGGATGGATTCGTCGGTTGTTTACCTTGCTTGTGTGCGCCCTGCTGTGCGCGCAACCGGCGTTTGCGATGGGGGAAACCGCGCCTGCCGCGCAGCCGGTCACGGAGCCGGTCGCGGTTACGGAGCAAACCGTGCAAACGGAAACGCCCAAGGCGGAAGTAACGCTGGCGACCGTTGAAAAAAGCGACGCGCCGTCGGTTGAAAAAACCGAGGCGACCGCTACGCCAACCGCTACGCCGACTGCCGCGCCAACCGCCACGCCCAAGGAAGTCACCCCCGAGACGGCGGCGCCAACAGAAGCCCCCTCGGAGCCGACCGAACCGCCCGCGGCTGTGGATACCCCCTCCCCGGAAATCAGCGAATCGCCAACGGTCACAGGGGACAGCCCTACGGAAACGGCCACCGCGCCTACCGACACGGGCGAAACCCCAACCGAAACCCCTTTGCAGACCGAGGCAACGCCCGGCGCGACCACCGCGCTGCCAACAGAAGCAACAGCCACGCCGACCGCCACCCCCTCGGCCACGCCTACGGCGACCCCCGCGGCGACCGATCAGGCGCCCGTATGTAAAATTCCCAACTGCCCGCACATCACCGTGGACGCAAACGGCAATCTGGTGGCGCTGTGCCCTCTGGGCGAGTGGATGATCGCCCACGGGCTGGGCGCGAAGCTTTCCATGACCGCGACCATGGCGCTGTTTACCTCCACCGAGGCCACGACCATCGCGCTTACGGATGGGGTGACCACGATGTACCGCAGCGGCACGTATGTGCTAACCGGAGGCACAGGCTCGTCGGATGTGGTTATCAACGCCAATCTGGCGGTGGCGGTCGAGCTGAAGGGCGCGTCCATCCGCAAACTGACGGTGAACAACGGAGCCTCGGTGCAGCTTGCATTTGTGGGGAAAAATCGGGTTGCCAAAATGCACACAGGCACCGGCAGCATCCTGATGAACGCGACGGGCAGCCTGATCGTAAACGCGATTGACGACCCCGGCAAGGGACGCCTGACCATGGCCGGCGGCAGCATTGCCCTGCCGGCCGGCACTGTGAGCCAGAACGGCAGAAACTGTTATTCTTTTAACGCTACCGGCGCAACGGCAGCGATGGTGGATAGCAAAGCCTTCCCCTTCAGCACGCCGGACAGCGCCGGCGTGGCGCACCTGTGGCTGCCCGCGCCGGACGCGGGCAACACCTACCGCAGCTCCGTAACGGGCGGCGTGCTGGTGGTGCAATCCGCGCCGGATGAGCCAAGCGGGCCGCAGGTGTATTATATGGATAGCGCGGCGGATCTGGACGCCGCCGCGGGGCAAAGCTATGCCATCCTTCCCGGCTCCGGCACGGTGCTGGAGCACCGCCTGAAAGTAAACCAAAGCGGCGTCAGCCTGGTTTTCCATGCCGTAGATTTTTCCGCGGCGGCCAATGTGGAGGCCGGAAGCGCCGCCAGACTGTTTATCAACGGCCAGTGCAAGCTGAAAAGCATCACCGCCGGCGCCGCGATCAACCTTTCCGGCTCGGGCACGCTGGATGTGACCACACTGGCCGTCAACACCCTGAACTGCGCAAACACGGTGCGCCTGCGCTTTGGCACATCCACGGGCAGCTGTTTTGCCGGCTGGCAAAGCCTGGTTTCTCCTGTGGATTTGAGCGGTGTGGATGGGCTGACCTTTAACAACCAAAAGTATGCCGTCGCATACAGCCCATCAAGCCCGACCGCATTGTTTACCCCCTTGCCCGCCCCTTCTTCGGGCATGATGTATCACTTGGAGCTGAACGGCGCCACACTGGAAGCCACGCAGGTTCCGGCGGGCACGACCACGCTCACGGTGGGCGCGGCCAACCTGAACATTGGCTCCAGCGGCAGCTACGTGATCCTCTCGGAAAGCGGCGCGACCGGGGGCATCGTCATTAAGGACGGGGTAACCGCGGACTTGATATTCCGCTCGGTTCACACCTCAGGTAAAATGAGCGTTGGCTCGGGGGCGAAGGTGAACCTCTCGCTGGTGGGGAGCAACTCGCTGGGCGCGGTCGCGCTTGGCGAAAGCTCCAGTCTGGCGCTGAGCGGCAGGGGCGCGCTCCTGACCGGCGGCATTTCAGCCGGGAAAGGCTCGTCCACCACGGTGAACGCCAGCACCAACGTGTCGCTGAAATCCGGCTCCTCGCTAGGCGGAAGCGCGCTTGTGCCTACGGTTATCAACGTAACGGACGGCGGCGCCGGGTCGCTCAGCGGCAAAGCCATCACGCTGCGCATTGGCACCGGCGAGCCGTTCCGCACCACTACGGCTGCGGACGGCCATGTGACCCTGTGGGGCAGACGCAAGGTAAGCAATGCTTCGGTGGTGGTGCTTTCACAGGACAATACCTACGCGGATATCCTCACCGGGGACCCCGCCAACCCGGACGCACTGCCCGAGATCAGCAATGTGGTGATCCACCAGAACAGCTACGTGACCTTTACCGCCGACAACGCCCAAACTGTTGGCGTGCAATATTATGTGAACCGCCCGAACGTGACCATGCCGGATACGTTTGACCCGGATGCGAGCGTGGCGTCGCGGCTGTACGGCGAGGTTAACTTCCCGAATGTGAAAAAGGGCGATCTGATTACCTTCCGCGTATACGCGGCGCGCGGCTCGGGGCAGACTCTCTCCGCCGCTACGGCGGACGCGTTCCAGTTTAGCCAAATGTATTCCTTTACCGTTGAGGACCAGCGGGAGCAGTTTACGCTTGCCAACCAGAACAAGGAGTATGATCTGTACGCGTTCCGCTTCGCGTCCGGCCTGATTCCCAAAGGAGCGACCGTGACCTACTACCAGAACGGCTCGCAACTGTCCGGCGCGCCTTCCGATGTGGGCAATTACACGGCGGCGGTGGTGATCCCTGAAGGCAACAGCACCTATTACCCCACCAAGGTGACGGTCAAGGTCACCGTTGCCCCCAAGGTGGTATGGATTTACCCCGAATCGACCGGTAAGATCATGGGGGAGCCGGACCCGGAGGTTGCCTACACATACAGCGATATGTTCGGGAACGACAAGGTAACCGGCACACTGACGCACGCCGCCGGGGAAACATACGGCAACTATCCGTACTATACCACCTCGCTTAGCGCACCCAGCTACTATGTGCTCAAGATTGATCCCGACAGCCCGATGTTTTTTGTGGATTGGAAGCCCGGGCATTACATCAAGGTGGACCCGCTTTCGATCATTGACCCCGTGCATCAGGTGATTCAGTTTACCGATGGCATCAAGCTGGATATGCTTTTGCACACCACGGACAAGCTCAATATCAGCAAAGTGGCCTACGGCATGCTGGTGATGGATACGGAAACGCGTAAAAACAAGCCGTTTACGCCGGAGTTACGGCTGAAACGCGGCTACAACCAGGCGATGATTATTTTACAGGCCGAGCCGGAGATTAACTCGGACGGCGGCTACGCGACCGACGAGGATGGCAACGTGCAGCTGCGCGCGCGCACGCTCTCGCTCTCCGCGTTCCATTTGAACCGTTTCAGAAGCCAGAACATCACGGCGCTGGGCTTCCGCCTTGGCAACGCGATGTGCACGCTGGACCTGAGCGACCTGATTTCCGAAAAAGTGCGCGACGCCATGGCGCAGGCCGGCATGCCGGCGCTTGGCACGCACTACCAGATCACCCTGACCCCGGTGAACAGCGTGAGCGACCTTTTAGACTATCCGGTGAGCGTGCAGGACGCCAAGGCGCTGGGCGCGCAGATGATGGGCATGCGCATCGAGCTTCAAAATGGCTCGACCGTGCTGGACGTATCGCAGATGATCCCCAGCGCGCGCATGATGTTTGACGCCAGCGAGCTTTTAGCCGCAGCGGGCGATACGTCGCCGGAAATTACCGAAGTCGCGGTGGGCCGGAAGGACGGCCAGACCGGGGAGGACAGCAGCCTGACGACCGACGTGATGGAACTGGTGCAAAAGCTGATGCTGGAGAAACTGAAAACCGCCGGCGTTACGCTGAATTATTACGCGGACAAAGCCGAAACGCTTGACAGCCAGCTTGTGGTGCCCTATACTGCATCCGAGACTGAGGCGCTGCCCTTTACCGCCGTCATGAAAACCAGTCCGTTTTTAATGGCGAAGTACACGCGGAACGGTTTGTACAGCCTCGGCCAATCGTCTGTTGAGTAATATCCGTACGGATAAGAAACGCAAGGAGGATCCCTGTCCATGAACCGTATGTTCACTCGCCTGCTGGCTACGCTGCTGATGCTTACGCTGGCGCTGGCGATCCCGTTTCAAGCCATGGCTACAAGCTCGCTGGACCAAAACACGGAAGATACCGACCAGAGCATCGCGAACAACCCCGACCTGACCGACGCTGAAAAACAGCAGTGGCAGGAATGGGCAAGCGAAGAAAACACGGACGGAACCGCTGACGCAGCGGACGACGCGCTGGTAAGCCAATTGGAGGACGCGACCGCCGACAACACCCAGTTGGATCCGGAGGACCTCGCCAACCTGGAGCTGAACGACGCGCTTCCCACTAATGTGATTAACATTCTGCTGTTGGGCGTGGACAACCGTTCGGTTGATCTGAAAAGCGGACTGAGCGACGCGGTCATCATCTGCTCGCTCAACACGGACGACGGCTCTGTGAAGCTGACCAGCATCACCCGCGATACCGAAGTGGTGATCCCCGGCTACAAAAACAAGCGCCGCATCAACTGCGCGTTCAAATTCGGCAGCAAGGACGGCGATCTGGACGCAGGCGCGCAACTGGCCATGAAAACGGTCAACCGCAACTTCCAGATGAACATTCAGCGCTACGTGGTGGTAAACATCCACGGCTTGGCCAGCATTATCGATTCGCTGGGCGGCGTGGATATGGATATGAGCAGCAAGGAAGCCAGCCGCATCAACTTTGAGCTGCGCAAGGAACCTATGGACAACGTGAAGCGCGCCAAGGTGGAAGCCAAGGACGGCGTGCAGCATCTGGACGGCATGCAGGCGGTTACCTATGCGCGTATCCGTGGCATAGATAACGATTTTATGCGCTCCGAACGCCAGCGTAAGCTGTTGGCAACGCTGATGGCGCAGGTGATGAAGGATGTGGATATCTCCAAGCTGGTCGGGCTGATCCAGACGGCGCTGCCTTTCGGCGCGACCAACCTGACCGCTTCCGACATGGTCAGTTTTGGCGGGTTGGTCATCGGCGGCTCGGCCATGAGCAAGCTGCAAAGCGGCGAAAGCGTGCTGGAGCAGTTCCGCGTCCCGATGGACGACACATGGAAGTACGACTCGGAAAACGGCGCGACCATGACCGCCTTCAAAAACGACAAACGCCTTCGGGAAAACATCGAAGCCATGCAGAAGTTTATCTACGGCGAATCCTATTACAAGGAGTAACCGTTTGAGAAGAACCTTTGGCCGGCAGGTTTGAAAGATCAGGGGTTGTGTACGCAGGAACAGAAACCTGCGCCCGCAACCCCTGTTTTTGCGGGATCGGGATTCGGTTTTTCCGCGGCGAGGGATTGATCATCAGTCAAGGCCGCCTTCCTTACGGATGGCGGTCTTGACGGTTCATTGGGTTATCCGGGAAGGGTAACCCTAATCTGTGATGCCCTCCAACCGCTTTTCGATGGTCGTAATCACCGTTTGAAGCACCTTGAGCCGCGCAAACTGCTTGTTGTTGGCTTCAACAACGGTCCACGGCGCGGTGGCCGTGTTGGTTTTTTGGAGCATTTCGCTCACGGCCACCTCGTACAGGGGCCACTTCTCGCGGTTGCGCCAATCCTCCGGCGTGATCTTCCACTGCTTATCCCAAGTGTTTTCACGGTCGTTAAACCGGGCCAGCTGGGTTTCGCTGTCAATTTGAAGCCAGAATTTGCACAGGATGGTGCCGTGATCTGTGATGTTGGCCTCAAAGCGGTTGATCTCCTCATAGGCGCGCTGCCACTGCGGCTCGGTGCAGTAGCCTTCGATGCGCTCCACCATGACGCGCCCATACCACGTGCGGTCAAAAATGGCGATGTGCCCGTCCCGGGGCAGCTCACGCCAGAAGCGCCACAGATAGTGATGGCTCTTTTCCAACGGCGTGGGCGAGGCGATGGGAACCACGTCGTAGCCGCGCGCGTCCAACGACGAGGTCAGCCGGCGGATCGCCCCGCCCTTGCCGGCCGCGTCCCACCCTTCAAAGCAGACAACCATGGAGATGCCTTTGCGATACAGCTCGTTTTGGAGCTTTCGCAGGCGCCTTTGCGCCGCGTCCACCGCTGGCTTGTAGGGATCGGTCAGCGCCTGCTCGGGGTCAAACGCCTCCAACGGGGGCATGGTGACGGTTGGGAGGCTCTCCAGATGGGGAAGGAAGGGCGTATCCCACGCGCGCAGGTTGGCTTCACGGTCCCGAAGGGCAGCCTGGAAGGATTCGATCACGGCGCCGTAAATTTGCCGGATGCAAGTGCGCTTGTTATCGCTGTGCAACACGTGCCATTGCGCGCCGTCAAAGTGGGTGCGGGCGATCATCGCGTCATACAGGCGCAAGTACTCGTCATAATGCTCGTTTTGGTACCAATCCTCTTTGTCCACAAGCCAGCGGGTGCTTTTTTTGCTTTCCAGCGCCTTGAGGCGACGCTTCTGCTCCTTGCAGGAAATATGCAGGAAAAACTTAATCAGCACCACGCCGTCCGTAATCAACTGGCTTTCCAGATTGATGATGTCCAGATAGCTCTGGTTTAAGTGCTTTCGCGCGGCCTTGCTTTCAAAACAGGCGGTGCTGACCTCGCGGTACCAGCTGGAGCAAAACAGGGAAATGTTGCCTGCGGCAGGCATGTGAACCCAGTAGCGGTGCAGCGTTGGGTGCAGGCGATTGTTCTCGGAGGGC